>Ga0080004_1220191_pt1 | contig 41771 bp, 53 predicted proteins | sample WasSprMetagenome_FD_69207 | JGI IMG/M metagenome (GOLD analysis project Ga0080004, IMG submission 69207) | Sulfidic aquatic microbial communities from Washburn Spring, Yellowstone National Park, USA - WS (SPADES assembly) (version 2) | ecosystem: Environmental > Aquatic > Thermal springs > Hot...
TAGGCCCGCTCAAGACCATCCATGGCGTAAACCATGGAAACCCCGCAGGCCTTATTATACCACTTCTACCCTGACAGAATCACAGACGAATTTTACCTGACATTTTCATTGACGCTTGACAACCTCAAGGAAAGTAAAATTGGCCTCCTTACAATGAATTAAGTACCACAAAATAAGCACAACAAGCTATAGCACAAGGGCAGGCAAAAGTGTTTCTCCTCCCCCGTGCCTAAAACTTCCGTCAAGGTCGAACAACCGCCCTCTTTTCTACCAGTGATAAGGCTCGCCCCGCTGGATTTTACAGGCCCTATATAGCTGTTCTAGAAGAAGTACCCGCATAAGTTGGTGGGGAAAGGTGAGGCGGGAGAAGGACAGCTTGAAGTGGGCACGGGCTAACACCTCAGGGCTTAAACCCAAGGTGCCACCTATAATAAAGGCTATCTGGCTGTATCCCCGCAGGGCTGTTTCTCCTAACCACTCAGCTAGCTCCTCTGAGGAAAGCATCTGCCCTTCTTTATCTAAAGCTACGACATAGGATGATGGAGGAAGTAGACTTAAGAGAGAACGGCCCTCTATAGCTAAAATCCGCTCCACCTGGCCTGGCGAAGGGTTACGAGGTATCTTTTCTTCAGTCCCTTCCCGTATCTTTAGTTTTAAGTAGGGCTTGAGGCGCCGGCTATACTCCTCAATGCCAGCAGCTATGAATTTTTCTCGCACTTTCCCTACAGCTATGATGTATACTTCCATCTTTTAGCCGTCCTTCCCCGCCAGAACACACATTCAACCACCCATACCCCTGGTACTTCCAGGGCAAAACTCGGCAACTGCTCACTGGCTAAAGCCTCAAGTCTGAGGGGCCTTGAGGGACAAGGTTTCAATCGCCGAAAATCATACTTGTTTTGAAAGCACCACCCGCCATACCCCTTCCAGATGAACACTCCTCTAATTATCTTTGTTTCTAAAGTTACTCTCTGGGCAATTCGCCTAAAGTTACGGTTATTGTTAACTCCCCTTTTAGTTTTCTGTATAGCGCAAGGGTTACTTTTTCTCCGGGTTTTTTCCGCGCCAGGGCTCGATCTAGATCGCCGTAGGTTAGAACCTGCTCGCCATCTATCTTAGTAATAATATCCTCTACCCGTATGCCGGCCTTGGAGGCAGGGCTGTCAGGAAGAACTCCTCCTACAAACAATCCTGTAGGTATATTATACCACTCCGCCATCTCAGGCGTGATTTCTCGGAGGTTGTACACACCCAAGAACGGCCGGCTAACGTACCCCTGCCGGATGAGCTGCTCAAGGATGGGGCGGGCATCATTAATAGGGATGGCGAATCCCATACCTTCCACCCCGGTGGTGGCTATCTTTACACTATTTATACCTATAACCTCTCCCCGCATATTGACCAGGGCTCCTCCGCTATTACCGGGGTTGATGGGGGCATCCGTCTGCAAAACCCTTAAGGTGATCTGCCTTCCATCCTGGCCCCCGACTGTTATCTCCCGGTTTAAGGCGCTTATAACCCCTACCGTAACGGAACGTGCAAATTCTCGACCTAACGGGTTACCGATGGCCACTACCGTCTCCCCAACCTGTAAACTAGAAGAATCCCCTAACCGGGCAGTAGGGAGATTACTGGCCCTGACCCGCAAAACAGCCAGGTCGCTCCGCACGTCTTTACCGACTACTTCGGCCGGCAATACCTGATCACGGTCCAGGCTTACGGTTATCCGGCTAGCACCGGCGATGACATGGTTATTGGTGACGATATACCCGTTGGAGCCGTCGAAAATAATCCCGGAGCCCTGTCGCACGGATTCCCTGTTCGGCAAATCACGTCCTGTTAAAGCAGTAATGCCCACCACCGTAGGCCCTACCTGCTTAGCTACAGCCACCACCGGCGAGGGCTCTCCAGCCAGGTACGGGGGTTGAGCTAGGGGTAAAGGAGGCGTTGGTGTACCAGGCGGTAAGGGTTTGGCATAAAAGCGAGGCCCTATTAGCCCCCCCAATAAGCCTCCGCCTAAAGCGCTGAGGAACAAAAGCAAAAGTAAAGTTACCAACCGAGGTATCTTCAGCCTATCTTTCCATCCTTGCTTGAAAACGGCCGTCATATGATGCCCTCCTCTCTTCCTAAAGGATTGCCGGAAGGGTTCCTGTTTATCCTTTATCCTTGAAAAGAGGAGGGCACCCTCACACTTATAGAAGGCAACAGTTCCCCAGGCCGCATCCCGGCCACTGAAAAGAGGGCCTTTTCCAGAGACCAGCCAGATCCAAGAAGCTCAAGAAGGCGCTTTACCCCTTCCCAGCCGGTCTCCTCCAGCAACCGGCCCACCATAAGAAAAGATTGGCGATAAGCCAAAACTTGATCGGGAAGGCTATCGAAACCCTTATCCATCTCCTCCAGAGAATACCATGCCAAGACATCCTCCGGTTCTGGTCCGGGCAGTTCATACCCTGTAATCTGTTTTTCTACCTGCTGGGCAATGCCCTCTGTCAGCCACCGGGGATAATTGCCCTTGGCCAGTTTATCCACCAGAAGATGGGCAAATTCGTGGAGTATGGGCCCCTGGGTCTTGAAGATTCTCTCAAACTCCTCCTGGGATTGTATCCAGTCCCGGGGCGACAATATCCGGATAACCCCTGCCCAATATACTCCCATAGCTTCTTCATCGTTAGCCCACCCGAAGGATCTGGCCAGGCTGTAGCGGTCAGGATAGATTAATATCAAAGTTTTCCCAGAATCCTGAAAACCCAATAAAGCCGTAGCCGGATAATATTGTTCTTCTGCAGTCTCCAGGACCAGATCTACTATATCAGCATCCGGTGCAAGATATCTTACCTGAAAATGCTCGCTCTCCTTGACCAGCCAGCCCTGTGTTTGCCACTCGGTATAATAACGGGCTAAAACATTCAAGGGCGAATAAGTTAAAACAGGCCAAACCTTGTAAACTTGCGGGAGCCAAATAATAAATATAAATATGCTTAAGCAGATAACCCCTATGGCCGCCCGCTCAAGAAAACCCAATTCTCCTCCCCCCAACTTTCCTCCGGTCTCCTCCTGATTATACTATAGCCCGGCTGAGACCTTCACTGTAAATAGAAGGCAAAAGCCTGGGCTTTTTACCACCCAGGCTGATGAGCCTCTAACAAACCTCATAGCCAGCCTGTATTACTGCTCTCTTCAACTCTTCCAAAGTTACCAAATCCGGATTATAATTAACTACTGCTTCGCCCGCTTCTACATCCACCGCCACCTTCTCTACCCCGTCTAACTTTTTCAGGGCCGCCTCTACGCTTCTTTTACAGTGATCGCAGGTCATACCGTGGATTTTCAAAGTTACCTGCCGGGTAGCCGGGCCGCAACAGCAACCCATATTCTTCCCCCTTTCCTAAATTGGTGCTTCCGAAGCAAAACTTGGCAAATGCTTTGCGAGCTAAAGAGGAACAAGGCTTCAACCGCCCGAAAATCATACTTGTTTCGGAAGCACTATGCTTTAGCTTGAACTATATACCTCCTAGGGGTACCTAAGTAAATTATACTCGCTTCTCCCCCAAAGTCAAGGTTTAAAAATCCTGGGGTATCCCCACTTTCTGTAAGGCAGACCTGCTTGGGCTTGGAAGCGAGCGAACAAGCCTTCGTTGCAGAGCCAACCTTAAGCTTGGCAAAAGTCCTTAAATATAAAGGCTCCAACATATGAAAAATTACTGGAAAGCCTCAGTCAAATACCTCTGGGCAGCCATGGCTGCAGCCGCTCCGTCGCCTACAGCCGTGGTTACTTGACGGAAGGCCTTAGCCCGGACATCCCCGGCTGCGAAAACTCCGGGGGCAGAAGTAGACAGGTCTTCCCGGGTAATGATGTATCCGTTTTCATCCAGGGCTATGGCATTCCCTAAAAACTCTGTATTGGGCTTTAGCCCTATGAAGATAAAAACACCGTCAAACGGTTCTTCCCATGTACCTCCCGAAACCACATCTTTAAGCCTTAAAGCTTCCACTTTATTCTCCCCTAATATAGCTTCTACTACTGTGTTCCAGTAAAAGCTTATCTTGGGATTTTCCTGGGCCCTCTGCTGTAAAACTTTTATCGCCCGGAGCCTATCCCGCCGGTGGATTATGGTCACTTGCTCGGCAAAACGAGTAAGAAACAAAGCTTCTTCTACAGCGGAGTCGCCCCCTCCCACCACTGCCACTTTTTTCCCCCGGAAGAAGGCTCCATCGCAGGTGGCACAATAGGATACTCCTCTTCCACGCAAGGTTTCTTCACCGGGCACCTCTAAAGGCCGGGGGCTAGCCCCTGTAGCTATAATAACAGCACGGCCGGTATATTCTGCTTCATTTGTCCAGACCCGCTTTATTTCCCCCGAAAAGTCTACCTTTTCCACTGTTCCCATCTCTAACCGGGCTCCATGGCGCTGGGCTTGTTCAGTAAATTTAAACGCCAGGTCCAGGCCGCTTATGCCCTCGGGAAAACCGGGGTAGTTTTCTATCCTGTCCGTCTGCCCGGCCTGCCCTCCCGGAGCTCCTCTTTCTATTATAAGAGTATTAAGCCCACCCCTTGCGCCATAAAGACCGGCAGTAAGGCCCGCCGGACCTCCTCCGATAACTATGAGATCGTAACTCATTGATATCTTCCTCCTTTATCCCTTTTGGTGCTTCCGAAACAAAACTTGCCAAATGCTTGCGGGCTAAAGCCTAAGAAGCTTTGAGGGGCAAAGCTTTAACCGCCCGAAAATCATGCTTGTTTTGGAAGCATCTTCTTTTTTGGAAATACCATTTTCATTTTCCGGGGCGCCTAATTTCAGTATGGACGAGTGCCGACGAAGGTCTCTTAAACAAGCTATCCTTGGGCTTTATGCTTTCTATTAGTTTGACTGGTTTAATTATACGCTATAACTTGGACAGGCACAAGAATGTGCAGCGGTGCGTGGCTAATAATAAAAAACCCGGTCCTTTTGGACCGGGTATGTAGTCTCGAGCTTTAAAGCTAGCGCAGGTAATTAAGCGGGTTCCGGGGTTCGCCGTTTACTAAAACTTCAAAATGGAGGTGAGGCCCGGTGGCCCTTCCCGAGGCTCCAACGTAGCCAATGACCTCTCCGCGGGACACCTGCTCGCCCACCTTCACATTATAGCCCGAGAGGTGGGAGTACCTAGTAACCAAGCCTCCACCGTGATCTATCATCACTGTACGCCCGTAGCCCCCGTCATAGCCCACATAAATTACCCTTCCTGCCTCTGCCGCACCAATCGGAGAACCATAGGAAGTCGCTATATCTAGCCCGGTATGAAATTCTCTACCGCGGTACCCGAAGCCTGAAGAAATATATCCATAGACAGGCCAGGCCAACCGGCCCGAACCCCCTCCACGAGAGGCCAGGGCGACCTGTACCCGGGTTCCCCTTTCTACAATGCGGGGTACCGGCTCCTTTATTACTTCGCTCTGTACCGCTTCTTTCCGTACAACCTGGCCGTTTTCCGCTACTACCCGGTAAGTAACTTTCTTTTGCCCTTCTTCCCCTTCCTGTTTTACCCTCTCTTCTCCTCGCCACAACGAAGGGTTGGAACGGGTTTCTGTACTATAAGGTATATTTTCTACTACCTCTTGACGGTAGGTTACCACTACATGTACCAGGGGGCTTGCGGTACGAACCTTGAGTACCTGGCCTATATCCAGATGTTCACCTTGAACCTGGGGATTATCCGCCTTAAGCTGCTCAACTGTTAAACCGTACCTCTGGGCGATACTCCATAAGGAGTCCCCTTCCTGCACCGTATAATCCTTTGCTTCTTTTCCTCCTAAAAGCTTGGACAAAGCCTGTTCAAAGGGCAGCACTTCCTCCGGTACAGCCAGACGCTTAGCCAAAGCGACATGCTCTTTAAATTTAACCTCTTCTACCTGGGCTTCCCCGGGAACATATGCCTTTTTAATCTCTTCTAGTACCCTTTGAGCTGTCTCCTCATCCTTGACCAGGGTTACGGGCTTATCATCGAGCCTTATTTCAGTAGCTAAAACCCGAAAGACCAGCTTCTCGGCTAAAATTCTTTCCAATTCTTCTTCAGTATTTATTTCCTCCCGTCCCACCCGTACCGGAATATATTCTATCTGGCCTGCGCTCTCTACTCCCTGGTAGCCAGCAGCTTCCAGAGCGCCCTTAACCTTCTCCAGAGCTTTCTTAACTTCATCTTGGGTAGCAACAATACTTATCCTTTCACCGGCCAGCATGACCGCCCAAGCATTCGGGGCAGTAAAGTATCGCCACAACCCTAAGGCCAAAAGTAAGCTAGTAATAACTAGCACAACTTTAGGGTTAATGCGCTCTTGAAGCTCCTGCCTCCGGATTCCTGCCCTATCCAATTTGGCGAAGACGCCCTGAAGGGTATGCACTACTTCCCGGAAAAACCTCTGCCCTAGAGCTTGCAAGCTCCTTCCTAATAGAAGAAGCCTGTCCTTCCCTGGTTTGTGCGGTGGCATGCCACACCTCCTTTAATTTAGCTAAGGTAGCCAAACCTCTCCTAAATTTAGATTATTCGACTTAATAGGCCTTAGATCCTGCCTGGGGAAGAAAATTTATCCGGGATCTGGCCAGGATATAGAGTGCTGCTTCCAGACGGGCTTTCTGTATGGCACAAGCCACCGGGTCGGGCTCTGTTAAAGATCCGGTAGAAGCTAAAGCAGCGGCATGGCAGCCACCGCTACAATAAAACCGGGCCCAGCAGCGTAGGCAACGGGGCTTATTATACACGTAGGCTTGGCGGAATTCTTCACGAAGCTCTTCCCTGGTAATACCTGTTTCTACATGGCCCAAGCGGAAGTGTTCCTGCCCTACGAGCTGGTGACAGGGATAAAGTTCCCCTTCCGGGCTTACCGCAAGGTAAGAAACCCCTGCACCGCAACCGTGCAACCTCTTCGTCAAACAAGGTCCTCCATTTAATTCTAAATTAAAGTGGAAAAACTCGAAGGGTTGGCCCCTAGAACGGGCCTCGAAATAAAAGGAGGCCAGCCTGCTGTATTCTTCCCTTATAACGCTTATATCTTCCAGGCGCAAGCTATAAGGATAGTTAGGTGAGGCCACTACCGGCTCAAGGGAAATATAACGGAAGCCGAGGTCTACAAGGTGGATCACGTCGTTAGTAAAGTCCAGGTTATCCCTGGTGTAAGTACCCCGCACCCAGTAATCCCTGTAGCCGCGTCTTTCAAGAAAATCTTTTATACGGGGAAGCACTCTGTAATAGGTACCCCCGCCCTGGTGGGTCCGGCGGTAACGGTCGTTTGTCTCCGGTCGGCCATCAAGGCTTAAAATTACGCTTATGCCCTCGCGGTTTAAAAAGTCGCCGATTTCTTTATCTAAACTTAGGCCGTTGGTGGTGAGGGTAAAGCGTATCTCTTTCCCTAAATCCTTAGCCTTAGAACGACCATAAAAAATAAGTTCCCTTACCACCGGAAAATTTAGAAGGGGCTCGCCCCCGAAAAAGTCTACTTCCACCCGTTTGCGCGGCCCTGAAGCAGCGAAAAGAAAATCTATAGCCGCCTTGCCAATAGATAAAGGCATCAGGCTCTTTTTTCCCCCGAAGGAGCCCCCTCCCGCGAAGCAATACCGGCACCGCATATTGCAATCGTGGGATACGTGTAAACATAAGCCCTGGAGAAGGGGTTCGGGCGGGCGATACCATCCCGCCGCTACATCCTGGGTAAAAAGGCTACCTTCCTCCTGGCAGCGGGCCAGCTCCTCTAATACCTCGGCAACCAGGGCTTTCCCCCACCTCCCGGTTGCCTGCGGCAGTTCGGGGGAATATCCTGAGCCTTGAACCCCTTCCGCCAGCTCCCTTACCTCTCTCAGCTCCCTTAAAACCTCTGCAGCCACATCATCTAAAATGTGCAGGGCTCCACTATTCACATCTAGAAGAAGGTGGAGCCCATGATAAGTAAATAAATGGATGTCCGCCTGCCAGTCAATGCCTCTAAGCCTCGGTAGCCTGTAAACCATGTAAATATTTAGCGGCTAACCGGATTATAGTTTTAAGTTCTTCCCTTATTTCTCCTTTTCGCAGGGCTGGTGGCTTACGGTTATGGATGTCTTGCAGGCTGACTGGCAGGAAACGTGACAATTGCCACAACCTCCCCGGCATAAGGTCTCCTGAAGCCGAGGTTGCGCCACCGTAAGGATGTGCATAATATCCCCCACCTCATTTCTTTAACGTTTCGAGAACTGGGGTGCCTTGCGAGCTTTCTTTAAGCCATACTTGCGGCGTTCCTTCATGCGAGGATCCCGGGTGAGAAAGCCGGCCTGTCGCAAGATAGGCCGTAAGGACTCATCGGCCTGCAAGAGGGCCCGGGCGATACCTAAGCGGACCGCACCCGCCTGCCCAGTTATTCCTCCTCCCTCTACTTTGGCTAAGACGTCGAAGCGGTCCAGGGTATTGGTAATTTCTAAGGGTTTACGTATCATGTCGGCCAGTATCTGCTGGCCAAAGTATTCAGCAGGCGGTTTGTTGTTTATCAAGATACGCCCTTGGCCTGGTACAAGACGAACCCTGGCCACTGCCGTCTTCCGCCGTCCGGTACCGTAAAACTGGACCTGCGCCACCCCTTCCCCTCCTTTCGTTAATAGGTGCTTCCGAAGCAAAACTTGCCAAATGCTTGCGGGCTAAAGCCTAAGAGGCCTTGAGGGACAAAGCTTCAACCGCCCGAAAATCATACTTGTTTCGGAAGCACCCGTTAGTTAATATATATAAAAACATAGGTATTTTTATATGGGACACTAATCCTCGATTTTACGGTCCTCCAGGTAACTTTTTACTCAATCCTCCAAAGGCCATATTTCTGGCTTCTGGGCCTCATGAGGATGGGTGCTTCCTCTATAAACCCGTAGCTTTTTAAAGATTTTCCTCCCCAGGCGGTTATGGGGAAGCATTCCCCACACAGCTTTCTCAATGGCTCGCTCAGGATGGGTCTTAAGCAGGGTGGCATAATTTATACGCTTAAGCCCTCCAGGATAACCTGAATGGGTGATATATTCCTTTTTCAGGAGTTTTTTCCCTGTAAGTTTCACCTTTTCCGCGTTGATCACTATCACGTGATCGCCTGTATCTACGTGGGGAGTGAAAATGGGTTTATGTTTTCCCCGGAGAATAGAGGCAGCAGTAGCCGCAACCCTGCCCAGGGTTTTACCTGCTGCATCTATGATGTACCATTTCCTCTTGATCTCTTGGGGTTTGGCCATGTAGGTGGTAGTCATTTTGTCCCTCCTTCCTTACCCCAGGCTTTGAAATATTCCGCAGCTTAATTTTACGGAAAGGTGGGGGCCTAGTCAACTTAATTTAATAATCTACCTTCATAAGGCAAAGCCCGTGAGGCGGAGCCGTTGGTCCTGCTAAAGAGCGCGAACGGCCGGCCAAAATTATTTCCATATCCTCGGGCCGGCGACGCCCTAGCCCCACTTCTACTAAAGTACCTACTATAATACGGACCATGTTATAAAGGAAGCCATCTGCAGTAATATCAAAATGGATAAAGGGGCCCTCCTTGGACCAGCTTACATTTTTGATCTCCCTTTCAAAGTTTTTAACAGGGCGGCCGGCTGCAGCAAAAGAACGAAAATCGTGCTTCCCCACAAGATAAAGGGCCGCCTTCTCCATGGCCTTAAGGTCTAAAGGATAACGAATATGCCAGGCAAACTTGCGCTGAAAAACATCGGGAAAAAGACCGTTATCTATTGTATAACGATAGGTCTTGCTCTTGGCTGAAAAACGGGCATGAAAATCCGGCCCTACTTCAGCAGCCTCAATAGCCACGATATCCTCTGGTAATACACTATTTAAAGCCCAAGGCCAGCGTTCCACAGGTATGCGGCTACGGGTAGCAAAACTTATAACCTGCCCCCGGGCGTGAACCCCAGCGTCTGTCCGTCCCGCGGCCGACACCCGGATCCTTTCTCCGGTTAAAGAAGCCAATGCTTCCTCAACCTTCCCCTGGACGGTGGGGCCATGGGTGCCCGGCTGAACCTGCCATCCCGCATAGGCTGTGCCCTCATAGGCCAAGGTTATTTTTAGATAGCGCACCGCCCTTCCCCTCGCCTAATGCCAGATCAAGGCCAGGGTAGCTAAAAGGAGGTTGGACAAAAGGAACACGTAATCCGGCCAGCGCATTTTTAAAGCTCTTATGCTGGTACGAGTTACACCTGGATGATATCCCCGGGCCTCGAGGGCTTGGGCCAGATCTTCGGCCCTCCTTAAGGTGCTCACAAAAAGGGGTACTATAAGGGGAAGAAGGCCCATCCCTTTTCTAAATAAGCCCTTTCCCTCCAGGCTGAACCCCCTTGCCGCTTGGGCCTTGCTTATACGCTCAGCTTCTTCCAACAGGGTGGGCACAAATCTTAAGGCTAGCGTCAGCATTAAGGAGAACTCCTCCACGGGAAGTTTTAACTTCCGCCCCGGCTTAAGGAGTGCTTGCAGCCCTCGGGCTAGCTCAAGGGGAGAAGTGGTGGCCGTAAGGAGAAAAGCAGCCACCAAAAGAAATAGGACCCTTCCTGCTACTGTAAGACCTTGATGCAGTCCCTCGCGGCTCACCATTAAAGGTCCTAGGCGGGCTAGCTCGGCCCCCGGAATAAGGAGGGCTTCTAAAATAAGAATTATCACCAAAAAAGAGAGGAGGGGCCGGAGCTGGCGCCAGAGAAAGCGCACAGGTAACCCGCTAGCACCCGTAGCTACAAGGCTAAAGATTCCTATAAGGTAAGTGCCCGCAGGGCCAGGTGCGCCTAGAATCGCTATCCCGTATAGAAAGATGCCCAAAATCTTCGTTCTGGGATCTAGCCGGTGGAGGAAGCTATCTCCCGGTAGATAATTACCTAGTTCTAAAACTGCCCTCTCCCCCCTGAAGACACTGGGTCATTTATCCTTAGTTTTTGGGCCCAAATGATCCGTCCTGCTCTAAAGCCCTCCTTGAGAACACCGGATGTTCTACCTACAGGCGGGCCTAAAGGAACCTGCAAATACATCTTTCCTGGCCGGAAAGCCAAGACCATATTTCCTCCTCTACTTCCTCTAAAGTAAAGGCGGCCAGATTCAGGCTTGCTCCCTTCCGGTTAAGTTCCAGCAACACCCGGGTAAGGGGGGGCGGAAGCAACCCCCACTCTTCTAGCTGCCCGCCTCGAGCAAAAACTTCGGCCGGTGTCCCGGTTAAAACTATCTGCCCTTTATGCAGGACGATCATCCTTTGGGCTAGTACGGAAACTTCAGCCATATTGTGGGAAATAAGGATGACCGTTTTCCCCCGGCGGCGGTGAAATTCCCGTATTATATGGGTAACTTGGCGCCGCCCTCCCGCATCCAGGCCTGCTGTAGGCTCATCCAGTATAAGGATATCCGGGTCTAAGGCCAAAATGCCTGCCAGAGCCACCCGCCTTTTCTGCCCTCCGCTTAAAGAAAAAGGGGAACACCCGAATATTTCCTCATTCAAGCCCACTTTCTTCAGCGCTTCCTTGACCCTCTTTTCTACTTCCTCTGGGGGCAAGCCTAAATTCTGGGGACCAAAGGCTACATCCTCAGCCACAGTTTCGGCAAAGAGCTGGTCTTCCGGCTGCTGAAAGGCCAGGCCCACTTTCCCCTGCCAAGGGAGGAGCCGTTTGCCTTTGGGGCTCCAAAGGGGCTTCCCATCCCAGTAAACCTGCCCCCGGGTGGGCTTTAAAAGGCCAGCTATCACTTGGGCCAAGGTGGATTTTCCCGACCCGCCTTCTCCAGTAATGGCGAGGATCTCTCCAGGGTGAATAACCAAATCAATATCCTTTAGCGCCGTTAAATCTTGGCCAGCAAGCTGATAGCTAAAACTTACCCCTTTTAAAAGGATCTCCATGGTCCTTATTCATCTACCTCTCCTGTAAGGCCACCCCTCTAAAAAGCCCGGCCCTTTAAAGCCCGCCCCGGGCCAAAACCCATAAAACTTGGGCTAGCTCTTCTGGCCTTAAAGCTTTATAAGGCAGGTTTAAACCTCTCCGGGCTAATCTCTGGGCTAGAAGAACTGTCTGAGGAGGTTCTAATCCCCTTTTTATTAGCTCTTCTGGTCGGCTGAAGACTTCCTCTGGGGTCCCCTCCTTCCAAATAACTCCTTCATAAAGGAGCACTACCTTATCAGCCATTAAGGCTTCTTCCGGCAGGTGGGTGACCAGGAGGACCCCTATCCCCTGCTTCCGGCATAAAAAATTAAGAAGCCCCAATACCTCCTCACGGGACCGGGGGTCCAGCATGGCCGTAGCTTCATCAAGAAGGATATACCGCGGCTTTAAGGCCAGGATCCCTGCTAGAGCCACCTTCTGCTTCTGGCCCCCAGACAACCGGTGGGGAGGGCGCTGGCGGAGGGCAGCGATGCCTAAAGTAACCAGGGCTTCCTCTACTCGGTGCTCTATCTCCTCTGGCGGCAGGCCTAAGTTTTCCGGACCAAAAGCTACATCCTCTTCCACGGTGGCCGCCACCATTTGGTTGTCCGGGTCTTGAAAAACCAGGCCTACCTTCTGACGCACCCGAGGAAGAACTGAAGGATCCTTGGTATTGAGATCATCCACCGTGACTTCGCCTTGGGCGGGCACCAAAAGCCCGTTACCCAGGCGGGTCAAGGTAGACTTTCCGGAACCGTTAGGCCCCATGACCACCACAAACTCCCCGGGGGACAAGGTAAGGGTAACGTTTCGTAATGCTGGCCGTAGAGCCCCCGGGTAAGAAAAGGTTACTCCTCTAAAGCAGAGCATAAGCTTAAACCAGTTCCACCATTACCAAAGGGGCTCCGTCCCCACGGCGGTAACCGATCTTTACTAGCCGTGTATACCCTCCTTGCCGCCCGGCATAACGCGGCCCGATCTCCCTAAATAGTTTAGTGACTACGTCTTCATCCAGCAGGTAAGCTAAGGCCTGGCGCCGGGCATGGAGGTCCCCCCTCTTAGCCAAGGTGATCATCTCCTCGGCAATCCGCCTCAGCTCTTTAGCACGGGGCTCGGTGGTAGTAAGCCGCCCTTCCCGCAGAAAGGAAGTAACTATGTTACGCAAGAGCATCTTCCGATGGTCCGACCGCCGTCCCAGTTTCCTATAGCCCATGGGTATTTATCCCTCCTTTAAGCCCCTTCTAATTTACTCATCCGGGCTCCGCAGCTTAAGTCCTAACTCAGCCAGCTTCTGCACCACTTCCTCCAAGGACTTCTTGCCCAGGTTGCGCACCTTCATCATATCCTCTTCTGTTCTCTGAATAAGCTCTCCGACGGTGTTAATACCTGCCCTTTTAAGGCAGTTATAGGAACGGACTGAAAGATCCAATTCTTCGATGGTCATGTCTAGTAATCGGTCCTTCTTTTCTTCTTCTTTGGGAGCTACATTCACTTCCGGGGTCACCCGGTCGGCCAACCCTACAAATAACTTGAAGTAATCTACCAAAATCTGGGCCGCCGTACTTACGGCTTCATCAGGGGCAAGGCTTCCGTTGGTCCACACCTCTAAGGTTAACTTATCGTAGTCGGTAACCTGCCCTACACGTGTGTTTTCCACGATATAGTTTACCTTGTGGACAGGCGAATAAAGGGAATCCACCGGGATCACACCGATGGCGTGATCGTCCCTCTTGTTTTTTTCGGCCGGGACATACCCGCGACCCTTCTGAGCCGTAATTTCCATAAAAAGGCGGCCGTCCTTCTCCAGGGTGGCTATATGGAGCTCGGGGTTAAGGATCTCCACGTCAGCATCGGCTATTATATCCCCTGCCTTTACTTCCCCTTCGCCCTCAGCTTCGATGCGCAATATTTTGGGTTCGTCGCTGTGGATCTTTAGAGCTAGATTTTTAAGGTTTAAGATGATATCCGTGGTATCTTCCACCACCCCGGGAATAGTAGAAAACTCATGGAGGACACCTTCGATTTTAACCGAGGTCACAGCCGCCCCGGGCAAAGAAGAAAGGAGAACCCGGCGCAGGGAATTACCCAAGGTAATCCCATAACCCCTCTCCAAAGGCTCGATTACAAAGCGCCCAAATTTAGAAGTCTTCTCCACACATTCCAGCCTAGGCCGTTCTATCCCCAGCATATACCATCCTCCTTTTCGTGGGCTCTATCCCAAACCCAAAGGGCTACTTAGAATAGAGCTCCACGATAAGGTGTTCTTGGATGGGTACATCTATCTGGTCACGGGTGGGCAAGGCCAAAACCCGGCCCTTCATGTTGGCCGCGTCTACTTCAAGCCAGGCCGGAGGAGTACGGTGGGCAGCCTGGGCAGCCAGTTCCTGGAACTTAGGAGACTCCTTGCTTTTCTCCCGGACCGCTATCTCATCCCCCGGTTCCACCAGATAAGAAGGTATATCTACCTTGCGGCCGTTAACGGTAAAATGACCATGCCTGACTAGTTGCCGGGCCTCGGCCCGGGAACTAGCAAAGCCCAGCCGATAGACTACATTATCCAGCCTGCGTTCTAGTAAGCACAAAAGGTTTTCGCCGGTAACCCCTTTCTCCTTGGCAGCCATTTCAAAGTAACGGCGGAACTGGCGCTCCATAACTCCGTAAATACGGCGTGCCTTCTGCTTTTCCCTTAGTCTTATGCCGTATTCGGAAAGTTTCCTTCTCTCATGGCCGTGCTGCCCTGGTGCATACGGGCGCCGGGCTATAGCGCACTTATCCGTATAGCAGCGCTCGCCCTTAAGATAAAGCTTAATACCCTCCCTACGACACAGGCGACAAACTGGTCCTGTATATCTAGCCAAAGGCATTAGCACCTCCTAATTATACTCTCCGGCGTTTGGGGGGACGGCAACCGTTATGGGGTATGGGGGTAACATCTTTGATCACACTGACCTCCAGCCCGGCAGCCTGCAGGGATCTTATGGCTGCTTCCCGGCCCGCCCCTGGGCCCTTAACGTAACACTCTACTTCCTTCATACCGTATTCCATGGCCTGCTTAGCCGCTGATTCTGCAGCAAGCTGGGCCGCATAAGGCGTGCTCTTCCGCGTTCCTTTAAATCCGACTGTGCCACCGCTGGCCCAAGCTATGGTATTACCTGCTTTATCGGTAATGGTGACTATGGTATTGTTGAAAGTCGACTTGATATGGGCGATGCCGCTCTCGATGTGTTTGCGCTCCCGCCGCTTAGTACGGCCTCCCTTCCTAGGCATGTAGATCCCTCCCCTTTACTTCTTCTTGCGTTTCACACCGACTGTCTTCCTAGGCCCTTTCCTGGTACGAGCGTTGGTTCTGGTTCTCTGACCCCTCACCGGTAATCCCCGGCGATGTCTGAGACCCCGGTAGCACCCTATCTCTATAAGCCGCTTGATATTTAAGGCTACCTCGCGGCGCAGGTCACCTTCTACGGTATAATTTTTATCGATAAAGTCGCGAATTTTGGCCACTTCTTCTTCAGTCAAATCCCGCACCCTTGTGTCGGGATTGATCCCTGTATGGGCCAGGATCTCCTTCGCTCTGGACCTGCCGATGCCGTATATATAGGTCAAAGCTATCTCTACCCTTTTATCCCGCGGCAGGTCTACACCCGCAATACGTGCCATCGGACTTTATACCTCCCGCCTATCTTTAACCTTGTCTCTGCTTATGCTTGGGATTTTCGCAGATCACCCTAACTTTACCTTTACGCTTTATAATCTTGCACTTTTCGCAAATGGCCTTAACAGACGGTTTTACTTTCAAGGTATACACTCCTTCCAAGTATAACTGCTGCAGGTTCTTGACAAACTACTTGTAACGGTAGACTATACGTCCCCGGGTCAGGTCATAGGGGGAAAGCTCCACCAAAACCCGGTCCCCCGGTAGGATACGGATAAAGTTCATCCGTATCTTACCCGAGACATGGGCTAAAACTTTATGGCCGTTAGCTAGCTCCACTCTGAACATCGCATTAGGCAAGGCTTCCACTACGGTCCCTTCCACTTCAATTACATCCTCTTTGGCCAAATACTGCACCCCTCCTTCCCTTTAAAACATGTTTTCCCCTTCGCCCACCAACTTTGCCAAGGCCCGCCTTACTTCGGCATCGCTTATATTTTCGCCCTTGCTGCGTTTTGCCGCAATATCCTCGGCCCAGCGGTTGACCGGCTGGACATGGAGGGTATTTTTTAGCTTAGGTTTAGCCACCCTCCGTAACTTCCCATCCACCAAAAGAACGCGCCGGGGCGAAAGGATATCCCATACCAGGAAAGGACGGCCACGGTCTCTTCCGGCCTTAGAGTATACGAGTTGCCCTACCCGCAAGGTAGGCCCTGTAGACAAGGATTTTCCCCCCTTGGCCTGGGGCTTTAAGACTTATAAGAGGGTTAAAACATCAGGACCCTCCTCGGTTATCGCCACCGTATGCTCGAAATGGGCTGACGGTTTGCCATCCGCAGTTACCACCGTCCAACCGTCAGATAGGGTTATAACCTCGTGGGTTCCGGCATTGACCATGGGCTCAATAGCCAAGGTCATACCTGGCCTAAGCCGTGGCCCACGGCCAGGAGGACCGAAATTGGGTACCTGCGGGTCCTCATGCATCTCGCGGCCTATACCATGTCCAACATAGTCCCTCACCACCGAGAAGCCATTGCTTTCCACATGCTTCTGGATGGCATGGGAAATATCTGAAAGCCGATTCCCCGCCACCGCCTGCTTTATCCCCTGCCATAAGGCTTCGCGGGTAACTTTAAGCAGCCGCTCTTTTTCTTCATCTATACTCCCTACGGGAAATGTAGCTGCTGCATCTCCATAATATCCCTCTACTATCGCACCAATGTCAATACTAATAATATCCCCTTCTGCCAGCTTTTTTAAACTAGGTATCCCGTGCACAACCTCTTGGTTGATAGCCACACAGATGCTGGCTGGAAACCCGCGATAGCCTTTGAAGGCCGGTATGGCTCCCCGGCGGCTCAAGGCCTCTTCCGCGATACGGTTAAGTTCCAGGGTAGTAACCCCTGGTGCAATATGCTTTTCCAAAACGGCCAGAACTTCAGCTACCACCCGCCCCGCCCGGCGCATAAGCTCAATTTCTCGCCGGCCTTTTAAGATGATCATATCCACTCTCTTCCCAGTACTCTCCCGATCTCCCTAAGCACCTGGCCTATCTCCTGGTTTCCGTTGATCTCGTGAAGCACCCCCCGTTCTTGATAGTATTTTTTAAGGGGTGCCGTCTGACGGTCGTAAACCTCAAGGCGTTCTCGCACGGTATCTTCACGGTCGTCCTGGCGCTGGACAAGTTCACCCCCACAAATATCACAGCGCCCGGGCTTTTGGGGCGGATTATAAACTACATGGTAAGTAGCGCCACAGGAAGAACATATGCGCCTTCCAGTAAGCCGGACCAAGAGCACCTCCCGGGGCGCCTCTATATCTAAAACCGCATCTAGCTTTAAGCCCCTTTCCTCCAGCCAATCATCCAGGGCCTGTGCCTGGGGAACAGTGCGCGGAAAGCCATCTAATAAGAAGCCCCCCTCACAATCCCGCCGGCTCAGCCGGTCTTTAACCAATCCTATGGTTACTTCATCCGGGACCAACTGCCCTGCTTCTAGATATTCCTTCGCTTTACGCCCGAGTTCAGTGCCGCTCCTTATAGCAGCGCGGAACATATCACCTGTAGATATGTGGGGGATCTCCAGGCGACGGCTGATCTCTTGAGCCTGAGTACCTTTTCCTGCCCCCGGCGGCCCTAGTAATACAAGGCGCATGGCCCTACCTCCTATACTATTATTTTAGAAAACCTTGATAATGGCGGAGCAAAAGCTGGGCTTCCAGTTGTTTCATAGTTTCCAGGGCCACGCCCACTACGATGAGAAGGGATGTGCCTCCAAAGTAAACGTTTATCCCAGTAATGACCATCATAAGGTTGGGCAGAAGGGCGATGAAGGCTAGAAAAATGGCCCCCGCTAGCGTAACCCGGGCAAGGATCCGCTCGATATATTCTGCGGTAGGCCGGCCCGGCCTTAAGCCCGGAATAAACCCCCCGTATTTCTTGATGTTTTCTGCTACTTCTTGGGGGTTAAAGGTTACAGCAGTATAGAAATAGGTAAAGAAAATTATAAGAAGCGCGTATAGCACCATATACAGGGCTGAGCGCGGATCGAAAAGATGTACTATAGTCTGGGCCACCCGGTTCTGGGGAAACCATGAGGCTAGGGTCTGGGGAAAAAGTAGGATCGACATGGCAAATATAACAGGAATAACCCCAGCTTGGTTCACTCGCAAGGGTATATGGGTACTCTGGCCCCCATAAACCCGGCGGCCTACTACCCTCTTAGTATACTGTACCGGTATACGGCGCTGGCCTTCCTGCATGGCCACCACTGCGGCAATAACCCCTACAGCGATAAGGCCAAAGAGGAAGACGGAAAATATATTCGTAGTACCACCGGTGATGTACTGATATAGTGTCACCGCACCAGCCGGAAGCCTAGAGACAATTCCAGCAAAGATGAGAAGGGAAATACCGTTCCCTATACCCCTTTCGGTAATAAGTTCTCCCAACCACATAAGGAACATGGTGCCCGTGGTAAGGCTTATCACAGTAACCACGTGGTTTAAAAGCCCGGGCTTTATATAAACGCCCTGTCTTGCCAGCAATATAGACATACCTATGGCCTGAATCATGCTCAAGATAACCGTGCCGTATCTAGTATACTGGATAATCTTCTTGCGGCCATCCAGTCCCTCCTTGGCCAGCCTTTCTAGAGAAGGGATGACCACGGTGAGAAGTTGCATGATGATGGAAGCGTTAATATAGGGCATAATGCCCATGGCGAAAATGGTAAACCGCTTAAAGGCCCCGCCGGATATCACATCGAAAAACCCGAAAATGGTACCCGTCCCCAAAAGTTTCTTAAGCAACTCCGCATCTACCCCGGGAACCGGTATATGGGCCCCTAAACGGAACACCAAGAACATAAGCAAAGTAAAAATTATCCTCTTCCGCAGATCCTCCAGCTTCCAGGCGTTTCTTAGGGTTTGGAGCACTTAGATCACCTCAACCCTACCGCCTGCAGCCTCGATCTTGGCGATGGCCTGGCGGCTGGCTGCCTGGACGCGCACCACCAAAGATTTGGTTATCTCGCCATCCCCCAGGATCTTTACACCATCACGGACCTTTTTAACCAAACCCGCCTCCCGTAAAAGTTCAGGTGTAATCACTGTCCCGCTTTCAAAGCGGTCGAGGTCCCCTACATTAACTACAGCCAGCTTACGTTTAAACTTATTGGTGAACCCGCGCTTGGGCACCCGACGGCTTAAGGGCATCTGGCCACCTTCGAAACCAGGACGCACTCCCCCTCCTGAACGGGCCTTCTGCCCCTTATGCCCCCTTCCAGAAGTCTTACCTAGCCCTGAACCTATGCCCCGGCCTACCCGGGTAGGCTTGGGCCGCGAACCGGGTACCGGCCGCAGTTCATGTAGCCGCACATCCTTCCCTCCTTCTGAAAGTCCCCTTAATAGGTTTCTTGGTACGCTTTTAGGTGGACCTTATCTTACCACTCTGTACCAAAGCTTTAGCCCTTTGTGCTTCCAGCCTTAGCCCTTCCCACCGGGTTTGGGTTTATACGCCTTCCTCTTCGTCAATCTTTTCTACCTCTACAAGATGTGATAACTTCTCTATTTGTCCCCACGTAGCCGGGTTATCAGGTTGTATTACCTGCTGCCCGATCCTTCGCAACCCTAGGGCCTCTGCCGTCCGGCGCTGCTGAACAGGCCTTCCTATAAGGCTCCTTTTTAGGGTAATCTTGAGCTTACCCAACTTCTAACCGTCCCCCTCTTTAATGCAAGATTTCCTTTAAAGGCTTGCCGCGGAGCTGGGCTACTTTTTCAGGTCTCTTGAGGTTCTTCAATCCTTCTACCGTAGCCCAAACTACGTTGATGGGATTGTTAGAGCCCAAAGATTTGGTGAGAATATCCCGTATCCCTGCCGCCTCTAGCACAGCCCGCACCGCACCTCCAGCAATAACACCGGTACCAGGTCTGGCGGGCTTAAGCAGGACTTTGCTGGCCCCGAAATCCCCAATGATCTCGTGGGGAATGGTGGTTCCCGCTAAGGGGACTTCGATCAGGTTCTTTTTGGCCTTTTCTACCCCTTTACGAATAGCATCAGGAACTTCAGCAGCCTTGCCCAGGGCCGCCCCTACCCGTCCCTGGCCGTCTCCCACTACTACAAGGGCGGAAAAATTGAAACGGCGTCCTCCTTTTACTACTTTGGCTACACGCCGTACCTGGACCACTTTCTCGATAAGCTGGCTATCTTTAACGTCAACCCGAGGCCGCGCCATCCTTCTCCTCCTCTTCAAGGTTAAAATTCTAGTCCGCCTCCACGCGCTCCTTCAGCCAGAGCAGCGATACGCCCGTGATATTTATTGCCCCCGCGATCAAATACGACCTTTTTTATCCCCCGTTCCAGGGCTTTTTTAGCTAAAAGCTCCCCTACTTTTCGGGCTGCTTCCTTATTGCTGGTGGAGGGTAGATCCCTTAGAGCCGGATCTAAAGTGGAAGCTGCCACCAGGGTATGCCCGGCGACATCATCTATTATCTGGGCGTAAATATGACGCAAGCTCCTGTAAACTGAAAGGCGGGGACGCTCAGGTGTGCCGAACACCTTTTTCCGCACGCGCAAATGCTTGCGTGCCCGCACTTCCTTGCGGTTAGGTTTCTTAATCATAATTTCTCCTTACCTCCGTACGCACAACTGTTTTATAGTCCATTTCCTGCACCTGCATCTATATTACGCCACCTTACTAGCCGCTACGTGCACTTGTTTAGTTTATTTCTTGCCTCCTTTGCCGCCACCCTTAGCGCCTGTCTTTCCTACCTTGCGGCGGATGTATTCGTCTTCATACTTAATACCTTTACCCTTATATGGCTCTGGTTCCCGCACGGCCCTTATGTTGGCCGCAAGATTGCCCACAGCTTCCTTATCGATTCCTTTAACGATTATTTTATTGGGTGCAGGAACTTCTATCTCCAACCCCGGCGGTGGCTCGATCTCCACAGGGTGCGAATAGCCTACGTTTAAAATTAGCTTTCGGCCTTGCTTGGAAGCCCGGTAACCCACGCCCACCAGTTCAAGGCTCTTCTGGAATCCGTTAGTTACGCCTTCTACCATATTGCGCAACAAAGACCGGGATAAGCCGTGTAAAGCCTTATGGGGTTTGGCATCTGAAGCCCGTAAAACCCTTAGGACATCCCCTTCTTGCACTATGGTTATAGGATCTGGAAAGGTGCGGGTGAGCTCTCCCCGGGGCCCCTTGACCGTAACCGTGTTCCCTTCGATCTTAACCTCCACTCCCGCCGGTATCTTAACCGGCATCTTACCGACCCGGGACAACCTTCCTCACCTCCCTAGCCTACCAGATATAGCAAATAACTTCGCCGCCCACGCCTTCACGCCTGGCCTGCTTATCGGTCATAATGCCTTTTGAAGTAGATATAACCGCTATACCCAGGCCACCCAACACCCGAGGAAGCTGGTCCTTACGGGCGTATATCCTCAACCCCGGGCGGCTTATACGCTTAAGGCCTGTAATAACCCGTTCCTTGTTGGGACCATATTTAAGATAGATCCTTAAGATCCCTTGCTTGCCGTCCTCAATATATTCGTAGTCCTTGATGAAGCCTTCGTTCTTCATTATCTCAGCGATGGCCCGCTTCATCCGGGAGGCCGGTACTTCCACCTTCTCATGGTAGGCCATATTAGCATTACGGATACGTGTGAGGAAATCTGCAATGGGATCGGTCATCATAGGTAAAGTTACCCCCTTCCTTCTCTTCCCGGCCCCTACCAGCTAGCCTTGACTACGCCGGGGAGTTCCCCCCTGTGTGCCAGCTGGCGGAAGCATATCCGGCACAGGCCAAATTTACGCAGGTAACCGCGAGGTCGGCCGCAACGCTGACACCGGTTGCGTGCCCGGACCTTGAATTTGGGCGGCTTCTGCTGCCTTACTATCAAAGCCTTCCTAGCCATACCCTTCCTCCTTTTAGCTCCTTGCTCTTAGTTATCTCTGAAGGGCATACCGAAAAGGCGAAGCAACTCCCGCGCCTCTTCGTCTGTCTTAGCCGTGGTAACTATAGTTATATCCATGCCGCGGACCTGATCTATCTTATCATAATCAATCTCCGGGAATATGAGCTGCTCTTTTATCCCCAAGCTGTAGTTACCGCGACCGTCAAAAGAATGGGGCGAAACCCCCTTAAAATCGCGCACCCGCGGAAGGGCCACATTCACAAGCCGGTCGAGGAATTCGTACATCCGGTTTCCTCTTAAGGTGACCTTGCAGCCGATTTTCATCCCTTTGCGCAGCTTAAAGGCCGATATGGATTTTCTGGCCTTGATCACAATGGGCCTCTGGCCCGTGATGGCCATAAGGTCCTCTACCGCGCCGTCCAAAGCCTTGGGGTTCTGGGTGGCCTCTCCCACCCCCATATTAACCACTATTTTCTCCAGTTTGGGTATCTCCATCACATTTTTGTACCCGAATTTCTTTTGCATGGCTGGACGTATTTCTTTGAGGTATTTCTCTTTAAGCCTTGGCATCTCCACGGGGCTCACCCCCTCCCTTTAAACTAATCGATGATCTCCCCGCATTTTTTGCAAGCACGCACTTTAGTGCCGTCCTCCAGGAACCGGCGGGCTATGCGGGTAGGACGTCCGCATTTTGTGCACACTAACATCACATTGCTACTATCAATGGGGGCCTCCATCTCAATGATGCCGCCCTGCTGGTTTTGGGGATTGGGCCGCACATGCTTTTTTACGATATTGACTCCTTCTACTACTACCCGGTGCTTGGCAGGGATAACCCGGATGACCTTGCCAGTTTTGCCTTTATCTTTACCGGTAATGACCATTACGGTATCGCCCTTTTTTACGTGCACCTTGGGCCTGGTCAATCTTATGCACCTCACTTGCTGGCCACATTTATAAGACCTCCGGAGCCAGGGAGATGATCTTCATGAAGTCTTTTTCCCTCAGCTCCCGGGCTACGGGGCCAAAAATACGTGTACCCCTGGGATTCCCCTGTTCATTTATGATAACGGCAGCGTTTTCATCAAAGCGTATATAGGACCCATCCTCACGCCTTATAGGCTTCACGGTACGAACTACTACGGCCCGTACCACATCTCCCTTCTTAACCACGCCCCCAGGGGTAGCCTCTTTAACCGAGGCGATTATAACGTCCCCTACAGAAGCATAGCGACGTTTGGAACCGCCCAGAACACGGATGCACATGATCTTTTTGGCTCCTGTATTATCGCCAACTTTTAGGATGGACTGCTGCTGTATCACCGTCATCTACCCCCTTTCCAATAAGGGCTCTTAAGTCTTTTAACCTTCAAGGAGAGTTATTCTGGACGTTCCAGAAGCTGTACAACCCTCCATCTTTTTTCTTTGCTTAAGGGACGCGTCTCCATAATAAGGACTTTATCGCCCACACGGTACTCGTTATTTTCGTCATGGGCTTTGAAACGCTTGGTGCGCCGGATGGTTTTACCCAAAAGGGGGTGGCGCTTTACGGTCTCGACTTCTACCACCACTGTCTTATCCATTTTATCGCTCACCACCCGGCCTACCCGGGTCTTGCGTGTGCCTCTCTCCACAATACAACCTCCCTGTAACCCTCTATTATTTTAAGCGCGACCCTCCCTAAGGGCCTTTAGTTCCCTTTCCCGGAGGATGGTTTTCGCCCGAGCAATATTACGTTTTACCTCCCTAAGCCGCATGGGATTATCTAACTGGCCCGTGGCTTGCTGGAAGCGGAGGTTGAAGAGCTCCTGTTTCCAGTCCTCTACTTTGCGCTTGAGTTCTTCATCTGTAAGTTCTCGAAGCTCCTTAGCTTTCATGGGCTACACCACCCACCCCTACCCGTTTTACAAACCGGGTTTTAATGGGCAGCTTATGGGAGGCAAGGCGGAAGGCCTCCCTGGCCACCTCCTCACTTACACCAGCCAGCTCAAAGAGGATGCGTCCAGGTTTTACCACGGCCACCCAGTATTCAGGAGAACCCTTCCCGCTACCCATACGGGTTTCCGCCGGTTTGGTGGTGATGGGCCGGTCGGGGAAAATCTTAATCCAGACCTTGGCTCCCCTTTTTATATAGCGGGTTATAGCCACCCGCGCAGCTTCAATCTGCTGGCTGGTAATCCAGGCAGGCTCTAAAGCCATAAGGCCGTAATCACCAAAGGTTATCTCCGTCCCTTTAGTGGTCCTCCCCCGGGGATGGGGGCGATGGGGCTTACGCCATTTAACCCTCCTGGGCATCAGCATGGATTATCCGCCCCCCAATCCTTTCCTTGATTTTCTCAGACGGTTTCTCGGGCAAAACTTCTCCCCTGTTAATCCATACCTTAACGCCGATCTTACCATAGGTAGTGTTGGCTTCGGCAAAACCGTAATCGATGTCTGCCCGTAAGGTGTGCAGCGGCACCCTGCCTTCGGCATACCACTCCGTCCGGGCGATCTCTGCACCTGCTAGGCGCCCAGAGACGGCTATTTTAATCCCTTCAGCTCCGGCGCGCAAAGCGCGGCTTACAGCCTGCTTCATGGCCCTCCGGAAGGCCACCCGTTTCTCTAGCTGGGCAGCCACGCCTTCAGCCACCAACTGTGCGTCCAGCTCCGGTTTTTTAATCTCTACAATATTTAAGGTGACCTGTTTTCCTATCATCGCTTCCAATTGCTGCCGCAGGGCTTCTACCTCAGCCCCTCCACGCCCGATGACTACACCCGGTTTAGCGGTATGAAGGGTTATCTTAACCCGGTTAGCAGCGCGTTCAATCTCTATGGTAGATACGCCCGCCTGGTACAAGCGTTCCTTCAAAAACTGGCGGATCTTCAGGTCTTCGTGAAGAAGCTCTTTATAATCGCGCTCAGCGTACCAGCGGGAATCCCAACCCCTAATGATACCGAGGCGTAGCCCTTTGGGATGAACTTTTTGACCCACGCAATCAATCCTCCTTTTCTGCCACCACCACAGTGATGTGGCTGGTCCGCCTCCGGCGCAGATCAGCACGTCCATAGGCCCGCGGACGGTAGCGTTTAAGCGTCGGCCCCTCATCTACGTAAGCACGGGTGACCACCAGCTTATCTACATCCATATTGTAATTATGCTCGGCGTTGGCTACAGCAGACTTTAAAACTTTAGCCACTATCCTGGAAGCCTTTTTAGGCGTGGCCCAAAGGATGGCCTCTGCCTCACGCACGCTTTTTCCGCGGATAAGATCTATTACTTGCCGCGCCCGCCAGGGCGAAATGCGGATGTATCTCGCCACAGCCCTCGCTTCCATACCTTTCACCCCGCATTTTTGCTCTTGCCTTTATATACCTGCCGCTTAAAAAGCCTCAAAGCTACTTAAGAGCTGTAGAGCGCTCTGTATGCTCGCCGTGTCCTCTGAAGATGCGGGTGGGGGCAAACTCTCCCAACTTATGGCCCACCATGTCTTCGGTAATATAGATGGGCACATGCTTTCTCCCGTCGTGGACAGCTATGGTATGACCCACCATTTCGGGCAGGATAGTGGAACGACGGGACCACGTCTTTATAACCCGCTTTTCTCCTTTTTCGTTCATCTCCCTGATCCGCCGCAGGAGCTTAGGGTCACAATAAGGTCCCTTTTTTTTGGACCTGCCCATTCCTTAACCCCCTTTTTATACCTAAAAATAACCTCATCATACTATTTCCGTCGCTTAATAATGAGCTTATCTGAAGGTTTGTTTTTCTTGCGCGTCTTCACCCCTAAGGCCGGCTTACCCCAGGGCGTTACAGGATGGCGTCCAATGGGGGATTTGCCTTCACCGCCGCCGTGGGGATGGTCCGCTGCGTTCATAACTACCCCACGGACGGAAGGCCTGATACCTAACCAACGCGAACGGCCAGCCTTCCCTATGGTGATGTTCTCATGATCCACGTTTCCGACCTGGCCTATGGTAGCCCGGCAATCCAGGTGAACAAGCCTTATTTCCCCTGAAGGCAACCGGAGCTGGGCGTAATCACCCTCCTTGGCCATAACCTGGGCTGCCGCACCGGCTGCCCTTACAATCTGGCCGCCTTTGCCGGGTTTAAGCTCTACATTATGAACCAACGTGCCCACAGGTATATTACGCAAGGGGAGGGCATTGCCCACCTTTATATCGGCATCAGGGCCGGACATTATTACATCGCCGACCTTCAAGTTCTCCGGAGCCAGAATATACCGTTTCTCCCCATCGGCGTAATGGATCAGGGCGATCCTGGCCGAACGATTGGGATCGTACTCGATGGTAGCTACCTTGCCGGGCACACCATCTTTATCCCGCTTGAAATCGATTATACGGTAAAGCCGCTTATGACCGCCCCCTCTATGCCGGACTGTAATACGTCCCTGGTTGTTACGACCGGCTTTCCTAAGGAGGGGAACCACCAGGGATTTTTCCGGTTCTTCAGCGGTTATTTCGGCAAAGGTAGAAACTGTCATCTGCCTCCGTCCAGGCGATGTCGGTTTAAACTTCCTTATAGACATGCTACTCCAACCCCTCGAAAATGGGTATCTTATATCCTGGTTTTAAGGTTACGATGGCCTTTTTGCGGTCGGGCTGACGGCCCTCAAACCGGCCCATCCTCCGCAGCTTACCCCGGTCCTTTAGAGTATTAACCTTTTCTACTTTCACATTGAAGAGCTGTTCTACAGCTTGCTTTATTTCTATCTTATTGGCATCCGGGGCCACGATAAAGGTGTACTTGTTTTCCGCCATAAGATTGGTGGTCTTCTCCGTTATGAGAGGTGCAATGATAATATCCTGGGGAGCGCGCATCTAAGCCAGCACCTCCTGAACCCGCTCTACGGCCTCACGCGTTATGACCAGCTTTTCATGGGCCAGGATATCATATACATTAAGGCCACGGGAAGCCATGGGGGTCACCCCGGGAATATTGCGGGCGGAAAGCTCCACATTTTTATCTGGCTCGGCTGTGACAACTAGCGCCTTCCTGTCCTCTAAGTTCAGGGCCTTAAGGATTCCCAACATATCCTTAGTACGCGGCCTGGAAAGTTTTAGATCTTCAAGCACAATCAGGTTACCTTCCTTTACTTTAGCGGAGAGTGCGGAGCGCATGGCCAGGCGACGCACCTTTTTGGGCAATTTATAGCTATAGTCGCGGGGCTTAGGACCGAAGATAACCGCTCCTCCCCTCCACAAGGGAGACCGGATACTTCCGTGCCGGGCGCGCCCGGTACCCTTCTGGCGCCAGGGCTTGCGGCCGCCTCCCCGGACTTCAGACCACCCTTTAGTAGACGCCGTACCCCGCCGCTCGCAGGCTAGCTGCATGACTACGGCATCAAAAAGCACCGCCTCGTTAACCTCAGCGCCGAAAACCCGCTCATCCAGCTCCATCTCACCCACCTGCTGGCCCTGGGTGTTGTACACGGCTACCTTCGGCATATCATTTGCCTCCCTTCACCGAATCCTTAATTATAAGGAGCCCCATCCTAGGTCCAGGCACTGCCCCTTTGACCAGCAGGAGATTTCTTTCCGGATCGCTCTTCAAAACCTCTAAATTTAGGACCGTAACCCTTTCTCCGCCCATGTGCCCAGGGAGCTTCCTACCCTTAAACACCCGGGCCGGCCCTTTAGCGCCCAAAGATCCCGGCCGCCTGTGGTATTTAGAACCATGGGCCATAGGCCCCCGCTGGAATCCATGCCGCTTGATACCGCCAGCAAAACCCTTTCCCTTAGATATACCTGTTACATCCACGCGCTCCCCCGGCTTAAAGATATCCACCTTTATCTCCTGGCCCACCTGGTAATCCTCCACGTTCTCCAAGCGCAGTTCCCGAAGATAGCGGAAGGGACCCGCCTTGGCTTTAGCGAAGTGACCACGCAAAGGCTTATTTACACGGCTCTCTCTGATGGGCTCAAACCCCACTTGTAAGGCGTTGTAGCCGTCGGTGGCTACCGTTTTCTTTTGTACCACCACACAGGGACCGGCCTGGATCACCGTGGCAGGAATGGCGCGACCAGCCTCATCAAAGATCTGGGTCATACCTATCTTTTTCCCTAGGATACCCTTCTGCACCAAGCTTACCCCCTACTTAAAGCTTAATCTCGATATCCACTCCGGCCGGGAGATCCAGGCGCATTAGAGCGTCGATGGTCTTAGGTGTAGGATCTAGTATATCGATAAGTCTCTTATGGACACGCATCTCAAATTGCTCTCTCGAATCTTTATCTATATGAGGGGAACGCAACACAGTAAAGAGCGTCCTCTTGGTCGGCAAGGGAATAGGGCCGGAAACCACCGCACCTGTACGCCTAGCTGTCTCCACAATCTTCTGGGAGGACTGGTCCAGAACCCTATGGTCAAAGGCTTTAAGACGGATCCGTATCCTTTGCTTCATTGCCATGAATACCTTTCCCCTCCCTCCTGGCCATTCCTTTATTTCCGGAAGGGCCCCCGTCCTGCACATGACGGGGATATGCCCCGGCCAAAGCCTCCAGGAACATATCCCCGCCCTCAGGGCTATCCTACAATCTTGGTGACCACTCCGGCGCCTACGGTGCGCCCGCCCTCCCGTATAGCAAACCGTAAGCCTTCCTCAATGGCGATGGGTGTTATTAGCTCTATGGTCATCTTTACGTTATCACCCGGCATGACCATCTCTACCCCTTCGGGGAGCCTTACCACGCCGGTAACGTCGGTGGTCCGGAAATAGAACTGGGGTCTGTAACCGTTGAAGAAGGGTGTATGCCTACCGCCTTCCTCTTTAGTCAGAACGTAAACCTCCGCTTCGAACTTGGTATAGGGTTTAATAGTTCCTGGCTTGGCTAAGACCATACCGCGCTCTACTTCTTTGCGCTCTACACCCCGCAGGAGGGTACCGATATTGTCTCCAGCCACAGCTTCATCCAGGGTCTTGCGGAACATTTCTATACCCGTTACCACTGTCTTGCGGATATCTTCTCGCAACCCTATAATTTCTACCTCATCTCCTACCTTTACCTTACCGCGCTCTACACGCCCTGTAGTAACCGTACCGCGACCTGTGATGCTGAATACGTCTTCAATAGGCATAAGGAAGGGTTTATCCACATCCCGCTGAGGTGTAGGAATGTACTCATCCACGGCGTCCATAAGCTCCAATATCTTGCTACACCACTGGCACTCGCGCTTACCGCAGCCGCACTCCATAGCTTTAAGGGCCGAACCCCTCACCACCGGTACTTCATCGCCAGGGAATTCATACTGGGTAAGGAGTTCCCTTACCTCCATCTCCACGAGTTCCAGGAGCTCCGGATCGTCCACCATATCCACCTTGTTGAGGAACACCACGATGTAAGGTACTCCAACCTGGCGGGCCAAAAGTATGTGCTCCCTGGTCTGGGGCATAGGCCCGTCCGCTGCCGATACTACCAAGATGGCCCCGTCCATCTGGGCTGCTCCGGTTATCATGTTCTTTACGTAGTCAGCATGGCCCGGGCAGTCCACGTGGGCATAGTGGCGTTTGGGTGTCTCGTATTCTACGTGGGCGGTGGCAATGGTGATACCGCGCTCCCTCTCTTCCGGAGCCTTATCGATCTGGTCGTAAGCCGTAGGTGTGGCCAGCCCCTGTTTGGCGAGGCAGAAGGTGATGGCTGCAGTCAGCGTAGTTTTACCATGGTCCACATGCCCTATCGTCCCTACGTTAACATGCGGCTTGGTCCGTTCAAATTTGGCCTTGGCCATGATTCCCCTTCCTCCTTACAAGCTAAGCTTTTTATAAGTATTGCTCTCCGGCGGGGGCTGCCCGCCGGAGTTGTTCACGCACTCTGGCGCTTCTTTATAATTTCCTCGGCTAGGTTTGCAGGCACCTCGCTGTAGTGGGAAAATTGCATGACATAGGTGCCCCTTCCCTGGGTGCGGGAACGCAAATCCGTGGCATACCCAAACATTTCCGCCAGGGGTACATAAGCACGGATAACCTGAGCTCCTCCTCTAAGCTCCATACCTTCGATCCGGCCCCGCCGCGCGTTGAGATCGCCTATTACGTCTCCCATGAATTCCTCTGGAACAGTTACTTCCACCTTCATGATGGGCTCAAGGAGTACCGGTTTAGCCCTTTTTACTCCATCCTTTAAGGCTTGCGAAGCTGCGATCTTAAAGGCCATCTCTGAGGAGTCCACTTCATGGTAAGAACCGTCCACCAAGGTGGCCCGGATATCCACCAGAGGATACCCGGCGAGCACCCCGTTTTCCATGGCTTCCCGGATACCGGCATCCACCGCCGGAATATACTCCTTGGGAATAACGCCACCCACAATCTTGTTTACAAATTCATAACCCTTACCCGGCTCAAGGGGCTCTAGCTCCAGGATCACGTGGCCATACTGGCCGCGGCCACCCGTCTGGCGTATATATTTACCTTCCGCCCGGACAGGCCTGCGGATGGTCTCCTTGTAGGCCACCTGAGGTTTACCTACGTTAGCTCCTACCTTGAATTCCCGCAGGAGCCGGTCCACGATTATCTCCAGGTGGAGTTCCCCCATGCCGGAGATGATGGTCTGGCCGGTCTCCGGATCCGTATGCATCCTGAAGGTAGGATCCTCTTCGGCCAATCTCTGCAGGGCCAAGCTCATCTTTTCCTGATCCGCTTTGGTCTTGGGCTCTATGGCCACGGAGATAACCGGCTCGGGGAAGTCCATGGATTCTAAAATAATGGGATGTTGTTCATCGCAAAGGGTATCGCCGGTGGTGGTCTCTTTTAGCCCTACAGCCGCTATGATATCACCTGCAAAGGCCTCTCCGACTTCTTCGCGATGATTGGCATGCATGCGCAAGATACGCCCTATGCGCTCCCGCTTGCCCTTAGTGGAATTGTACACATAGGTTCCGGGCTTCAGCGTACCCGAGTATACACGGATAAAGGTAAGCTTGCCCACGTAAGGGTCGGCCATAATTTTAAAGGCCAGGGCAGCTAGAGGTTCGTTGTCACTGGCCTTCCGCCTGTCCTCTTGCCCCGTTTCCGGGTCTATACCCCTAACGGCAGGGATATCAACGGGCGACGGCAGGTAGTCAACAATGGCATCCAAAAGCGGTTGGACGCCTTTATTCTTAAAGGACGAACCGCAGAGCACCGGGACCATCTTCAGGGCTATGGTGGCCTTTCTGATGCCCGCCTTTATTTCTTCTTCTGTAAGTTCTTCGCCTTCAAGATACTTAAGCATCAATTCTTCATCGCTTTCCGCTACTGCCTCAAGCAGTTTTTCCCGGTACTCCTCTACTAGGTCCTCCATATCCTCGGGCACCGGGCCTTCCTCCATAACTGTGCCCAGCTCATCAACGAAATAGATGGCCTTCTTTCGGATGAGATCTACCACGCCACGAAAGCTATCTTCTACCCCGATGGGGAGCTGGACCGGCACAGGTGTGGCCCCCAGCTTTTCGGAGATCTCCCTTACGGCGCGGAAGAAATCAGCTCCTACACGGTCCATCTTGTTAATATAGGCGATGCGCGGTACGCCGTATTTGTCCGCCTGCCTCCAAACAGTCTCTGATTGGGGCTCTACGCCACTCACAGAGCAAAAGATAGCCACTGCACCATCCAGCACCCGCAAAGAGCGTTCTACTTCTACGGTAAAATCCACGTGCCCTGGCGTGTCTATAATGTTTATACGGCAATCACGCCAGAAGCAGGTGGTAGCTGCCGAAGTTATGGTAATACCCCGTTCCTGCTCCTGGACCATCCAGTCCATGGTAGCCGTACCTTCATGAACTTCACCCATCCGGTGAACCCGACCCGTGTAAAAAAGTATCCTTTCTGTGGTGGTAGTCTTACCGGCATCAATATGCGCCATTATACCGATGTTGCGCGTCTTCTCTAGTGGGTACTCCCGTGCCATGATCTCACCTCCCTCGCAATAAGGTATATACGACAATTACCACCGGTAATGGGCAAAGGCACGGTTGGCTTCTGCCATCTTGTGGGTATCTTCTTTCTTTTTAACGGCACCCCCGGTGTTATTGGCAGCATCTATAAGTTCTGCAGCAAGCTTCTCTTGCATGCTTTTCCCACTGCGCTCCCGGGCATAGTTTACAATCCAGCGGATGGCTAAGGTCTGCCGCCTTTCCGGCCGGACCTCCACCGGAACCTGGTAGTTCGCTCCACCCACCCGCCGGGCCTTGGTCTCTAAAACCGGCATCACATTCTTTAAAGCCTGTTCAAAAACTTCCAGGGGATCTTTCCCCGTTCTCTGCCTAATTATTTCAAAGGCACCGTAACATATGCGCTGGGCCAGGGATTTTTTGCCGCTGCGCATAACTTGATTTATGAGCTTAGTCACTTTGGTGCTCCCGTAAATAGGATCGGGTTCTACTTCCCGCCTGGGTACGCTTCCTTTTCGCGGCACCCTTTCACCCCTCCTTTCACGCCCTCATTCACCGGCTAATCACAACTTTATTTCTTGGGCTTCTTAGCGCCGTACTTAGAACGGCCCTGATGCCTGTTCTGAACCCCGGCAGCATCAAGAGCACCGCGAATTATATGGTATCTTACGCCCGGTAAATCTTTTACTCTGCCTCCCCGCACCAGAACTACTGAGTGTTCCTGCAGGTTGTGCCCGATGCCGGGGATATAGGCTGTAACCTCGATCCCGTTGGTGAGCCGTACACGGGCTACCTTGCGCAGAGCCGAATTGGGCTTTTTAGGAGTAGTGGTGTAAACCCGCGTACATACCCCCCGGCGCTGGGGAGCTCCTTTTAAAGCCGGTGCCCCCGATTTCTTCTCCACCTTCTTGCGCGCCTCACGGACCAATTGCTGGATGGTGGGCATCCCTCGCGCACCCCCTTCCCCTGCTTGCGAAACCACTGCAAGAAATCCTGGTAGCCAGCTCTATTGTTCAGCCGCTGGGCCAAGGGGCCTCCCCTGGCCCAGCAAGCTTTTAAGATACTGTCTTTAACTACTCTTCCAGGATGGCTGCCGATGCCGAGCTTACTTCGATGCCACAGGCCCGGCCTAGCTCCCGCATGGAATCTACCATGATAACTTCGACACCCTTCTCCCGGCACAGGGAGACAAGGGGCTCAGTGACATGCGGCTCAGCATCTTTAGCTATGAAGACCACCCGGGCCAGGCCCTTCTGGACGGCCTTGGTAGTCTCCCTAGTGCCGACCGTCCTTTTTTTAGCCGCCTTTATGCGCTCATAAGACACTGCTCGACCCTCCCAGGTGTCACACAGTTAGTTATATTATCATTTTCCAGCAGCAGAGTCAACAGTATCTGTCAATCCTTGTTCTTCGGGAGTAATGACTTTTATCTGGCGGTAACGAGCCATGCCTGTGCCTGCCGGGATAAGCTTTCCTATAATTACGTTCTCTTTAAGGCCCATGAGGGGATCTACCTTCCCTTTTATGGCTGCCTCTGTAAGAACCCGGGTTGTCTCCTGGAAGGAAGCTGCGGAGAGGAAGGATTCGGTCGTAAGGGAAGCTTTAGTAATCCCCAGGAGCACCGGGCGAGCCACCGCAGGTTTACCTCCTTTAGCCTTAACCTCCTCGTTTTTATCGGCGAATTCAAAGGCATCCACCAAGCCGCCGGGCAGCAGATTGGTGTCACCAGGGTCCTCCACCTTTACCTTGCGGAGCATCTGCCTTATCATAATCTCAATGTGTTTATCGTTTATTTCCACACCCTGCATCCGGTAAACTCGCTGAACTTCCCGGAGAAGGTAAAGCTGTACCCCCCGCACTCCTTTAACCTTTAACAAATCATGGGGGTTTACCGAGCCCTCAGTCAACTCATCCCCTAGTTCCACCCGCTGGCCGTCCTCCACCCGGAGCCTAGAGCCATAGGGAACCTGGTAGGTGTACCTTTCTCCATTATCCGCCACAAGTTCTATTTCCCGCCGTCCTTTAACTTCATTGATCCTTACAATGCCCGACGCCTCGGCGATAATAGCCTGTCCCTTAGGCTTCCGGGCCTCAAAAAGCTCTTCTACCCGCGGAAGGCCCTGGGTGATATCTTCTCCGGCTACACCACCCGTATGGAAGGTACGCATCGTTAGCTGGGTACCGGGTTCTCCTATAGACTGGGCGGCTATGATACCTACAGCTTCCCCCATCTCCACCAGTTTTCCTGTAGCGAGATTACGGCCGTAGCATTTACAGCACACACCGTACCTGGTCTTACAGGTAAGCACAGAGCGGGCAGGAACTTTCTTGATTCCTGCATCCAAGATGGCCTGCAAAGCTTCTTCATCGATCTCTTCGCCCCGGCGGACGATGACTTCCTTCGTCTCAGGATGGACGATGTCTTGGGCAGCCACGCGGCCTAAAAGCCTTTCCTCCATCTTTTCAATAATTTCATTGCCATCCCTTAGGTCTTCGATCTCCACATACTCGTCAGTACCACAATCGTACTCGCGCACAATCACGTCCTGAGCTACATCCACCAACCTCCGGGTGAGGTATCCGGAGTCTGCCGTACGCAAAGCAGTATCCGCTAGACCCTTCCGAGCACCATGGGTAGAAATGAAATATTCAAGTACGGTCAAACCCTCACGGAAATTGGATTTAATGGGCATATCGATTATACGCCCTGACGGGTCCGCCATGAGACCCCGCATACCAGCAAGCTGCCGTATCTGCTGGATGTTACCCCGGGCTCCTGAATTAGCCATCATGTATACAGGGTTTAATTTATCCATTTTATCTACCAGGGCTTTAGTTACCTTTTCCGTAGCCTCATTCCATATCTTAATGATCTTCTGATACCGCTCTTCTTCGCTTATAAGGCCTTTACGGTACTGCTGCTCTACATGGTCTACCTGTTCTTCCGCCTGCTTTATTATCTGGCTCTTCTCTTCAGGTACATCAATATCATCCAGACCGATGGTAACTCCCGCTAAAGTGGCGTAATGGAAACCCAACCTTTTTATACCATCTAGCATCTTGGCCGTGGCCGCGGTGCCGAGCTCCCTGTAGCAACGGGCTACAATCTCCCCTAGCTGCTTCTTGCCTATCTCACAGTTATAGAAGCCTAGCTCTTTAGGGATAGGGCTTTCTTTGTTGAAAATTAAGCGGCCTATGGTGGTTTCTACTAGCTGGCCATCCTCCATCCGCACTTTAATGAGGGCCTGAAGGTCGATAACCTTATGCACGTAAGCCATGTAAGCCTCTTCGTAGCTGGCAAAGACCCGGCCCTCTCCTTTAGCGCCCGGCCTGGCCACCGTAAGCCAGTAGCACCCGAAGACTATATCCTGGGTAGGGGTGACCACCGGGCGGCCATCCTTGGGGTTTAAGATATTATTGCTAGCCAGCATGAGGAGCCTTGCTTCCGCCTGGGCCTCCGCGGAGAGAGGTACATGCACAGCCATCTGGTCTCCATCAAAGTCAGCATTATAGGCTGTACATACCAGAGGATGGATCTGGATGGCCCGTCCCTCTACCAAGACCGGCTCGAAAGCCTGGATACCCAAGCGGTGCAGGGTAGGAGCACGGTTTAGGAGTACAGGGTGCTCCTTAATAACCTCTTCCAGCACATCCCATACTTCATTCCGGACGCGCTCCACCATACGCTTAGCGCTCTTAATATTGTGGGCAAAGCCCTTATCCACCAGCCTTTTCATCACAAAGGGTTTAAAAAGCTCCAAGGCCATCTCTTTGGGCAACCCGCACTGGTGGAGTTTGAGCTCCGGTCCGACCACAATAACCGAACGGCCCGAATAGTCCACGCGCTTACCCAAAAGGTTCTGGCGGAAGCGGCCCTGCTTTCCCTTTAACATATCGCTTAAGGATTTCAAAGGCCTGTTGCCGGGCCCGGTTACCGGCCGGCCCCGACGGCCATTATCAATAAGGGCATCTACCGCCTCTTGGAGCATGCGCTTTTCGTTCCGTACAATGATATCCGGCGCGCCAAGATCTAAAAGCCTCTTTAAGCGGTTATTCCTGTTTATAACCCGCCGGTACAGGTCGTTTAAGTCCGAGGTGGCAAAGCGACCACCGTCTAGCTGGACCATGGGCCTTAGCTCAGGAGGGATGACCGGGATCACATCTAAGATCATCCACTCCGGCCGGTTTCCCGACTGGCGGAAGGCTTCCACCACTTCCAGGCGCCGTATGGCCCGGATACGCCGCTGCCCGGTGCTCTCCTTAACCTCCTGCCTCAACTCTTTAGCTAATTTATCGAGATCGATCTCCTGTAAAAGCTCTTTTATAGCCTCCGCACCGATGCCCGCTTTGAACCGGTCACCGTACTTCTCCCGGCACTCCCTGTACTCGGCTTCAGAAAGGAGCTGTTTTTTGGTCAAACCCGTATCTCCCGGATCGATGACTACATAAGAGACAAAATAGAGCACCCTTTCTAAGGCCCGCGGGGACATATCTAATAATAAGCCCATCCGGCTAGGGATACCTTTAAAGTACCATATGTGGGATACGGGAGCCGCAAGCTCAATATGCCCGAGCCTTTCGCGCCGTACCTTGGAGCGGGTCACCTCCACACCGCAGCGATCGCATACTACGCCTTTGTACCGCACCCTTTTGTATTTTCCGCAGTGGCATTCCCAATCCCGGGTGGGCCCAAAAATGCGCTCGCAAAACAGGCCATCCCGTTCGGGCTTTAAGGTGCGGTAATTTATAGTTTCTGGCTTTTTCACCTCTCCACTGGACCAGGCCCGGATCTGCTCCGGGGAGGCCAGGGCGATACGTATACGTTCAAAATTGCTCAGATCCAGCACAAGACTCCCTCCCCAAAAATTTTGGGTGCTCTATTCTTCCTCGTCCGGATCATCGTCGGGTACCGCTTTTGATTTTTTAAATTCATCAAGATAGGATAAGCCCAAGTCTTCTTCCCCCTCTTCTAAAGGAGGAAGCTCCGCTTCAAGCTCAGTTAGATCGAGATCCTCTTCTACTTCCTCTTCCTTTTCTTCAACAGGTTCTTCTGCCTCACTTGGTCCTTTAGCTTTAAGGGGCTTGGGTTCAGGGTGAATGTCTAAGCCCAGATCCTTGCCCGGCTCTATAATATCCTCATCTTCATCCTTTATCTCTATCTCTTGGTTTTCTTCCGAAAGCACTTTTACATCCAAACCTAAGCTTTGGAGTTCTTTAATAAGCACCTTGAAGGATTCCGGCACCCCTGGCTCCGGCACATTTTCACCTTTTACAATAGCCTCATAGGTTTTAACCCGTCCTACTACATCATCGGATTTTACCGTAAGGATCTCCTGCAGGGTATAAGCTGCACCATAAGCCTCCAAGGCCCAAACTTCCATCTCTCCAAAACGCTGGCCACCGAACTGGGCTTTACCGCCCAAAGGCTGCTGGGTAACCAGGGAATAGGGCCCTGTAGACCGGGCATGTATCTTATCGTCTACAAGGTGGGCAAGTTTAAGCATGTACATATACCCCACGGTAATAGGCCTGTCAAAGGGTTCCCCCGTCCGGCCATCGTAAAGGATAGTTTTACCATCTTCAGGCAGGCCGGCCTGCCGCAGGGCCTCCTTGATCTCTTTTTCATCGGCACCATCGAAAACGGGGCAGGCCACATGGATACCTAAAGTCTTAGCCGCCCAACCCAAGTGGGTTTCCAGGATCTGCCCCAAGTTCATACGTGAAGGCACACCTAAAGGATTGAGCACTATATCCACAGGTGTACCGTCGGGTAAGAAGGGCATATCTTCTTCCGGTAAGATACGGGAAATAACACCTTTATTACCATGGCGGCCTGCCATCTTATCTCCTACGGAAATCTTGCGTTTTTGAGCTACATACACCCGCACCAGTTTATTTACCCCTGGCGGTAGTTCGTCCCCGTTCTCCCGGGAAAATACTTTAACGTCCACCACTTTACCCGATTCCCCATGGGGAACCCGCAGGGAAGTATCCCGTACCTCCCGGGCCTTCTCCCCGAAGATAGCCCTTAGCAACCTCTCCTCGGCCGTAAGCTCCGTCTCCCCTTTAGGTGTCACCTTGCCTACCAAAATATCCCCGGGCCGGACCTCGGCTCCGATACGTATAATACCCCTCTCATCCAAATCTTTTAGTACATCTTCGCCTACATTGGGGATATCCCGGGTTATCTCTTCAGGCCCCAGTTTGGTATCCCGGGCTTCACATTCGTACTCTTCTATGTGAATGGAGGTAAAGATATCTTCCTTAACTAAGCGCTCGCTTATAAGAATAGCGTCTTCGTAATTGTACCCTTCCCAGCTCATAAAGGCTACCAGAACATTACGACCTAAGGCCAGTTCTCCCTGATCAGTGGAAGGGCCGTCGGCAATAACCTCCCCTGCTTCTACCCTCTGCCCTTTGCGGACAATAGGCTTCTGGTTAATACAGGTCCCCTGGTTAGAACGTACAAACTTCTGGAGCTTATAGACGTCAGTAGTTCCATCGTCCTTGCGCACGACAATCTCTTGCGAAGTAACCCGCTCTACAACACCAGGGTTTTTAACCAGAACGACTACGCCTGAGTCGCGCGCTGCCCGCCACTCCATACCCGTACCTACTAAGGGTGCCTCCGTCCGGATCAAGGGTACAGCCTGCCGCTGCATGTTGGCGCCCATTAAAGCGCGGTTGGCATCGTCGTGTTCGAGGAAGGGAATGAGGGAGGCTGCCACGCTCACCATCTGTTTAGGCGAAACATCCATAAGGTCTACCCGGTCAGCAGGTACCACTACAATTTCGCCCCGGTACCGCGCGGTCACCCTAGGTACTAAGAACCGGCCTTCTTCATCCACTGGTGTATTAGCTTGGGCGATGACATACTGGTCCTCCTCGTCGGCCGCCAGGTACACCACCTCATCGGTAACCACACCCCGCTCCTTATCCACTTTGCGGTAAGGCGTTTCGATGAAGCCGAATTCGTTCACCCGGGCATAGGTACTTAAAGAGCCGATGAGGCCGATGTTCGGTCCTTCTGGCGTCTCGATGGGGCACATACGGCCATAGTGGGAAGTGTGCACATCGCGCACTTCAAAACCTGCCCGCTCGCGGCTTAGACCCCCAGGTCCTAAGGCAGAAAGCCGGCGCTTGTGGGTGAGTTCCGATAAGGGGTTGGTTTGATCCATAAACTGTGATAACTGGCTTGAACCAAAAAATTCCTTTACCGCCGCAACCACCGGCCGTATATTTATCAACACCTGCGGGGTTATAGCCTCTACGTCCTGGATAGTCATGCGTTCGCGTACTACCCGCTCCATACGGGCAAGGCCAATGCGAAATTGATTCTGCAACAATTCCCCCACAGAGCGTACCCGGCGGTTACCCAAATGATCTATATCATCCGGCTTAACCTCACCATCCATAAGGCGTAACAGGTATTTAATAATATGAACTATGTCTTCTTTAGTGAGGCAACGGATGTATTCTTGCCGGCCGTTGACTTCTTGGGTAAGCACACCGTGGTTAAGCTTTTTATGAAGCTTGTAGCGCCCCACGTGACCGAGGTCATAACGTTTGGGATCGAAGAAAAGGGACTCTACGAGGTTCCGGGCACTCTCTACGGTAGGTGGTTCGCCAGGACGCAAGCGTTTATAAATTTCTACTAAAGCCTCTTCTTCGGAATCGGTAGTATCTTTTTCCAGAGTAGTTTGTATACGGACGTCATAATCGAAAAGCTCCAAGATCCTGGCCTTGGTGTTATATCCTATGGCTTTAAGGAGTACGGTAACAGGAATTTTGCGCGTGCGGTCCACACGGACATAAATGCTTCCGGTATTATCGGTCTCCAACTCCAGCCAGGCCCCGCGGTTAGGGATAAGGGTAGCGGTGTATATTTTGGTCCCCGAAGGATCTACGGCTTCCGAATAATAAACTCCTGGAGAACGTACAAGCTGGCTAACGATCACCCTCTCGGCCCCGTTAATCACGAAAGTGCCCTTCGGGGTCATAAGGGGCAGGTCTCCCATAAAAACCTCCTGTTCCTTGACCTCCCCTGTCTCCTTGTTTATGAGGCGCACCTTAACGCGCAGCGGGGCCGCATAGGTCATATCCCGCTCTTTGCATTCTTCTACCGTATACTTGGGCTCACCTAAAGAATGTTCTCCGAATTCGAGGATGAGATTGCCCGTAAAATCCTGAATGGGGGAAATCTCCTGGAAAGTCTCCCGTATTCCTTCTTCAATAAACCACTGGTAAGACCTGCGCTGGATCTCAATCAGGTTGGGTAGGTCGATAACTTCTTTAATGTTAGCATAGCTCCACCGTTCTCTTTTGCCAGTTTTAATGGGAAAAGGCATGGCCCGGTCCCCCTTAAAAGAAACTACAAAAGCAAGGTATCCAAGACCTCGCTTTTTTAAAAGGCCACCTTACTTAACTAATTATTACCCAGTGAGGAAAAATTTAATCCTAAGCAGGACCCTAAAATAATGGCATTTTAGAATGCTACCATAAGGTTAAAGACCTGTCAAGACTTGCAAAAAAAATTTGTGATCCGTCTGTGATATTGTCAGGGTGAAATCCTTCAGTAAAAATGTCAGTATGAGCAGGGAGAGGATTACTTTGTCACAGACGGAACTAAATCGCATCCAAATCTTAGAACAAACTCTGGAAGGGTTGATTACCACTAGTTATGCGGCCTTACTTCTAGGCCTAAGTGAGCGGCACGTCTATAGGCTCAAAGCCAAGTTACGAGAGCACGGGCCTGCTTCCCTGGCCCACGGAAATCGGGGTCGTAAGCCGGCCCATACTATTCCCGAAGATATCCGCCAGCAGGTGGTGCAGCTCGCTCAAACTAAATACAGGGGGTGCAATTATACTTTCCTTAGCGAGTTGCTCCACGAATACGAAGGTATTTCTTTAAGCCCTTCTTCTGTCGCTCGTATCCTTAAGGCCGCCGGTATCTTAAGCCCTAAAAAGCACCGGCCTCCTAAACTCCACCGCAGCCGCCCACGTAAACCTCAAATGGGCCTTCTGGTCCAAATCGACGGCAGCCACCACAACTGGCTGGAAGGCCGCGTCCCTAAGCTCGTCTTGCTTTTAGCTATAGATGATGCTACCGGCCAAATCCTTTCAGCCCTCTTCCGGCCTTCTGAAGATTTCGAGGGCTACCGCCGCCTCCTTTATGATTTGGTCACCCAGCATGGTATCCCAGTAGCCATCTACTCCGACCGCCATACCCTCTTCTTCCCACCTAAGGGTGAAGAGAGTACTGCTAGCATCGAACAACAGCTCCTGGGCCAACAACGCTCTTTAACCCAAATCGGCCGTATCTTAAACGAACTGGGGATTCAGCACATCCCCGCCCATTCCCCCCAGGCTAAAGGCCGCATCGAACGCTCCTTCCAGACCCTGCAGGAAAGGCTAGTTCTTGAGCTGCGCCTGGCAGGGGCTTCTACCCTGGAAGAGGCTATTGCCGTCCTTAAAAACTTTATCGTGTGCTATAACAAAAAGTTTGCCGTGCCCCCGGCTAACCCGGTTTCCGCTTTCCGCCCCATACCTTCCCACTTGCGCCTCGAACATATCTTCTGCTGGAAGGAACACCGAATATTGAACCCCGGCTATACCATCCGCTTCGAGGGCAAAACTTATAAGGTGTTAACTCCTAAAGGTGCACCTATTATCCCTCTACGTTCCGTGGTAGAGGTGCATAAACTGCCTGACGGTCGCTTGTATGTGGGATGGAAGGGAAATATATACTCGTTAGAACTCTTGGAAATCGCACCTTCCTCTAAAACATGGAGTAATACAGAGCCTGCCCTTACTCCCCAAATCGATGAAAAGACGGGTACTACTTCAATTCGTAGGCCCGCTCAAGACCATCCATGGCGTAAACCATGGAAACCCCGCAGGCCTTATTATACCACTTCTACCCTGACAGAATCACAGACGAATTTTACCTGACATTTTCATTGACGCTTGACA
>Ga0080004_1126597_pt1 | contig 41763 bp, 60 predicted proteins | sample WasSprMetagenome_FD_69207 | JGI IMG/M metagenome (GOLD analysis project Ga0080004, IMG submission 69207) | Sulfidic aquatic microbial communities from Washburn Spring, Yellowstone National Park, USA - WS (SPADES assembly) (version 2) | ecosystem: Environmental > Aquatic > Thermal springs > Hot...
CAATTTAGAGATGGAGATAAAATTAATATATCCTGTTGCACTTGAGAAAGGACAGAGATTTGCAATAAGAGAAGGAGGTAAAACTGTTGGTGCTGGTGCTGTAACTGAAATAATTGAGTAAAAATAAATCTTGACACATAAAATCATAGAAGGTATAATTATTTTTTGTCCAAAAAAGAAGAAAAAATGGAAGGAAAAAGAATTAGAATAAAATTGAAATCATTTGACCACAGGTTACTTGATAGGTCTGTGAAAGAGATAATAGAAATAGCAAGAACTACTGGTGTAAGAATAAGTGGGCCTGTGCCATTGCCGACAAAAAAAGAATTATATACTGTTTTAAGGTCTCCACATGTTAATAAAAAGAGCAGGGAACAGTTTGAATTAAAAATACATAAAAGGTTGATTGATATAATTGAACCGACTCCAAGAACAGTTGATGCATTAACTAAATTAAGTTTACCTGCAGGAGTAGATGTAGAAATGAAGGAGTTGTAAACAGAGGAGTAAAATGGGAATAGGAATACTTGGAAAAAAACTTAAGATGACACAGATTTTTAATGAAAACGGAGAAGTTATACCTGTAACTCTTGTTGAATATAAAGAGGGATATGTTGTTGATTTGAAGACAGAAGAAAAGGATGGATATGTTGCATTAAAAGTTGGATTTGAAGAAGTAGATGAGAAAAAATTAACAAAACCAGAAATTGGATATTTAAAGAAGAAAAACTTACCACCTTTGAAAATTTTAAAAGAATTCAGATTTAATAGTTTTGAAGAAATCAAAGATTATAAAATTGGAGATAGAATAACAATTGATATTTTTAAAGAAGGAGATTATGTAGATGTAACAGGGAAATCTATTGGTAAGGGTTTTCAGGGGGTTGTAAAAAGACATGGATTTCATGGAGGTCCAGCAACTCATGGTTCAATGTCTCACAGGGCTCCAGGTTCTATTGGGCCAACGGCTCCTCAAAGGGTTTTAAAAGGAAGAAGGATGGCTGGACATATGGGAAATAAGAAGGTTACAATTCAGAATTTACAGATAGTTAAGATAATGAAAGATGAAAATATAATTATGATTAAAGGAGCAATTCCAGGTCCTTCAAATGGATATATTTTAATAAAAAAGGCAGTTAAAAAGAGGATAAAAAATGGTTAAGGTTAATGTCTATGATATTGAAGGTAATATTGTTGGGGAAAGAGAAATTAATGAAGAAATTTTAAAAAAGCCAATTAACAAGGATGTTCTCTATTATTATGTTGTCAGTTATCTTGCAAATCAAAGGATTGGAACCCATTCAACAAAAACAAGAGGAGAAGTTAGTGGAGGCGGAAAAAAACCATGGAGACAGAAAGGGACTGGAAGAGCAAGAGTTGGTTCAATAAGAAATCCTATATGGCGACATGGTGGAATAGCATTTGGACCAAAACCAAGAGATTATTATATTAGATTACCCAAGAAAGTTAAAAGAAAAGCACTTATTGAATCAATAAGAGATAAATTAATGGAAAATAGAATTGCTTTTATAAAAATAGATAAAATAGAAAAACCCAAAACAAAAATTTTTAGCAATTTTTTAAAAAAAGTTGGATTGGATAATGAGAAGGTTTTATTTATTTTCAAAGATGCAATGGATAAAAATAAGATTTTATCTGTGAGAAATTTACCAAATGTAAGTTATGATTATATTGAAAAAATAAATGCTTATGAAATTTTGAATAGCGATAGATTAATTATTGAAGATGATTCATATGAAAAAATTAAAAATTTTTTAGAAGGAGGAGAAATTGTTTGACCCTTATAAGATAGTAAAGCATCCATTAATTACAGAAAAGGCAACAGAATTAAATAGGGAAAATAAATATGTTTTCTGCGTTGATAAAAAAGCAAATAAACATCAGATTAAAAAGGCAATAGAAGAAATTTATAAAGTAAAAGTTGAAAAAGTTTTTGTCATAAATGTAAAACCAAAAAAAAGGAGATATAGATTCTTTATTGAAGGTTTTAAATCAGGTTATAAAAAAGCAATTGTTCAATTGAAAGAAGGAGAGAAAATTGCCATTACGTAAATTAAAACCAACTACTCCTGGTCAGAGGCATGCGATTTTACAGGACTTTTCTGATATTACAAAAAAAGAGCCGGAAAAGTCACTTGTTTTTGGTTTGAAAAAAACGGGTGGAAGAAATAATACAGGTAGAATTACAACAAGGCATAGGGGAGGAGGACATAAAAAACTTTATAGAATAATTGATTTTAAAGGGAGAATAGGTCATGAGGCAATAGTAAAAAGCATAGAATATGACCCAAATAGAAATGCAAGGATTGCTTTAATCACATATACAGATGGAGTAAAAAGTTATATTATAGCACCAGTTGGACTTTCTGTTGGAGATAGAATAAAATTTGGTGAGGATGCTGAAATAAAAATTGGGAACAGATTACCATTAAAAAATATACCTGAGGGAACTCAAATTTATAATATAGAATTAATTCCAGGTAGAGGCGGTCAGATTGTAAGAAGTGCAGGCACTTTTGCAACTTTAATGGTAAAGGGAGAAAAATATGCTCAGGTAAGATTGCCATCTGGAGAAGTAAGGTTATTTGATTTAAATTGTTATGCCTCAATTGGTCAGGTGAGTAATCCTGAATATAAATATATTTCTCTTGGTAAGGCAGGAAGAACAAGATACCTTGGGATAAGACCAACAGTAAGAGGAACTGCAATGAATCCTGTTGACCATCCAATGGGAGGAGGAGAAGGAAGAGGTAAAGGACATCAATCACAGAGTCCGACCGGAGTTCCTGCTAAGGGTTATAAGACAAGGAAAAAACATAAAGCATCTGATAAGTTTATAGTGGAAAGAAGGAAGAAAAAATGAGGTCAAAGAAAAAGGGGCCATATGTTGATGCTAAACTTTTTGAAAAGGTAATGAAACAGAAAGAAACAGGTAAAAAAGAGATTATTAAGACATGGGCAAGGAGTTGCACAATTATTCCTGAATTTGTTGGACATACTTTTGCAGTCCATAATGGTAGAACATTCATAAATGTTTATGTTACTGAAAATATGGTTGGTCATAGACTTGGTGAATTTGCTCCAACAAGAACTTTTAGGGGTCATGGAGCACATACAGAAAGAGCAAGAGAAAAGAAATAAAAGGGATGAGATATGGAAGTAAAGGTTAAAGCAAGGTATGTAAGGATAGGTCCTAAAAAATTGAGAATGATAAGAGAACTTGTTTTGGGTAAAAGAGTAGAAGAGGCTATTGGTATTTTGAAGAATTTACCAAAGAAGGGAGCAAGAATTCTTGAAAAAGTTATTAAGAGTGCTTCTGATGCTGCAAAATATAAAGGCGAAGGTTATGAATGGAAAGTTAAAAATGTAATTATAGATGGAGGACCAATGCTTAAGAGATGGAGAGCAGCAACAATGGGTAGAGGCGTTATGATTAGAAAGAGGACTTCACATATAACTGTTATAATTGAATCAAAAGAAGGAGAATAATGGGACAGAAAGTCAATCCTATTGGTTTAAGAATTGGAATTGTTGAAAACTGGAGAAGTAATTGGTTTGCTGACAAAAAAACTTTTAAGGATTTATTAAAAGAGGATATTTTAATAAAAGATTATATTAAAAAACGATATCCAAGAGGAAGTATCACAAAAATAGAAATAGAAAAAACAGACAATATAAGGATTAGAATTTATACAACAAGACCTGGTGTTGTTCTTGGAAGGAAGGGAGTAGAAATAAATAAATTAAGGGATGAACTCTATGAAATTTTTAAAAAACAGGTAAATATTGATTGTATAGAGGTTAATCCTCCTGGATTAAGTGCTCAATTTCTTGCTGATTCAATTGTTATACAACTTGAAAAACGTGTTCCACATAGACAAGCAATTAAAAAGGCAATGGATTTAGCAATGCAATCAGGAGCGAAAGGAATAAAAGTAAGAATTTCTGGTAGGATTGCAGGAGCAGAAATAGCAAGAAGTGAACAGTACATACAGGGTAAAGTCCCACTTCATACATTAAGAGCAAAAATTGATTATGCAACAAGCACTGCTTTTACAAGAAGTGGAACAGTTGGAATTAAGGTATGGGTATATCTTGGTGAAGTTTTAGAAGAAAAGGGAGAGAAAAATGCCGTTAATGCCTAAAAGAGTAAAATACAGAAAAATGCAAAAGGGAAGAACAAAGGGTAAAGCAACATGTGGTAATACTCTTTTTTATGGTGATTATGGACTTAAAGTACTTGAACCAGGATGGATAACAGCACAGCAGATTGAAGCAGCAAGAATAGCAATAACTCATTATTTAAAATCAAAAGGGAAACTCTGGATAAGAATTTTTCCTGATAAGCCAATTACAAAAAAACCAGCGGAAAGTAGGATGGGAAAGGGTAAAGGAGATGTTGCTGGATGGGTAGCAGTTGTTCTTCCTGGAAAGATTATTTTTGAAATTGCAGGAGTATCAGAAGAACTTGCGAAAGAGGCATTAAGGAGAGCTTCTTATAAAATCCCCTATAAATCAAAAATTGTATCAAGAACTTTAAGTTAAAAAGTTGAAAAATTTTTAAAATTATGATATAATTATTTTTTTATGTTTGAAAAGCCATGAAAAAAGAAGAAATTAAAAAGTGGAAAGAGGCAACAAATCAGGAGATAGAGAATAAAATTATGGAATTAAAAATGAAACTTTATGAAATGAAAAATCAGTTAATTCTTGGGCAATTAAAAAATTATTCACAGATTAAGGAGATAAAAAAAGATATAGCAAGATTAAAGACAATTTTAAGAGAAATTGGAGTTAAAAAATGACAAAAAAGATAATAGATAAAGTTGGAGTTGTTGTAAGTGATAAGATGAATAAAAGTAGAGTTGTTATGGTTGAATTTACGACACAGCATCCAAAATATAAAAAGACAATAAGGAAGAGAAGAAAATTTATGGCTCATGATGAAAATAATATTACTAAAGTTGGAGATATAGTTAGAATTGTCCAAACAAGACCTTTAAGTAGAAGAAAAAGATGGAAAATAGTTGAAATTCTTGGCAAAAAAGGAGAAATAAGTGGTACAACTCAGGACAATGCTACAAGTAGCTGATAATACAGGTGCAAAAAAGATAATGGTTATTGGATTTATTGGTAGTTCAAAAAGAAGATATGGATATGTTGGAGATGTTGTTGTTTGCAGTGTTAAAGATGCACTTCCAGATGGGATTGTTAAAAAGAAAGAAAAGGTTAAAGCAGTTATTATAAGAACAAAGAAGGAAATAAAAAGAAAGGATGGTTCAATATTGAGATTTGACCATAATTCAGCAGTTATTATTGATAATGAAGGTAATCCAAGAGGAACAAGGGTCTTTGGACCTGTACCAAGAGAATTAAGAGATAAAAACTTTACAAAAATAATTTCACTTGCTCCAGAGGTGATATAAAATGAAATTCAAATTAAAAAAAGGCGATTTTGTTCAGGTTATAAAGGGAAAAGATAAAGGGAAAAAAGGAAGAATTCTTAAGATTTTTTATAAAGAAAATAGAGTTCTTGTTGAGGGTATAAATTTTGTCAAAAAACATACAAGACCGAAAGCAGTTGATAGACAGGGTGGCATAATTCAAGTAGAAAAACCAATATCAATAAGTAATGTTAATTTTTTCTGTTTAAAATGTAGTAAACCAACTCGTCTTGGAATAAAATTTCTTGAAGATGGTAGTAAAGTTAGATATTGTAAAAAATGTAAGGAAATAGTTGAGGAGAAATAATATGGACCAACCCAGATTAAAAAAGATTTATAGAGAAGAGGTGGTGCCAAAATTGAAGGAGAAATTTGGGTATAAGAATAATTTACAGGTTCCAAAAATGATAAAAATTGTTTTAAATATGGGCATAGGGAAAGATAGTAAAGATGCAAAGGCAATTGAAGCAGCACAGAAAGAATTAAGTTTAATTGCAGGACAGAAAGCAGTTTTAACAAAGGCAAAAAAATCTATTGCAGGATTTAATGTCAGAAAGGGTAATATTGTAGGTGTTATGGTAACATTAAGAGGTGATAGGATGTATGAGTTTCTTGATAGATTAATTACAGTTGCTTTACCAAGGGTTAGAGATTTTTCAGGACTACCACCCAATTCAACAGATGGGAAAGGTTCATATACAATAGGGATAAAAGAACATATAATATTTCCAGAAGTTGATTATAGTACAATTTATAAAGTTCAGGGATTAAATGTAACGATTGTTACATCAGCAAAAACACCAGAAGAAACAATTGCATTGTTGAGAGAAATGGGATTACCAATAAGGGAGGGATAATTTGGCAAGAAAATGTTTTTTTGAGAAGATGAAAAAGGAGCCAAAATTTAAAGTAAGAAAAAGAAATAGATGCTGGAGATGCGGCAGACCTCGTGGTTATTACAGAAAATTTGGAATATGCAGAATATGTTTTAGAGAACTTGCTGGTAAAGGAGAAATACCAGGAGTTAAAAAGGCAAGTTGGTAAAGGAGGAATTTATGACAATGACTGATCCAATTGCTGATATGCTGGCAAGAATAAGGAATGGTAATGCAGTCAAAAAAATTTATGTAGATATTCCTTTTAGCAATTTTAAGAAAAAGATACTTGATGTTTTAAAAGAAGAGAAATATATAAAGGACTATGAAATTATCAGTGAAAATTCAAAGAAAATTATAAGAGTTTATCTTTTATATTTTGGTAAAAAGAAAGCAATCACTGAAATTAAAAGAATAAGTACCCCAGGAAGGAGAATTTATGTTTCAAAGGATGAGATACCAGTGGTGAAAAATAATTATGGTATAGCGGTCATTTCAACTTCAAAAGGAGTTATGAGCAATAAAAAAGCAAAAGAATTAGGTTTAGGAGGAGAATTACTTTTTTACATCTGGTGAAAGGGATAAAAAATGGCAAGACTTGGTAAAAAACCGATTGATATTCCTGATGGTGTAAATGTAAAAGTTGAAAATGGAATTGTTTATGTTGAAGGAAAAAAAGGGAAACTCTCACAGGAAATATTTCCAAATTTAACTGTTGTAGTAGAGGATAAAAAGATATTTGTTAAAAATTTGGTTGACCCTAAAAATAAAAAAATATATAGAAAAACAAATGCTTTATGGGGTTTATTGAGAAGTTTAATTTACAATATGATTAAAGGTGTAACTGAAGGATATGAAAAAATTCTTGAAATACATGGAACTGGATATAAGGCAGAAGTTAAAGGGAAAAATCTTGTTCTTACTCTTGGTTTTACCCATCCTGTTGAAGTTGAAATTCCTGAAGGTATATCTGTTGAAGTTAGTAAAAATACAATAATATTTGTCAGAGGTGTAGATAAACAGAAAGTAGGAGAATTTGCAGCAAGTATAAGAAGAATATCTCCTCCAGAACCATATAAAGGGAAAGGAATAAGGTATAGAGGTGAATACATAAGACAGAAAGTAACAAAAGCAGGAGGAGCTACAAAATGAGAAAAACAAAAGAATTAAAAAGAAAAATAAGGCATTTAAGAGTTAGAAAAAAAATTAAAGGAACAAGTGAAAGGCCAAGATTGTGTGTTTTTAGAAGTAATAAACATATATATGCTATGTTAATTGATGATACATATGTCCCAAATAAAGTAATTACTTGTGTTTCAAGTTTATCCCCTGAATTTAAGAAACTTGCAACTGATAAAAGTATACATGGTGGGAATGTTAAGGGAGCGGAAATAGTAGGTCAACTTATTGCAGAAAAAGCAAAATCATTATCAATTGAAAAAGTTGTTTTTGATAGAGGTGGTTATAAATATACAGGTAGGGTAAAGGCATTAGCAGAATCAGCACGAAAAGGAGGTCTAAAATTTTAGAAAAAGAAAATTTAACCGGTGAAATTGAAGAAAAGCAAATAGTTGTTGAAATAAGAAGGGTTACAAAAGTTACAAAAGGTGGTAAGAATTTAAGTTTTAGAGCAGTTGTTGTTGTTGGTGATGGAAAAGGTAAGGCTGGTTTTGGTATTGGTAAGGCAAATGAAGTTCCTGTTGCGATAAAAAAGGCAGTTGAGCATGCAAGAAAAAATATGATAGAAGTTCCTTTAAAGGGAACAACAATTCCACATGATGTTGAAAGTAAATTTGGGCCATCAAAAGTAATATTGAAACCAGCGGCAAGAGGACATGGAATGGTTGCTGGAAGAACAATGAGAGCATTTCTTGATGTCTGTGGTATTAAGGATATTACATGTAAGTGTCTTGGTTCAACAAATTGTATAAATGTTCTTCATGCAACATTAAAAGCATTGAAAAAAATTAAAGTCAAAGGAGAGGGAGATGAAACTACATCAGTTGAAACCACCTGAAGGAGCAAAGCATAAAGTTAAACGTCTTGGAAGAGGTGATTCTTCAGGCCATGGAGGAACTTCTACAAGAGGACATAAAGGCCATAAGGCAAGAAGTGGATATAGATTGCCATTTAATTTTGAAGGTGGACAGATGCCTCTTGTAAGAAGAATTCCAAAAAGAGGATTTACTCATTTAAAAGAATATAAAATTGAAATAGTAAATTTGAATCAGATTGATAAAAAATTCAATGAAGGAGAAGAGGTAAATCCAGAAAAATTGAAAGAAAAAGGATTAATTAAAAAAACTGAATTTGTAAAAATTCTCGGAGAGGGAAATTTAACAAAAAAATTAACTATTTATGCACACCATTTTTCAAAAAAAGCAAAAGAGAAAATAGAAAAAGTCGGTGGTAAAGTAATCATAATAGAGAAAAAGTAAAATGTTTGAAGCATTTAAGGATACATTAAAAATACCAGATTTAAAAAGAAGGATAGGAATAACAATTTTATTGCTTACTGTTTATAGATTTGGCTGTTATATTCCTATTCCTGGTATTAATGGTAGAGAACTTTCAAAAATTTTTGAAAGTTCCGCAAATACATTATTTTCACTTGCTGATTTGTTTTCAGGTGGTGCTTTGAGTCAGGCAACAATTTTTGCACTTGGGATTATGCCATATATAAGTGTTTCAATTATTCTTGAATTGCTTGCATCAGTGGTCCCTTACTTTGAAAATATGCTTAAAAGTGGAGTTGAGGGCAGAAGGAAATTAACTCAATTAACACGAATTGGAACAGTGGCATTATGTATATTTCAGGGTATGGCTATAAGTGCTTTTCTGGAAAATCCTGAACATTTTGGAGGTATTGTAATAGTTGCAAACCCAGGATGGTTATTCAGAATTATAGCAACATTAACAATGACAGCAGGAACTGTTTTTCTTATGTATATTGGAGAACAGATTACAGAAAAGGGGATTGGTAATGGTATTTCTTTAATAATTACTGTAAGTATTGTATCAAGAATGCCTGTTGCTTTTCATAGAATGGCAGGACTTGTTGCTTCTGGAGAAATAAGTTTTTTTGTTGTTATCATTCTCATTGGTTTAATCTTTGGGGTTGTTGCAGCAGCAATAATTGTTAATGAAAGCGAAAGAAGAGTTCCAATTCAGTATGCCAGAAGAGTTATAGGTAAGAGAGTTTATGGTGGACAATCAACATATCTACCAATAAAATTGAATCAGGGAGGGGTAATTCCTTTAATTTTTGCAATAGCGATTTTAACATTTCCAGCAACAATTCTCTCTTTCGCAGAAAATAAATTTTTAAGCAAACTTGCAGTAATTCTATCTCCTCAACAGCCAATTGGGATGTTTTTATATGCTTTATTAACAATATTTTTCTGTTATTTTTATGCTGGAATTATTTTTAATCCTGATAATATAGCAGAGGATTTACAGAAATATGGTGGTTTTATTCAGGGAATTAGACCTGGGAAACCAACTGCTCTATATCTTGAAAAAATTTTAAATAGATTAACTTTACCTGGTTCTTTAATGCTTGTTGGAATTGCAATTTTCCCTTATATACTTATGCACCTATATAGAAAAATACCTTATATCACAGCAAGTATTTTTGGCGGTATTGGACTTTTGATTGTTGTTTCAGTCCTTATAGAAACAATAAGACAGATTGAAGCACATTTACTTTTAAGACATTATCAAGGATTTATTAAAAAGACAAAGATAAAATGAAAAAAATAATTATTTTACTTGGACCTCCTGGTGCAGGTAAAGGCACGGTTGGTGAAAGATTGAGTAAGATATTAAATTTCCCTTTGATTTCAACGGGTGATTTATTGAGAGAAAATGTGAAAGAAAAAACAATTCTGGGAATTAAAGCAAAGGAATATATGGATAAAGGAGAACTTGTTCCTGATGATATAGTATTTCCTGTGCTTTTTGAAAGAATAAAAAAAGAGGATTGTAAAGATGGTTTTATACTTGATGGTTTTCCAAGAAATATTAATCAGGCAGAAAATCTTGAAAGATATTTTGAAGATGGGAAAACAAAGGTGATATATTTAAAGGCAGATGACGAATTTCTTGTAAAGCGACTTTCAAATAGAAGAATATGTGAAAAATGTGGTGCAATATACCATTTAATAAATTTGCCTCCAAAAGTTGATGGTATCTGTGATAAATGCGGAGGTAAGTTAATTCAAAGGGATGATGATAAAGAGGATGTTGTAAGAAATAGATTAAATGTTTATCATAAATTGACATCACCACTGCTTGATTATTATAAAAATAAAGGTATTTTATTTGAAGTAGACGCAACACAGAAATTAGAAAACACTGTTTCAGAGATAATAAAAATAGAAAAAAATAATGGATAAAAGAGGTATAGAAATGGTCAAAACAGCATGTAGAAAAACAAGAGAGATTATAGAGGAACTCAAGGAATATTTGGTTCCGGGTATTTCTACATATGAAATTGAAATTAAAAGTATTGAACTTATGAAAGAAAAAGGAGTTATTTCTGCCTTTAAAGGTTATAGGGGTTATCCTGCAAATATTTGTATTTCTGTTAATTATGAAGTTGTGCATGGAATTCCAAAAAAGGGAAAAATTTTAAAAGAAGGAGATATTGTTTCTCTTGATGTAGGTGTTATTTATAATGGATATTATGGAGATTGTGCAGACACTTTCCCTGTTGGAAAAATTGAGGTAAAATATATAAAGTTAATAGAAGTTTCAAGAAAGGCATTTGAAAAAGCATTAAAAGAAGTATATGCTGGTTCAAGAACAGGTAATATTGGTTATGCAATAGAAAAATATGTAAAAAAGCATGGTTTTTCAGTTATAAAGGACTTTGCAGGTCATGGAATAGGGAAAAATCTGCATGAGTTACCAGAAATACCAAATTTTGGAGAAAAAGGGAAGGGAGATGTTTTATATGAAAATCAAATAATTGCAATAGAACCAATGATAGCAGAAGGGACAGGAGAAACAGAAATACTTGATGATGGATGGACTGCTGTAACAAAAGATAGAAAATATGCATCTCATTATGAAAACTGTGTTCTTGTTAAAAAAAATGGTTATGAAGTTTTAAGTTAAAATGGAAAAAGAAGAAAAAATCAAAGTGGAGGGAGTTATAAAGAAAGTTTTGCCAGCAACAAATTTTGAAGTTGAACTTGAAAATGGTCATACAGTTATTGCACATTTATGCGGGAAAATGAGAATGAATTATATTAAAATTGTTCCAGGAGATAGGGTTGTTGTAGAGATTTCTCCATATGATTTAAAACGGGGAAGAATTATAAAAAGAATTTAAGGAGGAAAAAATGAAAGTAAGAGCATCAGTTAAAAAAATATGTCCAAAATGTAAGATAATAAGAAGAAAGGGAGTTGTTAGGGTTATTTGCAGTAATCCACAGGATGGACCAAAACATAAACAAAGACAGGGATAAGGAGGAAAAATGGCAAGAATACTTGGAGTAGAAATACCTGATAATAAAAAGGTAAAAATCTCATTAACATACATTTTTGGTATTGGACCTAAAAGGGCAGAAGAGATTATTCAGAACACAGGCATTGATGGAGAAAAAAGAGTTAAAGAATTGACAGAAGAAGAACTTGGTAAAATTGCAGCATTTATTCAGAAAAATTATAAAATTGAAGGAGATTTAAGACAGGAAATACAACAGAATATAAGAAGATTGATTGATATAAATTGTTATAGAGGGATAAGACATAAACTTTCATTACCGGTTAGAGGTCAAAGAACAAGAACAAATGCAAGAACAAGAAAAGGACCGAGGAAGACAGTTGGGGTTATCAGGGATAAAGCACTTAGAAAAGCAATAAAACAGCAGAGAGAGGAAAAACAGGGAGGTTAAATTGGCAAGAAAATATGTTAAAAAGAGAAAAAAGAAAATAAGTGTTCCTAAGGGTGTGGCTCATATTAAAGCAACTTTTAACAATACAATAATAACTATCACAGATGAAGCAGGAAGAGTTTTATTATGGGGAAGTGCAGGAACAGTTGGGTTTAAAGGAACAAGGAAAGGGACACCATTTGCTGCACAACTTGCTGCTGAAAATGTTGCGAAAAGGGCACAGGCACTATTTAATATGAAAGAAGTGGATGTGAAGGTTAAAGGACCCGGACCGGGTAGAGAGACAGCAATAAGGGCTTTACAGAGTGCAGGATTAAATGTTGTTTCAATTAAGGATGTAACTCCAATACCACATAATGGATGTAGACCACCAAAAAGAAGGAGAGTATAAGGAGGGCTTATGGCAAAATATATTAAACCATTATGTAAAATTTGTAGAAAATATGGGATGAAACTCTATTTAAAAGGAAAAAGATGTGAGAGTGATAAATGTGCTGTTGACCCAAGAAAGGGAAAAATTAGATTGATTAAGCCAAAGAAAATGTCTGAATATGGCATGCAATTAAGAGAAAAAAATAAAGTGAAAATATATTATGGAGTTCTTGAGAGACAGTTTAAAAGATATTTTGAAATAGCCAAAAAACATAAAGGGGTTACGGGAGAAGTCCTTCTTCAATTACTTGAAAGGCGACTTGATAATGTTGTTTACAGGGCAAATTGGGCTTATTCAAGAAAGATGGCAAAGCAGATGATAAATCACGGGCAGATTCTTGTAAATGGGAAGAGAAATGATAGGCCTGGTTATTTAGTTGAAATTGGAGATGTTATACAGATAAAGCCAAACAGTAAATATGTAAAAATTGCTAAAGAATGTATTGAAGAATATAAAACAAAAGCAAGACCATTATGGTTTGAAGTTGATGATGAAAACTTAAAAATAAAAATTTTGAGATATCCAACAAGAGATGAAGTTCCAATACCAGTTGATGAACAATTAATAATTAACCTTTATTCAAAATAAATGGAGAGGTGAAAAATGAAGGAATTTGTTTATCCTGATAAATTTATTTGGGAAAAAGAAACATATAGAAACAATTACGGGAAACTTATAATAGAACCACTTGAGAGAGGATATGGAGTTACAATTGGAAATGCACTAAGAAGAGTTTTATTATCTTCTATTCCAGGGATTGCAATAACAGGTTTAAGAATTGAAGGAGTTTTACATGAATTCTCTACACTTCCTGGAATGAAAGAAGATATTGTTGAAGTTGTTTTGAATTTAAAACAGATTGCTTTAAAGCCAGTAGTTGAAGAATATCCAAGAGTTGTTAGGGTTGAAATAGAAGGTAAAGAAGAGGTCTGTGCTGGAGACCTTTTTACTGATGGTTCTGTAGAAGTTATTAATAAGGATTTACATATAGCAACTATTGACCCTTCAAAAAAGTATAAATTTGAACTTGATATAACAAAAGGATTTGGTTATTTACCAGTTGAAAAGATGAAACTTATGATTAAAGAAATTCCAGTTGGAACAATTTTAATTGATGGTTTATATTCTCCTGTAAGAAAAGTTACATTTCATGTTGAGAATACAAGAGTAGCACAATTTGTTGACTACGAAAAACTTATTTTTGAAGTATGGACTACAGGTGCAGTAACACCAGATGAAAGTGTTAAATATGGATGTAATCTTCTTGGAAAACAGTTCAATTTAATAATAGATGGCTTAAAAATAGGTGAAGAAGAAGTTGCTGAGGAGAAAGTAGAAATAAAAGACCCTCTTGATACTCCTATATCAGATTTAAAACTGCCATCAAGAATAAATAATGCGCTCATTTCAAGAAAAATACACACTTTAAGAGACCTTTTGAATACTCCAAGAGAAAGATTAGAAGAAACGAAAAATCTTGGTAAAAAATCTCTTGAAGAACTTGAAAAGATTCTTGCAGAAAAGGGATATCGTTTAAAAACATTTGAAGAACTTGCAAAAGAAAAGAAGGAGAAAAAATGAGGCATAAGAGAGATGTTAAAAAACTCAGTAGAAATAAATCACACAGAAAAGCATTAATGAGGAATATGACAATAAGTTTTTTTCAGAACAATAAAATTATAACAACTACTGCAAAAGCAAAACAGTTGAAAAGAGTTGTGGAAAGATTGATAACCCTTGCTAAAAAGGGGACTCTTGCTGACTATAGAAGAATAAATCAATTTGTGAATCATAAACCGACAGTGAAAAGAATAATTGAAACATCAAAAAGATATGCTGATAAAAATGGTGGCTATACACAGATTATAAAAATTGGATATAGAAGAGGGGATAGTGCAGAAAAAGCAATTATAAAACTTATCTAATTCAAAATGGAAAACAAAAACATTAAATTACTTGACCTTATAGATAAGAAAGAAAATATTTATGAGGCAATAATTAATATTTCAAGAAGAAGTCATGAATTAATTCAGGGTGCTTTGCCTTCTATAGAAATAAAGAAAAACGAAAATCTTATTCATGTTGCTATTGAAGAATATCTAAGAAAAATCAAGGTTAAAAATGAATGATTTTTTCTCTTTATTAAAATTAATGAGGGAAAAGGACGCTTCAGATTTGCATTTGAAATTTGGAAGAAAGCCCATTTTAAGAATTAAAGGTGAATTATTTGAAGTAGGTGAGTGGGATGGTATTTTAACTAAAGAAGACCTCTTTAAAATAATGGAAATAATTATGCCTGAGGAAGAAAGAATAGAATTTAAAAAAGAGAAAGAATCTGACTTTGCTTTTGACCACCCGGATGTTGGAAGATATAGAGTTAATGCTTTCTGGCAGAGAGGATACCCAGGTTTTGTTTTAAGAAGAATTAAGGATAAAATTCCATCAATAGAAGAATTAAATTTACCTCCAGTGGTAAGAAAAATTGCTTTATTTAATGAAGGTCTTGTTTTAGTTACTGGTCCGACAGGATGTGGTAAATCAACAACTCTTGCCGCAATGATAGAAATAATAAATAATGAAGAAGTCAAGCATATAGTTACAATTGAAGACCCAATAGAATATCTTTACACAGATAAAAAATCAATTATAAATCAAAGGGAAGTTGGTATAGATACTCTTTCATTTGCATCTGCTTTAAAACATGTTTTAAGAGAAGACCCTGATATAATTTTAATTGGAGAGTTAAGGGATGTTGATACATTTCAGGCAGCAATAAGTGCATGTGAAACAGGTCATCTTGTTTTTTCTACCTTACATACAATTGATACAATAACAACAATTACAAGAATACTTGATTTTTTTCCATCATCACAACATGAACAGATAAGAAAAATTCTTGGTTATCATTTAAAAGCAACAATATGTCAGAAACTTGTTCCAAGAAAAGATGGAGCAGGTCTTGTTCCTGTCTGTGAAATTATGATAGTAACTCCTCTTATTTCAAAATTAATTCAGGATAATAAATTGAATAAATTATATTCAGCAATGGCAGCGGATAAGGAAGAAGGAATGCTAACATTTAATAAACATCTTGTTCAGTTGATACAGAATGATATAATTACTCAGGAAGTTGGATTTTCAGTTTCTCCATCACCTCATACACTTGAAATGAATTTAAGAGGAATTTATCTTGATGAGGAAACAAAGATTATTGGAGAATAAAGAAGATGAGATAGAGTTTTTCCACATTACCTATATATTAATCCTCCTTATTTTTCTATCAATTTTTTTTTCTTTTATAAAACTTAAATTTCTAAAAACAAGCAATTTTGAACTTGAAGTCCTTTCTTCAGCAATTTTTACATTTATTGTTGAACTTTCTGCGGTTTTATATTTATTTTTTCGTTTTCCAAATCAATTTTTTTCACTTTTTAAAAATAAATTTAACGGATTTTTCTCAGGAATTTTATATTATTTTCTATCAATCCCTTTTCTCTCAATCCTTGTTTTAATTTCATATTTTGCTTTTAAAAAATATGGTATTGAACCAGCACCACAGGAATTAATTTTTATATATTTACAGACAAAATCAATTCCTATTTTAATTTTTTTATTTATTCTTTCCTGTTTTTTTGCTCCATTTTTTGAAGAAATAATATTCAGGGGTTTTTTATATAATGCAATAAAAAAAAGATTTTCAGTCCCATTTTCAATATTTACAACTTCAATTATTTTTTCACTATTCCATCATGAAATTTTTGTATTCATAGGGATTTTTGCTCTCAGTTTAATTTTGACTTATCTATTTGAAAAAACAAAGAATTTATGGGTGCCAATAGGACTTCACTTTGCAAACAACTTTTTCGCCAATCTATTTATTTTCCTTTTAAAATCAATCTATCAAATTTATTAAAAACTTATTTACTTTTCAGGTAAAATTTGCTTCCTAAAATAGGATGGCAAAAGTTCTTCTTTCTCATGGAATTGCCATGGGAAAAGGTAAGCAACTACACTTTTTATCACTATCTCATCAATTTTATTCCTCTGTCAATTTTTTTTCTATTATAATGATATTTTACATCAGAAAGGAGGTAATTTTGTTTTTTGGAGTGGTTCAATTTTATTTTTCATTTCACACTTTTAGAGAGTTTGTTAATAAAGTGAGAGAAGTAAAAGCAGTAGAATTAGGGCTCTAATCAAGCGTTCCCGGAAAAAGTGGCGAATTTGACTTGTCAAGAGATGTAAAAAGTTCTGATACACAATAGATTTTAGAATTTTAAAAATATGAAACTACCTTCTCCTTTAATTTTTCTAAAATTATATCCTCAATATCTGAAGAAAAAGGGAAAATAGAAAAAATTTTTGGAGCAAGATAACAGGCATAGTCATTTTCTATTTTATAAGCATCCTTTGTTGGTATATATCCAATAACTCCATCTGTGTATCCAAATGTAAATAAATTTTGAAAATCCTTTCTTAAATTTAAATCATATTCACAAAATATCTCACCAGCCAAACCAATAAATTTTAATTCCCCAATTGAAATAAAATGGATAGGAAATTCAATATATGGGTTATTCCTTAATTCATCATATTTTTCAATTGCTTCTTTTTCCCAGTCATCAAGAAATTTTTTCCATTCAGGGTTATCATTTTTTTTCAATAATTTTTCTTTTTCCAATTTTATTTCTTCCTTTTTTGGTATTTTTAAAGGCAATAGTATTTTCTCATAAAAACATTTTATATCTGAATCAACAAAAAAAGCATATTTTTCAATTTTGGAAACCCTGTTTTTAATTATTTCAGCATAAAGTTCAATATCTTCTTTAGTTCCTTTTCCCCATCTGTTTTTATTTGTAACAGGGTCAATATCCCCACAGAATCCTTGAAAGAATATACAGTAATTTCCATCCTTCTCTATTTTTCTTATTACTCCTCCAGGCCAATCAGCAGAAATAAAATTGCCTTTTCCCAGTATAACTGGATGGCATGCATAATTTATAAGATATATTTTCTCTTTATCTCTTTTAAAAATCCCCACTTTTAACAATGGGTCTACTGGAAAAAAAGTCCCATTTCTTCTATTAAATCCTATCGGTTCAATAGTTTCAAATCCAGCAAAAAATTCCGATTCTTTTTCTGAATTTAGAGCATTTTTTACAGATTCTTTTATAAATGAATTCAATTTTAATAGATATTCTTTTTCCATTTCTCCTATTTCTCCGCATCCTCTTAATTTCATTGTCGTAGGTCCTGTATGTGTATGGGTGGATGAAATCATTATATTTGAAAAAGGTAAATTAAATTCTTTTGATATTTCATTTCTTATTTTATCTGAAAAGTTAATATCCAAACCAATAAGGTCACAACTTATCAAAATGCATCTTTCTTTTCCATTATAAATAGATAATGACCTTACTTTTAAATCATCATTTATATAATTTGCTTTCCTTTCAAGATAAAAACCATACCCTGTAAGTTCAATACCCAAAGGAGGATTTATTATCTTTTCCCCATATCCAGCCATTAATTTTTTCATATTCCTATTTTCAATTGCTCTCTATTTTTATAAATTTTCTCTATTGCATTTATTATATCTCTCATATCTTCTTTTTCTGCAAGTAAAACAGAATGGGAAATCCAGACCGCTTCTTCACATAATCTTTCTGCATTTGGACAATAAACTTCTGAATAATCAATTTTTTTCCTATAATATGGACAGGAAATAGGACATCCTTCAGGACCTTTTACTTTTTTCTGAAATAATGGATTTTTATAAAGAGGTATTGGATAACCAGAAGAGACAGGAATTCTTTCTGCATTCAATGCTTTTATAAAAACTTCCCTTTCTATCTCCCATTTTTCTTTTATAAATCTAAACATATACAGATGATATGACCTTCTTGTAACTCTATTATCCCTTGGAACAATCTCTATACCCTCAAAGTCCTTTAAATTTTTATCAAGGTATTTAGCATTTTCCTCTCTTTTAATTGTCTGTTCTTCCAATCTTGTAAGTTGACCAAGTAAAATTGCTGCTTGTAATTCTGTCATCCTTAAATTGTCTCCAAGAATGTAATGGTAATACCATGGCTTATCTTTTCCCCTTCCACAATTTGAATAACTTCTTGCAATTTCCTCTATTTCCTTATTATCTGTTAATAAAATTCCTCCTTCTCCACTTGTAATATTCTTGCTCATCTGAAAACTGAAAGCACCACAATCGCCTAATGCACCTGTTCCTTTATTTTTCCATTTACTTCCCCAACTATGACATGCATCTTCAATTATTTTTAAATTGTATTTTTCTGCCAGGAAAAGAAATGCATCCATATCTGCGGGAAGTCCTGCAAAATGAACTGGAATAATTGCTTTTGTTTTTTCTGTTATTTTTCTCTCTGTATCTTTTGGGTCAAGATTCCCTGTTTTAATGTCAATATCAGCAAATACAGGAATTGCATTTACTTTTAAAACACTTGAAGCAGTTGCTATAAAAGTATATGGAGGAACAATTACTTCTTCTCCTGGCTTAACCCCACAGGAAATCAGTCCAATTTCAAGTGCTGCTGTTCCATTTGTGCAACTTATACCATATTTTGCATCCTGAAATAAAGCAAATTTTTCCTCAAATTCCTTAACTTTTTCTCCATACCACCATTTTCCGCTTTCAAAAACTTCAAGCAAATTTCTTCTTTCTTCTTCTCCAAATATAGGCCATGTAGGAAAAGGTTTATCTCTTACAGGCCTACCACCATATATTGCAAGTTTTCCCATTTACTCACCTATTGTTAATCATTGTAAATATTTAGTGAACTGCGTTTTCATTTAATTTACCTCATCTAATCCCACTTGTCAATTTTTGTTTCTCAACCTAAAATTCCGATATAAGAAATTTTTTAATTTTCCTCTTTCTCATAGTTTTCAATTTTTTATAATTTTCTACTTTTCAAACTTGTTTATATTATATTACACATACATTATACTCCCCCAAGAATTTCTCAAGAGATGTAAAAAGTTCTGATACACAATAGATTTAAAAATTTTTAAATGCGCTTCACAAATTTTAATCTGTAACTTCCCATAATTTAGGTAATAGTTCTTTTTAGGATTTACAAAGTTGACTTAAAATGAAATTTGAAATAGAATTTTTAAAATGTGGGAATATTTATATATCGGGTTTTTTATTATATCTTTTTTAATTTCTCTTTTTTTGACTTATTTATTCGGGAAGATTGCTAAAAAATTTGATATTGTTTCTTTTCCATCTGAAAGGAGAATCCATAAAAAACCAACACCACTTCTTGGAGGTCTTGGAATATTTTTCTCTTTTTTAATTGTTATTTCAGCAGGTATCATTTCTGTAAGATTTGGATTTATTCCTGAATTTGTTGAAAGATATATTGAAGGTATTTATTCTGTATTGCCAAAATTAATAACAATAATTGCAGGGAGTATTCTTGTTATTTTCTTTGGTTTGATTGATGATTCTTATGAACTCAAACCATTTCCAAAATTACTTTTCCAGTTATTCACAGCAACAATTATTTTTATTTCAGGTATAAGGATTTCCTTCTTTATTTCTAATATTTTTATTTCATATCTAATAACAGTTTTCTGGATTGTTTTTATGATGAATAGTTTTAATTTACTTGATAATATGGATGGTCTGGCAGGAGGGGTTGCTTTTATTACAGGACTGATTCTTTTTATTTTTGCTTATGAGATGCATCAATTATTTGTTGCTACAATTTTATCTGTTTTTCTTGGTAGTATCCTTGGCTTTTTATTTCATAATTTTCATCCTGCAAAAATATTTATGGGAGAATGTGGAAGCAGTTTCATTGGTTATTTTCTTGGAATAATTTCAATTGTTTTAACCTATTATAAATATGAAGAGAGTAAAAATTTTCTTCCAGTTTTTATACCTTTAATTGTTTTCTCTGTTCCTTTTTTTGATACATTTTCAGTTATTTTTATAAGATTAAAGAGGGGTTATTCTATTTTTAAGGCAGATAAAAATCATTTATCACACCGACTTGTTTCCATTGGTATGACACAGAAACAGGCAGTTTTATTTATTTATCTTTTAACTTTAACAACAGGTATAAATGCTTTGATTTTGAAAAATTTAAATATTTATGGAGGGATAGGAATTCTTATAGAAGTTTGTTTAATTCTTGGACTTGTTGGAATTTTAGAATTTTTCGGGAGGAGTAAAATTGAAAAAACTGATAATAGCAATTGATTTAAATGATAAAAACAAAATTTATGAATTGATAGATAAAATTGGAGATAGAGTTGATATTTATAAAGTTGGATGGATTCCTTATCTTGTATGCGGAAAAGAGATTATTAAAAAATTGAAATATGCAAACAAAAAGGTATTTATTGATTTTAAATTTTTTGATATTCCAAATACAGTAAAAAATGCGATTAAAATTTTATGTGATTATGGAATTGATATGTTTACATTCCATCTTTTATCAGGAGAAAAAGTTTGTAAAAGTATTATTGAGTTGAAGAAGGAATTGAAAAGCGAGGTTAAGGCAATAGGTGTTAGTATTTTGACTTCTTTCACTGACGAGGATATTAAAAAATTTGGGATAAATATTGAAATAAAAAAACTTGTAGAAAATCTTGCTAAAATTGGTTATGAATGCGGAATAGATGGACTTGTATGCTCTGGAGAGGAACTGAAATTTTTAAGAGAAAAATTTCCTCCTCCTTTTTTAATTATAGTTCCCGGAATAAGAGTAGAAAAAGTTGATGACCAGAAAAGAATTATGTCAGCAAAAGAAGCAATAAAAAAAGGAGCAGATTTTATTGTTGTTGGAAGGCCTATTTATGAAAGCTCAGAGCCAATTAAAGTAGTTGATGAAATTTTAAAAGAGATAGAAGATGAAAAATAGAACATGGATTGAGGTTGATATAAGAAAAATTAGAAGGAATATTGAAAAAATTAAAAAATTTACAGGCAAAAAAATTCTTGCAAGTGTTAAATGTAATCTTTATGGTATGGGAGTTAAAGAAGTTGCAAAAGAGATAGATGATATAGTTGATTTTTATGGTGTTGCCTGTCTTAATGAAGCAATTGAATTGAAAAGTTTAAATGTCAGAAAGCCGATTTTAATAATGGGAAGTATTTATCCTGATGAGGTAGAAGAATGTGTTTTAAATGATATAAGAATTACACTATGCAATGAAGAAGTTTTAAATGAAATAATGAAAGTATGTAATAAATATAAGAAAAAGGCAATTGTTCATATAAAAGTTGATACAGGTATGGGAAGGATTGGTTTGAGGGAGAAAGATTTTTTACCATTTATTGAAAAGGTATATAATTTTAGAGGAATTGAAATAGAAGGAATATTTTCACATTTTGCAAATGCAGAAAGCAAGGACAAAACATATTCTTACTATCAACTTAATTTATTTAATAGATTTTTGAAAAGCATAGAAGATAAAATTAAAATACCTTTAAAACATATTGCCAATTCTGCAGGTATTTTAAATATTCCTGAAAGTTATAAGAATTTTGATATAGTAAGAATTGGTCTTTTATTACTTGGTGTATATCCTGCCAAATATCTATCAAAAAAAATTAGATTTGAATGTGCTATCAGTTGTTTTACAAGGATAAGTTTTATAAAAGAAGTTGAAAAGGGTACTCCTTTAAGTTATGGACTTACATTTACAACAAAAAGGAAAACAAAAGTTGCCACATGCGGAATTGGATATGGAGACGGTTTAAGAAGGGCTCTTTCAAATAAATATTACTTAAAATGGAAAAATGAAAAGGTAAAAATAATAGGGAATATATGTATGGACCAGACACTTCTTGATATTACAGGAAAAAATGTTAAAATTGGAGATGTTATTAAAGTTTTTGGAGATGATTATGGGATTGAGAGTATGGCAGAAATTATTAAGACCTGTCCTCAGGAAATATTGTGTGGATTTGGGAGTAAAAGAGTTGAAAAAATATACATAAAATAAAATGGAAGAGAAAATTAAATTATGGATAAAGGAAATTGAAAAATATATTGATGAAAAATTACCTAAAAAAAATGAAGAACCCAAAATATTGAATGAAGCAATTAGATATTCAGTTTTTTCAGGCGGAAAGAGATTAAGACCATTAATTGTTTTATGTGTAAGTGAAATTTTTAATATTGATTTTAATAAGGTTTTGCCTGTTGCCTGTGGTATTGAACTCATACATAACTTTTCTTTAATCCATGATGATTTACCCTCTATGGATAACGATGATTTTAGAAGAGGAATGCCAACATGCCATAAAAAATTTGGGGAAGGTATTGCTATACTTGCAGGAGATACTCTTTTAACTTATGGTTTTAAATTTATTGCAGAAAGCGGGAAAATTGAAATAATTAAGGATATTGCTGATGCTATTGGTTCTAAAGGTATGGCAGGAGGACAAACACTTGATTTAATCTATAAGGGTAAAGAAATAGATGAAAATGAAAAGAAAAAAATTGATTATATGAAAACAGGAAAATTATTTGAAATTTGTTTTAAAATTCCATTTTATTTTAAGAAATTAAAGGAGAAAGATAAAAAGAATATTGAAAAAATTGCAAAGGATTTTGGAATTGCTTTTCAGATAAGGGATGATATTGAAGATAAAGAAGGAGATATTGATTATTTGAGGAAAAAACTTGAGAAAATTTATTTAAGGATGAAAAGTAGGATTTTATTACTTGGTAAAAAATGTGAGACACTTTTATGGATTGTTGATAAAATTTATAAAGAATTTTAATTCTTTTATTTTTGTGTTATAATATGTTTTTAAAAATGAGGAGGAAAAATGTCTGTAATTGAAACTAAAGAACTTACAAAATATTATTATCTTGGGAAAAATAAAGTAGTTGTTGGACTTGAAAATGTATCATTCAGTGTTGAGGAAGGAGAAATTTATGGAATTCTTGGACCAAATGGAAGCGGGAAAACCACATGCCTTAAACTTCTTCTTGGTATTCTTTATCCAACAAAAGGAGAAATAAGTATACTTGGTAGAAACCAGTTTGATATAGAAATGAAAAAAAATGTTGGCTTTTTGCCTGAAAATCCTTACTATTATGATTATTTAACAGGTCCTGAATTATTGAGATTTTATGGAAGGTTATTTGATTTACCTGAAAAAGTGATAAATGAGAGAATTGAAAAACTTTTATATCTTGTTAAATTAAATGAAGCAAAAAAACTTGCATTAAGGCATTATTCAAAAGGTATGCTTGAAAGGATAGGTCTTGCAGCAAGTTTGATAAATGACCCAAAAATTTTAATCTTGGATGAACCAACAACAGGACTTGACCCTATTGGATGTATAGAAACAAGGGACCTTTTGATTCAATTAAAAAAGGAAGGCAAAACAATTTTACTTTCAAGCCATTTTCTTTCGGAGGTTGAGAGAGTTTGTGATAGAATAGCAATTTTTCATAGGGGATATTTACTTGCAACTGGAACATTAAAAGAACTTATGAATAAATATGGAGTTAGTGGACTTGAAGAATTATTTGTTAAAACAATTGAGGAATTTGATAAAAAGGAGAAATAAATGAGAAAGGCATGGATTATAGGTCTAAATAGTTTTAGAGAATCATTGAGAAAAAAGACATTATATATTTTACTTGTTGTTGCACTTGTTGTGATTGGAGCAAGTAAGGCATTTTCATTTTTAACAGCAGAGGAAGAATTGAAAATGATTAAGGATGTAAGTTTTTCAAGTATAGAATTTTTTGGTGCCTTAATCGCAATCTTTATTTCACTTACAGCAATTTCAAATGAAATAGAGAAAAGAACAATATATACATTATTTGCTAAACCAATTACAAGACAGAACTTTTTCATGGGTAAATTCATTGGTATCGTTATGATTTTACTTCTTAATTTTATTCTCATGACTTTATTTTTCATGGGGCTATTAATTTTCAAAAAGAGTCCTCCTGATATTCAGGTATTTAAAACACTTTTTTTAATTTTTATAGAACTTATTTTAATTGGCTCAATAACATTAACTGTTGCAACATTTGCTTCTGATGCTTTCAATGTTATATTTTCATTTTTCCTTTATATAGTTGGTCATTTAACTTCATATGGAAATCAACTTGTAGAAAGAACTGAAAATATAATTTTAAAAGGACTTGGGCAGATGCTTTATACAATAGTTCCAAATTATGAGAATTTTAATATAAGGGATAAGGTTGTTGTTGGGATTGAAGTCAGTTGGAATTATATTTCTAAGACAACTATTTATGGGATTTTATATATTTTAGTTGTTCTTTTAATTGGTTCTTACTTTATTCAAAAGAGAGAAATATGAGAAGAAACTGGGTTAGATTATTTATTGCCTTGATATTATTTATTCCCATTGGTTTTTTGCAGGTGAGCATTGATTATTCAAAAAAACTTGAAAATCTTGAAAGTAATATACTTCTTATGCCAGGACAGATGGCAGGGAGTTTGGTATTGAGTGGATTTAAAGGACTTGCAGCAGATTTATTATGGTTAAATATTGAAAATTACTGGCATTCAGGTCAGCATTATAAGATGCTTCCTTTATTTGAAGCAATTGCATGGCTCCAGCCAAATTACATAATTGTATGGGCTGTTGGTGGATGGCATATGTCATATAATATTTTTTCAAATGTCAGGTCAAGAGGAGAAAATTTTTATGAAGAATTTAAGAAAATAGAGGGAAATATAAAAGATAAAAGTTTAAAGGAAAAAGCAGAAAGAATTGTTGGGGAGATAAAAAATTTAATTGATGGGCTATCAAGAGATTATGAAAAAACGGATAAAAAAATAGGAGAATATTTTATTATAACTGATAGATGTCTTGGAGAAATTGAAGTGTTTAAAGAGAATAAAGAAAATAAAAAACTATATGAACTTCTTTATGGTTTGATAAATGTTCCTGTTGAGATGATATTTTGGTATAGAAATGGTATTTCTTTTTTGAAAAAAGGTATTGCCTATAATCCTGATAGATATGACCTTTATTTTGAACTTGGCTGGACATATTATCACAAAGGTAGGGATTATCCAAATGCTGTTAGATATCTTGAAAAGGCAACAAAGTTTCCCCATCCAGAATATGTTGATGATGTTCTTGCTCATGCTTACGAAAAAAACGGTCAGATACAACTTGCAATAAAGCAATGGGAAAAACTGCTTGGAACTTCATTTGATTCAATTGCAAAAAGGGCAATAGAAACATTAAAGAAAGGCGAAAAGTTTACTCCATAAATGAAAAATTCAATTTTTGTTCTTTCTGCTCCTTCTGGAACAGGTAAAACAACAATAATAAAAAAACTTAAAGAAAAACTCAAAAATACAGAAATTGTTACAACCTATACAACAAGAAAACCAAGAAAAGGGGAAAAAAATGGGATTGACTATTTTTTTGTGGGTAAGGAAGAATTTGAAAGGATGATAAAAGAGAATAAATTTGCGGAATGGAGTATAGTATATGGTAATTATTATGGAACACCAGAAGATGAAATTAAAAGAATATTAAAAAATAAAAAAAATGTTTTGCTTGTGATAGATACCCAGGGTGGATTAAAAATCAAAAAAAAATATTCGGAAGCATATTTAATAGGAATTTTACCTCCTTCATTAAAAGAGCAGGAAAATAGAATGAGAAAAAGGGGAGATATGAGCGAAGAAGAAATAAAAGAAAGATTGAGTAAATCAAGAGAGGAAAGAGAAGTTCTTTTTAAACACTATAATTGTCGCCTTATAAATAAAGACATTGAAAAAACAGTTGAAAGGTTAAGAAAAATAATTGAAGGTTAAAAATTTCAAAATTATTTTAAAAATTCAAGTATTTTTTCTTCAAGTATTTTTTCAGGCATTGCTCCAACTATTTTACCTACAACTTCTCCATTTTTAAAAACAAGAAATGTAGGAATTGACATAATACCAAATTCTGAAGCAATATCTGGATTTTCATCCACATTTAATTTTGCAAAAATTATTTCATTTTTATATTTTTCTGCAATTTTTTCAAATATTGGCGCAACCATTTTGCATGGCATACACCAACTTGCCCAGAAATCAACAACAACTTTTTCATTATTTTTTATAATTTCTTCAAAATTTTCTTTATTTAAATGATATAAATTTTTTTCCATTTTTTTCTCCTTTCAGATGAATTTAAAAATATGTTATATTATTATACTATGGATTTAAAAATAAAAGAAATTTTAGAAGATATTTCAAACTTTGATAAAGAGATAAGAGAAAAGAAATTTTTGGAATTGGTTGAATTGATAAAAAAAGGGAAGATAGAGAGGGATTATGAGTATAAAGGATATTTAAATGCACATATTCATACTTTCCATTCATTCAATTATAAAAACTGGTCCCCTTTTAGAATTGTTTTTGAGGCATGGAAAAAGGGATTATTATATACAGGAACAGTTGATTTTGATACACTTTCTGGAATTGAAGAAACACTTCTTGCTGGCAAATTTCTTGAAATTAAAGTGATTGGTGGTTTTGAGTCAAGGGTTTTTTTAAAAGAGATGAAGGACAAAGTTATAAATTCTCCAAATGAACCAGGCATATTTTATTTATGTGGAAAGGGATTTAAAAAAGTTCCAGAAAAAAATAGTGGGGAATGGAAATTTTTTGAAAATTTAAAAAAGATTGCACAGGATAGAAACAAAAAAGTAATAGATAAGATAAATAATTATTTGAGTGAAGTTAAAATTGATTATAAAGAAGATGTTTTGCCTTTAACTCCATCAGAAAATCCAACAGAAAGACATATTATTCTTGCTTATTATATAAAGTCAAAAAATAACCTTGGTGAAAAATTTTATGATTTCTGGTCAGAGGTTTTAAATATTGAAAAAGAAAAAATTGAAGAAATTGAAAATGAGAATATGTCACAATTATATGAAGTTATAAGACAGAAACTTATCAAATTTGGTGGACCTGGATATGTAAAAGCAGAGAGTTCTGATTTTCCATTATTTGATGATGTTGTAAAAATGGTAGTAAAAGCAGAAGGGATTCCAATAGGGACATGGCTTGATGGAACAAATGAAGGAGAAAGAAGTCCTGAATTTTTTATTGAACTATTAAAAGAAAAAGGGATAAAGGGTATAACTATAATACCTGAAAGAAACTGGAATATAAAGGATAAAATGGAAAAAGAAATAAAGGTAAAAAATCTTGATAAATTTATGGAAACCTGCATTAAAATGAATATGCCTGTTATTTGTGGAACTGAAATGAATAAATACGGTCAACCATTTGTTGATAATTTTAAAGTTCCAGAAATTTCAAAATATCTTGGTTATTTTATTAAAAGTTTTGAAAACTTATTTTTGAAAAATGGGTAGAAAAAAACTAAAGATGAAATTGAAGCATTATTTGAAATAAGTAAAGCACTTACATCAGATATGTATATTGAAGATATTCTTAAATTGATTGTTAATGTTACTGCTGAAGTTTTTAAATCAAAAATATGTTCAATTTTACTATATGATGAAAAAGAGAAAGTTTTAAAAATAAGAGCAACACAGGCAATGAGTGATGAATACTTGAAAAAGCCACCATTAAAACCTGGTGAAGGAATTGCAGGTAAGGTTTTTGAATCTAAAGAGCCAGTTATAGTTGAAGATGTAAGGGGAGAAAAAGAATATAAATATAGAGATATTGCAATAAAAGAAGAACTTGTTTCTTTGCTTTCAGTTCCCATGATAGTTAGAAATAAGGCAATAGGGGTTTTAAATGTTTATACTACCCAACCACATAAATTTACAAAAAAAGAAATAGAAACAATTTCCTCAATAGCAAATCAGGCAGCAATAGTTATAGAAAATACTGAACTTATGGTAAAAACAAGAATTCTTGAGGAGGAACTTGAAACAAGGAAAATGGTTGAAAAAGCAAAAGGTATTTTAATGAAAGAAGAAGGAATTACAGAGGAGGAGGCATATAATAGATTGAGGAAATTCAGTATGGATAAAAGAATGAGTATGAGAGAGGTCGCAGAAGCTATAATTATTGCATATGAACTTAAAAAAGGGTAAAATAATAAAAATTTTATGAATTTAAAAAGAAAAATTAAAAAGATTGTTAAATTGATAGAAGATAAGAAGGGTGAAAATATAATTGTTCTTGATTTGAAGGGCTTAACCTGGATAACTGATTATTTTATAATAACTTCAGGAGATTCTCAGATTCAAACAAAGGCAATAGCTGAAAATATATTAACAAATATGAAGGAAAATCCTATTTCTGTTGAAGGCATAGATGATGGAAAGTGGATTCTCATTGATTATGGGGAGATAATAATACATATTTTTTTAAATGAAACAAGAGAATATTACAAACTTGAAAAATTGTGGTCTGACGCAAAAATTGCGGAAATTTAACCTTTTTTTAATTTGTTTATATATTCAATAACTTTATTCACTTCATCAGCAAGTGTTTTATAAAAATCTTTTTTTCTTAATTTGATTGGTTCAACATCTTTTCCTTCCGAAATTTCCTTCAATGTTTTTTCAATTCTATATAATGGACCTGCTATTCTATGCAAAAATCTTACTTCAAGATAAAAAACAAGTATAATAAGGAGAAGGATGTGAAATCCAGTTCTTTTCAATAAAAGAATATTTATATTTTTTACAATCTCATAGGCGTTTATAAATTTATTTTCAATTTCAAGTTGAGAAAGTATTGTATTTAAAGTTATGAAATATGTAAGCCCTCCCACAACTATTATCACAATCAGAATAAAATAAATTGTAATGCCACTGAAGACAAATTGGACCGGTTTATTAATTAATATTCTTCTTCTTTTAAATTTTTTTTCCATTTTTGCCCCTTATTCCTGAAAATTAGGATATTTATTTGAAATCCAGACAATATCTTTATTATAACCATTTCCACCTTCTTTTCCATCTTTTCCATAACTTCCAAGTATAAAATATTCTCCAGTTGGCATATTATCAACAATTATACTGAAATAAAGAAAATCGCCAGGTGTGCTTCTTGCCCATGTAAGTATATTATTTCCATCAAGTAAATTTACCTCCTTCTCTATTATTTGTGGTCTTGGATTATTTTTAAACTCACTTTCTTTTACAATTTCAACTCCATTTAAATATATACTGCATGAAGTAACACCGTAATTTTCAACCCTTATTTTTCCTTTTCCAGCAATTGCATCAAAACTGCCTGTAAATGTATCAGGTTTTCCATGAACCCTTGGTAATCTTGGAGAAGAAAAGACAGTTGTTGGAGGTATTTTATAAAAATAAGGGTTTCCCCATGGGTCAAGAGGAATATTATTTGTATAAGGTCCATTCCATCCATTTTCCTGCAATTTTGGTGGTGAATTTTTTGTTAAATCAGAAAGAAAGGCAGGATAAGTTCCTGTATCATTTTTGACCTGTTCAAGTAGAAGAGCTAATTGTGATATCTGGGCTTTTGCACTTACTACTTTTGCCCTATTAATAACATTTTTAACCGCAAAAAATATTCCTGTTATAAGAATTGAAAATATAAAGAAAAAAATTAAAATTTCAGTTAAAACAAATCCTTTTTTCATTAATCCCTCCATTTCAATTTTACCTTTTAATTTGTCCCATTGTCAATTTTCCTTTTTTTCTGTATAATAATTTCAATATGAAAGTAAATAGAACAATTTTTAGAGAGTATGATATTAGGGGGATTTATGAAATTGATTTAAAAGGAGAATTGCCTTATTTTATTGGTAAAGCATTTGGTTCCTATGTTAAAAGAAAAAATATAAATGAGGTATGTGTTGGTGGAGATAATAGATTAACAACACCAGAAATAAAAGAAAAACTTGTTAAGGGTTTGATTGAAAGCGGGATAAATGTAATAGATATAGGAATAGTTCCAACTCCACTTTTATATTTTTCAGTCCATTTTTATGAATTTGGTTCTGGCATAATGGTTACAGCAAGCCATAATCCTCCAGAATTTAATGGTTTTAAGATGGTTTTAAAAGAAGGAAGTTTATATGGTAAAGAGATACAGAAGATTGCTGATATGATTGAAAATGAGGATTTTGAAAAAGGGGTTGGTAAATTTGAAAGAAAAGAAGTTATTGATGATTATATAAAATTTATGGAAGAGAGATTTAAATTTAATAAAAAATTTAAAGTTGGTATTGATACAGGAAATGGAACAGCAGGACCCTTGATAGAAAAACTTTTCAGGAAACTTGGGATTGAATTTGTTGGTTTATATCTTGAAAGCGATGGTAATTTCCCAAATCATTTACCAGACCCTGTTATTCCTGAAAATTTAAAAGATTTAATTGATATAGTTAAAAAATATAATCTTGATTGTGGTTTTGGATTTGATGGAGATGGAGACCGTCTTGGTGTAGTTGATGAAAAAGGTAATATATTATGGGGAGACCAGTTATTGATAGTATATTCAAGGGAAGTTTTAAAAGAGAGAAAAGGAGTAAAAATTATTTTTGATGTTAAATGTTCCAGAGCACTTGAAGAAGAAATAGAGAAGATGGGAGGAATTCCTTTAATGTGGAAGACAGGACATTCTTTAATTGAAAATAAATTACATGAGGAAAAAGCACCAATTGCAGGAGAATTATCAGGACATTTATATTTTGCTGATGAGTATTTTGGTTATGATGATGCCATATATTCTTCTTTGAGATTATTAAGGATTATGGATAAAGAGGGGAAAAAATTATCTGAGTTTTTTACTGATGTTAAAAAATATTATTCAACACCGGAAATTAGAATAGAGGTAAGTGATGAAAATAAGTTTGAGATAGTTGAGAAGGTTAAAAATTACTTTTCAAAAAAATATAAAATAAATGATATAGATGGTGTTAAAGTTTATTATCCAAATGGCTGGGCTTTATTAAGAGCATCAAATACTCAACCTGCCCTTGTTGTTAGAATTGAGGGTGAAACAGAAGAAGAACTTGAGAAAATTAAAGAAGAATTTATGGAAGTGATTGAAAAATTTAAATGAAAAAGGGGGTGGGAAAATGAAATGTCCATTGAGGTTAAGATTGCAAAAAAGACCTCTTGGAGAGGCGGCATTTGGTGTTCCTGAACAGGTTGAGGATTTTGATTTATGTATTGAGGAAAATTGTGCATGGTGGGATGAGAAAAATAAGGTATGTATAATGAAGCATATTATATCAATTGATGAAAAACTTGAAATATTAAAAGAAAAAATCTAAGGAGGTGATAAATATGAAAAAGATAATTTTTATTTTATTAAATTTTTTATTCATTTCTGGATTATGTCAGGGAATAAAAGCACCTGATTTTAAATTAAATACAATTGATGGTAAAGAAATAAAACTTACAGATTTTAAAGGAAAAAAAATTATATTAAATTTCTGGGCAACAAGGTGTCCTCCCTGTAGAGAAGAGATTCCTTATTTTGTTAAATTTTATAATGAGAATAAAAATAAGATTGAGATTATAGGTGTAGCAGTGGGCAGTAAAGAAAATGAGGTTATTGAGATTGTTAAAAAATATAGAATAACATATCCTGTTTGCATAAGCGATAAAAATATTGAAAAATTATATGGTCCTATAAATGCAGTTCCTACAAGTTTTATAATTGATGAGAATGGTTATATAAAAGAAAAAAAGATAGGGATGATGACAGAAGAAGAATTAAAGAGAATATTGAAATGAAAAGAGATGAGATTATAAATCTTTTGAAAGAGAAAGAGAATATAAGAGAAGACCAAATTAATATAGTTTTGAAAGAAAAAGAAAAGACAGGACAGCCATTTGGTTATTTACTTATTAAATTTGGGCTTATTTCTGCTGAAAGATGGTATAATTTTGCTTTAAAGGAACTAAAATCTAATCCAATTAAATTAAGCGAAATGAATATTGATAAGGAAGTTTTAAAATCTTTACCAGAGTTTACATGTAGAAAATATAGAGTGGTTCCTGTTTTTAAAGGGGGAAATAAAATTGTTTGTGGAATGGTTGACCCTGCAGATGAAGATGTTATAAGTGAATTAAAAAAAATATCAGGTATGGAAATTGAGACAAGATTGGTTAAAGAGTTTGAAGTTAAGGAGATTATAGAGACATTGATTTCTCACGGTGGAGTTGATGTAATTTCTCCTATGCAAGAAAAAGAAATAGATAAAATTTTTAAGCCAATAAAAATAAGAGAAGTTTCAGAATCAACTGCTGTTGGTATTGTTGAAGAAATTGTTTTGAAAGCAACTGAATTAAAGGCAACAGATATACATCTTGAAATAGAGGAAGAGGGTTTGAGATTGAGATATAGAATAAATGGACTTCTTTACGAATTCCCTCCTCCACCTCTTGAATTATATAATTCAATTGTTTCTCATATAAAAGTCCTTTCAAATCTTGATATTGCGGAAAAAAGAATCCCACAGGATGGTTATTTTAAAATGAAATTATATGGAAGGGATGTTGACTTAAGAGTATCTACATTTCCGACAATATTCGGTGAAAATGTTGCTTTGAGAGTTCTTGATAAGAGGAATATAATTTCTGGTCTTGAACAACTTGGATTTTTTCCTGAAGTTCTTCATAGATGGAGAATCTTACTTGATGAACCATATGGAATGCTTCTTGTAACTGGGCCAACAGGAAGTGGAAAAACAACAACTTTATATTCTTCTTTAAATGAACTTGATAGTATCCACAAAAAAATTATTACTGTTGAAGACCCTGTTGAATATCATTTAAAAAATATTAATCAGACACAGATAAATCCTAAAGCAGGTTTAACTTTTTCAGTTGCATTAAGGTCAATTTTGAGACAGGACCCTGATATAATAATGGTTGGAGAAATAAGGGATATAGAGACAGCAGAAATCGCCTTTAGAGCAGCACAGACAGGTCATCTTGTTCTTTCCACTTTGCATACAAATACTGCGCCAGGAGCAATTATACGACTTCTTGATATGGGGGTTGAGCCATATTTAATTTCCTCCTCTTTAATTGGTGTTTTAAACCAGCGACTTGTAAGAAAAATATGTGATTTATGTAAAGAAGAGTATAAACCATATACTGAAGAAATTAAGTTACTTGACCCAAATCTTTGCGAGAAAGAGGGATTAAAATTTTATAGGGGGAAGGGCTGTCATGTTTGTAATGGGACAGGATACGGTGGAAGAACTGGAATTTTTGAATTAATGGTTATAAATGAAGAATTGAGAAGAGTAATAATAAAAAATCCGGATTTATCTGAAATAAAAGAAGTGGCAAGAAAATCAGGAATGGAAACTTTAAGAGAGGACGGAATAAAAAAAGTTCTTGCAGGAGTAACAACAATTTCAGAAGTTTTATATACAACAAGAAAAGAGGATTAAATTAATAGTTCAATGCATCCTTCCCCATTTCATGTTTAAGGTATTTTATATAATTTTTTAGATTTTCCAGTGATATGGGGTCAATATCAACAAAATTCAGTCCATTTAAATAAACATTTCTTATCTTTTCTTTATGTTTCAATTTTGCTTTTGCAAAAAATGGGAATGGTTTTCTTCTAATATAAAATGTTGTTTCAATATTATAGATAATATTTTCTTTTAAAGGCACATTTGTTTCAACTTTTATTCCAGAAATTGAAATATTTGTTATACTTCCCAATAATTTCTCTTTATGAAAAATTCCTGTCTTTGCAGTTAATTTTACAGGTATAAGTGATATTTCATATCTTTCATCTTTTCTTCTTTCTTGAATAATATCTGTTTCCGGGATAAAAACCATTCTTTCTATTCCCTGAGAGTAAATTTTACCAGAAATTAAAAAATTTTTAACTCCTTCCTGGAAAAATATTTCTCCTCTTTTACCAATCTCAACAGGAATTGTTTTTGTTTCTGGTGGAACAGAGATTATCATTTTTCCCCATTTATCAATTTCAATGATTTCTCCCTTTATTTTTTCATTATCAATAAAAATTAATATATTTTTTATTTTTTTTAAATCTTCTATTTTCATTCTATAAAAATTTTACCTACAAATTTTGAAAAATTTAAACCTTTTAAGTATAATATTAACTTTGGGAGAAAATAAAAATGGAAATAGTAAAAATAAGACCTGGTTATATTATAAGAGGTTATATGTTAAAGGAAATGGTTGGTTCAGGTGGTTTTTCTACAGTTTATAAAGCAGAAACAATTGACCCAAAACCTTTATATACATCAATAATTGCAGTTAAAGTTTTGCATCCAAGACGACTTGAAAAATACCAGATAAGGCAGTTCGTAAAAGAAGGAAAGATTGTTAAAAATTTAGAGCATACAAATATAGTAAAGGTTTTTGATATTATTCAGCAGGATGGAAATTTTTTCATTTTAATGGAATTTATTGATACTGATTTAATGAAAGCAATAAGAAATAAAAAAGAAATGTTTGACGAAGAAAATATAATTGATATTATTATTAAATCTGCTAAAGGAATATCCTATCTTCACAAAAATGGTATAATTCATAAGGATATAAACCCTTCAAATATTTTAATATCATATTCACTTGATAAAGTAAAAATTACTGATTTTGGTCTTGCTAAAATAAAAAAGATGACTTTTTTGAAGTTTAATAGAGAATTTAGAGGGGGGACAGAGGGATATATACCTCCGGAATATTATGATGGAAAGCCCGTTGACGAAAGAGGAGATATTTATTCCTTTGGAAGGACAATTGAAAAAATATATATGGAACTTGGTTTCAAAATGCCTGAAAAAATAAAAAATATAATAAAAATAGCGACAGACCCAAAACCTGAAAATAGATTTGAAAGTATGGATGGAATTGTATATATACTTGAAACCAGGAAAATTGAATGATAAAATTTGTTTACTCTGAGGAATTTTTAAAATATAAAGAAATTTCCCATCCTGAATCTCCTGAAAGAATAGAAAATATTGTTAATTATTTCAAGAAAAAAGGTGAATTTGATTTTATAGAACCATCTCCCTGCACTGAAGAAGATTTATATCTTGTCCATACACCAGAACTCATCAGAAAAGTTAAAGAAAATGATTTTTTTGACCCTGATTGTCCAAATATCCCCGATATTTTTTATTTTGCATCTTTATCAGTTGGTTCTGCAATAAAGGCGAGTGAAATTTCACTTGATGTAGATATTGGTTTTTCTCTTGGAAGACCCCCTGGACATCATGCAGGAAAAAATACTATTGGTGGATTTTGTTATTTTAATAATATGGCAGTTGCAGTGAAGAAGTTATTATTAAAAAATTTTAAAGTTGCAGTTCTTGACATAGATGGACATCATGGAAATGGAACAGAAGAAATTTTAAAAGGTGAAAAAAATGTTATTTATTTATCAATACATCAATTCCCTGCTTACCCTGGAACAGGAAAATACTCATTTGAGAATTGTTATAATTTTCCTGTTGCTCCATTTTCAAGTTCAAAAAATTATATGGAAAAGTTTGATAAATGTATTGAAATAATAAAAAATTTTTCTCCTGATATAATTGGAATTTCCGCTGGTTTTGATACATATAAAGATGACCCTTTATTGAATCTTTCACTTGATGAGACAGATTATTACTTAATAGGAAAAAAAATTGGTTCTTTGGGTAAAAAAATTTTTTTGATTTTAGAAGGTGGTTATAATATATTTAAAATAGGAAATTTATGTTATTGTTTTGTTAATGGAATTTTAAATGGTCTAAATAAAAAAGAAAATGGATAAAAAATTTTTTGAAAATAAAAGTTTTGTTATTCTTGATGGAGCAATGGGAACATATTTAGAAAAAATCGGGTTTAAAGGTATAACTCCTGAAATTGCAAACATTGAAAAAAGAGAAATTGTTGAGAGGATACATTATGAATACTGTGAGAGTGGAGCGGAAATAATTTTAACAAATACATTTGGAGCAAATAGACATATATTAAAAAAGAAAAAACTTGAAGATAAATTTGAAAAAATTATTAAAGAAGGGTTTAATGCTGCTTTTAAAATTAAGAATGAATTTAAAAATGTTTTAATTGCAGGAGATATAGGCCCAACTGGAGAACTTTTATATCCTTATGGTGAGATTGAATCCGAAGAAATTGAAAAAATTTTTTTTGAAGTTGGGAAAATATTTGAAGAGACAGAAGTTGATTTTCTTGTTCTTGAAACATTCCAGGATCTTGAAGAACTTAAACTTGCATATAATACATTAAAAGAAAAAACATCTTTTTTTATCATTCCATGTTTGACTTTTAATTCTGGAAAAGATTTCAGGACATTGATGGGGCAGAGGTTGGAGGATTATATAAAATGGTGTGATGAGAATAAAATTTCAATAATAGGTTCCAATTGTGGGTTAAATTCAGGAGAGATGGTTGAACTTGTTAAAAAAATTAGAAATTTAACGAATAAAGAACTATGGATTAAACCCAATGCTGGCAGACCAATAATTAAAAGTGGGAAGATTGAATATGAAGAAAATATTGAAAAATTTGTAGAAAATTGCTTAAAAATGGTAAAAACAGGAGTAAAATTTATAGGTGGTTGTTGCGGAACTACTCCCTCATATATTAAAAATTTAAAAAACAAATTAAATGAAACTTGCCAAAGTAATTTTTGATATACCTATTGAGAGAGAATTTTTTTACCTTTGTGAAGATAATCTTAAAAAATTTACCCGTGTTCTTGTCCCCCTTGGGAATAAAAAAAGAAAGGGTTTTGTCATAGATTTTGAAGAAGAGATTAAAAAAGATATTGAGTATAAATGGATAAAGAAGGTATATGATGAAAGTTCTTTAATAAATTATGAGATTTACCAACTATCAGAAATTTTATCAAAAAAATATTATTGTTCAAAAGGGCAAGTTATTTTTTCAATTATTGGTAATTTCCCTTTTAAATACGATTTTAAATTTAAGATTAGAAATGAAGAATTATTTCAAAATCAGTTAAGTTTTAAAAAAGAAATTTATCTTTTTGATAATGAAAAGGAAAAATTTAATTTTTATTTAGAACTTATTGAAAAAACAAAGGGGTCCTTAATAATAATGTTTCCAGAAGTTTCAATGGTAGAAAAATTTTTCTCCTTGATTAGGGAAAGAACAAATAGGAAAGTTTTGAAATATTATGGAGAGATGGATAGATATGAAAGGTTTAATATTTTTTTATCTTCATTAAATGAGAAAAATTTAATAATTATAGGGACAAGAGTTTCAATTTTTTTGCCTTTATTTGATTTAAGTTTAATAGTTATTGATTCATATATGGATTCATCTTATAAAGAGAAAAAATATCCAAAATTTAATTCAATTGAAGTTGCTGAAACGAGGTCTATTTTAAGAAATATTCCGCTTTTACTTACATCTTATGCTTTTTCAGTAAATGACTACTATGAGATTAAAAAAAATAAGGTTATTCTGATTGATAGAAGAGATTTCAATAAATTGCCAGAAATATTAATAATTAATAAAAAAAGAGATGAAATGGATAAAAAAGTAGAATTTTTAACCGAATTTTCTTCTTCATTGATTGAAGAAACAATTTTAAAAGGTAAAAAAGTTGGTATTGTCCATAATAGAAAGGGTACTTGGAAAACATTTAAATGCGAGAATTGCGGACATGTTTTAAGATGTAAAAATTGTAATTCCATACTTGTTCTTACAGAAGAAAATAAACTTTTTTGTAAATATTGTAGAGTTTCTGAAGATATAATAAAAAAATGTATAAAGTGTGGAAGTAAAAAAATAGTAGAAAGAATTATTGGAATTGAAAAAATATACAAAATTCTAAAGGAAGTTTATGCGGATTTTAAGATAAAGAAATTTACAGCAGAAGAAAGAGAAATAGATAAAGATATAGATATTTTTGTAGGGACAACAATTATTAAAGAAATTCTGAATGAGTTTGATTTTGGAGTAATTATTTTCCCGCATGCTGATTCATTTTTAAATTTTCCTTATTACAATTCAGAGGAAATTTTTTTTATAATTTTAAATGAGTTTTTATGGAAATTAAAAAAAGATTCAAGATTAATTCTTCAAACAAAAAACACAAACTTGGAAATTTTCAATTCTTTAAAAACCAAAAATTTTAATGAATTTTATGAAAAGGAATTAAAAATAAGAAAACTTCTGGATTATCCACCTTTTTCAGATATAATAGTAATTGAAGTTCCTGTTAAAAAGAGTAAATTTTTTGAAAACAGAGTTAATATTTTAAAACAAATTATTGAAAACAGTGGCGCACAAATTTTATCTTTTGATATTATTGATAATAAAAAAGGAAAACAGAGTTTAAAAATTATTTTTAAGGCAGGGAAAGATAAAAGACCAGATTTTCAAAAAATGATGGGAATGAAAGAAAAACTTGATTTTAGAATTGAGATTAACCCGGAGATTATTTAAAGGTAAAATAATAGATAAATGAATGAACTTTTTAATTCAAGAAATAATAAAAAGATTAGAGAAGAAAATTTACCCTTGCCTTTAAGAATAAGGCCTGAAAAACTTGAGGATTTTGTTGGACAGGAACATTTGCTGGGGCCCGGTAAACCTTTAAGAAAAATTATAGAGAGTGATGGAATTCCATCTATAATTTTCTATGGTCCTCCTGGATGTGGAAAAACAGCCCTTGCAATGATAATTGCAAATATGACAAAGAAAAATTTCGTTTCTTTGAATGCAGTTACTTCAACAGTTTCAGATGTGAGAGAGGTTATTAATAGAGCAAGAGAGGTTTTAAATAAGGAAGGTAAGGGAACAATTTTATTTCTTGATGAAATTTCTCATTTTAATAAACTTCAGCAGGATGCACTTTTGAAAGATGTTGAAGATGGAACAATTACATTGATAGGTGCTACAATCCATAATCCCTTTTTTTATATTAATACACCATTACTCTCAAGAGCACTTATTTTTGAATTTAAGCCATTGAGTGATGAAGATATAAAAAAGATTATAGAGAATGCTTTAAAGAATAAAAAAGGACTTGGAAAATATAAAATTAAAATAACAGAGCAGGCAATAGAATTTATATGCAAAAAAAGTCAGGGAGATGCAAGAAAGGCATTGAATACTCTTGAATTTACTGTTTTAACATCAGATGTGGAGAAAGATGGATATATTTTAATTGATTTGAATAAAGTTAAGGAATGTGTTGATAAATATTTTATTTATGACAGAAGTGATGATACTCATTATGATACAATTTCTGCCTTCATAAAAAGTATGAGAGGTTCTGACCCTGATAGTGCATTATATTATCTTGCAAGAATGATTGTAAGTGGAGAAGACCCAAGATTTATAGCAAGAAGGATGTTAATTTTTGCTTCAGAAGATATAGGAAATGCAGACCCACAAGCATTGATTCTTGCAAATTCCTGCTATCAGGCAGTTGAAGTTGTTGGTATGCCAGAAGCAAAAATTATTCTTGCCCAGACAGTCATATATCTTTCAACTGCTCCTAAATGTAATTCTTCATATCTTGCAATTGAAAAAGCAATTGAAGAGGTTGAAAATGAAAGATTGAGTGAAGTTCCAGACCATTTAAAAGGGACTGGATATAAAGGAGCAGAAAAACTTGGAAGGGGGAAAGGTTACTTATATCCACATGATTTCCCCGGTCATTTTGCAATTCAAAAATATAGAGAAAATGAAAAAAGATTTTATTTTCCACAGGATATAGGTTATGAGAGTAAAATAAAAAAATTTCTTGAAGAAATTGAGAGATTGAAGAATGAACAAAAAAATACTGAGAGAGAAGATAAAGAGGATAAGGGAAAATCTTGATGAAAATACTTGGAGGGAAAATAGCAGGGTAATTCAAAGTAAATTTATTGAAACAGAATATTATAAGAATTCAAAATCAATTTTCACTTATTTTGCTTTTGATAGAGAGGTAATTACAGAAAAAATAATAAAAAGAGCACTGAAAGATAATAAAAATGTTTGTTTGCCTTTTATTGACTGGAAAAACAAAATTTTAATTCCCTCTTTAATATATAATCTTGAAGAAATAAAAACATACAAAGAAATACCTGTGCCAAAAGTTTTAAGACCTTTTGAAAAAGAAAAAATTGATATTGTTATTGTTCCTGGTGTTGTATTTGATATATATAGAAATAGAATTGGAATGGGTGGAGGCTTCTATGATAGATTTTTAAAAAATATATCAGAAGAAACAAAAAAAATTGCACTTGCTTTTGAATTCCAGGTTTTAAATGAAAAATTACCAGTGGATGAAAATGATGTAAAGGTTGATGTGATTATAACTGAGGGAAGGATAATAAAATAAGTTTTATTTTAATCCCAACTCTTTAATTAACATTTCTCTGCCTTTCTCATACTTTCTGACCTGTTCAAATAACATTCCATTACCACAGGCATTATGCCATAACCAGGCAAATGGCAGATTGTCTATAGCACAAACACCAGCAACTGTAGGTATTTTTTCAAAAATTATATGATAAAGTTTGCGAGCATTCATTATAGTTTCATATGTCAAACCAAGCCTCTGCAGAACATTTAAATCCTTTAAATCACAATATAAACTACAACGACCCATATTGCAAACACACCCATTACATTTTTTAACAAAGTAAGGACAAGGTGCACACATTAGCCAATCTGCTTTTCTTACAAGTTTAATCTTTATATCAGGATTTTTTATTAAAAACTGTAACATCTCAGGTAGATTATCCGGCTCAAAGGGAGGCCTTATACCTGCCCCATACTGACAGACCGCACATAACAATAGATGTGGACGAACTTTTATAACTTTACTTTTATACATTACTTCTAACGATTTTTCTTTTTCAAGTTTCATTTCTTCTTTGTTTCTTGGAGTTATAAGAATTTCTATACCCTTTTCATGCCCTTTTTCATAAAAACCACTTTTTGCTTTCTCACAACCTTTCCATACATCTGAAGTTATTTCATCATAACCACATATCCCGGAAACACTTTTAATCCTGTCCCATATTCTGTATAGAATTATTCTTGCAGGCAACGTAATACCGGGTGGCAGGTCAATCAATCTCAGTATATCTAAGTCCCTTTTTTGGTTGAATTCAAAACTTCCCGGTGTGTCATCTTCGCTACCGC
>Ga0080004_1119263_pt1 | contig 41720 bp, 49 predicted proteins | sample WasSprMetagenome_FD_69207 | JGI IMG/M metagenome (GOLD analysis project Ga0080004, IMG submission 69207) | Sulfidic aquatic microbial communities from Washburn Spring, Yellowstone National Park, USA - WS (SPADES assembly) (version 2) | ecosystem: Environmental > Aquatic > Thermal springs > Hot...
GGGGCAGGAGGGGGAGATTTGGGGTCCTTCATAAAGGGTCTCCTCTCCCCGGCAGTCGAGCCCGCCGAGTGGGTCTATTCGAAGGCCACCGGGACGAAATTCAGACCTCAGGAGATTTCCATCAAGTTTCAGTCTTCATCATCTCCCGAGGGGAAAATCGAGAGAATACAACTGACGGAACCCTCCTCCCCCGGCTGGGAGTATGCTGGGCGGTTGGTAGGAGAATACACCCTGTGGGCCATCGGTGGGGCGGCAGTCGGAGCGGGGATGAAGAGTGCTATGGCGACCGGAAGGGGAGCCAGAGTTGCCGGGTGGATGGCGAGGCATCCCACCATCGTGAAAGGGGCGACAGGGACGGTAATGTTCGGCCCCACCGCCGTGAGTTCCGGAGTCGCTCTGAAGGAGGGAGTTCCCCCGAGTGAAGTAGGAAAGAGTGTGGCGAAGGAAATCCCCCTCCTAATTGCGGGGCTGGCGGGGTTCTCGACTGGATACCGTCTCACCGCTCCGAAACCCGGAGCCGGGGCAATTCTCACCAGGGAAACGGAGATAAAGACCCCCACCATCGACACCAGGCAGATAGTGGTCGGGAGAGGTCCCGAAAAAGTGAGCCCCAGCTGGCCCACCCAGAGGTACCTCCTCTACAGGTCCGAGGAGTTCAGACCGGTGGTCAAGGGGGTGGAGGCGAGGGGAAGGCTCTGGGAGGAAGCCCGTGGAACTCTCTACAGGGGGAGGGAGGAGATAGTGACTCCCTCGGGGAGGGTGAGCGTGGGCAAAGGGGAATATGTGGTGAAGGAGGGGATAAGGACCTACCGGCAGTCCCTCATAGACACCATTATAACCGGAAGAGGGAAGGAGGTGGGCAGGACCTCTCTCGTCACCACGGTGAAGAGGGGCCCCGAGGCTCAGGAGTTCAGGTATGACCGCTTCGCCCTGAAGAGGGGGGTTGAAGGGAAGCAGGTGGAGAGGATGAGGGTAATCTCCTACACTCCGCCGGGGGAGAGGGTCGAGATAAAGTCCCTGAGGGACATCATCGGAGTTCCACCGGAGAAGCCTCCCGAGGTCAGGGGGATTCCTCCCGCCGAGAGGAGGATAAAGTTCCTCAGGGACATCGTGGGTCCGGAGCCCGAGGCGAAGGGCGTGGAGGTCCCCGGCGGGAGGGGGCAGGCCCTCCTGGTGAAGGAGGAGGTCAAGCCGGTGACCAAGACGGAAGCCTTGACGAGGACTGAAAGGGTGAGGCTGGAGGTCCCGGTGAGGGCGGACATAAGGCCCATCGTGGGGGCGATTGTTGGGGCGAGGATTGCGGAGGCGACCAGAATCAAATCGAAACCTGAAGTAAAGACCATTTCAAAGATTTCCCCCATCGAGGCAGTGAAGGTCAAACCGGTTGTGGGGGTCTCTCCCATCGAACTGGTGAAGGAAATCGTGGGTGTCAAGGAGGCAGTGAAGACTGCCACCATCACCGCGATTTCCCAAATCGAAGTGACGAAAACTGACCAGAGGCTGAGGATGGACAACTTCAGGATGGACAACTTCGTCCTCCGGCTGGTTGCTGGACGGGGAGAGGAGAAAGGGCTCAGGGAAATCCCCGTGAGGAGGGAGAGGGGGACCGAGAAGACCCACCTCAGGACGAGGAGGTGGGGAGTGACCGACATCCTGAAGATTGTGGGGGTGAGGTGAATGGATGTTCTGGACCTGATAGCGGTAATTGCGGGGGCAATCGGCGGAACAATCGGACTTTGGAGGGGATTCCGCATCGGGTGGAAGTGGGGTCAGAAGAAGGAGGGGAAAGATGGACATTCAGGAGAGGCTGGAGAGGCTGAGACAAAACATCATAGGGCTGAGCGATGAGGCGAAGCTGGTGGATGCCGAGTTCAGGTTGATTCAGTCCTTCCTCAAAGACTGTGCCGAATGGTTGAGGGGGGAGATTGTAGCATTCACCCATAGTCTATAAAAATGGGGAGGGGAAATATTCAATCGGGGAGGAAAAACCCAAGGGGTGTCGCCAAAACCGGATGTTCCGGTATCCTTTCCTCCCCTCCCGATTGAAATGAAGATTCTCAAAGTCCTCTGCCCCCGGTGCGAAAAAGAAGTAATCCTCAGGAGGTTTGAGAAGACGACTTTTGTGGAGGATAAGGAGAGTCCCCCCTTCCACCTATACAACGAACTCGCCAACAAACTCCTCTGCCCTTTCAACGGAAAGAAATAAAAAGCGTCTCGAAAACTGTTAGTGGAGAACTTGTCTATCGGAATTGAAAAGAGAGATGTCTGTTCCTATTGTGGGAAAGTTATCGATGGGTTACCATACAAATGTCATTATTGTGAAGAAACATTCTGCCCAGAGCACCGTTTACCTGAGAATCACTTTTGTATGAGAATGCCTCGAAGAAGTTGGGATACTTATAGAGAAAGAAAAATAGGAATTAAGGTTCCTTTAACTTGGAACATTGCCAAAAAGTTCGCTTTTTCGATTTTCCTAATTGGAGTTATCATGTTTTGGATTTCACTTCTGGCACCCTATCTCAAATGGAGTTCACCAGAGTGGATAAGAGAGATTTCCATTCGTGTAGCTGAAGGAGGTGTAATGATTTTTTGTGGTGTTATTATGTTTGACTTCATTTTTTGGAAGCTAAGACGAAGGAGATATTTTGTCGGGCACTTGACTCCGAAATTGGTAAAAGCGATTTTCTGGATAAGCGTTTCGACCATATTCTCCTGGGGAGTTCTGGAAGGTTATGTCAATACAGTTACTTGTTTATCTGCCGTAACATTGGCAGCATATCTCGACTATCGCATATTTAAGAAGCTGGCAAGGGCTACCAACCGCATACATTCTGATGAAGGGCTCTATGGTATGATGATTTTAGCGGGTTTCATTTCACTAGGAAGTCTTATCGGAGCATTTGAATTGTGGCTTTATTGTTCTTGGCTTCCTTTCTTTTCTGTAATCAATTACAATCCATTTGGAGGATACATTCCTCTCGAAGGCACGGCTCTTCTTTCCCTGTTCTTTCTCGCTTTCTTAGCTGGATTAACGTTTGTTGGCGGTTTCTTGGAATTCAGGTTTATGAGAAGGGTTGGCATTATCATATTTCCGAGATAATCTTTCTCTTGAGGGAACTTGCCTTTTGTTTTTCTTCCTTTTAGTTTTCTTCTTAGGATTGTGGATAATTGGTGCTTTCTTAGCATTCAGGTTTATGAGAATTGTGTAGTATTCCGGAGGTAAATCCTAAAGAGAATTTCATCCTTTCCCCAGGGGGAATGACCGAGAAATGGGGTACTTTGAGGATGTCTATCCCTTCCTCCTTCCATAGGTAATTCCCAGTTCATCCTTTTGAGAAGTTCCCTCCCTTTACTTATCGATTGACAGACATTCGATAAATGTTTGAGAAATGATAATTATTTTGGTCGGGACGAACGGTCTCGTGGTGGACCACAAACAAAATGGACTCCCCAATTCTATGTCCTATGTTCTATAGGTTATAGAACTCAATTCTATGTCCTATGTTCTATGGTTCTATGACCATAGAATATCTATAGGTTTTGGAATATTCCAAAAAATTTAAATATTAGGTCAGAGAATAGAGATTGAGAAAATGGAGGAATCCGGAGTCGGATACGTCGGGAAGCGGATACGGATGGTAATCAAAATGGGGAGAGGGCTGGGGGTCACTCTCCCGAAGAGGCTATGTGAGAAAATCGACCTTAAGGTTGGGGATGCGGTCTTCGTCACCTTCGTGGACAGGGACCGCATCGTCATCGAACCCATCCGACCGGAAGGGAGGAGGGAAGATGGAGAGTGTAAGGAAAATCCTGAAGTTCAGTGACAACCTCGGGGGAGTGAGTATCCCCAGGAAAATCCTCACCCAGGCCAACCTCAACCTGGGGGACCCGGTGGTGCTCGTTCCCACCGGCGACTCGATAATGATAAAGCCCCTCAAGGTGGAAGCAAACCCACCGGAGGGGCGGGAGGGGAGAAAGGATGGAAATGCGACACCCCAGGAAGTATCTCTACACGGTAGTTGACGGGAAGCTCTGGGTCCGCCTCAAATACAGCGGGGCGGATTTGTTTTGCCTCCTCCACGATGGGGTCCCCTTCGCTTTCATCAAGGGACCGTGGGGGGAGGATGCGTGGATTGAGGTGGAGGTCCTCCTCGACTGGCTCAGGAGGGAGAAGGACCTGACCTTCGGTCCTGAGAGGGACTTCTACACCAAACTCATCGCAGTCTATGAGGATGTGTTGAACGATTTCAAGAAATGTGTTGAACGATTCAAGAGCCTTCAGGAGAGAGGTGTGAAAGTTGAGAGTCCAAGTCTCTGAGAAGGGAAACTCATCCAATTTATATGATTTTTATAGCCTTAAAAAGGGCGATAAATCGGTGTTTTTATCCTCTGAACCTCAAGAGAAGGAGGGAGAAAATGGAGGTGAAGAACGTAAGGAAAGTGATGAAATTTGCGGATGGTCTCGGAGGGGTTAGTATCCCTTCGAAAGTTCTGGCTCAATACAATCTGAAGCCCGGTGATTTTGTGACACTCGTCCCGACTGAGGAAGGCATAGTGATAAAGCCCCTCCGTGTGGAGTTGGTGAACCGGGTGGAGGGGCAAGAAAAGCCGAGCGGAGTGGAGGGAAATGAAGGAAGAACTGTTTAAACCCTTTGTCGGTCGTCTGGTTCGGGTGATAATTCGGGACGGCAGGGAGACCGTTCTCAAGAAGGGGAAACTCGTCGATGTCACTGACGGCTTCCTCGTCCTGAAAACCCTCGACCACACCCACATCATCAGGACCGACGCCATCGTCCGCTTCCAAGACCTGAAGGAGGGAGGAGATTATGAGTGAAGTCCTGTTGAGTTTCCTCAAGTTGGTTTCCGATTACTACCGCTACTCAACTGATGCTCCGCCTCAATACGGTGAAGCCGTGGGTATTGTTCAGTTGGGTCACGCCCTCGGCTGGGATGCCGTTCACCTCATAAAACCATACGCCCTTCACCACAACATCTACCTCCTCCTCGTTGGAGAATCCACTTTTGCCCGAAAGTCCACTTGCCAGACGCTGGGAGAGAAATTCTACCCGAAGGAGAGGTCGATGTTTCTCGACCGCCCCTCACCCGAACGCTTCATCGTGGAACTCTCAAAAATGCCAGAGATGATGCTGTATCTGGGTGAGTTCCCAACATATCTCAAAGCCATCAATCGCAGTAGTTATCTGTCGGAAATGGTCGAAGTGCTCAACGACCTTCACGGCTGTCCCCCAGAGTGGAGGAGGGTAACTATGAAGGGGGAGTGGAAGGTTACAAAACCGTATCTCTCCATCATCTCCACTACGACTCCCGAGATGCTGAAGAAGCACCTCACGGAGGAGTTGGTGGAAGGAGGGTTTATGCCCAGGTGGCTATTGGTCCACGGTGAGGCCGACCCCAAACCGAGGGGCTGGTTAACCCCTGATGTTCTGAAACTTCACCGGAATTTGATATTATGCCTTGAGGCCATTACGAGGATGAACCGAGAGATATACTTTGTCTTCACCCCCGAGGCCCTGAGGCGCTACAATGAAATCGAAGAAGAGGTCCGCAACAACTACAAAGAGGCCAAAGCCATCCCAGGCAGATACCTGGACTATGTAATCTCCATCGCCGACATCATCTTCACCAGCGACATCATAGGAATCCTGCTGGAAGAGGAGAAGAATCCATACGAGATTAAGTCCCTCAAAGAGATGTTCACCTTGGCAGGAGCGGAGACCCAAAACAATAATGTTCCCATCCCGCAAGAATTTCAGGGCAAAACCGTTCTCGTTCCTCGTGAGTATGTCGATAGGGCGTGGAAGGTTGTCCGACCGTGTTTGGACTACGCCAGGGACATAGTGGATTTTGTTCTATACGATGAGCCCATCGCCAAGGTCCGAGAGTGCATCAAGAAACATAAACAAATTTCCCATTCCGAAGTTATGAGGCTAACACATATGTCTTCCGACAAGATGCCTATTGCTATAGACACCCTACGAGAGAGCGGAGAGATTGAGATAAGGACTCAACCATTCACAGGACCTAAAGGCGACCCTCGCACGAAAATAATCTATGTTTGGACAGGTCAATAGAATTTGATGGACTTGATGGAATTAGATGGAATTGATGGGATTAGAAGGGATTGAAGAGATTTAGGGGAATTCTATAGTCTCCGCTCCATAGAACATCTCCTAATCTTATCTAATTCCATCAATCCTATCAATTCCATCAATCCTATCAATTCCATCTAATTCTATAACTTCACCATCACCATAGGACATTCACTCAGTTTCCACCTTCAAACCTTTAATGCGACACGAAGGAGGAACTACTGATTTCCCTATGCACTTTCCCCATAGAACACTCACCCTCAGGACCTTTAGCGCCGACACGAAGTCAAGAAGGGGGAACTACTGCCAGCGGAGTGATATATTCATACTAGGGCTCAGGAAGGATTACCCGAATTTTTGGGCTGGGGCTTAGCCGAAGTTTCCCCCTTCTTCACCAGGCCCCGCTTTCGGGCGAACTCCAGGAGCAGTCTGTAAGCACCCGTCATCCGAAAGAGGGGGAGGAAGATGACTTTTTATAGACTATTTTGCCTTAAAGGGCTTAAATCTGGCACCAATCACTGAAATCTCCCCCTTTTTATAGAGTATCCTTCCCGAAGGATTTTTATTCCCCTTTTCCTTCCCCCGATGAGAGGATGCCCCACATAACGGAGGAGTATCTGGAGCGGCATATGGAGGCCCAGCTCTCCCGGTTCAGCCCCGAAAGAAGGAGGAAGGTGGAGGAGCACCTCCGCATCCTGAAGGCCCAGGGTCTCAGCCTGCACTCCCGACTCACCAGGTTCAAGTCCATCCTCCAGTTGGGTCCCGATGGGAAGCCGTATGAGGAACTGCGGGAGGAGGACCTCCTCTCCTGGGTGGAGTCCCTGAAAAGGAGGGGGTTAAAGCCCTCCTCCATAGCCACCCACAAGGCGAACGTCCGAGCCTTCCTGAGGTGGGTCCACGGGGTCCAGCCCGGTCAGCCCTCCCCTCCCTTCCTGAGGGTCCTGAGGGACAGGGGCCAGAGGGAGCTCCCAAGGGAAATCCTGAGCCCCGAGGAGGTCCAGAGGCTCATCGCGGCCTGCGAATCCCTCAGAAACAGGGCCCTGGTCCACATCCTATACGAGAGCGGGGGGAGGATTTCCGAAATTCTGAACCTGAGGTTGAGGGATGTGGAGTTCGACACCCACGGGGCGGTCATCATCGTGAAGGGGAAGACGGGGATGAGGAGGATAAGGCTCATCGAGTCCGTCCCCGACCTCCAGAGGTGGCTGGCAGTCCACCCGGAGAGGGGGAATCCTGATGCCCCGCTCTTCCCCGGGAGGGGAGGGGGAGCCCTGACGGCGGAGGTCATCAACGACCTCCTGAAGAGGATGGCCCGGAAGGCGGGGATAAACAAGAGGGTCCATCCCCACCTCCTCCGCCACACCAGGGCCACCCACCTGGCCAAGGTCCTCACGGAGGACCAGATGAGGGTCTATTTCGGCTGGACGAAATCGAGCGAAATCCCCTCCCGCTATGTCCACCTCTCGGGGAGGGATGTGGATGATGCCCTCCTCAAAATCTACGGGATGGGGGACGGGCAGAAGGGGAGGGCCTGCCCGAGGTGCGGCTTCCTGAACCCCGCGGGTGGGCTCTACTGCTCCAGGTGCTCGGCGGTCCTCTCGGAGGTTGAAGCCCTCAGGGTGGAGGAGAGGAGGAGGAAAGAGGAGGAGATTGTGGAGAGGGTGGTGAGGAAAATCCTCGAACTGAACCCGGAAATCCTGGAGCGGGTTATAAGGGAAATGGGCGGTCTGGAGGATTTGGAGGAGGGGGAAAGTTCAGGATATCAAAATCATATCTTTCCAAGTACCTGAAGAAGTCGAAGTGATCACCCCAGCAGGGGGAGGAGGGAGAGGAGGGAGAGGAGCCCCAGCACCAGGAGGAGGGAGAGGAAGAGGCGCTGGAGCCCGAAGACCCTCAGGGCCCTCCTGGTCACCAGGTAGACCGCCAGGGAGGAGGCGAAGTAGAACCAGAGGACGGAGGGGATCAGCACCTCCCTCCCCACCCCCGCCAGCAGGAGGAGGAAGGCCAGGAGCCCCGCAGTCACGGTCACCAGGGAGAAGGGGTAGAAGAGGAGGAGCAGGGGCAGGAGCCTTCCGGAGGCCCTCATGGCAGGAAGAGGTAGTAGGTGGTGGTGGGGAGCCTCCTCCTCACCTCCCTCAGCTCCGGGCGGTAGATCACCAGCTCCTCCCCCTCCACCTTTTTCCCCAGCAGGGCGGCCACCGCCCTGGCCTCCGCCCCTCCCCTGATCCTCACCGCCCCCCTCCCCAGGCCCGGATCCAGGGCCAGGAGGATGGGGAGCCTCAGCCCCTCCCTCTCCCCCTCCGGTACCAGGGAGGCCAGCAGCTCCAGCTCCTCCCTCCTGAAGGGGTGGAAGCCCCCGTTGGTGAGGGGAACCCCCGGCCTCCCCGAGGAGAGGGCCTCCGCGAGGGAGATCCTCTCCCTGGGGAAGGGGGAGTTGAGCCTGGCCAGCTCAGCCTTCAGGAACTCCTCCAGCCTCCTCCCTCCTCTCCAGCAGGGCCTTGATCCTCTTCAGCCTGAAGAAGTGCTCCCTCTCCATCTCGTCCAGCCTCATGGCTATGAACTTCAGGGCGGCCTCCAGCCTGGGGATGAGGATGTACTCCAGGGCGTTCACCCTCCTCCTGGTCCTCTCCAGCTCCCCCGCCAGGGCCCTGGCCGTCTCCTCCAGCTCGGCCACCTCCACCAGCAGCTTCAGGGCCCTCTCGAACTCCTCCGAGGCCCTGTCCAGCAAGGAGGGGGAGAGGAGGGAGTAGCCCCTCCCCAGGGAGGTGCGGACGGTTTCCCCCACCTCCGCCACGGGGACGGGGACCCCCATCACGTACCTGACGGAGGTCTCCAGGAAGACCCCCTTCCTGGCCTCCCTGGCCGCCTGCTCCGTCTCCAGCGTCCCCCAGGAGGCCAGGCAGAGGGAGAGCTGGGAGTGGGCCCTGGCCAGCTGCTCGAAGGCCTTCTCCCTGGCCTCGTAGATCCTCCTCAGCACCTCGAAGAACTCCATCACCAGCGCATCCATCTTCTCCCTCAGGAGGTCGTGCCCCTTCCTGGCCAGGGCTATCCTCCTCCTGAGCCTGAGGAGACCCATCCTGGTGGGGGAAACGGCCATCATTCCTCCTCCCTCCTCACCACCACCTCCGCCCCCACCGTCCTCCTCACCATCTCCTCCAGCTCGTCCCTCTCGGGGCGGTAGCCCGTCCTGTCGGGGATCCTCAGCACCATGGGGAAGGGCCCCTTCCCCCTCAGCATCCTCCTCAGCTCCTCCCCCAGCTCCTCCGCCACCCGGTGGGTGAGGAGGAGGAGGCCCACCCCCTCCTCCGCCAGCAGGCCCCTGATCAGCCGCAGCGTCTCCTCCCTGGAGGAGTGGACGTGGCCCCTCGCCACCCCCGCCAGGGCGAAGCCCGTGACCGTCTCCCTGTCCCCCACCACCACCACTTCACGCCTCAAGCGCCGGCACCCTCACCAGTTTTTCCTTGATGAGCTGGGGCTCCCTCCCCTCCAGCTTCAGCCTCAGGAGGAGGTGCAGGTTCCTCACCTCCGCCTCCCTCCTCTTGAGGTAGGAGTAGAGCGGGGCCAGCGTGAAGGGACGGGTGAGGGCCATCCACCTGCAGAGCCTCAGGTGCTCCTCCTCCAGCGCCCTCTCCAGCGCGGAGAGGTCCCCCCCCTCCAGCTGGGGCAGGAGGGGGGAGAGGATCCTGGCGTAGGAGGGGGGGAGGAGCTCCAGCCAGGAGCGCAGGTCCGAGGCCAGCAGGAGCTCCCTCAGCCTCTCCCCCGTGAGCTGGTGGCCGGGGAGGAGGAGGGGCTCCACCTTCTCGGGGGGAACCCCCTCCCTCCTGAGCCTGAGGAGGAGCCTGAGGTTCAGGGAGTCGAGCTCGAAGCCCACCAGGGGGACCAGCACCTGCCTCTGCCCCTTCATCCCCCTCACCTCCTCCCAGAGCGAGGTGTAGTAGTGCCTGTCCAGGGCGTGGAGGAGGGGGAAGAGGCCCTCCCTCCGGTAATCCTCCAGGTGGGCCGAGAGGACCCCGTGGTACTCGCTCCCCCTCAGGAACTCCAGCAGCTGCTCCAGGCTCTCGGCGGAGGCCAGCATCTCCAGCCTCTCCTGGGGGAGGGTGGGGCAGGGGAGCAGGTGCCTCCTCCTCTCCTCACGGGGCAGGCCCAGGTGGAGGGAGGTGAGGAGGGACTTCAGGTTCCAGACCTCGGTCCAGGCCAGGAGCCTCCTCACCACCCCCCTGGCCTCCTCGGGCACCATCCCCAGCAGCTCCGCGTACCGGCGGGAGGAGGCCCCGCGGAGGGAAACCTCCAGCTCCCTGGGATCGGTGGTGGGGGGGAGGGGGTACTCCTCCCCCAGGGAGGAGAGGACCTCCTCCACCCCCCTGGCTTCCGCCAGCTCCAGCAACCTGGACTCCGGGAGGAGCCTGGCCTCCCAGGTGCTCACCGCCGCGGCGGGGTAGAGGTAGCCCACCACCCTCCTGGCGTGCAGGACCACCATCAGGAAGAAGAAACCTATGAGCAGGAAGACGAGGAGCGGGAGGATCATGCCGATCCTTCGAAGAGGATCCTGGCCACCAGCACGCGCAGGGCCTCCCTCTCCCTCCTCATCCTGCTCTCCAGGGTCTCGTCCAGCTCCACCCTGCCGTCCGCCGACCTCACCCTCACCCCTCCCAGCGCCTCCACGGGCCTGCCCAGGGAGACCCTTATCCCCTCCAGCCTCTTCCTGAGCTCCCCCTCCATCTCCCTCAGCCTCTTCAGGTCCGCGGCGTTGGCCTCCACCACCACCTCCTCCGAGCCCAGCCTCCTGCAGGCCTCCACCGTCATCCTGAGGAGGTCCCTCTCGTACTCCCTGGAGGAAACGTGCTTCCTCAGCCTCTCCTCCGCCCTCCTGAAGACCTCCTCTATCAGCTCCTCCTTCTTGGCCAGGAGCTCCTTCCTCGCCTCCACCCTACCCCTGGCCATCCTCTCCTCGTAGAGCAGCCTTCCCTCCTCCCTGGCCCTCCCGAGGAGCTCCTCCGCCCTCCTCTTCCCCTCCTCCTCCGCCTCCCGGAGCAGGGAGGAGGCCTCCTTCCTGGCCCTCTCCAGGATCTCCTCCGCCCTCCTCCTGGCCTCCTGCACGATGTCCTGGACTATGAGCTGGGCCCCCCTCTCCACCATCCCCCCACCCCCTCACAGGGCTCCTATGAAGGTCAGGAGGAGGATGGTGGCCAGGAGTCCCAGGATGGCGTAGATCTCCACCATCACCACGTACATCATGCCCGCCGCGAAGACCTCCGGCCTCTTGGCGAAGGAGGTGGCACTGGCCGAGGCCACCATCCCCTGGGGATAGGAGGTGAAGCCCTGCAGGATGGCGGGGATGGCCGCGCAGAGCACCGCCAGACCCACCACCCCCGACTTCACCGCCGCCCCAGCCGAGAGCCCCGTGCCCAGGATGATGAGGAAGCCCGCCACGAAGCCGTAGAAGCCCTGCGTCCCGGGCATGACCTCGTACACGAAGACCCTGTATGCCTTCTTCGGATCCTCCCCCGCTATGGCCGCGCAGGTCACGCCGGTCATTCCCACCCCGAGACCGGCCATGACCCCTGGCACGGCTATGGCCAGGGAGGCCGCCAGGACCACCCAGACCCCTTCGGCTACCATGCCCTACCTCCTCCTTACTCGGGTGAACACCCTTTTAACCTTAAAGGGGGAGAACTTCTCCCCCCCTCCCTCGTAGAACTTGGAGAAGAACTCCACGTAGTGGAGACGCATGGTGTGGATGAAGGCCCCCAGGCTCTGCACGAAGAGGTTGAAGCAGTGCCCCAGGAAGAAGACCAGCACCAGGACGGCCAGGAAGAGGATGACCAGCACGGGGGAGACGGCCTGGAGGGGAGGGGAGAGGCTGGAGTAGATCCAGCCCAGGATGTAGTTGATGGCGAAGGCTATGATGCTGGAGGAGATGCAGAGGGCGGTGAGCCTGGTGTAGGAGGCCGCGTCGGCCACCAGCCCGGTGATGCCGTAGGCGAAGTTGACGGCCCCCCCCACCCCCGAGGCCGCGGAGGGGGAGGTCAGGGCGGTTCCCGCCATCCCTGCCAGCAGCCCGGAGTAGAAGAGGATCCTGAAGAGCTGGACGAGGGTGGGGGCGGGGGAGAGGGGGCTGAAGGCGTCCACCAGGCTCACCTTGGGAAACCTGAAGGAGAGGCCGAACTCCTGCAGGCCCAGGCCCAGGGCGCAGAAGGAGAGGCCGAAGAAGCCCACCACCATCACCAGCTGGGGAAGGTGGACCAGGAAGAGGCGCTTCCACTCCCTCCTGAAGGCGTCCTTCAGGCAGGCCCCTCCCCCCAGACCCCAGAGGATCTGCAGGATCCCCAGGAAGACGGCCAGCTTCAGGATGGGGATGGGGTTCTCCAGGGGATCCACCCAGAGGGGGGGAGCCCTTCCGTAGAGCCCCCCGAACCATCCCCCCAGCAGGGCCCCCACCACCACCGTGAGGAGGGAGCCCAGCAGCACGATCTTTCTCAGCCTGGGGGGGAAGATCCTGGCCACCCAGAAGCCCGAGGCCATCAGCAGGGCCAGCAGGAGGCCGTAGGCGGCGTCGGAGAGGCAGATGGCGAAGAAGAGGGGGAAGGTCACGAACAGGTAGGGGGTGGGGTCCACCTCGTCGTACCTGGGTAGGCCGTAGGTCTCGGTGAGGAGCTCGAAGTTCCTCACGCCCGGGGGGTTCTCCAGCAGCACGGGGGCCTCCTCCCCGGGCTCGTAGGTGCGGAGGATGAGCCTTCCGGAGGTCCTGGAGCGGAGGAGGGGCTCAAGCTCCTCCCCCTCGGGAACCCATCCCTCCAGCAGCACCGTGCTCTCCGTGTACCCCAGGAGGGAGGCCGCCCTCAGCCTCTCCACCTGGATCTCCAGCAGCTCCACGGTGGCCCCCACCTCCCCCGCCCACCTCCCGGCCAGCTCCCTCCTCTTCCCCTCCAGCTCCTCCTCCCTCCCCCTTAGCTCCTCCAGCTCCTCCTCCACCCTCCGGAGGGCCACCGAGGGGGCCTCCTCCAGGGGGGGGAGCTCCAGGGGCTCCACCTCGAACCGGTAGAGGAGGGGGGAGAGCCTCTGCCTCTCCCCCGCCCTGCAGGCCACCACCACGATCCTCCTGTCCCCCCTTCCGGCGCTCCCCGCCACCACCCTCTCCCCCATCGCCTCCCTCACCTCCCTCAGGAAGCCCTCCACCGCCTGGGCGGGAATCCTCCCCACCACCACGTGGACCCCCTCCGTGGGGCGGAGGAGGGAGAGCGGGAGGTCCAGCTCCCTCAGCTCCTCCAGCAGCTGCTTCCTCTTCAGGAGCTCCTCCTTTCTCCCCTCCACCTCCTCCAGCTCCGACCTGAGGGCCCTCCACCTCCCCTCCAGCCTGGAGAGGAGCCTCTCCGCCCTCCTGGCCACCTCCTCCCTGGAGAGGGGACCCACGTAAACGGGCCTGGGCGGGGGGCCGAGGACCTCCTGGATCTCCCTGAGCCTGAGCAGGAGGGAGGAGAGGGCCTGCAGCTCCGCGGAGGGAGGTCTCCTCCCCACCGCGGCCTCCGAGACCTCCCTGAGCTGGACCGCCCCCCTCTCATGCAGGGCCTCCAGCACCCGGTCCCTGAAGCGCAGGGGAAAGAGGGCCCTGAACCTCAGCATGCGGCGGGGCCTCAGCATCCTCCTACCCCAGGAGGGCCCTCACCACCTCCTCCACCGCCCTCCCCATCCTGCCCGAGGCCCCTTTCTCCAGCTCCTCCTTCTCCCTGGCGGTCTTCTCCCTGAGCCTCCTCAGCTCCTCCTCCGCCCTCTCCTCGAACTTCCTCCTCACCTCCCCCGCCTTCCCCTCCGCCTCCCTCCTAAGCTCCTCCCTCCTCTCCCCCGCCCTCCTCCTGGCTTCCTCCAGGATCCTGGCGGCCTCCCTCTCCGCCTCGGCCACGATCTCCTTCGCCCTCCCCTCGGCCTCGAAAACCAGACGCAGCTCCTCTTCCAACTTCCCCCGACTGAGATGGAAAGGAGCGATAAAAAAAGGTTCCCTCTGGCCTGGCCGGCGGTGGCCTCCCTCTACTCCAGGTGGGTGTCGAAGGCCGTGAGGGTGATGGTCTTCATCACGTTGGGGAGCTTCCTGATGGCCAGGACCGCCTTGTCGATCTCCTCGTAGCTCCCCTCCAGAACGCAGACCACATCGTACTCCCCGTGCACGAAGTCGGATAGCTTCACGTTGGGGATCCTCTCTATCTCCGCCACCACGGAGGCCTCGTAACCCGGCCGCACCGTGACCAGGACGTATGCCCTCTTCTTGAAGGCCGCCAATCCTCCCGCCATCGTTCTGTTTTTGGGGACCCACCTTAAAACCCTTGGGGTGCTCGGCACTCAACATCCTCATCACCCCTCAGCCCGGCTTTCCTCATCGCACCCCTCCCCCTGACCCCGGAAGGGTTAAAACTCCTGCCCCCCAGGACGGAGGATGAGGCTGGTGCTCTTCGGCCCCCCGGGGGCCGGGAAGGGGACATACGGGAAGAGGCTCTCGGAGAGGTACGGGGTTCCCCACATAGCCACGGGGGACCTCATAAGGGAGGAAATCAAGAAGGGGACACCGCTGGGGAGGAGGCTGGGGGAGTACGTGGGGAAGGGGCTGCTGGGGCCGGAGGAGGAGGTGATCGGCCTCATGAGGGAGAGGCTCTCCCAGCCGGACTGCGCCAAGGGCTTCATCCTGGACGGCTTCCCCCGGACGATCCTCCAGGCGGAGACCCTGGAGAAGCTCTCCCCCCCGGAGCTGGTGCTCAACCTGGACGTGGCGGAGGAGGTGATCGTGAGAAGGCTCTCCACCCGCAGGATCTGCAGGAAGTGCGGGGCCATCTACAACCTGGTTTCCATGCCCCCCAGGAAACCCGGGGTGTGCGACCGGTGCGGGGGGGAGCTGTACCAGAGGGAGGACGACAGGCCGGAGGTGATAAGGAGGAGGCTGGAGGAGTACGCCAGACAGACCAAACCCCTGCTGGAGTTCTACGCGCGCAGGGGGATCCTCAGGACGGTGTCCTTCCCGGAGGAGGTGGGGGTGGAGGAGGGTGTGGCCAGGGTGGTGAGGGCCCTGGAGGGAAAGGGCTGATCACCTAACCCTCACCCTGTCCAGCCCAACGTCCAGGAGGCGATCGAACCCCAGCTCCCTCTCCCATCCCTTCCTCTCCAGGATGCCCATGAAGCTGAAGCCCAACACCTTCCCCCCTTCCCCCAGCAGGAGGGGGAGGAGCCCCTTCACCTCCTCCACCCCGACGCCGCTCCCGGGGAGGGCCAGGCCACCCATCACCACCACCGCGTCCACCCTCCCCGGCCTCACCCTCCTTCCCGTCTGGAAGCCGTAGCCCCTCCTCCACCTCAGCTCCACGGTCCTTTCGATCCTCACCCCGGGGCAGAAATAGAAGGAGTTCCCCAGCCCCCTGCAGGCGTAGGCGAGGAGCTCCGCGAAGGGAAGACAGGTCCCCTCCGAGCCCAGGAAGAGCACCCTCTTCCCCGGCCCCAGCTCCTCCATCACCTCCCTGAAGGCGCGGACCATCCCCGCCACGCCCTTCCCCTCCGGCGGCATCTCCTCCCCTCGGCTCCCCAACTTAATATCCCTCCGCCGGAAGGGATAGGGAGGGCCCGTGGTCTAGCCTGGACAAGACACAGGCCTGCGGAGCCTGCAACCCGGGTTCGAATCCCGGCGGGCCCGCCAATCCTTTTTTCGGCGGGGAGAAAGGGGAAAGGGGGTGGTGAAGTGCCGAAGTGCAGCCAGTGCGGGAAAAACGTGAAGGACGCGGCCAAGATCACCACCTGCTCGCGCTGCGGTAGGAGGCTCTGCACCTCCTGCTTCTCCAGGCACAGCTGCTGAGAGAAAATGATTTAATTTTTTCTTTCCTTTTTTTGATGGGTGATCGCTTGAGGGCTCCTCGCCCAGGGGGGAAGTGGGATGGGGATCCACCTGATAGCCGAGTTCATGGGGGTGGAAAGGGAGAAGATAGCCTGGGTAAGGAAGATGAGGCCGATGGTGGAGAGAGCCGTGAGGGAGAGCGGACTGAAGGCCTTCTCCTCCTCCTACCACCAGTTCAGGCCCCACGGGGTGAGCTGCGTCTACCTCCTCAGGGAATCCCATCTGGCCCTCCACAGCTGGCCCGAGGTTAACTACCTGGCGGTGGACATCTTCAGCTGCGAGAGCGGGGAAGGGGCCAGGAGGGCCCTGGAGCTCCTTAGGAAAGAGTTCTCCCCCCGAAGGGTTAAGGTGAGGGTGGTGAAGGGGATGGAGTATGAGAAGCTCCTGCGGGGAGAGAAAGGTGCTGGAGGAGCTGGCGGGGGGTAGGAAGACCCTCTGGGAGCTGCTGGCCTCCTACCCCTGGTCCATGGAGGACTTCGCCCGAACCCTCAACCGCCTCCACCGGCAGGGCAAGATCTCCGTGGAGGGGGAGTTCATCAGGGCCGTGGTGCCGGTAAGGGGGAGGAGCCTGCGCTCCCTGCGCTGCCCCGGCTGCGGGAGGGGAACCGTGCTGGAGGGCCACCGGGAGCTGGAGAGGAGGTTCAGGGAGCTGGCGAAGGACAGGCCCAGGCCGGAGCTGGGCTTCTCCCAGGGGTACATGAGGGAGGAGGACGTATGGGCCCGCGTGGCCCTCATGCACCACTACGAGGAGGTGGAGGGGAAGAGCATCGTGCTGGTGGGGGACGACGACCTGGTGGGCCTGGCCCTGGCGCTGACGGGGCTTCCGGAGAGGGTCACGGTGCTGGACATCGACAGGAGGCTGGGGGAGTTCCTGGAGGAGGTGGGGAGAAGGGAGGGACTGGAGGTGGAGTTCGTGGAGTACGACGTGCGTGACCCCCTCCCGCGGGAGCTGAGGGGGAGGTTCGAGGTATTCGTGACCGACCCCCCGGAGGAGCAGAGGGGGCTGAGGGCCTTCCTGTGCCGGGCCGTCTGCGCCCTCAGGCCCTCCGGCTCCTCGGGCTACTTCGGCCTCACCTCCCTGGAGTCCCCTCCCGAGAGGTGGCTCTGGCTGCAGCGGTGGCTCTCCCGGAGGAACCTGGTGCTCACGGACATCCTGAGGGACCACTCCTTCTACCCCACCAGGGAGTACGGGATGGGCTTCCCCTACGAGGAGCCCGTCCTGAGGAGGCTGGAGTTCGAGTACCGCGCTCCCCCCTCCGTGGACTGGTACAGGTCCGCCTTCCTCAGGGTGACCGCGGTGGGGAGGATAAGGCCCCCGGCCTGCGGGGCCAGGCTCCCCCTCTAGGTCCGGAATCTTTTTTTCTCTCCCCGCCCAGAGGCCATGATGAAGATCGTCTACTCCCCCAGGTGCCTGGAGTACGGGAGCCCCTTCCACCTAGAGGGCCCGGACAGGGTGAGGAGGGCCTACGAGATCCTCAGGGGGCTGGGGTACAGGTTCGTGGAGCCCAAGCCCGCCGGGGAGGAGGACCTCCTCCTCGTCCACTCCAGGGAGCACGTGGAGAGGATAAGGAGGGGGAACTTCTTCGATCCCGACACCCCCGCCTACCCAGGCATCTACGAGTACGCGAGGCTGGCCGCGGGAGGGGCCCTGCTGGCGGCGGAGCTGGAGGGCTTCTCCCTCCTGCGCCCACCCGGTCACCACGCGGGTAGGAGCGGGAGGGCGCTGGGGGCGCCCACCCTAGGCTTCTGCTACTTCAACAACCTGGCCCTGGCGGTCAGGAAGCTGGACCTCCCCACCCTGATCGTGGACATAGACGGGCACCACGGGAACGGGACGCAGGAGATCTTCGCCGGGGACCCCAAGGTGAGGTTCGTCTCCCTCCACCGGGCCGGCATCTACCCCGGGACGGGATGGGACTCGGGGCCCAACTTCGTGAACGTCCCGCTGGACGAGGTGGGGGACGAGCTCTACCTGAAGTACCTGGACAGGGCCCTGAGGAGGGTGGGGGCTGAGGAGTGCGAGGTGATAGCCGTCTCCGCGGGCTTCGACTCCCACGCCGGCGACCTCTCCTCCCTGGGCCTGACCACGGAGGGCTTCAGGAGGATAGGGGAGAGGCTGGCGGAGTACGGGAAGCCCGTCTTCGGGGTGCTGGAGGGAGGGTACATAGGGGAGAACGTGGGGAGGGACCTGCACGCCCTGCTGGAGGGGCTGCAGGGGAGGGCCTAGCCGAAGTGCTCCCTGAGGAGCTCCTCCAGCCTCCTGCTCCTCTCCCTGAGCGACCTCCTGACCCCCTCGGCGAAGCTCCCGGGATCGAAGGAGTAGAAGCAGGCCCTCCTCTTCCTCTCCGTCCTCCCCACCCTCTTCCTGATCAGGCCCATCTCCACCAGGGACTTCAGGTGGAGGCGTATGGCCCTCTCCGACCTCCCCGTCCTCTCCCTCAGGTGGGAGATGGAGAGCTCCCTCCCCACCTCCGCCACGGCCGCCAGCAGGAGCTGGGCGGTGGGGGGGAGGCCGAAGAGGAGGGCCACCTCCCTGACCGCCCTTCCCCTCCTTCCCATCCCTTTCCCTCCCTCCCCCAACCTTTTTAGGGTGACGGTCCTTCCTCTGTAAAACAATTTGCAGAGGAAGAGCCATGCCGCAGGTAGTCCTCACCGCCGACCGGAACCTCATGTCGGACTACGGGGGGTCCATGTTCATGGGCTTCGCCGCCTGCGCCCCCAGGCTCCTCCCCGACCCCCTCTTCCACCTCTTCCTCTGCCCCCCCCTCCCCCACAGGAACGGGGTGGCCCTCTTCGCCCCGGCGGGGACCAGGAAGATAGAGGCGGTCCTGCTCGAGGAGGGCTTCGACGTGGTGGTGGCCCACCCCGAGCACCTGGGGGAGGTGGTGGACGAGAGCACCAGGGCGGTGGGGATCACCACCAACGACCCCCTGGGGCTGGGGCCCGCCTCCTCCACCTTCAGCAGCCTGGCGGGGAGGGAGACCTACTCCGCCGTCCACTTCAGGGAGCTCATCACCGACCCCGTGCTCAGGAGGAGGGACCTCAGGGTGATCGTGGGGGGGCCGGGGGCCTGGCAGCTGGCGGAGGAGAGGGTGATGGCCAAGTACGGGATAGACTGCGTGGTGGTGGGGGAGGGGGAGACCGTGGCCCCGGAGCTCTTCAGGAAGGCGGTGAGGGGGGAGCCCCTCCCCAGGGTGGTGGAGGGGGGACCCACCCCGCTGGAGAGGATCCCCGCCATCAGGAACCCCACCATCAACGGGATCGTGGAGGTGGCCAGGGGGTGCGGGAGGGGATGCAGGTTCTGCGTCCCCACCCAGCGCTACCTCCGCTCCCTCCCGCTGGAGAAGATCAGGGAGGAGATAAGGGTGAACAGGGCCGCCGATCACCTCCTGATCCACGCGGAGGACGTGCTGAGGTACGGGGCGAAGGGGATCCTTCCCGAGGAGGAGAGGGTGCTGGCCCTCTTCAGGGAGGCGGCGGAGAGCGGGCTGGACACCAGCGCCTCCCACGCCGCCTTCGCCTCCGTGGCCTCCGCCCCCTCCCTGGTGCAGAGGATCAGCGAGATGCTGGGGGTGGGATCCAGGGAGAAGCCCATGTTCGGGGTGCAGATGGGGATAGAGACGGGCTCCCCCTCCCTGGTGGAGAGGCACATGAGGGGGAAGGCCCTCCCCTTCAGCCCCGAGGAGTGGCCGGAGGTGGTGGTGAGGGCCCACGGGATCCTGGCGGACAGCCGCTGGGTCCCCTGCTCCACCCTGGTCCTTGGCCTGCCGGGGGAGACGGAGGAGGATGTGAGGAAGACCAGGGAGCTGGTGGAGAGGCTGGGGGAGTTCGAGTCCCTCATCATCCCCCTCTTCTTCGTCCCCGTGGGCTCGCTGAGCGGGGAGAGGTTCTTCACGGCCAAGGACCTGAGGGCGGAGCACTGGAGGCTCTACGCCGCCTGCGTGCGCCACGACTTCAGGTGGATAGGCAGGCTGATCCGGGAGCACTTCAGGGACAGCAGGGTGAAGAGGCTGCTCACCGGGATGCTGGTGGGGGTGATGAGGAGGAGGCTGGAGCCCTACCTCCGCAGGATGGAGGAGGGGGAGAGCCCCCTACCCTAGGCGCCTCACCACCTCGTCTATGAGCCGGTAGGAGCTTCCGGTCTTCGAGGGGTCGGCGAAGGGGGTCTGGTTCCAGAGGACCACCACCTCCGCACCCCTCTCCCCGTACTCCCTCAGGGTCTCCACCACCTCCTCCGGGGAGCCGTAGACGAAGCTCTCCGCCACCAGGTCCAGGGGGATCCTCTCCACCGCCTCCAGGGCTGCCGGGGGGAGCTGCGTGAAGATGAAGTCGGCGAAGGGGTTGAAGTTATCGCCCAGCGGGTGCTTCAGCCCCCTCTTCTCGTAGGCGGAGGAGGGGAGGATGAGGGCCTGCCCCCTCACCACCGGGCTCTCCATCATCCTGAGGCACTCCTCCCTGCTCTCCGCTATGAGGAGGGAGGCGTAGAGGGCCAGCGTGATCTCGGAGGCCTTCCTCCCCGCCCTCTCCGCGGCCTCCCTGACCTGCTCCGCCTTCTCCCCGTACTCCTGGGGGCTCATGAGCATGGGGAGCCAGCCGTCCGCCAGCTCCCCCACCACCCTCAGCATCCTGGGGCCGTGGGCCGCCACCCAGAGGGGCGGGGGCCTCTCCCCGTAGGGGCGGAGGTCGAAGGGGGCCTCCCTCAGCCTCCAGAACTTTCCCTCGAAGGTGACGGGCCTCCCCTCCCCCGCCTCCCAGCAGGCCCTTATCACCCTGAGGGCCTCCTCGAACTTGCTCGCCTGCCTGGAGTACTCCATCCCGTAGGGGGTGTAGTTCATGGCCTCCCCCGTCCCCAGCCCGAAGATGCAGCGCCCCCTGGAGAGGTGGTCCAGGGTGAGCATGGCCTGGGCCAGCATCACCGGGTGCCGGCGGACGGGATCGGTAACGGAGGTTCCCAGCCTTATCCTCTCCGTCCTGGAGGCCGCGAAGGCCAGGGCGACGAGGGGATCGTAGAAGTCGTGGGGTGGGAACCACCCCATCAGGTGGTCCGCGTACCAGACGGAGTGGTAGTTCTTCTCCTCGCAGCTCTTGGCCACCCTCCAGACCGTGTCCACCTGGCAGCGCCCCTGCTCGTCCTTCCGGAAGAGGGAGGGGTTGATGGGGCCCACCGTCCCTACCTTCACCCCCATCCCCCAACCTTTCCACCGCGGGCTTTTAAGGGTGGGGAGCAGGCTCTTATAGACCTCCCTCCCAGGGAAGGGGAGGTGTGAGGTTCGCCCTGGAGGAGGGGGAGCTGGAGGAGGTGCTGGGCCGCTCCCTCCAGGCCAGGGCCACCTTCTTCGACGCCGAGGTGGCCATGGTCTTCAGAGGGAGGAACTGAGGAAGGAGCTGGTGGAGCCCCGGCTGGAGGACGATCAGGCGGTAGCAGGGGTGCTGGGGGGTGATGGGGCCCGAGCACGGCTCCGTGCTGGCGGGCTCCCTTCCCAGCGAGGAGGGGCAGGTACGGGGAGGGAGAGTGTGTGATAGGCGGCTCCAAGGCGGCTGGATCTCCTGTACCCGGTGGCTACCCACGTGCCCTCCACTTCAACCAAGACTTCGTGAGGGGGACGAGACAGGCCTGCGTGGTCCCCCTAGACCTCCCAGGAGCGAAGAGGGGGCCGCTCATCCTGAAGCTGGGGCAAAGGACTGTCCGCGGGGGGAGCTGGTCTTGAAGTGGGGATCCCGGAGAGGTATGCGATCTCCCCGCTGGAGTTCACGGAGGAGGAGGTTTCCCTGGTGAAGGGGCAGCTCCTCTCCCTGACCTTCTCCCAGATGGCCGCCTCCTCCGTGGGCCTGGCTAGGGAGGCCTTCGAGGAGGCCCCGAGGTGCTGCAGGTAGAGGGTGCAGGGGGAAGCCCATAGTGAGGCATCAGCTGCTGGGAAAAGGCTCCGAGATGTTCACCAGGGTGGAGACGGCTGGTCCTACCCCAGAAGGTGATGGAGCACGTCTGGAGAACTTCGAGAGGCTCACCTTCAGGGCCTCCTTCCCGGCGACACACATCTTCTCCCTTTGTAAACCCGCTTTCCTCCCGTCCACCCCTTTGCTGCTTCTATCCGCCTGAAACTTGGACGGCACCAGCAAGGGGGCGGGAGAGCTGGACGAAGCTGAACAAAAAGAAGGTGGAAGGTTAAAGGCGGACTCAGGGGACCTGCACGTCCTTGAGCCTCTCGCTAGCCTGCTCCCCTCCCACTCCCCAGTTCTCCTTGGGCACCTCGTGGAGGATGACCTCCACCGCCTCCCTGGGAACGCCCATCTCCACGAACACGTTGGTTATCCCCGCGATCACCCTCTTCTTGGCGGCGTTGGAGAACCCCTTCCAGACCATCACGTGCACCACGGGCACGTGTCAATTCTCTCCCACCCCTCCTAAAACTCTTCCGCCTCGGCGGCGCCCGGCAAGGGGAAAAAGGATTGGGGGGGAGAAGGGGAAGGATGTGCAGGTTGCTGGGGCTCATCGCCAGCGGGCCGGTGGACCTGGAGTTCTCGCTGGAGAGGTTCAGGCGGCTGGCCAGGGAGCACCCCGACGGGTGGGGGATGGGCTGGTACGAGGGGGGAGAGGCCAGGGTCTTCAAGCAGGGGATCTCGGCGCTGGACCCCGAGAGCAAACTCCCCCAGCTCTCCAGGAGCGTGAAGTCCAGCATCATCCTCTGCCACGTGAGGAGGGCCAGCTGCGGGAGGGTCAGGGGAGAGAACTCCCACCCCTTCAGGTTCGATAACTGGATCTTCGCCCACAACGGGACCGTGGACAGGGAACAGCTGAGGAGGAAGCTCAGGGGGAGGTACGCCGAGGGTCTCGAGGGCGAAACGGACTCGGAGGTCTACTTCCGCTGGCTCCTCCAGTGCCTCGAGGGGGAGGGGGGAGTGGAGGAGGGGATAGGGGTGGCGGTGGAGGAGGCGAGGAGGTCGGCCAAGGGGGCGCTGAACTTCCTCCTCTCGGACGGGGAGCACCTCTACGCCTTCAGGTTAGGGGAGAGCCTCCACAGGCTCAGGAGGGGGCCGGGGGAACTCTCGTGCTCCTCCCCCGAGACCGGGGCCCTGCTGAGGGGCAAGCTGCTCCGGGGGGAGAGGGCCGTCCTGGTGTGCTCGGAGAGGCTCACGGAGGAGGGGTGGGAGGAGGTGGGGGAGGGGAGCCTGCTGAGGATCGGAGGGGATCTGAGGGTTAGGGAGGTGAGGTTGCTCTAGCCCACGGCTGGCCAGGGAGGCGCCTCAGCCACCGCGCCTCTCCGCCCTCTCCCCTTCCTCCCTCAGCCTCCTCCCCTCCTCGCACCTCCTCCTCTGGGCGTGGTAGGCCTCCCAGCAGGGGTAGCGGTAGTAGTTGTCCCTGAGCAGGTGCTGGTAGACGGTGCAGGTTTCCCTGAAGGGGCAGATGCCGCAGAGGTCGGTGTGCCCGTCGGGGGGAGGGAAGCCTGTCCTCTCCAACCTTTCACCTCACCTATCCCGAAAAAAATGCAAAAACGCCGGCCTCCCAGAGGCCGGATAAGTCCTCAGCTCAGGGGGGGTAGGTGTACTTCGACCTGCCCAAGGAGGAGGGGGGACACGGCTCCTCTCCCCGCTGAGGGGGCCCAAACCGTGGCCCCCCTCATCAGGACCGCGCTTAACGGGTCTGGCCTCCCGGGAGACCCGATTCCGACCCTCCCAGCAACCTCTCCCTGTACAGGATGAACCGGAGCAGGGGAACCAGCTCCAGCCCGTCCAGCCTTCCCATCTCCTCCCTGGTGATGACGAGGCCCCTCTCCAGCCCAAAGCGCCTGCAGAAGGCCCGGATGCCGCGAAGGTCCCGCTCCCGGACCTTCTGCGCGTACTTCACCTCCACGGGCATCGTTCTTCCGTTCCTGAGCACGAAGTCCACCTCCAGGTCCCTCAGCCGCCAGTAGAACTGGGCTCCGGTTTCGCTCATGACCAGGGTCTCGATCACCCTCGTGTGGTCCTGGGTCGTGCACAGGCTTGGATGGCAGGGGTAACCCTTGCGGTTCTTGCGGCTAACCGCGAGCATGGATCCGCGGAGGTTGCTCAGGCGCCTGATGACGAAGGAGAGTTCGAGATAGCTCAGGTAATCCCCGACGGTTTTCTTGGCCCTGCCCAGCTCCTTGGACAGGGAATCGACGTTCAGAACCATCCCCGGGCTGGAGCATAGGAGTTCGGCCAGGAGCTTCAGGAGTTCGGGCTCGCTGGCGGGAAAGCTCTGCGGGATGTCCCGGTAGAGGATTCGCTCCAGCACCAGCTCCCTGACGTAGCGTCTGGCCTCCTGGTCTCCCGCCCGGACTATCTCCGGAAACCCCCGGAGCAGGAACTCCTGGAGGTGGATGGAGAGCCTGCGCTCGGAGATCTCGAAATCCTCCGGGGGAGGGGGGCTTTCCCCGTACCGCAGGCGCAGGAACTCCACGAAGGAAAGGGGGTCGAGCCTGTGGAAGACGCACCTCCCCGCCAGGGATTCCCCGGCGCCGCGCATGAGGTTAAGGCTGGCGGACCCGGAGAGCACTAGCTTGAGGTTGGGGTTGAAGTCGTAGAGGAGCTTCACCTCCTCGGGCCATCCGGGAAGCTTGTGCACCTCGTCCAGGAAGAGGTAGATCCTGCGGTCCCTGAGCCTGGACCTGAGCACGCGCTCCTCGTACTCCCGGAGCAGCCCGCGCAGGTCCCTCGAGCGCTCGTCGAAGGTGAAGTAGAGGATGCTCCTGGGATCCGTTCCTCGCCTCAGGAGGTGGTCGATGAGCTGGAGCATCAGGGTGGTCTTCCCGGTCCGGCGCAGGCCCACTATCACCTCCGCTTGCCGCCGGTCGAGCGAGTCCCTGAGCTCCTGGAAGAGCGTCCTCGGCTGGGAGGGAAGGAGGTCGCGGGGAACCTCACCTGTCTCCCACCAGGGGTTCAGATCATACACGTTAGTTAATTTCACTTTACTAATATTTAACTTTTAAGGATAAGATGGTTGACCAATGAGGAAAAGTGCGGGCCACTCGTCGCTGGATCCCCCCCCTGACCTTCAACTCCTCCCGGGTTTGAGTTTCCCCTAGCCCTCCGCTTCCAGTATGCGGGTTATCTCCCCGATCACGAACTCGGCACTTTTTATGGCCTCCCTGGCTTCATCTTCGGAGGCGAAAAAGTCAAGCCGGTAGAGATCCGTGTGCCTGAGATTCCTAAACCTGTCAAGCAGAAAAACGACCTCTTTGGGCAGGTCCCCTTTGGCCACGTACTTCTCTTCCAGATACCTTGCCACGCAGTAATGGCTCTTCTCCCTGAGACCGTCCCTGAAGAGATGGCTCTCGCAGCGTGAAACATGGCGGAGTAGGAGCTCACCAGGGAGCTATCGAGCAGGCCATGTTCGAGATTCTTACCTGGCCTCCTCCAACCACCTGTGGACCCTGGCCAAGCTACCTCAATCCTCGGCGAATCAGGCGAAGTAGTGCGGGAGGTAGGCCACCCTCGTCCCCGAGATCTCCCTTACCCCGAACTCCCCCTCCGTGAACACTATTGCCCTCTTCGGTCTGTAGGACTTCAGAAAGCTGCTGAATCCCCTCCCGGGCCTCGCCTTTCCGGTCTTCACCTCCACGGGCACCGGCTCACCGGAGTCTCCCAGGATGAAGTCGATCTCCCCCTTCCCGGCGGTCCTCCAGAAGTGGAGCTTTTCAAAGCGGGACCTGAGCTGGATGAACACGTGGTTCTCCAGCAGCCTTCCCCTGTCCTCCCGCTCTGCGAGGGGGCCGAAGCGGTTCAGCAGGAAGTTCCTGAGCCCCGTGTCGAGGAAGTAGAGCTTTTTGGACTTCCTGAGCTCGGTGACCAGGTTGCGGAAGAAGGGGGGGAGGAGTTCTATCACATAGGTCTGTCTGAGGAGGGAGAGGTAGCTCAGGAGGGTCCTGAAGTCGATCCCGAGCTCACGGCAGGCATCCGCATGGTTCAGGAGGCCGCCTATCTGGAAGCTCAAGAACCTCATGAGCTCCTGGAACTTTTCCGGATTCTTCACCCTGAGGAAGTAGAAGATGTCCCTCTCAAGGTAGGTGGTGACGAGGTTGCGCAGGAGCTCCCGCTTGATCTCCTGGCTGGGCTCCTTAACCACCGCCGGAAAACCGCCGAAGATCACGTACTCCTCGAGCAGGGACTGAAACTCCCGCTCAAAGATGGGCTCGGCCTCCAGCTTTTCCTCCCTCAGGAAGCCGGAGAGGGACTCCAAGAAGCCGAGGTAGGTCCTGTGCAGGTCCCCGGCCCTCCACCTCAGGAACTCCTCGAAGGTGAGGGGCAGGAGCTCGAAGTAGATGGCCCTCCCCACCAGATGCTTCCCCACCTCCACCTTGATGTCGAAGGAGCCGGAGCCCGTGGCGATGATCTTCAGCCTCTCCCCGTAAAGGTCGAACAGGAGCTTGAGCTTCTGCCCCACGTCGCCAAGGTACTGGGCCTCGTCCAGGAGGAGGACCGACTTTTTCCTCTCCAGAATCCTCTCCGCCACCGCCTTCGGATCCTTCTCAAAAGCCTCCCTCCAGCTGGGGTCCTCGAGGGTGAGGTACTCCGAGTCCTTCAGGAGCTCGTGGAGGTGGAGGAGGAGGGTGGTCTTGCCGCTCTGCCTGGGCCCCTTCAGGAGGAGATACTCTTTTCTCCCCAGCCATTTTTCCAACTTTTCTTCTATTTTTCTTGGATAGTATTCCACGATTAATTCTATAAAAATTGCAGTAATTTAAGGTTTGGGGCTCCAAAAACCCTGTGCTCAGGTCCTGAGCGAGGGGCCGGCCGAGAGCTTCGGGGGAACGAGCTGGAGCTCTCCGCTCCTCCTCACCAGCACGTTGGCGCCCCTCCCCTCCCTGTGGTACATGAAGACGAGGACCAGATCCTCCCCGTAGGCCTCCTTCTCCCACTCGTAGGGGTGGGGATAGGAGGGATGGAGATCCCAGGCGTAGGGGTAGTGGGAGTACCCCAGGCCCTCCATGATCCTGTCCACCTCCCTTTGTACCTCCCAGACGGCCTTCCCCAGCTTTTCCGAGACCTGAACCGACCTGAGCTCCTCCACCGCCCTGACCAGCTCCCCGCTCACCCTCCCGACCTTGGTGATCTCCAGGGGCAGACAGGAGGAATGGTAAGGCTTCCCGTCCCAGAAGTACACCCTCCCCTCGATTGCCTTCCCGCAGGAGGAGCAGACCCTCTCGGACCCCATCATCCCCGCTTCTTCCACGCCCATAAAAGGAGTGGGGGAAGAATTTTCCTCCTCGGCTATTTAGCCCGCGCCTCCCACTCTCCTAGGAAAATGAAGGGGGCCTTCCTGACGGTCTACGACGGGCTGGACTCCATCGGGGGCAACAAGATCCTCCTGGAGAGCGGGGAAATCAGGGTCTTCCTGGACTTCGGGATCAACTTCAAGAGGCACTCCAGCCTCTTCGCTGAGTTCCTCAAGCCCCGCCCCGCCAGGGGAGTTCACGACCTGCTGGAGCTGGGCCTGATCCCCCCTCTCCCCATCTACAGGGAAGACCTGACACCCTCTGACCTGGACCTCCCCTGCGACCGTCCCCTGGACGCGGTCTACCTCTCCCACGCCCACCTGGACCACTGGGGGTGCGCCGGCCTCCTGAGCCTGCAGACCACCGTATGCTGCTCGGCCATGACCGCGGCCATCCTCAAGGGGGTGCAGGACGTGAGGAGAGAAAGCCCGTGGGAGGAGGTGGCCTACCTCTCGAGGAGGGAGCCTGATGAGGATGATTCCAGGGTACTCAACTCTTCTAGGAATAGGAACAAGCCTCTGGAGGGGAGGAGGGTGGAGGTCCCAGAGCTACCGCCCAAACTCCAAGAGCTCTGGAAGCAATCCCCCCAGACCCGCCCCCTCAACGCCGAACTCTCCAAGGGCTCCGGCCCCCTTCCCTGCAAGCTCTGGGAGGTGGATCACTCCATCCCCGGTGCCACCGCCTTCGCCCTCGAAACGGGGGCGGGCTGGGTGGTGTACACGGGCGACCTACGGATGCACGGGACCGGGGGCCACCTGACCGAGAAGTTCCTGGAGGAGGCGGCGGGGCTGGAGCCCAGGCTCCTGATCATCGAGGGCACCAGGGTGGGGAGGAAGGAGGAGAGGAGGGAGACCGAGGGGGAGGTCTACCGGAACTGCCTGGAGATCTGCGAGGGGGAGAGGGGGCTGGTGGTGGCCGACTTCTCCCCCAGGAACTTCGAGAGGCTGGAGACCTTCAGGAGGATCGCGGAGGAAACGGGGAGGGAGCTCGCGGTCCTGCCGGAGGACGCCCACCAGATGCGGCTCATAGGGTGCGTGGAGGGGAGGGACAGGCTGTCGGGTCTGAGGGTCTACCGGGCGCTGAAGGGATCGAAGCACGCCTGGGAGAAGAACCTGCTGGAGGAGCTGGCGGACAGGGTGCTGGACCCCTCGGAGGTCTCCAGGCGTCCCTCCGGGTACATCCTCTGCCTGAGCTACTGGAACCTCCCCAACCTCCTGGACATAAAGCCGGAGGGGGGGACCTACCTCTACTCCAGCAGCGAGGCCTACTTGGAGGAGGAGGTCTTCGACTTCCAAAGGCTCTACTCCTGGCTGGAGCACTTCCACATGAGGCCCGTGGGGTTCAGGTTCGCGGGGGGGGAGCTGGAGTTCGAGCCAGGCTTCCACGCCTCGGGCCACGCCCCTCCCGAGGAGCTGCTCCGGGCCATCGAGAGGATAAGGCCGAAGGAGGTCCTTCCGGTCCACACGGAGCACAGGGAGTGGTTCGAGAGGGAGGTGAAGGGGGCGGAGGTGCTCCTGCCCCGGGAGGGCGAGCACATCACGCTCACCTAATCCCTCCCGGAGAGTTCCTGCAGGCACTTCCTGAGCAGGGCCCTGGGGCCGTGTTCGTCCGCCACCCTCCTGAGCTCCGCCCACTCCCCCAGCAGCCTGATCAGCCTCCCCGCCCTCCCCCCCGCCCTCACCCTCGTGGCCTCGTCCAGCGACTCCTCCAGGGAGTAGATGGCACCCCAGACCGTCCTCCTGGGGTACCTCCCCTCCTCCATCTCCCTGGCCAGCCCGGAGAAGTAGGAGCGCAGGAGCTCCAGGAAGGCCTCCTCCCTCCCCACCCCCTCCAGGATCTCCCTCAGCCTCCCGGCCTTCCCGGGGTTCAGGCGCTCCAGGATCCCCGGGGTGTAGGCTCGCCTGAGCACCTCCCTGGCGAAGCCCTCCCAGTCCACCTCGTAGGGCTGGAACTTCCCCTCCTTCCTCCCCAGCCTCACCACCCCCAGCCCCTGTAGCCTCCGCAGGTGCTCCACCACGGTGGGGGGGGAGGTCCTCAGCCTCTCCGAGATCTCCTTGGGGGTCTTCCTGCCCAGCAGGAGCTGGAAGAAGACCTCCGAGCAGCCCACGCTGGCCAGCGGGTCTATCTCGGGCACCCTCCCCCTTTCTCCCCCGCTTTATTAGGCTTTTTCTAACCATTTTATTAGGCTTTCTCAAACGGTTAGGTAAACCCTAAACTTTAAAAGCCCGGAGGTCCAGTGGGGGATGTGGTGGGGATGGGGAAGAGGAACCACCCCTTCGCCCTCTCGGCCCTGCGCCTCCTCAGGGGCATGCTGAGCCGGTACGCGGAGCATCCCCCCGAGCCCTTCAGCCTCTACTCCCTGATCAACCTCCTCCCCTCCAGCCAGAGGAGGGACAGGGTCAGGGGGATGGTGAGGAGGCTGGAGCTCCTGGGGTGGGTGGAGAGCTGGGAGGACGGGGAGGGCCACGTCAGGTACCTCCCCAGCGAGAAGGCCCTGAAGGACCTGCCCTTCATCGATAGGATGATCGAGGTGCTTGAGCTCCTGGGATCGGGGGAGGAAGAGGAGGAGTCCTAGGGGTCTCCTCCGGGGCCCGCCTCGCCAGCCACGGGGAGAGGATGCCTTCCACCTCCCCCCCGAAAAGGAACTCCCTCTCCCAGAGCTCCCTGGCCAGCCCCTCCACCCCCTCCCCTCCCACCTCCCGGAGGATCCTCCTAGCCCTCTCCAGGCAGGAGGCCCTGAGCTGCCTGGCCCTGGAGTAGATCTCTGCCCTCTCCGCCTCGGGGGCGGGCCTGAGGACGGAGAAGTCCGGGTCGAGGGGGTCCAGCTCGATCGCCAGGTCCAGGGTGCAGTAGTTGGTGTCGGGGGAGTGCTTGGCGAAGTGGTCCAGCGAGAGCTTGGTGACCCAGCCCACGTCCAGGGGCTCGTCCAGGGTGGGCTCCCCGAAGACCAGCTCCTCCGCGGCCTTCCCGGCCAGCCCTATGCACATCCTGAGCTCGTTCGATCCCCGGGGATGGGGGCCGGGACCGTAGTCCAGCAGGGTGATCCCCCTCCGGTAGTGCTCCCTCGGGACCACCACCAGCCTCACCCCCACGCCCAGGGCCCTGGCCACCGCCGCGTGCCCGGCCTCGTGCACGCAGGCCACCCACCGCTCCTGCTGCGAGGACCAGGCCCCCTGGACGCTGCCCAGGATCCTGGGGAGGAGGCTGGAGATGAGGTGCCCCTTCCCTATCTCCCTCCTCCCCTCCAGGAGGGCCTGGTAGTGGGCCCCCTCCACCACCTCCCCCATCCCGTCCAGCTCGGAGAGCAGGGCCGTCCTCACCTCCCTGCCCTCCTCCCCGTCCGCCCCGCACAGGTCGGAGATCTCCTCGAAGTGCAGGAGGACCACCCTCCCCTTCCGGCGGTAGGCCTCCCTGGCCAGGGAGAAGAGGGAGACCACGTCGTTGGGGCTCCAGCCCTCCTCCGACCTGGGGAAGAGGGTGGCGTCCACCAGCAGGGCCCCGCTCTCCGTGGCCAGGATCCTGGCGGAGAGGGTCTTCCCCATGCCGGGGGGGCCGCAGAAGAGGGCGCCGGCGGGGAGCCTGCACTCCCTCGAGAGCTCCTGGTACCTCCGGAGCATCCCTATGAGGCGCTCCAGCTTGGCCCTCACGGAGGGGAGGCCCCTGAGCCTCTCCAGGCTCGCCGGCTCGAACCTGGCCTCCTCCACGAACCTCCGCTGCTCCTCCGTCACCATCGGATAACCCTTATCTCCCGGAGTTTTTTAGGATTGGGGGAAAATTTTTGACCCTGGTGGCAAAAAAGCTCATTTTTTTTGTTAATTTTACTCCTTAACCACCTTTTTTAGCTCTTTTTGTTAACTTAAACTGTTACCATCACCAGCTCACTTTCTCAATGATCATCAATTATCCATCTTCTCTGGCTCTCCCCCACCGAAGCTTATCCCTCCCGGGCTTCAGGTGCCGGACCCCAGGAGGAAGGGGGGAATCTCCACCCGCTCCTCCCACCCCAGGTGCAGCCTCTCGACCAGGCACTCCAGCTCCGCCATGAGCATGCGGGCGCGCCTGGTGAGCTCCTCGACCATCTCGGGGTGGGGCCTCAGGGTGGAGATCTTCTCGGGCCTGTCCCTGACGGTGAGGTAGACGGCGAGGAAGCGGTCGTACTTGGGCAGCCTCCCTTCCCCCTCCACCTGAACGCAGCACCTCCTTCCCCCTGCGGAGTAGACCTCCCCCTCCTCCGTGATCACGTACTCCTCCCCGGTGGAGGACCTCACCCTCACCCTCCCCTCCCTGAGGAGCTGGTCCGCCACCTCCTGCCCCAGCACCTCCCTCACCGCCCGCAGGGCCCTCCCCTCCGCCCGCTCCCGGTGGGAGAGGAGGACCTCGGCCAGCTCCCTGGCGCGCTCCTGGGTGAGCCCCTCCCCCCTCCACATCTCCGCCGCGCAGGCCTCCATCCAGGACCTCAGGAGGGGGAGGTCCGCCTCCCTGCCGTAGAGGTAGGGCCTTCCCCCCCTCACCTCCAGCTCCCCCAGCGTCAGGGAGCGCCTCTCCAGCTGGAAGAGCCCGGAGTCCAGGTTCTCGGGGCTCAGGTCGGGCCTCACGACCTTCCTCTCCCCCTCCATCCTGAGGACGAGGGAGGCCGTGCCCCCCACCTCCCTGAGCGTCTCCAGCACCCTCTCCAGCTGGAGGGCCTTGAGCCTGCTGAGCTGGTCGGCCCTGACCGAGATCTCGGCCTGCAGGGCTAGCCCCCCTGCACGCGGGGGAGGAGGATGGCCTCGAGCTCCCGGGTCCCCCTGAGGGCCTCCTGGCGCACGCACTCCATCACCTGCTCCGGGTCGTCCCCCACCATCCTGGCGATCCCCTGCACGCACAGGGCCACGAAGCAGCTTCCCTCCAGCCTCCGCAGCTCCCTCTCCAGACCCCTCTCGTCCGTCACCTGGAGCTCGTCCCCTCCGCTCCCCAGCCTCCTGAGGATGCACCTCATCCTTCACCTCCGGTTCAGCTCCTCGGCGGCCCCATAAAAGGGGTGGAGGAAAAAAGTTCCGGGAATCCCGTGATCCAGCCCGGGGGAGCTTGGACCTCAACCGGTTTCCCGCCTGACCTCGGCTCCGCCCACACCTCACCAGGGCCGGCCGCCCTGGGAACGGGTTGGGGGAAAACCCCGGCGTGAAGATCTTTATAAATCCCGGGGGCAAAAATCGATCTTCACGCCTACCCGTGCAAAACTTTAAATAGGGGGCCTTTCTAAATCCAAAAGGAAGCGGGTTGCAGTGAAATGCCTCTGAAAATGAGGATTGAAAGCGGTGTTCAGTTGTTCCAGTTCTCTGAGAATTCTCTTAAGTTGCAGTGAAATGCCTCTGAAAATGAGGATTGAAAGGCTCCTACCGGGGCCACTAAGAGGGCGGAGAGGGGAGTAGCAGTAAAGAGCCTCTGAAAATGAGGATTGAAAGCAAATTGGGCACTGCGTTCTCGTAGGCCAGCCTTTGTAGCAGTAAAGAGCCTCTGAAAATGAGGATTGAAAGTTGACGCCCACATCCCCTTGCTCAAGGGGGTGTCGGTAGCAGTAAAGAGCCTCTGAAAATGAGGATTGAAAGACCAGGTCGGGGCTCCACCTAGTGATACACTGGTAGGCGTAGCAGTAAAGAGCCTCTGAAAATGAGGATTGAAAGACGAGGGGGAAGCCCTGCACGTCGGGGACCTCCCTGGTAGCAGTAAAGAGCCTCTGAAAATGAGGATTGAAAGTCGCCGTACCGGAACATCACGCCGGTGAGGGTGGCCGGTAGCAGTAAAGAGCCTCTGAAAATGAGGATTGAAAGTTCTTCAGCTCTACGATACAGTCGACGCTTTGGCTGGCGTAACAGCGAAGAGCCTCTGAAAATGAGGATTGAAAGTATTGTCTCGCTCTACTCCTCTGCCCCCCAGACCGGTAACAGCGAAGAGCCTCTGAAAATGAGGATTGAAAGTTTAGTTTCTATTCCACTCCGCGGGGGTTAAATAGAGTTACAGCAAAGAGCCTCTGAAAATGAGGATTGAAAGACAGTCAGGACGTCCCCCCGAGCCAGCATCACCGGCTGTTGCAGTGAAGTGCCTCTGAAAATGAGAAAGGACTCGGGAAAAATGAATTCAAACTGGGCTGGTGCCGAGCCAGCTCAAAAACTCAGAGAGGCCCAGGGGTTTCGAATTTGTGAAGGGATCTGCCAGAATCGCACCTTCCCCGTCCTTCTCGGTTTCTATTAGCCAGAACTCTCCCCCTTCCAGCTCTATCGAGCCCATCCCAGCACTCTTCTTGGCCCCCAGCGTCAGTGGTACTTGGAGGATGCTCTGGAGGGTGGAGGCCAGGAGCAGGGACTCCTCCTCGCCCGGGAAGAGGTTGTCTGCGATGAACCAGATGGAGAAGGACTGGGGAAGCAAGCTCTCCAAGAAGTAGAGGTGCCCCTCCTTAACCCTAAGACTCTTCCTGTCTATGGCTATCCCGGGCTTCTCGGCCAACCTAGGATCCAAGAGGACGTCGAGGAACCTGACCTTTGCGGCCATCGACTGGGTTCCGAAGAGCCTGCAGACCGGATGGAGGGTGGAGGCGTACCTTTCCACCATCGACTTGAACTTTCTCTTCACATTCTGATTCATCTCGTGCTCCTCCCACTTTTTCCTCAAATCCTCCTCGTTTTTCACTCCCAGCCGTTCCAAATCGTCCCCGAAGCCAAGGCTCACAAGTGCCTCGTAGATTTTCGGTTGGTTCAGAAGCCATTCGACGACCTCCTCCACCCCCTTTCCCTGCACCTCTACACCCTCGTCCTTCAGGCGGAAGAAGTCAGGAAGAACTCTGGTTCCGATTGAGTTGAAAACGAGTTCCGCCCTTCTCCTGAAGGCCCCCTTCAGGCTCGAGGCCGGTATAAGCACTCTCCTCTCCCTGCCCCTCTCGCACTGAACCGTCACACTCAGCATCTCCCTCCTGACCTCGACACCCCCTGCTCCCAGGTGAAGGAGCCCCGTGCTCTTGCACCTGAGCCTCCCGATCACCCTGTTTCTGAGGGGAAGGAGGTGACTCATCTCCACTCCTCCATCACCCACCTCAGGGGCGCGAGCTGGTTGATGCACGCCAGCTTCATTTCCCCCACCTCTTCCACCGTCCCTAGCACGGAGAGGGCCACCAGCATCTCAGGGCTCACGCTTTTGGAGAACCTGCAGACGGCGAGACTGCCCTGCGCGGCGGCAAGAAGAAGGGGCCTCCGCTTCTTCCTCCTCATGTCCCACCCGCCGTCATGGAGGACGACCCTACCATATACCCTCTCCACCTCAACCGCACCTTCCTCTCCCGTTCCCAACCTTCCGGCAGCGTCTGACAGTTCTATCCTGCCGGGCCAGGGAGCGCAAAGCTGGCCCCTCACGGAAAGGAGGGGGGAAAAGGCGTACATGACGACACGCTCCTGTCCGCGCAGCAGGCTTCCCAGCCTTTCCGCCTCCTCCTCCACATCCATTTCCCTGACCCCTGTGATCTCCGCCCATCCGAAGCCCCTCGAGACCCCCCTTCCCACCCAGAACTCAAAGCCCTTCTCCGGAGGGTCCTCGCAGCCGAGCCTGGACCAGAACTCCTGACCGGCGTCGATGGCATCGTACTCGTACAGCAACCCGCCCTCCGATGCCCCCCTGTCCTTGGAAATGCCAACGCATACGGAGGAGGTGAAACTGACTCCAGGCTCCTTCTCCTGCTCTTCGGTCTTCCCGAAACTTCTGCACCGCGGGTGAGGGAGGTCGAGCGCTTGGTGTCCCTTTCCGCAAGCGCTAGGGGGCACCGGCTCCCGTCCCCCCTCCAGCTCGGGAAGGAAGTCGGGGGACTCCACCACCTCCTTGCAGATTTTGCACTCGTAGAGGAAGGGGTGGGCGGGCCAGAGCTTCCTCCCCCCCACCAGCGGAAACCCAGCGGTGCACAGGATCCTCGAGTCCTCGGCCTCCTGCCCCAGCCTCTCCTCGCCGATCCTCCCGTGGTAGTAAAGGGAGGAGACTATGGCCCCCCTAAGCGAGTTACCTGGAATGTAGTCCAAGGCTTCCTTGAAGCCCCTCTCGGTCCTCCTTTTGGTCAGCAGGGCCGGCGACTTCAGCCTGAAGGAGACCTCCCAGACCTTCATCTTCCCCCCTCCCCGAGCACTCCCTCCCAGAGCCAGTCCTCCAGCTCCCTCTCCAGCCGCACGTACTTTTCCTCTATCTCCCTCCTCAGCTCTCCGGTTTCCCCGATTTTCAGGTCAACTATTGAGTCCCTCCCTGTCCTGCCCGAGCGTAGCTCAGCCAAGGAGAGGAGAAGGAGCCCCAGCAGCCTTCTCTCGGGCCTGAGCACCAGGATTCTTCCCTGAAACTCGCCGCCCAACACGTGCTCCTGGGTGTACAGGGCACCCTCCTCCGCTTTCAAGCTACTGTCATTGATTTTCACTCTCGTCACGGTGACCCGGACGGGATCGCTTGTCGGCAATAGATCTTCGACCATGAGGGAGGGATAATCAGCCGGCATGCCGAAGAGCATGCAAACATCGCAGGGCTGCATTTTCTCGGGCCTTATCTGGCCGCAAGCCGTAAATCCGTACGAGCCTGCCACCCTGCTCGCGGCGGACCTCAGCGCACCCTTGAAACTGCTGCCTGGGATGTACGGCAGGTCGCCCCTTTTCTGAAGCAGGATGTCCGGCCCCAGCACCTCCCTGTAGCTCGCTCCCACGCACCCGAGCCCCAGAAATCTGGCGGAGACCCTGAACCGTATCATATGGTCCCTCCCCCCAGCATTTTTATGAGGAGTTCGGCGTCTCCATAGGTGGAGTTCCCCTTTTCCGCGAAGAGCGGAAGGAGCCTGCGGTAGAGGGGCTTCTTCCCCTCCTCGCTCCTGTTCATCTCCCTGACGAGGTAGACCTTGCAAATGCTGTTGACGAGTTCTGCATATTTCGAGGGATTGGCGAAGAGATTTCTGCTAGCCGTTACCGTCTCCCGGATTCTGTTACGAACTTCTTTCAGCCTCTTCCCGGTTTCCTCACAGTGGGAGGCCAGATAGGCTGCTGAGTAGAGCTCAATCCCACTCGTCTCCAGCAAGAACTCCAGCAGGTCCCGCAACTTGTTGCCCTTTCCATCCACCAAGAAAGGCTGGACAGTCGACTTCTCTTTTTCTTCCATGGATTCCCTCCTCTTCCTCACCGAGGTTTCTGAAAGCACGATATCGCTTACGTCGAAACATATCGCACTCTGAGTTCCTCTGGCCTCTCTCCCTTTCTTTTTCGCCTTCTTCTGGAGCTCCCTGGCGGCCCCTATTAGGGACCAAACGGGGGAGGTGTAGAATCCAGCGGCGATCCCTATCGATATCCCACGGGCTCCACCCATGTACTTCAAGAACCTCTCGGCCAGCGAGCTGGAGACCAGGGGGGAAAGCCAGGACGGAAGGAGAAGGAGCGTGTCGTCTCCGCCCATGTAGAGCAGGCCCAGCTTCAAAACGGCTAGGGTTTTGCTTGCCACCTTGTCTCCCGTTTTCCTCAGGGCCTCACGCAGCTCCAAGGCGGATTCCTCAAATGCCTTTTTCAAAGCCAGATCGATCCTCGCGCTCCTCTCGTACATGTCAGTCAGCGTTATGGATGTACCCATGAAGGCCCCCATGAGGTTCCCGTCCGCGCTCAAAACCGCGTAGTCCCTCTTTTCCATTCCGCCTTCAAGCTCCTCAAAGTCGTGGCCGGCTACTACCGCCATTACCTCATCGGCGGCCCCCTTCCAATCCCTGCCGAAGCATTCGGAAGGCACGACCTCCAAGTCCCCGACTTTGAAGCTTCCCTCCCACCTTTTCTTGAAGTGGAGGTTTGTCCCCAGCTCGTACAGCTCTCTGCAGGCGGTGCACTCCTCCCCCCCATCGGAGGGGGGCAGTAGCCGGCACGTCTTACACAGCTTATCCACGAGCCTCACCGGCACCTCCCTCCGCTCGGCACGGATCTTGGACAGACCGAGCTCCCTACCGAGATCCTCAGACAGCAGGAAGTACAGGGACCTGAAGGGGACCGAAACCAGGCGTAGCTGCAGGGAGGGGTCGACCTCCCGCAGGTGCAGGTCCATCTCCTCCTTCAGCCTTTTCGCCACTTCCAGGGAGCGAGAGGGCAGGAGTGCGGTCACATTTCCTCCTGCGGAGTACAGGATGGTTTCCAGAGGCAACCAGGCGCTGTTTTCTTTTTCGAACCTCGCCTGGAGCAGAAGGGGAATCTGCACCATCACCAGGCAGTCTATCGTGAAGCTGGCGGCGCTCAGACTCCTGAGCTCCTGCCTTTTGGAGATGAAGCTCTGAATCCCACCGCTGTCCATGCAGACAAGTGAGGCCTCCCCCACCGGTTCGCATTCGAGATCCCTCGCCCTCTCAAGCACCTTTTTCAGGGAAGTGAAGTTCTCGGTATCTTCCCTCATCTCGCGAACGAACTTCTCGCTCAGCGAGCGTATCAGCTTTCCATCCCTCCTGTGCAGGCTTTCCCAAAAGCTCCATTCCCCTATTTCTTCCTCCGAGAGCCCGCGCCCGAGCTCCTCTTCCAGCCTCCTTTTCAGAAAGCTCTCCAGCCTGTCGCCGGCCGAGGCCAGCCGGTCGGCCCTGGCGATTATCCTCCCCAAGGGATGCCCCTTATCGTGGTGGTGCTCTATCAGCTCCAGAACTCGCTTCAGGCTACCGTCACCGATGATTCCCGAGAGGAGGAACTCGGCGACCTCCTCGGAGGCTGGGACATGGTCGCTGGCGCAGAAGGGCTTCCCGAAGTCGTGCAGGAGGGAGGCCAGCCTGATGATTGCGCATTCCTCCCTCGAAACACCCTCTGAAAAGGCGAAGACCCAGGCGAGGGCGGAGGTTATCAGGCAGTGGGGGATCAGCCCGGAGGTGTTGAGGAGGGGTCTGGAGTCGGCGGGGAAGATGAACCAGCACCTCTCGACGAGCTCCTGCGCCCCGGATAGCGCTTCTAGGGCCCGGCCGACCTCTCCTACCTTTTCCCACCTTTCATATGCCCCGTAGACCGCGCGGGAGAAGGTGATCGGGTTGAGCTCTTCCTCGAGTTTTTCCAGTTCCAGCCTGGGCTCGACCGCGTGTAGGATTTTCAAGTAGGTCAGAATTTTTAGGGGACTGAGGGGCTTGTGCTCCAGTGGCTCGCGCAGGAGGGGGGCCCTCAAAAACAGCCCTAGGAGGTCCCCCGCAAGCTCCAGCCCCTTCACCCCCGCCGCTCCAGCAAGCGAGAACTGGAGAAAACGGCGCATCCCTTCCAGCATCCCCCTCCAGCACCCCTCCACATCCGCTCGGGTGACTTCTCTGACATCCAGGGCTTCTCTCGTCTGGGAATCGAAGTAGGGGACGAAGTAGGACTTGTAGACTGGATAAGGAGGGGTGCGGTACTCCGGGAGGTTCATCTTTTAGCCTCCGCCAGCTTTTTTACTTCATCCACCACCTGGAAGTCTTCGTACTCGCTCCTCGCACACTCAATCAACCCGCCAGCCACCTTCGCCCCCTCCACCTCCTCTCCGGGCTTCACAGCCTCAAGCAGGAGACCTTTCGAAAGCTCGGAGAGCCTTATTGTGTCTAGCCTGTATCTGACCTGCCCGATTCTGTCATGGTGCCGGTACTTAAGCCTCCCCATCAAGACTGGCCTTCCCTCGGCTCCATCCCGCATGCCCATACCCAGGAGAAGCAGCCCCAGCTCCTCCGGCCCGAGGTTGAAGAAATCTATTCTACCCCGAAATACCGACCCCTTAGGAGCAACCTTGAGCTTCATGTTAAAATCAAAGTTCCTGTCTTCTAACACGACATCTCGCCCTACGAAGTCGCTGAACTTCACCAGGCCCGCCAGCGAGGTGGTCCCGAAGAGGTTGCAAACGAGGCAAACCTTATTTATCCCCTTCCTCGGATCAAACTTGCACTGGTTCGGTCTCTGCTCTCGGATTACATCTGCCCAGATTGCCTGATGACGCCAGCTTCCTCCACGACCCGCCTCCACAAAGCAGGACCTGACCTTTCCCATTTTTTCCCTGAATCCGAGCTCAATTCGAGATCTCACATTTCCCTTGACCGTGGCTCCGGGAATCGTGGGCATTCCCCCGCACTCGCAGAAGGGCTGGTAGTCCGGTCTCAGGCCCTTGGCCAGCTCCTCCACCGCCCTCGCCCAGTCTCCGGTTCTCTTCAACACGGCATTGGTCTCTCCTTCCCTGACTCCGAGCCGGTACTGAACCCAACCAACATGAAGATCTGTAACGGTCGTTATGGAAACACCGAGGGAGCCGCAAAGCCCCTGAACCTCCGACCTTCGCCTCGGTTGTTGCCGCACGACCTCGAGCACCCTAACCCTCCTGATTCAGTCTGAAGTCATTCCAAGACCTCGCAAGGCTCTTCACCACCTTCCAAGCCCTCTCGCCTGTGGCCACAAGCCACCCGTTTTCCCTCGTCAACTCGGCTTCCGCTTCGACGTCTCCTTCCTCCAGCCTCCCTATCCCTTTCTGGCTTGAAACATCATCCTTTATCCTGAACTCTTGGGGGGCGATGCTAATCTGCCCGAATCCCCTGCTTTTGAACCCGCCTATCCTTGCCTCCCCTTCGTTTAGAAGTAGCAGGACCTTAGAGAGAAGGCCGAGTGCGTAAGTAGGTAGGTTTAAGCTTCGTATCTGGAGCCTAAACTTCGCGCCGGGTTCTACGTACTCAACATCGTACTTGGCCGTTCCTGCAACAGCCCCCGTTTTTCTCCCGATTTTTATACCGGTTCTAATTCCGGTTTCCGGAATGTAGATTTCTCCCCTCTCGTTCCTAGGATAAGCGTCGAAGAAGCTGACGAGTCCCCTGAACCCCTGCGAGCCGAAAATCTTACAAAGCAAGCATCCTTTCTCAGCGAATTTCTCCTTCCAATCCTGTATGCAGCGGTTGTCACGACACGCGCTACCTCCTTTGCGCACCACGAGGGTTGTTGCGAAGTTCCTGAAGACGCCCTTCAGGCTCGAGCCCGGGATGTACGGCACGCTAAGGTCTCCATATGGGATCCTCAAAACGGCAAGCTCGGCGGCCGCTTCCAACGAGGGCTCTCTCCCCGCACCTATCCTGAGCGGCCCCACGTTTTCCAAAACTCCTTCCAGAACTGCCTCTCGCTTCACGCAAGCGTGGGAGACCCATGAACTCACAGGGTCCAGCCCCCCATTCGCTTGAACTCTCCCTTCTCAAGGGTGAAGATAGTGCCCTCCGCCTTTCTGAGAACTATCAGTCCGGCGCCCAGCGTTTTCCTCGCTCCAACCTGGAGACCATACACTTTGAAAGTCTGGAGGATTGAGTACAGGAGCTTCCCTCTCTCCTCCGAAACATCTGGACCAACGAGGATGTTCACCGCATCCATCCTGAAGTTCCATCTTACTCCCGGCCTGACGAACTCCTCGTGGAACGGGCCAGTCCGCACGCTTCCCCACTCCCTGCTGATAGCCACCCCCGGTTTCACGAAGATCAGGTTTTCCTTTGTCAGCGGATAGGAATCATAGATCTTGACGTGACTGGCGAGTTCCGTGTTCCCGAAGATCCCGCATATTGGGCAGAAACCTTCCTTCACTTCTTTCTCCACTTTCTCCTTTTCCCAAGGGTCATGTACCGCTTCTGGGTTTTTGGATCTTTGGAACGCTTCTGCGAGCGATCTCATCACACCCTTCAGGCTCGAGCCAGGAACGCACGGCACCCCTCCAACGCGGAAAACTCCTATGTCCACCGTGCTTTCCAAAGAAACCTCTCTGCCCGCTCCAACCCTGAGAGGAGTGATGTTTTCGAACTCCCCAACCACCTGCGTCAGACAATTCAGCCTGTCAAAGTCCCTATAATCGGGCAGAGCCGCCCCCAGCCTTCTCCCCCCTCTCAGGGACTCCTCGCCCTTCCCCCCTAGAAAGCAGGTCAACGAACTCCTTTAAACTCTTCACTTCTCTGAGCCTTCCCTGCGGTAACCTTTTCGCAGCCTCGTGAACCCACTTAGCTATCCCAAGCACTTTTCTGGCGTCTTCTCGAGTTCCTCCCTTTTGGTATAACTCCCGGAGTGCATTGCATACCTGCTCAGCAGTGCGGCTTCCAAGCAAGGGGCGTTCCTCTCCCGCACGTTTCTCCATGCGGTTGGACTGCCTGTGGGCGAAAGCCGCTGTCAGGAGGAGGCACTCGCGATTGTCGCGGGTGGATTCTAGCGAGGCCATAAGGGTTTCGAGTTGGTGTTTTTCTACTTCTTCAGCCTTAGCGATTGCTCCAATCCTCGCTCCCCAGTCCAACAAGTCTTTTTCTTCCATCGGTGTATTTTTGCCCACATTGCTATTAAAATTTTTTCACGCCCAGGGCTTTAAAGGCCCACGCCCAGAAGGCCATCTTCAAGAAATCCCCGAACAAGGAAAGGAGTTTTATATGGTATGAGGAGAGGGGGAGACTGGTGAGGGTTCAATGAAGCCACTGAAAACTGGACCGCCAATGTTCGTCCACATAGCCACGGTCGGGGTCTCCCTTCTCCAGAACGCCAGGAGGGAGCTCAAAAAGGAAAAACC
>Ga0080004_1170056_pt1 | contig 41681 bp, 56 predicted proteins | sample WasSprMetagenome_FD_69207 | JGI IMG/M metagenome (GOLD analysis project Ga0080004, IMG submission 69207) | Sulfidic aquatic microbial communities from Washburn Spring, Yellowstone National Park, USA - WS (SPADES assembly) (version 2) | ecosystem: Environmental > Aquatic > Thermal springs > Hot...
TGGCTTGCCCATCGTCGAGATTATCGACGGTGGGACACGGGAATCGAGTACCGTGCCGTCCACCGGCGGCGCTAGAGAGGGGGCGTCGGAACCCGGTGGGGAAGTGCCCTCTATTTCTTTTAAGGACCTAAGGGGGAAGATGAGAGAATTGTCTTCCTCTTTGGGTTCTCTTCGTTCGAACAACTCCTTCGGCGGGGTATATGCAAGTTTTATTGAACTTGGTATCTCGCCGAGGGAGTTTGTCAACCGAGGTCGGAGGGTTTTCTCGAAATTGATCTCCGACCTCGCCGAAGGAGAGGCCGGGCCTCGTTGGGACTACCGCAAGGTCTCGGCGAGGATAGCCTCGCTTCAAACTTTTAAGATAAAAGATAGAAAAAACGAAACAGGCCGGCCGGCCATTGCTGTGCTACCGGACGTGTCTGGCAGCATGGCAAGCTTTACCTGGGAGGTTCTGGAGTTTGCGAAGGTCCTGGGTGAGCTTGGCGTGCCGGGTGCAGAAGTGGTCATAATACCACACAGCAACGGCTGGCCTGACGATTTGTTGGTGAACAACAGGAGAAGGAAATTAGATGCGCCCGTCAGGTCGGGTGGGGAGGCCCAGCAAGAACTGCAAGAGTGGTATCAAAATATATTTAAGCGGTATGACGTCAAGGTGGTCGTCCTGGCAGCGGACTGGGACGGCGAATGGCTATACCATTGGATGGCCGAGACTCTTCCGGTTAAAATTTTCTGGTGTGATGTCTGGAGCAGCAGCAGGCTTGCTCCAACGGTGGTGGACTTTCCGCCTCGATGGGTATGTCCCACGAAGGGGTGGAGCAAGCCTGCTATTAGGAAAGTAAAATATGCGTTTGGGTGCGGCAATGTGGTAGATTTCATTGTCGCACTCGAGAAAATGGTAAAACAACAAAGGAGGTAAACCATGAGAGTAAAATTTGTGTTGCCCGCGAGGGCATACGGAAGGCGGCTGGTGTATGAGTTTTTTAATGTCGGTGCGAAAGGCGCTAGCTTCAAGGTATTTCTGCGAAATGAGCTAAAAAAGATTCCTGAATATCATACTCCTGTTGAGCTGGATAATCCTGGGGTTGCAGGGCGAACTGAAGATGGGATTCCGATTCCGGTTAATACACTCGGGCGGTGGCTGTTTGGCGTTTCCGGCTATGCTGGGAACGCTGTATTCGATGGGTTTAGCGATCCTCCTAAGGTTGTTGTGAATGTTCATTCGGAAGTTCAGCCGGAAGTGATCGAATTGATCGATAAACTACTCTCTGCTGCTGGCGGTGTTAGGGTTGAGTAAGGATAGTTTTGGCTACTAGCATTTCATATGCTAGTAGCCTCTTTTTTTACAACAGGAGGTTAGTATGATAGACATGAGAGATGCAATTGAATTTGCAATGAAGATTGCACATACGGAGTGCCGGAAGAGGGGGATTGCTTATAATGAAGATATAGCGCAAGAAGCAGCACTGAAGGCGGTGATGGCGGCGAAGATGTTTGATGATCGGTATGGAGCACCGTTCTCGTCTTACCTCTGGAAAGCAGTTAACAATATGCTGAACAGGTGGAGTGAAGTGAGGAATTACGATCTTTTGAATATTTCGATTTTTCAGGAGAATGATGATGGTGAGGAATTGGTATTACATATTTCTGCTTCTGATGAGAAAAACTTTTATGATGAGTTAATAAAAGTTTTGTCTAGGTATCGTGGGAAGGTGGGGAAGGATTTTTGTGAACTGATGTTGGGGCATGTAGATGTGCCGAGTGCGCTTAAAAGTATAGCGAATTCGAAGAAAAGAGGTGAGAAATGGATAGAGGGGTGGATTGGGAGGAAGTTAAGCAAGGAGGAGAAGACGTGTTGCGATGAGATAAGGATGATGTTGCGTGAGGTATAGGAGTTAATGGATGGAGAGCGCAAGGGGGATATGGTGACTCTTGCGCTCTTTCTTTTTGGGTGGGGAAGGAAGATGGTGGTTGTGGAGGTGAGGAAAAAAAAATTGTAGTGGTGTGTATTTTTTGCTTGACTTTTTCTTTAGAGAAGTGTATATATAGAAGTGTGAACAGTGAGGTTAACAATAACCAAAAGGGAGGATAACGATGGGAAAGATAGTTGAAACTATTTTGAGCGTCTGTGGGAGTGCATCTGTCGAGTTTATAGACACTGATCGATTCAGGGTATATCTCCCCATCCCAGAAGGGAATGGGGTGTGGAAATGGCTAATATGCACCGATGAAATTGAGTCCGAGCTATACAAGATCGGATACATCCCAAACTACGTCCCGAAAGGGATGTGGGAGGAGGGGTGGTGTGAGTTTGTCAGATTAGATAAGTAGCAAAAACCCCCAGCCCGTACCAGGGCTGGGGGTTTCAGAGGGGCAGGGAGAACCCCCTGCCCCTCTTTTTTTGCGAAAAAAAAATTGGTCAGGTAGCTTTAATTTCTGGTAAAGTAAATAGTGTGAGTGATGCAGCGATTTTTATAAGGATGGGGGTATAAGTATGGATTGGAACAGTGTATTATTTCGTTTAAACAAGCTTGCTAGTTTAATAGCGGTTGAAAGGAAAGAGAGTTCTGGTGTGTATGGAGTGTTGCATTTTATGAATGATGGGTATGTTTGGGGGCGTAGCGAGTCAATAGGGTTCGAGATGAGGTATGGTGGTGCAATAGAAGCACATGTTCCTGCGTCGAAGTTTTGTGATATTGTAAGTGTGCTGAATAGTACGCTTGTGTATGATGTTAGTGTGGAGCATGGTAATTTTGTGGTTAAAAGTAAAGGTTTTGAGGCGAAGATTCAGATGGTTGGGGGAGAGGTAGGTGATGATGGTAGAGTAGTAAAGCATCTGTTTGAGCATAGAGATGAGTTGATAGGGAAGAAAGTGTTTGTAGATGCTAGGGAGGATTTAGTCAAAGTATTGAAGAAAATATCTAAAGTATCATCTACAGCGGATGCTTTTAGTGAATATAAATCAGTGTGTTTTGATAGTCGAGGTGTTTTTTCGACGGACAGGTCGAGAATTGCGTGTTGTTTTATTCCTGTATTCAATAGTCGGGATAAGATTATTGTTCCTGTTGGTGTAATGCGTCAGGTTTTCAGTGTGATGGAGACGGAGCAGCTTATTGGTGCGTGGGTGGTAAATGGGAAATTATATCTTGAATTTGGTGGTGGGCTGTATGTAGAAGTGATGAGTTATAATGTTGATTATCCTGACCTAGTAAGTGTTCTCGAAAAACACAAAAGCAAGATAAAGGAAATTGCAGATGTAGATCCTGATGTTATGGATGGCATATATAGTATTGTAAAGGTGTTAGATTATAGTGATATAATATGCTTAAAGGTTGAAAATGGTGTGTTAAGTTTAGAAGTTGATTCTGTAAAAGGTTTTAAAGTGAGGGAGGATTTACAGCATGTAAAAATTTCTGAGAGATACGAGGTTGGTGTAAAAGGAAAGGATTTAGATATAGTAGATGGTATAGTGGAGTTTGGTGTATCGGAGGATGTAGTTTATTTCAAATCACATGAAGGGATTGAATATTTAGTAGCGACGATTGCTAAGTAAACATATGGAGGTGCTAGTATGGATATAAATGATATAGTAAAAGGTCTGAAGTCTCTGAAAGGTGTGTCGTGCAGTTTAGGTGAAGATAGAAGTGTAAAGGAGTGGTTGAAGTCGGATATAATAGCATTTGATTGGCTGGTATCGAAGGGAAAAGGGTTTCCCTTAGGGCGTGTAGTGGAGGTATGTGGTGATTATTCGGCCGGTAAGAGTTTTTTGGGTTATAAGCTTTTGGCGAAGGCGCAGGAGCGAGGTTTTCTTACTGTTTTATTTGATGCAGAGGTTGCATATGATAAGAGTTTCGGTGAGAAGTGTGGCATTAATAATAGCAATTTGCTTGTTATTTCTGATATATCGGTTGAGAAAGGGTATGAGATAATGATTGATCTAATGGAGAAGGTGAATTGTCCTGTAGTGTTTGTGTGGGACAGCGTTGCGGCTACGCCGACTGAGAAGGAGTTGGGTGATGGAATGGACTCAAGGGATCTGACGAAGGCGCAGTTGGTGGGGAAGGGGTTTAGGCTTGTAGTGCAGGACCTTGGTAAAACGAATAGTATGCTAATATTATTGAATCAGCTGAGAGAGAAGATAGGAGATATGTATGACAAGGGTGAGTTTGCGCCTGGTGGTCGTGCGATTGATTATCATGTTTCTGTAAAACTTGAATTGAGACGGAAGGGGTTGTTGGCGGAGGATAGATTAGTGAAGGGATTCAAAGTGAAAGCAGTAGTTACGAAGAATCGTATTGATATACCATTTCGGGAGTTGAATATTGTTCTCCGGTGGGACAGGGATAATTTAGTAGAGTGGTATGAGTGTTTATTGGATATATTGATGTTAGAGGGAAAGGTGATAGAGAGTGGTGGATGGTATCGTTTTAGTTATGAAGAGAAAAAGTGGAGGGCGTCGGATTTTTTAGAGATATTAGTTTCGCAGCCTGAGCGGGTGTTACCTGCGATGGAGGCGGTATTTGGTGAAGAGTCGTATTATTATTTAGACAAAGTGATGGCAGGAGACAGGGAGTTGGTGGTGAATGGAGGGTAGAGATTTTGCGACGAAGTATCGGCCTCAGAGGTGGTGCGAGGTGGTAGGACAAAGTCATATAGTAAGTGTTTTGAAGAAGAAGAGGGACTGGAAGACGCTTTTATTTTGGGGGCCTCCGGGTGTGGGTAAAACGACAGTAGCTAGAATTGTAGCGATGTGGGTAAATTGTGGTAGTGAAGAAGATAGTGATGTGTGTGGTGTGTGTAGCAGTTGCCGGGCGATTTTATCAGGGTCGGTGAATGATTATAGAGAAGAGAATGTTGGAGATAGCAGAACGATAGAGGCGATGCGGGGAATGTTGGATTGGATAGCGTATAAGCCTATATTTTTGAGGAAGAAGGTGTTGGTGCTGGATGAGGTGCATAATTTATCTTCTGCAGCTCAAAATTTGTTGCTTAAGGTGTTGGAGGAGCCTCCGTCGAGTTTGGTGGTAATTTTGTGCACTACGAAGCTTGATGGAGTGATTGAGCCGTTGAGGCAGAGGTGTCAGGAGTTTGAGTTTAAGAGTGTTCCAGATGAAGAGCTTGCGAAGTTGCTAGTGAGGGTGGGTAGGGAAGAGCGGAGTATTATGGAGATAGATGAGAGTGTGTTGCGGGGGGTATTTCTTGAGGCTTGTGGAAGTCCCCGGAGGTTTTTAAATCTTTTAGAAATAGCTAGTTTAGGTGGTGAAATTGTTGGGTATGATATTAGTGATAGTGTGAAGTCGGTGGTTGATTTAGTGATGAGTGGAGATGTGTTGGGTGTGGTAAAGAGTGTAGATATGGCGGTAGCGGAGTTAGGTGTGAAGAATGTTATTCCGGCTGTTGTAGGTGCGATAGTTAGAAGGATTCGGAGGTCGAGTTCGATTCATGAGGTTATCAAGTTGTATGGTGTTTTGAATAGTATGGCCATCCCGTCAGGTCTCTATGGAATAAGGGAGGGAGACAGAGTTTTGTATCAGTTAATTTCAGCAGCATTGTGGGTAAGGAGTGTTGAGGGGAAGTAGCGTGGGCAAGGTAGTTTTAGATGTTCAGGTTATTTATACGTATGTAAAGACTGATGATGATAATGTGCATAGTATAATTGATGAAGTTCTTGCAGTTAAGGTGCCGTGGGCTAGGTGGAGCAAGTCGTATAAAATGGGGTTGTGGGATGGGTATAAGCGTTTTTATGATATGCTTCGTCGAAGGTTTCTGACGGGGTTATTGCAGTATGTAGTTGCTGAGTTAGTTGAGAGGGGTGTTGATGTAGAGATTGAGGGTAGTGATAAGTTTTTCTGGAATCATCAAATTGATTTAGATAGTATTCAGTTAAATGGTGTTGATAGTGTAAGGTGGAGGGAGACTCAGTTACCTGTTCTGAAGCAGGTTTTGTCGTGCAAGAGAGCGTCAGTGAAGATGGGCACTGGTTCGGGGAAGACGGAAGTCATGGCGGGGGTTCTCAAAGCATTAAGTGATAAAAGGTCGTTAGTGTTAGTGCATAGGGTTGAGCTGTTACAGCAGACTAGGGATAGATTAAGGATGAGGTTAGGCGAGGAAGTAGGGATTATAGGTGCTGGGGAGGTGGATATTGATAAGAGGATTGTTGTTGGGATGGTGCAGTCTGTGTGGTCGAAGAAGCCTAGATTGATTGGGTGGTTAAGAAATGATGTTGATGTTTTATTGATTGATGAATGTCATCATTGCTCGAGTATGACGTGGGCGAATGTAGCGATGTCGTGTGGGGCGGAGTGGAGGTATGGGTTTTCGGGGACGCCTCTGTTGCGAAATGATGAGAAAGATATGCTATTGATTGGTCTCACTGGAGGGATTGTATTTGGAGTTACGGTGGATGATTTAGTAGAGAAAGGTTATGCGGCGAAGCCGAGGGTAAATATTGTTATGGTTCCGTATCAATGCAAAGGAAAATGGAATGCAGTATTTGAATTGGTGTATGGAGAAGATGATGGAATGATGGAAGTATTGAAGTTTATTTTGAATGAAGAGGTCAGGGGAAGAGAGAAGAAGGGAGTAGTTATTTTTGTTGAACGGATAAGGCATGGTATGAGGATATTGGATGAGTTGAAGAGGGAGGGGTTTAATGTAGTGTTTGCGCATGGTGGTGTAAGTGATGAGGAGAGGATAGATATAGTGAATGGGATGAGGGAGAAGAGGTATGATGTAGTCATAGCGACTACGATATTTAATGAAGGTATAGATGTTTCAGGGATTGATAGTATAGTGTTTTGGTGTAGCACGAAGAGTGTAGCGAGAGTGATGCAGAGGATAGGAAGGGGGGTGAGGGTGGAGGAGGGGAAGAGTGAAGTAGCAGTTTGGGATTTTGTTGTAGATAACAAATATATGAAGGAGCATTTAAAAAAGAGGTTAGTTTATTATGATCAGGAAAAAATAGAGAGGAGGTTTTATGTATGGACTGGGAACGGGTTGGTGGAGATGAGTGTATGAAGGACTTTGATATAAATTTTGACAAAGTTTTTTCTGTGTTGAAGTCGAGCAAGTATAATCATTCTGAGAGCAATCTAATGCGTGCGTGTTTTGACAGCTGGGGTGAGGTTGATAGTGTGGAGGCGGCGCTTGCTCAGGTGATTCGGCTTGGGATTTTTGGAGTGGTAGCGGAGTTTGTGAGTAGGATTGAGAATAGTGAGATGAACGAGTGGGATGCAGTGATGTTTGCGTTGCTAGCTGGGGCGGGGGTTAAGAATTTTTCTGAAGTAGTGGAAGCGGTGGAGAATGGTCTGAAGGTGATGTACAAAGAAGCTCGTTCTGTATTTGAAGAGTGTGTAGCGGTTCTAGTGAAGAAGGTAGTCAATGATCTTGGTAAAGTATCAAGAGAGGAGGTGCTTCTGCAATGAAAGATTTCAGGTATCTATGCTGTAAGGATGTATACATGGTTTTAGCTGTGTGGTGGCATGTATCAGGTGAGCGTGTGTATGATTATAAATCTGCGGTGAAGTTGGTGAAGTGTCTGGAGGGAGAGGTTGATGACTGGAAGGTAAGTGATGCGGGTAGTCGTATGAAGTTGATTGAAGAGTATCTTGAGTGGTTGTGGAGGAGTGGGAGGAAGTTCAGCAGTGCGTGGCGGTATATATCGAAGTATATGATAGACAGGAGGGTGAGTAGTGAAGTAGCTGAGGTTGTGGATGCGTATAGAATGTATGTGAAGGAGAGGTTTGGTGAGGACATATGGGTTGATCTAAGCAAGAAGGAAGTAATACAGGCGGCGAGGGTAGTTAGGAATGTAGCGAGAGAGATGGGGTTTTCTGTGTATGAAGTGATAAAGTATCAGCATGAGTGTTGGGATAAGATAACGAGGCCTTTGGTGTTCGAGCGGATGGCTGATGCGGATAAGGTGAGGCGGAGGGTTAGTATAAAGTTGGAGGAAGATATGAGGAATGGTGTAGTAGTTGGAAGGGGTGGGTTAAATGCGAAGGAGGAGTTAGTAGCGAAGTATTGGAAGAATATATTATCGACTGGTGTAATGTTTTATATCAACAAGAATGGATGGCTTGCTGAAATTGCGAGGGAGTATTGGAAGAAGTTGAAGAATGTTGGTTCGAATATGGAATTGAGGAATGAGTTAAAGCAGCAGTATTCGAAGGTAAATATTGTGAGAAGGTGGAAGGAGTCGGGGTGTCCTGATGTTTTATTAGATTGAGGTATGTGTATGGCTAGGTATCTTTTAGGCCAATTGGCAGGGCATAGGTTTGCGAATAAGACTTTAGAGAATTTTGTATGGACGGAAGGGAACAAGCATTTAAGAGATTTCTTTTATGATATTGTTAGTAGAGAGGTATGGGAGCGTGGAGTAGGTATAGTTGGTGATGTAGGGATTGGGAAGACGCATATTTTGTCGTCGCTGTATAAAAACAGGGTTTGGGTATCGATATATTGTCGTGGTGGTATTCCGGTTTGGTTGAGTTTCTTAGATTTGATTTTTGAGGCGAGAGATGATCGTAGTTTTATAAAGGAGCTGGTGAGCAGTTATGATATAATTTTTGTAGATGATTTTTGGAGTGGTGGTGCTTCAGCTGAGGAGAAAAATGTTATAAGGGAGTTAGTGCTGAGGTGTTATGATAGCAAGAAGTTGATATGTTACACAGCGAATTTTAGTTTAGAGAAGTGGGGAGTGGATGAGCGTGTGAGGGATAGGCTGGTAGAGATGTGTATAGAAGTGGAGCTGGTAGGTTCATCTTTTAGAGGTAGAGTTGAGTTGATTTAGTTATTGTTCGGGGAGGGGAGTGTGGAATGGTTTCTAATAAAAGCAGTTGTAGATGGTTTAGTAGATAAGTCTGTATTATTAAAAGTTGATGAATCATTTTTTAGTGATGAGTTAGATAGGAAGGTATGGTCATTATTATGTTCTGCGTTTAGTAAAGGTTTAGTAGGGAGTTGGAGGGATTTATATGTATATGCAATCAGAGAAGGTGTGCATGTAGATGTATTGGATCGTATTGAATGGTATGAGGAGCATGATGTTGACATATCGAATGAGCTAGTGCTTGATACAGTAAGCAGGTTGTGGAAGGAGAAGTCGTTAATTTCTGGGGTAAAGAGGATAGAGAATAAGTTACTGAAGGGCAGTGATATAGATGATGTAGTCAAAGAGTTGAAGAGCACGTATAGAAATGTAGTAGAGTGTATTGTTGATCAGGATGGTATATATGAAGATGTTCTTGATGGTGTATTTGATCGGATGATGAACAGTGCGGTTGAGGCTTGGGCTGGAGAGAAGTTATTGTCTGGGTTTATGCAGTTGGATATCATACTGAATGGTGGATATAGGAATGGCACACTTACGGTGTGGCTAGGTGCGACAAGCATAGGGAAGACAATGATGTTAGTATTTCAGTCTGTGATGTTTCTCCTTCAAGGAAAGTCTGTATTGTTTATAAGTCTTGAGGATAGTAAAGATGTAGTGCTTGAGAGGTTTGATAGAGTGCTATTTGGTAATGTTATAAAGAATCCGAGTAAGTTAGCTAGTAGAGTTGAGTTATTGAAGATGTTAGGAAGGGTAAAGGTTATGTATAAGCAGAGGATGTTGATACAGGAGCTTGAGGATTTGATTGACAGGGAGGCTGGTGGGGTTGATGTATTGGTGGTGGATTATGGTGATTTAGTTGTAGCTAGTAATAAGTCGAATGGAGAAGATTGGCTGGAGCAGGGTGAAGTATTTGAGAGGATGATGAAGATAGCGGACAAGTATTCGATGTGGGTAGTGACGGCGTCCCAGGCTAATAGAGATGCAGTAAATAAGAAGGTGTTGTCGTTGGGGAATATAGGGAGGAGTTATAGGAAGGTTCAGGTAGCGGATTATGTTATAGCGCTTTCTCAGGATAAGGAGGCGGAGAAGGAGGGTCTTATAATGATGGTGGTGTTGAAGAATAAATTTGGGAGGCGTGGTGATATAATTCCGCTGAGGGTTATAAGGGAGTATGGGTTTTTCAGGGAGGAAGTAGTATAAAAAATTTCAGGGAGGGGAGGAATGTGAAGGGAAGATGGGATGTATAAGTTTAAGTGGGAGTGTGTTAGGTTATAAATGTTTGAAAAGGCTTTGGTATATGTCAAGAGGGTATAAGGGTAAGGAGGTGGATGAAACAGCGAAGAGGATTTTTGATATTGGCAGGGCGTTAGAGCCGTTAGCTATAGAGTGGGAGGTAAGGAAGGGGAGGGAGGTATATTATAATAGCAAGTCACATATAGATCCACCGGACTTTGTTCTTGAGTTAGGCAATGGAAGCATTTTGGGGAGGTTTGATGCAATATTTGATAAGAAGATTTTGATTGATATAAAGACGTGTAATTCAAGTAAGTTTGCTAAGTTACTTGATGGTGACATATTACCTGAGTGGTTTATTCAGGTAAATGTATACTTTTTTGGATTGAAACTTGCATTGCATAGAGATGATATAAGGGATCTTGTAGATGGGATAGAGAAGGTTGGGATTTATGGTGTGCATAAGGAGTCGGGGAGGACGGTGGAGGTGGTGAGGGATCCTGATTTGAGTATTTTCAGATATGTAGTGGCAAAAGCAGTGAAGGTGTTTGATGCAGGCTCTCCGGATGGATTAGAGATTGATAGTCAAGAGTGCAGGTATTGTCAGTTTTCTGGTGTTTTCTGTAATTTTTAATATCAAGGAGGGAAGGTATGCAAGCTCTACCGTGGGATGATGTGGAAAGGTATTTTATTACGACGAGGTATGCTGTGAGGTCTGAAGATGGCAAGCAGGTGTTGGAATCGAGTTGGGACGATATGGTGGATAGGTTTGAGCGGTATTATAGAGGAAGGAAGGTAAAGAGTGTAATAGAGAGAGAGTTTTTTATGTTGGTAAATATTGATGATCTTATAACTGAGTTATTACAAGCAATTAGAGAGAGGCTTATTATTCCGGCGACTCCATTTTTGATGAGTTTTGGAAATGAGTATACAAGGAGAAAGGGGTATTTTTCATGCTATCCACTTGGATATGTTCCGGATACGATGGAGGGGATTTATAAAGTGTGTGAGGATATGATGGAGATATGTATGAGGGGTGGTGGTTGTGGAATAGATGTATCTCTGCTGAGACAGAAGAATTCTGCAGTTGATTGTGGCCAGGGTTTAGCGTCGGGTCCTGTGGGATTTTTGCCGTTGTTTGATGCCGTGACGGGGTCAACTAATCAAGGTGGGAGAAGGCGGGGAGCGTTATTAGTGCAGATGAGTTGGAAGCATCCTGATATTGTGAGGTTTATAAAAGCGAAGTCGTTAGTTCCTGTTATTTCTAGTGTTGTTTGGGATGCTCGGGAAGATGAAAAGATTGATATACCGTTGTCGAATATGAATATTTCTGTGGTAGTAGATGATGAATTTTTTGATGAGAAAAATGATGAATTGTTTTCTATTATAGCAGAGCAGATGTGGAGGAGTGGGGATCCTGGGTTGCTATTTTTAGACAATATGCTGAGGTATTCGCCTTTCAACTATGAGATGGATGAGAGGGATTTTCCATGCTTCAGTAATCCGTGTGGAGAGTATTTAGCGCCAGCGTATACGTCGTGTAATCTTGTTACTGTAAATGTTGCGAAGATAGCAAGTCAGTGTGCAGGTTGGGGCAGGTTTGATTTTGATAAGTTTTATAGTGAAGTATTTAGGGTAGCGAGGCTTGCATGTATTCATGGAAATATATTGGTGCATTTAGATGAAGGGTATCCATTGGATGAGATTAGAGAGGCAACGCAGAGGGTGAGGCCTGTGGGGGTAGGGATGACGGGTTTTCATACTGCGTTGCTTTTGGCATATGATGGTAATGTAAGATATGGGAAGGATGAGGAGAGTTTAAAGTTTGCGGAATCGACGCAAGCGGCGCTGACGTTAGGGACTCTTGAGATGTCGGCATTATTAGCGGAGGCTACGGGGAAGGTTTATCAGTGGAATAAATCGTATTTAGATTTGCATTTAGATGAATTGGGGGAGGCAGTATGTAGTAGTTGTAGGGACAGTTTTGAGTTTGTTCGTAGTGTAGGGAAGAGACTTGGAGGTTTTTATAATTCAGTTACTACGTCGCAACCGCCCACTGGTTCTGTGTCGTTATTTGCGCATGTTGCAGGGGATACGGGGATTGAGCCGATGTTTGATGTATTCTTGCGAAGAAGAGTGCGGGATTTTAGGACCAGTGAGTGGAAGGAAGTAGAGATAGTAACTGAGTATTTAGTAGATAAGTTGAGTGATAAAAATTTCAGAGAAAGGGTAGAGAAGCAGTTAGCGCATGAGTTGAAGCCGCTAGAGCAGTTGGAGGTTGTATCGAGTTTTCAGAAATTTATACACACTGGTGTATCGAAGACGATAAATTGTCCGTATGAGACGAGTGTTGATGAGATAAAAGAGTTGATAAAGGAGTCTATGAGGTTAAGATTGAAGGGGTTCACGGTGTTTAGGGATAGGTGCAGGAGTGATACTGTGTATGTAAAGAATAGAGGGGGTAAGGAAGAGAAGGTGGTGGATGAGTTAAGCCCGGTGAGAAGTGGATTAGTGTATGAAGTAAGAGGGACGGTGAATGCTTATATAACGACTACGTTTGATAATGATAAGAATTTGCGGGAGGTGTTTGTAACGATAGGCAAATCGGGGACAACGCTAAATTCAGTTTCTCAGGCGTTTGGGAGGGTGATTTCTGTAGCGTTAAGGAGGTATCCTGATCTTTGTGAGCGTTTTGTAGAGACGCTGAAGGGGATTGAGTCAGGTGAGTTTTACAGCTGTGATGGGTTTACGTCGAAGAGCATTCCTGATGTAATCGCAAGGGTAATGGAAGATGCTGTGATGAGGGTAAAAGGTATGGAAGTGGGATGCAAGGAAGGAGCGGTAGGTGATTTATGTCCTGTGTGTGGAAACTTATCGTTGATGCGCCAGGGTAATTGTAGAGTGTGTGAGAAGTGTGGGTATTCGACGTGTTGAATTAGAATAGCAGTGGTAAGGGAGAGGTGGGTATGGATTTAGTATCGTGGCTTATATCGCATGGTGCGAAGGCGAGGAAAGGTGGGCAGGAATATTGTATAAATTGCCCTCGTTGTGGTGATATAAAAAAGCACTTGTATGTAAATCCAGCGAAGGGTGTAGCGCATTGTTTTAGATGTGGATTTAGCGGAAGGGTGGAGGAGGTGTTAGTTGGTGGGTTTGGATTGAAGTGGAGTGAGGTGAGAGAGTTAGTAAAGAATTCTAGTTTTGATGTGAAGCTTACTGGTAAGAATGATAATACAGTTGCTGTTATGTTTCCAGATGATTCGGTTGATTTGGGCGATGTGGGAGCTGGCGTAAGGAAGGTGTTAGAATTGTGGTGTAGTGAGAATAGTATAGATTTTAGAGATTTATTGTTGATGAAGTGCAGGTGGTGGAATGGAAGATTGGTGGTTCCATGCTGGCGAGATAGAAGAAGGGAGAAGCTTTTGTATTGGATAGCGAGAGCTATATCAGATAAGATGGAGCCAAGATATATAAACTGTGCAGGTTCGAAGAGTAGTGTGTTGTATGGGTTGGACTGGTATGATATGAGTGATGGGTATCTTTATGTGTGCGAGGGATGGAAGGATGCGTATAAGATGAAAGGTGTGGCGATTCTTGGAAAGAGTGTGACTGACGGTCAAATTAGAGTGATAGAGGATATTGTAGTTAGTGGCAAGGTGAGAGTTATTTTAGATTCTGATGCGTATAATGATTGTCTAGCTGTAGGGAAAAAGATCGGAGAGGCAATTGGTATGGGTAAAGTGGAGGTAGGTTTTCTGACTAAGTTGAAAGATCCGGGGGAAGGGAGGAAAGAGGAGGTATTGAAGCATACGAAGTTTGTGAGTTTAGATAATGGGTTATGGGATGTATTTTGTGAGATGAAGAAGGTGGAAAATGAGAGGAGGTTAAAAATTTTTAGTGGGGTATGGTGATTTCTGGGTAATGTAATAGGTGAGGATATTGAGAAAGGAAGGAGGAGTGAGTATGGCATTGGATCTTGAGTTGTTGAAGAAGGAGTTTCAGGAAGCTGTAGCACAGCAGGTGCAGGAGGAGTATTGGGTTCCGGAAATGGGCGAGAGTTTGATAAGGATTCTTCCTCCTGCTGATGGTAAGTTATTCTATAAGAAAGTGGGGATTCATTATAGACTAGCTGGGTCTGGGATGGAGTTTTGTCCGAGGATGACGGCTGATGATCAGTGTCCAATCTGTGAAGTGGTGGATGAACTGAGGAAGTCGAAATCTCCTGCGGCGGTTCAGCTGGTGAACAGGCTTGCTGGTGTTGAGAGGTATTTGATGAATATTATTCCGCTGAATGAAGATCAGAAGAGAGTAAGGCAGTATATTGCACCGAAGACGGTTCGTCTTGCTTTATTGAAAATCATTCTTGATCCTGACTATGGTGATATAACTGATTTGGAGCGTGGGAGGAATGTAGTAATTGAAAAAGTCCAGGGTGGTGGTGGTTTTGTTAATTATTCTGTACGTGTGAAGCCTCGGGAGATTTCTGTAAGGGAACTGCTTGGCAGGGAGCTGACTCTTGGTGAGATTCCGGACCTGAATGATTTTGTTATGAAGAGGGTCAAGTCGTATGATAGATTGAAAGTAGTATTGTATGGTGGAGAGCAGGAGCTTGCGATGGAGGAGCTGGTAGAGCGATATTCGGATTCTTCTAAGGTAGATTTTTCAAAGAAAGAACATGATGTTGATGCTGGTGTGCAGAAGCAGGTTATTAATGCTGATAGTGGGAATAAGATGAGTATTGATGAGATGATGAAGATTGCACAGTCAGTTGTTTCTCAGTTGAAGAGGGAGTAGGCGAGTAGAGAACAAGGGGCGGGGTTATTCCCGCCCTTTTTTGTTTTTGGAGGTGCGAGTATGGATGAGCTGGTATGTATGTCTTGTCCGTTGAGGGATGGATTACGAGTGGAGCCGGAGGGCAGTGTTGATGCGGAGGTAGTAATAGTTGGTGAGGCGCCTGGTGCGGAGGAGGAGAAGCGGGGCAGGTTGTTTGTGGGTTATTCGGGGAAGGTATTGAGGGCTGTATTAGATGTGGTGGGGTTAAGTGATAGTAGTAAGATTTATATAACTAATGTAGTAAAATGTCACCCGCCGGGCAATAAGTTATCGAAGGAGATGGTGAAGCAGTGCAAAGTATTTTTAGAGAGGGAGTTACAGAGTTTAAAGAATAGAAAGTTGATTATTGCTCTAGGGGCTACAGCGAAGGAGTTTTTTAATATTCCTGGTTCGATGGCGAGTGCGAGGGGGAAGATGTTTGATACGAAATATGGAAAAGTATTAGTAACGTGGCATCCTGCGTATAGGTCTTTGATGCATCAGGATATTGTAACAGGAATGAGTCCTTATCTGCAATTTGTAAAAGACTTAGCGAGAGGGAGTATTTATGTAGAGCGGGGAAGAATGTATAGGCCTGTAGGTTATGAGGTGGTGGAAGGCGGAAGGTTGGAGGAGATATTGAATGTGATAGATGGAAAGGTGGTAGCGGTGGATTTTGAGACTTGTGGTGTGAACATATGGGATAGCAATTTTAGGGCGATGACGGTTGCGTTAGCGTGTGGTGATAGAAGTTATGTAGTAGATTTAGAGAATATGGAAAGGGCGGATGAATTTTTAAAGGAAGTGTTTCAGAGGGCTGGAAAGTTAGTGTTTTATAATGCTGGTTTTGATGTACCGATAGTGATGATGAAGTGTGGGTGGGATCTTCATAGCAGGTGGGGAGATATAGATGATGTGCAGTTAATGTATTATTTACTGAGTGGTAAATCAACGCATGATGTATCTCTTAAAGATTTAGTGTTGGATTATTTAGACATTGGACAGTATTGGATAGATTGGAAGAAGACAAAGGTTGAAGATATTCCTCGTGAGCGCTTATATGAATACAATGCGATAGATGCGTGGGTTACTTTAAGGTTGTATGAGATATTTGAGGAGAAGTTGAGGGGTGCTTCATTAGAGTGGAGCGAGTTTTTTGGTCGTAGAGAGGTATTACTTTATGAAGCTTATGAGAATGTGTTAAAGAAGATATTATGTTTGTGTATTGAGTTAAATATGAATGGGATGTATGTAGATGTTGAGTATTTAATGAAGTTACGTGATGAGTTAATGAAGAAGGAGTCGGAGTTTTTGTCTTTGGATGAGTTGCAGGGGGTAAATTTAAATTCTCCTAAGCAAGTGCTGATGTGGTTGCAGGAAGCAGGTATTAATGTAAGTTCTACTGGGAAGGATGCGCTTGAAGGTTTTTTGAAAGAGAGTGGGGATAAGATTTCTCAGGTGGCGAGGGATAGGATAGAGAAGTTGTTAGAGTATCGTGTAGTAGAGAAGATGTTGGGGACGTATATAGAGCCGTTTCTAAGCAAATGGATATGCAGAGATGGTTGTATTCATTCCAAGTTTTCTGTAGTTGCGACGGATACGGGGAGGTTAGCGTCGTCGGAGCCTAATTTGATGAATATACCGACAAGGCTTGGTCCTATAATAGAAAAGGCGTTTATCAGCAGGTTTGATGGTGGGAAGATAATAAAAGCGGATTTTAGTCAGCATGAGTTGAGGGTAGCGTGTCAGTATTCAAAAGACAGAAAAATGAAAGAGTTTTTTGAGTCTGGGGTTGATATTCATACGAAGGTGGCAATGGATTTATATGGAATGTCTGCTGATGCTTCAGAGAAAGAAAGGAAGGAGTTAAGGAGGAGGGCGAAGGGTTTTAATTTTGGTGTTATTTATGGGAGGGGGTGGAAAAGCATTGCTGTTGAGTTGGGGATTAGTGAGAAGGAGGCGAAGGAGACAGTTGATAGATATTTTAATATGTTTTCTCAGCTAAAGAGGTGGCTTGATGGTGTAAAAGTATTTGCGGATAAGTATAAGTATGTAAGGTCGATGTTTGGTAGATTTAGATGGGTAAGTTCTGATGATTTGGAAGGGTGGGCGCAGAAGGCGGTAAATACTCCTGTTCAGAGCGCTGCGAGTGATATAGCTTCAGTTACGGCGTGGAAGATAGCGGGGAGGTTGCATAGTGAGGGATTTAAGTCAAGGTTAGTAAATTTTGTTCATGATTCAGTGATTATTGATTGCCCGGGCGAAGAGGTGGATGAAGTTTGTGGTATTATAAAAGATGAGGTGAGAAATATAGAGTTACCAGAAGAAAAGTTTTTGGATTTTGAGATGGACATAGAAGTAGGAAGGTCGTGGGGTGAAACGAAAGAAGAGGAGTAGTGAATATGTATAAGTCAATTGGGGTTTGGAATTTTAAATGTTTTGAAAGACTTGATGTTAATAATCTAAAGAGGTTGAATATTTTTGTGGGGAAGAATGGTGTTGGGAAGACGGCATTACTGGAGGCTGTATTTTTACATTCTGTTGTGTTTGATCCCTGCAGTGTGCATTCTCTTGAGGAGCTACGTGGGCTGGATTGTGTATGTATTGATAGAGGTGTAGGCGGCTGGGTGGATGTATTTTTCAATAGATGTATTACGTCGAAGGTGATTGAGATTACTAGTGTAGATAATGGATTGAATGAAAAGATGACGTGGATGTGTTGCAAAGATGGCGATCGTGTTGAGGTTGGGTGCAGGCTGAATGGTGAGAAGTATTTGAAGTCTGAGTGGGGTAGCGCTGCAGAGTGGGATTTTCCGATCAAGAAAGCTTATTTTGTTAGTGATAAGACGAGTTATCTAGAGCTTTCAAAGTTGTTTAGTAAATTTAAGTTACGTAGAAGGGGTAATGTAGTTTTGAATGCTCTACGAGAGGTTGATAGTCGCATCATGGATCTTGATATTATAGTTAATGATATGGGGATTCCTGTTCTATGTGCTGATATTGATGTTAGAAGACCAATTCCGCTTCAGATGCTGGGTGGAGGAGTGGAGAGGGTTGCTAATATTGTATTATCATTAGTAGCGAATGATAATGATGGGGTAGTGATTATTGATGGAATTGAGAAGGATTTACATTACTCGGTGATGGGTAAAGTGTTGTGGATGATTTATGATTTAGCGAGGCAATCGAATATGCAGGTATTTCTTACGACTCAGAGTTGGGAGTGTTTGGAGTCGATGTGCAGGGTGTTTTCTGAGAGGAGAGGTCTTATGGAGCTTGGTGAGTGGGATATTGGTGTTTTCAGGATGGAGAGGGATGGAAGTGATATTAGAGTAGTATCTTATGATGAGGAGTTATTTGAAACGTCAATAGGTATGGGTATGGAAATCAGGTGAGAGAGGGTGTTATGCTGTTATGGATAAAAAGGCGAAGACGATAGGGCGGGGGAAGGGGTTTGAGTATCGTGTGAGGGATTGGTTCAGGAGAGCGGGGTATGAAGCGAACAGGGTTCCTGTTTCTGGTGCTTCGCCTGCGATGCGAGGGGATGTAGTAGTAAAGCTTAGTGATAACGATGTGATGTTTTTAGAGTGTAAATTTAGGACTGGTAGGTATAAAGAGTTATTCAGGTGGTTAAAAGAGTCAGAGGAGAAAGGTGTAATGGGGGTGGTAGTAGGGGTTGGAAGGACGAAGCCGGTTGTGGTGATGAGCATTGATAAGTTTATTGAATTAGTAAAGAAAGGAGTAAAATGATGGAAAGGTGTTTTGGTAAGTTTGGAGAGTTTGATGAGTGTTTTGAGTGTGATGTGCAATTTCTTTGTTCAGCATATTTAGTTGTAGATATGAACAAAGATCGATGTCCAAAATTTGGAAAAGGGTATAATAGCAAGAATGAGATTTGTAAGTTGTGTAAGGAGTATTTGGTGGGGGAAGAGTGTGCTTTGTTGAGTAAAGAGAGTAAGTAGTAGGAGGGTGGAAGATGTTTAGGGATTTGAGTGACAGTGAGTTGAGAAGGTTTTTGGAGGATACGTTTAGGATTGATGATTCGAAGTTAGAAGATGAAATGCGGGAGCACAGTTATAAGTATGCGGAGCTAGGTGTATTATTAGCGAAGGCGAGGGCGGAGTATGAAGCGTTGAAGTTTGAGCTTCAGGTGTTAGAAGCGAACCTAGGGAAGCATTTTAGAGAAGTTTTGGCGAAGGTAACGGAGAAGGCGGTTGAGGATGCGATAATGAGGACTGCGGAGTGGCAGGAGGCGAAGAAGAAGTTGATCGAAGCGAAGCAGGAAGCAGAAATACTTTCTGCATTAGTTAGTGCATTGGAGCATAAAAAAGATATGATTATTGGGTATTTAAGTTGGAGGAAGGAGAGTGCAAAGATATGCAGAGAGGTGTGAGTATGGTCGGGAAGAGGAAGAGGAGGGGTGATGTAATAGTTCGTGATTTAATACAGATGGCGGTTGAAAGTGGTGAGAAGAAAAGAGGGCGTGTGGTAGGTGCAGGGATGTATGTGGCAGATGGTGATCAAGTAGTAGTATGTATGGGTGGGGAGATGAAAAGGATAAGTTGTTCTGGGAACGTAAAAAGTGCAATTGAGAAAGAGTTTTGTGTGGAAATAGAGATAAAGAGGGAAGGTAAAAAGAAGGGTTTGTTTATTGCATATGAGCTGGAGGGGTAAAGGTGAAGGTATTCTGCTTTGGTGACATACATATCGGATCAAGCAGGTATAGTTTTGTAGAGCGGCAGGAAGAGGCGATTTCCGGGTGGGTGATTGATGCGGTAAGGAAGTATGGATGTGAGAGGGTAGTATTTCTAGGAGATGTATTCAAAGATAGGATGCATAGTGGTAAGGATAAAGATAAGGCGTGGGAGATATTTAAAGAGATTGCAAGTGTATGTGATATAGTGATGATAGCAGGAAATCATGATTACTATGATAAGCAGTGCCGTGAAAGTGGATTGAAAGTTTTTAGGGGTTTGGATGGTGTGAATGTAGTAGATGAGGGTGTAGTGGTAGAGAATGTAGGTGGGAAGGATTTAGTATATGTCCCGTGGGTATGGGTTGTTGATAGTGATAGGGAAAAGTGTAAATTTGATGGTCATGTTGTATTTGGTCATTTTGAGTTGAGAGATGTAGTAGGATGGAAGAGTGATGATCAAGTGGCTTTAGATTGTTTTGCAGGTGTATATCTTTGTATTTCTGGACATTTACATTTAAGGAAAATGGTAGGGAATGTAGTGTATCCTGGAGTTGTATTTCAGCGGGGTTTTGGTGATGGAGTAGATGGTGGTGGGGTAGTAGTGGATTTAGATACGTTGAAGTGTGAGTGGGTAGATGGGTATGGGGTAAAGATGGTAGAGGTAGAGGATGTAGAAGTATTAGGAGGGTGTAGTGAAGGTTGTTATGTAAGAGTGAAAGACATGAAGGTAGTTGAGAAAGTGAAGGAGATGGGTGCAGTGGGGGTTGAGTATATTCCGGAGCGTATTAGTGTGTATGATAAAGAAAAGTTTGATATATTAGATAAGGGAGTAAAAGATTTAGATTTGTGGGAAATGATTAGGGAGTATGGAGAGAGTGTGTTAAGAGTAGGGGAGAGGGAGATGGAGTGGTTGAAAGAACTGTGCAGGAAGGAGAGGGGTTAATGATATGAAGTGTATAGTTTGTGGCAATGATGCAGTAATAAAACTTGATGTGGTGAATTTTCCAGATGATTTTGTATTTGTGATGTTGTTCGAACCGCTTTGCTTTTGTTCTGATGAATGTTTTCAGAAGTGGAAAAGTTTGGTAAAAAAGCTAGTAGATGATGAGTGAGGAGAATAATACTCCTGGGAAGGAGGTGGAGGAGATGATGGACAAGGATAAGTTTATAGAGGATTTTGAAAGATTTGTTAATGAGCGGAAGGAATTTATTTTAGATGAGTATTATGGTAAGTTTCTTTTATCTGAAGGGTTTAGTAAGTTTTGTGTTGAGAATGGGTATTCGTTAAGTGAGGCAAGGAAGTTAGCAAAGAGTTTAAAGCTTATATCAAATGCTATAGGTGTGTGGGATAATAGAGCGAAGAGGACGGTTTCTGCGTATAGGTTAGGTGTTAGTGAAGTAAGTGAGAGTGAAGTGGTAAAGGATGCTCTTGAGGTAATTGATAAAGCTCCTAAGATTGAAGGAAAGTTTAGACGGTGGATTTTGAAGGATTATCTTATTGAAGTATGCGAGAGGCATGGAATTTCGTATGTTAAGCTTTTGGATATTTTAAGACGTCGTGGAATAGTGGGGAAGACATTGGTAAGTTATTTACCTGACAAGGTTTTGTCAGTAAGGGTATATCCTCAGGAGAAGGCGTATTTAATTGTTGAGCTAGTTAATGAGTGTAGTGATGAAGAAATATTGAAAGTGTTTGAGGAAGAGATGGGGAAGAGCGATATAATAAATGGAAAGTATATAGCGATTGATGTGCTGGAGAGGGTAGCTGACAAGCTAAGTATACCTGCAGGTAGGGTAGTGAAGGTGTTGAAGGATAAAGGTATAGCAACTGCACGCCAGGCAATGTATGAATGTGAAGGGAAATATTTATATTATAGGCGGTATAAAGATTGTGAGAAAGTTGCTGTGATAAGGTTGAGTGATTCTTGGCTGGAAAAATTTTTGGGAGGTAGTAGTGTTTCGGAGTATTGTAGTAAGTGAAAGGAGAGGAACAGATGAATGAGGAGAGACTGAACAAAGTATTTCAGTTGTTAGAAAGTCACAAAGTTAATGTTTCAGATATACTGCAAAACTTACAGGGGTTGGACTGGGCGCTGTGTGGAGGTGTAGCTGTTGCCTTTTGGGTGACGAAGCGCAGTCCTACGGTAAGAGAGCTAGACATATTGGTTTCTGTGGAGGATTCAGAGGAAGCGAGGGACAGGCTGAAGAAACTTGGATGCAGAGTGAGTGGATATGGTGGGCTGGGACTGAATTCGGTAAATGTAGTGTGCAAGAGATTGAAGATTGATTTGATTGTAGCGGAGCGAAGATGGGAGCAAGATGCTTTGCTGAATTCGGTGAAAGCGGGCAAGTTTAGGGTAGTAAGGCCTGAGTATTTAATTTTGATGAAGTTACATGCAGGTAGAGATAAAGATATAGAAGATGTAGTGTTACTGTCAAGAGTAGTAGATGTGGAGAAGACAAAGAAATTAGTTGGGAGGTATTTAGGGGCGGATTATGCGGATGACTTTGAGTCTTTAGTTATGATAGGAAAAGCGGTAGGGTATGAGTTTGGTAAAGGAAGGATGAGTAGTTGGGGAGTTAAGTAAGGAAGGAGGAGGAGTAGAGATGCTGGTGAAGTTTAATGCAAAAGAGCTAAAGGATGTATTGACTCTAGTGAATAAGATGGAGAATTCAGGTTTTGGTATTTCAGATTTAGTGTATTTTAGTTTTTTAGATGGCGTTGCACATGTGTTTGGCACGAATGGAAGGGCTGAGGTTAGTGCTAAGATTTCGTGTTGTGTTGAAGGTGACGTGCGTAATCTTGCGTTTAGTAAGAAAAAGTTTTTGAATGTTGTTAGTGGTTTAGGAGGTGATATAATGATAGAGGTTGAGGGTGAGGAAGCGGTTGTTAAGAATGATAGTGATATGTTTAAGTTGAAGGTTGAGGATCCTGCAGAGAAAGATTCGTTTGTTATTCCGGAGGGCGTAGAATTATATCAATTTTCTGCTGAAGATTTAGCGAAGGCATTAGATCATGTTATGTATGCATCAATATCAAAAACTGCCAAGGTTCCTAATGTAGTTTATATCAAGGATGGGAAGGTGTTCTATGGATGTGATAATTATCGGTTAGCGAGGTATGAGGAGCCTGTGTTTTCTGGTGTGATTCCGGGTGAGGTGTTGATTTCGGTTAATGATGCGAAGTTGATAGTTGATGTTGTAAATATTTCAAAAGAGAAACTTGGAAAAGTTGGTTTTTTGGATGAAGTGGTAGTGGTGGAGGTTGGGAAGTATCGAGTAGGGGTGACCTGTTGTGATTATTTCTTTCCTGAGTTTGATAATATCTTAGCAAAAGAGTGGGTGTGCATAGTGTCGGTTAATACGAAAGGTTTTCTTGATGCGTTGAAGCAGGTGAAGAAGGTAGGGAGGGAGAAGTATGTTGAGATTGAGGTGGTTGGTAATAGGATGAAATTGAGTGCCAAGAATTACTATGGAGAGGATGTAGGAGTATCGAAAGAAATTGATGTATTGCTGGAGCGGGGCGAGGGATTTAAGAAATCGTTTAATATTCAATATTTAATTGATGCGTTGAAGGTAGTTAAGAGCAAGATAGTGGAGATACGTTGCCCTTCGGATAATGAGTGGGTGAATGGTATTGATATATTCAGTGAGGATGGGAGATACCGGGCGATGGTAATGGTGGTAGTGTGAATGTAGGTGTATTTTTCACTTGGCTTTTTTATATTATGTAAAGTGTAGACAATGAAGGTAACTAAAAGGAGGATGGAGATGAATAGGAGATTTGGGTTTGTTGAGGTTGGTGGTGTAAAGATATTTAATACTACACCACATCCAATTAGGGTTATCGATAGCAAAACATCATTAGTTTTGCTAGAGATTCCTCGAGCAACTGAACCTTTGCGTATTCCAGAGATTTGTGATTTTTGTGGGCAGGTTGGAGGAATTCCGCTGTTTAGAAAATCGTTCTCTGGGCTTGACCTTCCGCCAGTAGAAGAAGATACATTCTTTATTGTGGCTCTTCCGGTTGCTCAGATGTTCCGTCGGGACGACTTGCTTGTTCCACATGATCTTGTTAGGGATGAAAATGGAAATGTAATTGGTTGCAAAGGATTTGCGTTTATAGACTAATTGCAAATATAGGGGCCTGCGTGGGCCCCTTTAATTTTGGTCAAAATAAGGAGGGTTGACCATGAATATGAAGCAGGAATTGATTTTAAAAAAAGTTGGGGTGCTTTTTAATACAACAATAGGAGTCAGGTTTTTGGGTGATGATATAGGTTTTAAACCTCAGTATACTATCTGGGTGAGCAGGGAGCTTGTGAACGAGGTTCGAAATAAATACTACATTGAGCTTCCTATTAAAAATGTTGATGTTGCTCGTGGAAGAGGTGGGTTGATTCTTCGTCCAGGACATTTAAACTTATTTAATGTTCGTGTGATACATGGTATGTATGGAACTTGGGACGTAGCAAAACTCGAAATCGTTACAGATGGCGAAATATACTCATATTATGACTGGCCTGGTCATGAAGCTGCGCTTGTTCTAACGAGCGAACCTAGAGTAAAGTATAGATGGAAAATATTTAGGTGGGAAAATGGAAAAGAAATTATGAGGAGGGGGTATGGTGTTGTTGAGCTCGATGGCACTGTGAGGGAAAAGGAAACTGGGGGCAGCAAGTAGTAAAGTAATTAAAATGCATTTTGTATTTGGTGCAGATAGGTAGCCTGGCTGGGCGAGAGCTTAGCTAGGCTTTTTGTTTTTAAGTTGGTTTTGCTGAGTTTTTCTGTGCACATGTTTTTTTTTGTTTTCACAAAGAAAAATTGTAAAAGCTAAAAATCTGCTTGACAAATTCTTAGCTTTATGGTATAGTGCTTAATGTAAGGTAGATGGATAGGGTAAACAGAAAATGAGGAGGAGTAGAGATGCGTAGGAAAGTAAGAGCTGATGAGGTTGTATTGGATGTGGTATACAAAACAGATATTCGGCAGGTTAGTATAAAAGACTGGCGCAGGGTCGAAGGACTCGTGCGCTGGGTGTTCGTGACAAAGTGTACGGATAACGAGATTGAGGTGGCAATGGTGGCGGAAAAAGACATTGATATATTGAGGTTTTTTGTAGAGTGGGAGGTTGAGAACCGTGGAAGAGATATAAAAATAGATATTGGGGGCAAGGAGATACAGTTTAGAAAATGCAAGGTGTGTGATATTGATATTAGCGATTTTAAAAGTTACGACGGTGATGCGCTAAGCATCACCGTCGGTATGACGCATAGTGGGATAATTATGAGTTAGTTTCTAAAAGCCTAGGGTAGATGCCCTAGGCTTTTATTTTTATGTGGTAGGGGGATAGTTTCTAAAAGCCCGGGGGAGATTACCCTGGGCTTTTATTTTTATGTGGTAGGCGGAATATTAGTCGAGAGATAGTTTCTAAAAGCCCGGGGGAGATTACCCTGGACTTTTATTTTTATGTGGCAAGTTGGATAGATTTTCGGTATTATAGAGATTAGGGTTGTAGTAGTTTTTGTGGGTAATTTTATATTTAGTGCGGTAGTAGCGAATAGAATTGCTGTGAAGCTGAGAAAAGATAGAAGGAGGAAGAAGTAGTATGGAAAGAAGAGGTAGAAGGAAAATAGTAATGAGAGTTCCTGTAGTACCCCGAGAGTTGATGAATCACATAAAGGAATTTAAAAGTGTGAAGGATGTGTCGTGGTATTTGTTTGAGGATGTATTAGAAAAAGGTAGTTCTGAAAAGTTGAATCTTGTTGAGCTTATTTATGAAAATGCTCTTGATTATCGTGTTGGTAGTGCGGTGTTAGAATTGATTCGGGCGGCGTTGAAGAAGAAGAGGCTTCCGAAGCCGTTTACGGTTTTGATAAGGAGTGATGGGAGTTTCGAAATAAAGTGGTAATGTTGATGGATGAATGATTTCTGTTTGTAATGTTAAAGTGAGCAAGGGTTGAAGTGGGGATCTTTAACTTTGTAGGGAATTGGGTAAATATAAATGTGGAGGTGGAAGAGATTCTGAGTATTATAATAGTGGGATGTGTTGGGATGGAGGTGGAAGCTGGAAAAGTAATCATGCTATTAGGCTGGGAGCCTTAGCTGTGATTGAGTGGGTTAGATGAGAGGTGTTAATAAAAGGAAGGGGGAGGTAGGCTATGTATGAAGATTTGCTAGAGTTGTTGTGTATGGTGGTTGTGAGGTATTGTGTAAAGGATGGGGATTTTTCTGGGGCGAAGTTTTTAGTCAAAGCGCTTCAGAATGAATGGCCTCGAATTGTGAGGTCAGCAGAGGTGTTAGAAGAGTTAGAAAGTGAAAGGGTAGTGTCGGAGTGGTATGAAAAGTTTTTTGTTTGTGATGATAGAATAAGGGAGGATTGAAATGAAAAAGGTAATAGTGATGGTAGTGATTATGTTAATTTTGTTTGGAGGAGTAGCCAGTGCTCAGTTAATTTTCGTTGGAAAGAGTAGGCATGGTTCGAGGTTTTATTTGATTTCAGGGTCAATCGAGGGAAATACGGGGACGGTTGTGGATGTGCTTAGCTATGAGGAACTAGCAGCGTTGAATGCGAGTGGTGCTCCAGTTAGGTTTATCAATATACTGGTGCTTCGAGTAGAGTGTTTGTCAAGTGATAAAGGTAGAATAATTGAGTTGGGGTATGCAGATGGGGATGGTAGGGTTCTATACAGAGAGCCGATGGATAGGCTAATGATATTTGACCCTGAGTCACCAATGCGAAAAGCGTGTGAGCTGATTCTAAACAAAAGGTAATGTTCATGGGTGGAAAACTAGTAGTATTTGAAGGCATTGATGGTTCTGGAAAGACGACAGTTCATAATATTTTGAAAGAGATGTTGAGTGGTTATGATTATTTTGTCTTTTCGAAAGAGCCGACGGATGGTGTGTATGGAAGAAAAGTGAGAGAGATGTTGCGTGAAGGTGTTGGTTTTAGTGAAGAGTTATTCTATACGATTTTGAAGGATAGGGCAGAACATATTGATAATCTAATCAATCCTGCATTGGAGCTTGGCAAAATAGTTGTGTTAGATAGGTATTTCATTTCGAATATGGTGTATCAAGGCAGGAGCAGTTTTGAGATTAATTATATCTTGATGATAAATCGAATGATTGCTCCTGAGCCTGATTTAGTTATATATTTTGATGTAACGGTTGAGGAAGCGCTAAAGAGGTTGATGGCGAGCAGGAAGGAGTTTTCTGTGTTTGAAACTGGCGAGGAACTGAGGAGGGTGCGGGATAACTATGAGAGTGTATTAGGGTTGTTTAATACATATAGGATGAATGCGATGGGGAGTATAGAAGAAGTAGTTAGTATGGTTAAGCATGTTTTGTTAGGGTTAAAAGGAGGTAGAGATGAAAGATAGAGACAATATGCTGAAGGTAATTGATGAGGCGGTAGGTATTTTTTACGAGGGTAAGGAGTTGTTTGACGAGGCAGTGGGGATGATAAGTAAAGTCTTGGATGGGAGTGGTAATAGAAAGATTGAGGAGTTGCTTGTAATTGCAATTAACTCTTTGGATGTGTTGGAAAGTGCTTTTTACCTGCTAGCAACTAATATTGTGAGAGGTAATTGGGAGGGAGGTAGAGATAGTGATGATGTGAAGAGGGATTCTGAGAAAGAAAATAGTGAAAAAATTGAAAAAGTCAATGGGGAGGAAGAGAAAGATGAACAAAGAGATATTGAAGTCGAATGAATTTGTAGTGGAGGTATGGGAGAGCAAATTCAGTGATGATGGAAGTGTATTGAAGAGCGACATTGCAGAGGGGTGGGGTGATATTGATTGGTTGGTGAAGGCAGTGTCTCCTATTGGGTTTGATGCAAAAGAGATCATTATAGATTTTTCTGAGACTGAGGATCTAGATGTATTAAGGTTTTTCTCTGACTGGATGGAGAGTGGTGTTAGTAGAGATGTAGTTATTTCTTTTTGTAGTAAGTATGGCGTGAGATTCCGGAGTTGTGTGGTGAGAGATATTATCATTTCGACTCTGGATGTGATGGATAATACTTCGGTAGAGGTTTCAGTAGTTTTGAGTTGCGATGAGGTTGGGGTTGTTTTTAAAACAGAGCCTGAGAACGATTAAAATAATGAATTGGACTAAAAGTAATTTTGAATCCATGCCCTTCTGGGCGGGGCTTTTGGTATTAACGAGAGGGTAGAGGATGATAAAGTTTCATAGTCTGAGAGTAGAAAATCTATTTAGCTATGGCGAAGCATATATAGAGTTCAAGCCTGGGTTATATCTTTTGGAAGGCAAGAATTATGATAGAGATGGAAGTAGCAATATGGTGGGAAAGTCTGCTCTCTGGGATGCTCTTGCTACGGTGTTGTGGGAAGAGAACAGCAGGGGGCAGGTGAAGGATGATGTAGTAAACAAAGCGAAGAAGGCAGGAGAAGGTGCTGTAGTTTTCAGTCGGGATGGCAGAGCGGTAAGTGTAAGGTATGTGCGAGGGGAAGAGAAGAAGTGGATAGCAAATGTAGGCGGAAAGGTTGAGTCATACGGATGGGATGTAATGAAGAAGCGTGTAAGAGAGCTGGTAGGAATGAGTTATACGGAATTTGTGTTAACGAGCTGGTTTCAGCAGGGGATGATGGATAGTTTTTTAGTAAAGAGTGATGCAGAGAAGAAAGATTTGTTTGCTAGGTGGCTTGGGTTAGATGTGTTTAAAGAAATGAGGGAAAGGGTAAAGGAGAGGAAGAGAGAGGTAGAAGCAGATTTAAGTGCAAAAAGGGAATTGTTGAAGGTAGTTGAAAGGTTGAAAGAGGCAGGAGTATCAGCTGAGGAAGTAGAGAGAGCGCAGGAAGTGTTAAGGAAATGGAAGGACATGGTTCCGGTTTCAGTGGAGGAATACAGAGAGAAGAGGAGGTATGTGCTTGAGCAGTTAAAGAGGTGGAGGGATGCGGTAAAGGTAGAGGGGTTGATTAAGGAATTGAGGAAGGTGAGGGATGAACTGTCTAGCAAGGTATTAAATTTAGATGAGAAGAAGAAGTGGCTGAGGGATGGAAGGTGTTGGGTGTGTGGTTCAGAAGTAGATACAGAGAGGTTTCTGGCGGAGGTAAGTAGTGAAGTAGATAAAGTGATGAGTGCTTTAGCGCAGGTTGAAAGCAATCTTAGAGTGTTAGAGGATGTGTATATCAAAGGGAGAGGTATTGATAGGAGGGGGTTATTGAAGGAGATAATAGGGATGAGGAAGAGGATAGGTGATGTTGAGGAGTATAAGAGAGCTTTGGAAGTAGTTACGAAGGCGAGGGAGCATGAGCGGCAGAGGAAGGTGATAGGGGATGGAGTGGATGTTTCTGTGGTAAAGGAGTTGGAGTGGGAATTAGGGACGGCGAAGATGTGGGAGAAGGGTTTGAGTGATGATGGAGTGGTAGCGTATATTTTAGAGAAAGTGTTAGTGGTGTTTAATGAGTTGTTAAAGAAGTATGGAAATGTATTGGGGATAGATGTAGAGTTTCGGATAGGTAAGCGGGGGCAGTTAGAGGTAGAGGTTTCGGATGGGTGGAAGAGCATGAGTCATTTGAATTGGTGGAGTGGTAGTGAAAAGTATTTAGTGATGTTGGTAGTGATGCTAGGAATTTCTGAGTTTTTGAATTATATGGGTAAAGGGACGAATTTGTTGGTAATGGATGAGGTATTTGCTCCGTTCGATATGGTAAACAGGGAGCGTGTGGTTGAGTTGTTGAAGTGGCTTCAGGGTGGTGACAAAGCGGTGGTGGTGGTAACGCATCATGATGATGTCAAGCGGATGATTGCTGATATGTGCAGAGAGGTGTGGGTAGTGGAGAAGAGGGATGGGGTGAGCAGGTTGGTGGTTGAAAGGTAATGGTTTTTGGTAGGTGGTTGAGATATTGGATAGTGTATTATAGGAGGTAGAAGTGATGGGTCATTTGAGAAGTGTCTATAATTATTATGGTATTGGTGGCTTTACGAGCAGTTTTCTGGAACTAGAAGGGCTCATTTGTTATTTAGATGAGTGTTATTTAAAAGACGGTCTATATATTTTTTCAGATGATATTGATGCTGATTTATCTAAGGAATGTGACAAAGTAGTGAATAGTTATACTGAATAGCAGTTATGATGGGAGGGTGTTAGGAGAAGATGGGCAGGATGGTATCTGACAAAGTGTTAGTAATTGATATGGACGATAAAGAATCGTTGATTGGCGTACATTTTGTGGTGCATTACCATCTTGTAACTGTGAGACATTCGAGAAAGGAGAATTATATATCCGTAGAAGGTGAGACGTATCCGATCAAAGATGAGATAAAGAAGCTTGGGTTTCGGTGGGATAGTGCAAAGAAGAGGTGGGTGTCGAGTTTTAGTGAAATAAGGTTAAGGAAGATAATAGAGCTTGCGCAGAATTATATTGATAATCATCCCAAGGCGAAGGGGCTGGTGCAGTGTCGAAAGTGTGGTGATTGGTTCAGGCCGAGAGGAAGAATCAGTTGGGATGGTGTGGGGTGGTATTGCGGATGCTAAGTTTGTTTGATCATGTAGGATTATTATGTTTTTCAGTTTTTGTTGTATATATAGTAGTGAAAGTATTTGGGCGGATTGTAAGGAAAATAAAATAACATAGAGGAGTTAGAAATGTCAGGAGTAAGAAAAGATCAGCTGGAGAAGAGGCGAAGTGATATAATAAGTGCAATTAAGGAGTTAGGTGGGGTAGCGACTCCTGCGCAGGTTGCCGAATTATTGGGTAATATTAAAGGTGAGAATGTCAGGAAGTGCATGGGGAGGATGGCAGAGGATGGGATATTAGTGAGGGTAGGGCATGGTTTGTATAGAGTAGCGGGTAGTGGTATTTTGGAGGGGAAAGATGGAGGTTCAAGTGGTTTAGTCAAGGGTGTTTTGGTAGAGGATGTTCTGGAGAGAAAGGGCAAGTGTTTAGGTGTTTCGGAGAAGGATGGTGGTGATGGAGGTGTGAAGAGTGGGAGTGGTAATATAGGTGTGAGGGAGCTAGTTGTAAAGGCTCTCCTGGGTGAGGTAAAGTCGGTGTGTGTATTATATGTGAAATATAGTTTCTGGAAGTGGTTAGGTAGTATTTGTATAATGTGTCCAGATATGAAAGTTATGAGCAAAGTGAAAATGTTGATCGGTGAGAGTTATAAAATGTTGACTCCGTCGCAGTTAAGAGGTTTTGTTTCTGTTATAGCGGAAACGAAAGGTAATAAGACGGTGGGGGAAGTGTTAGATGAAGCTTTCATAGGGTGGGAGGAAATTAGCATTTAACAGGAGGAAGAGAGGTGGAGAAAGGTGTCAACATAGTAATGACAGCGTTTGGTAATTATGTGTGCAAAGTATTAGATGAAGGGGATGGGAGGTTAGTAGTAGCAGATCCTGTTCAGATGGTTGTGAATTTACAGAGCGGTACGGTGATATTAGCGGATACAGGGTTAGGGGAAATGGTGATTGTAGGGTCATATGGTTATGGCAGGGCGCCGGAGGATATTGTGAGGAGGTATTTTGATGTTATTTCAGGGAAGGGTGATGAGGCATTATCGAGTTTAATATAGAGGAGGGTGTAAGATGAAAGTAGAGGTATATAGATTAGACGATAGGGCGAGGCTTCCTGAGAGGAGCACTAAGGGATCGGTTGGGTATGATATATCTTCTGTTGAGGATGTGAAGGTAAGGCCTGGTGAGTTTAAGCTGATAAGGACTGGATTAGTGGTAAAGTCTGAATTTCCATTTGGTGTGTTTTTATTTCCGAGGTCGTCACTTTTCAGGGCAAAGGGGTTGATAGTGACGAATTCGGTAGGAGTAATAGATTTCGATTATTGTGGCGAAGGGGATGAGGTGATGATTCCAGTGATAAATGTCAGCAACAAGATTGCTCAGATAAAGGCGGGGGAGAAGATAGCGCAGATGGTGTTTTTGTGCGTAGGTGATTTGGAGGTGGTGGAGGTAAGTGAGCCGCCTGCGGATAGGTCGAGGGGTGGTTTTGGGTCGACTGGTGGATATTTAGATGTTTGATGTTTATGGTCAAGCAGCAAGGATGGATGGTATGACATGTTTAAAGGAGCTATTGTAGCGATTGTTACACCGTTTCGCAACGGGAGAGTGGATGAGGAAAGTCTTCGGCAGTTAATAGAGTTTCAGATTGCCGAAGGAACGAATGGTATTGTGCCTTGCGGGACAACAGGGGAGTCGGCAACTCTTTCTTTCGAAGAGCATGAGAGAGTTATTGAGATAACCATTGAGCAAGTCAACAAGCGGGTGCCGGTTATTGCTGGGACTGGATCTAACAATACTGATGAGGCGGTAAAGCTTACACGTCATGCTTACAAAGCTGGGGCTGATGGTGTGTTGGTGATTAGTCCATACTACAATAAACCTACTCAGGAGGGGTTATATCGCCATTTTGCGAAGATAGCTTCAGAGGTGGATATACCGATCGTTCTTTATAACATCCCTGGGAGGACTGGGGTGAACATGGAGCCAGAAATTGTTGAGCGGCTTTCGAAGATTCCGAATATTGTCGGTATAAAAGAAGCTTCTGGTTCTATGAAGCAGATTATGGACATTATTGCTCGATGTGGAGAAGATTTTGTTGTGCTTTCTGGTGAAGACTATCTAACGTTTCCGCTTATGAGCGTTGGAGGCAAAGGAGTTATTTCTGTTGTATCTAACATTGTGCCGAGAGATATGTCGGAAATGTGTCGACTTGCTCTTGAAGGAAAATGGGATGAAGCCAGAGCTCTTAATTACAAACTTCTTCCTCTCTGTCACATTCTGTTTTGCGAAACTAATCCAGTGCCAGTAAAAGCTGCTCTTGCTATGATGAGAAAGATACCTAGTGATGAAGTTAGGTTACCTCTCGCACCGCTTTCTGAAGCTAATAGGAAGAGGTTGTATAATGAGATTAAGAGGTATGGGTTAGTTTAGAGTGTATGGGTGTTGTATAATTTGTAAGGAAGGGGAGGTAGGGTGGTGCTGACGCTGGAGATGAAGAAAAAGGAGCAGAAGAAGTATAAAGAGCTTTTGGTTAGAAATGCAGATTTTAGTAGTATATCAAAGGGGCTGATACTATCGTATATTGGGGCGAGGATTTGCTATTGGGATGGGCATCCGTTAGCTTTAGCTAAGGAAGATACTGAGGATGTAATTGAATTTTTATTGAGATTGAAGCGGGCGGGGCATTATAGTATTTTTGCTCATACTCCGATTATTGTTGATATGTACGAGTTGAAGGCAGAGGAAAAGTATGCTCTTGCCAAAACATATTTTAAAGCGTTTTTTGATGATAGAAGTAAAAAGGCGCTTTTCAATTTGAGGCATTTTGCTGAGGTGATGGGTGATGAGGAGTTTGAGAGGCTGATATCAGTAGATTTAGATTTGGGTGGGGTGAGTGTAGTTGTATTTGGAAGGAGTGGTAGTCGGTGGGAGAAGGTTATGGAGGGGAGTTTGGAAAGTGTTTATTGCGATTGGGCGGGTTTTGAGAGGGAGGTAGTTATATTGAAAGGGGAAGAGGAGGAATTTGAGTGGATGTCAGTGATTGCGTATAATTTTTCGAGAATATTTAGTCATCAATTTGTAAGGCATACGTGGTTAAATTTCAATCAGAGGTCGCATAGGTATACGAAGGTTGATTCGTTTATAATTCCTGATTGTTTTGATGATGAGGATAGAATGATATATGAGAGTTTTTGTAATGTTGGGTTGACTTTATATAATGTATGGAGTAAAAGAATAAAGAAAGAGTGGGCAAGGTTTATTATTCCTCAGGGGGTGGTAACTACGGTGATAGCTTCAGGGCCTAGGTTTGTGTGGGAGGATTTTGTAGAGAAAAGGAACACATCGAGAGCGCAAGGTGAGATAAGAGAGTTAGCTGAAGTAGTAAATAGTGTAATAAAATAAACTAGTGAATAATGGGGGAGTGGAGAGATGAATTTTATATGTTGTGGTGGAAAAGTAAATGTATCGACTCTGAATGTTGGAGATGGATGGGAAGTAGTTGTGTCAGTGAATACTGAAGGTTTTCGAGTGGCGGATGTGCTTCAGGTGTTAAGGGAGAGAGAGTTTAATGAATATGATGTGGACAGTGGAAAGGTCAGGGTGTTTGCAAAGCATGTAGATGTTGAAGAAATGGTTGAAATGGTGACCAATCTTTCTGTTGATATTGTTAAAGCTGTAGGGAGCGAAAAAGAGATGTTTAGTATTACATGAGGTGGTAGGGTGCGCAGGTTCATTCTGAGAAAGTGTAATATATTTGGGGAGGAGTTTGATATTTCATCGTTTGTGTTAAAGTTTAAAATGATGAAGGGGAGGGAAAAGGAGGAGTATATACTTTCGGTTATAGAGCGTTATGGTGCTATGAGTGAAGAATTTTATTTTGTGATACAGACGTTTGTGCTATATGTAATGATAAAGCACGGGGTAAGTTTTGACGAAGATGTGTTTCAGGATGCGTTTGTTTCTGTGCTGGAAAAGGTAAGGTATTGGGACATTAAGAAGGGTTCGTTGTTATCTTTTTTGTATTCTCTGATTAGAGATAGGGTGTCGTATAGGAAGTATATAGGTGCAAGGGAGTCGGTGAGGGAGGTAAGTTTGGTTGAGTGTGATCCGGCATCTTTGTCTATTGTGGCTGAGGTTCCTGAGGTGCCTGGTTATGGTAGTGATGCGTTGAAGTTGAGGAAAAGTGTGCTGAGAAATATAGAGTGTGTGGATGATTCAGTATATAGGAGAGCTTTTCTTTGGAGGAAGGTGGGTGAAGTGGTATGAAACGGAGTCATTGAAACTAGTAATAGAAGACATTGATCAAGATGCAGTGTTGCTGTTATACTTGGCGGAGAAGCTAAAGGCGGATCTCCGCATTTTGTTATTTTTATACGATAAGTATGGGAAAGACATATGGTTTTTCTTTTATATGTTTGCTGGTGTTGTTGTTAAGTTTCCTTCCACAGAGCGATTCCTGAGAATAATTCGTGATATTCAGACTGTGGTTTCTGGAGGAGAGGTATCGAGTGCTGTAGGCAAGTTTGCGAAAAATGTTGTGGAGAAGAGTCGGGTGGAATTGGATTTGCGGGATAAGAGAATGTTTCCTTTAGGGTTGTTAGGGGTGTATGAGTCGGATGATGATTTTAGTGATGATGAGAATAATGGAGGTGATTAAATGTGGTAGAGAAGGTGATGTTTAACAATGTGAGGAAGAAGCTTGAGGAGTTAGTTGATTTATATGATAATGCTTATGCAGTGTGGTATGAGAAGTGTAGGAAAGAGGTGGAGGGAGGGAGCAGGACTGTTGAGTGGTATAGTAGTATAATAGACAATTTGCATAAAAAGATTGAGGAGATGTTAGTTCTAATGGAGAAGATTGTAAAGTTAGAGAAGGAGGTATCTAAGATAAATCCTGTTGATGAAGGGATAAAGGCGCTCACGTATAGTATTCTTTCTCTGGATGAAGAGGACAGGAAGGAAGTGATTGATTTTGTAAAGAGCAAAATAGAGAGGAGGAGCATGGAGAGGCGGTTAGTATGAGCAGTGTAACTAAAGAGACGATTTGCTTATTGGATCAATTAGTTGAGGTAGATGTTGGAGCTGTTGTTAAGGTTCGTGATATGATTCCTGTAGATGAGTGGGTTGAGAATGTATATTATTCTGGGCCTGTAAGCAGGATGTATGATTTTTGGAAGGAGAAAATTGTAGAGGTATTTAATCGTGGTGTAAATGAGGTAATAGTAACAGGTAGTATTGGTGGTGGGAAGACTACGTTTGCGAATGCGCTTTTAATGCGGAAGTTGTATGAGTTAAGTTGTTATTTAAATCCAGAGGCGTTATTTAAGTTACTTTCTGGGACTAGGATAGCGTTTATGTATTTTACGGTTACGTTGAAGCAGGCGGCTAGGACAGGTTTTTCGATGTTGAGGGATATGATAGATTCGACTGAGTATTTCAAGGATGATTTTCCTAGGGATAGGGAGGTCAATTCGGAGATAAGATTTCCAAAGTTGTCGGTGTATACAGGTAGTGAGTTTAGCCATCAATTAGGTTTAGCGTTGATAGGTGCTGTATTAGACGAAGCGAATTTTATGAAATCGAAGGATCCTCTGGAGAAGGCGAGGACGCTTTATACAGCAATTGTAGAGAGAAGGAAGAGCAGATTTGTAGTAGATGGGAGGGACATGGGGTTGTCAGTGCTAGTGAGTTCTGCGGAGGAGCCGAGCAGTTTTGTTGAGGAGAGAATAAGAAAGGTTGGGAATGAGGATGATGTTATGGTTATTTCTGTTGTAGGATATGAATTAAAGAGGCATCATTACAGCAGTAGTAGTTTTGTAGTATTTACTGGGACTGAGTTTAGCAGACCCAAGATAATAGATACAGTTGAGGATTTGGTGGAGGTGTTGGGGTGGTTTAGGGTAAGTAATAGTGTTATTGAGGAAGTGAGAAAATATCCTGTTAAGTATTCTGTGAATAATGTAGTTCCGCTTGAGTATAGGGGGTATTTTAAGGAAGTTCCGGTTGATTTCAGGAGAGCGTTTGAGGAAGATATTTATAGGGCGTTGAAAGATGTGATAGGTGTAAGTATTGGGGGAGAGAACAAGTTGTTTAGGTCGATGATTGCTTATGATGAAGCTCTAGTGCAGAAGCCGAAGTTGTTTAAGGATGATGTTGTTCAGTTGAGTAGTAAGGATGATGTAAAGCTTCAGGATATGTTTAGGTTGGATTTAGTAAGTGATAAGGATATGCCGAGGTATATGCATGTTGACTTAGGTATAAAGCATGATAGGACTGGCATGGCGTGTGCAAAAGTAATTGATATAAAGAGGTCTGACTTAGGGGATTTACCTGTGGTTGAGGTTGAGTGGATGGTAGGGATAGAGAGGAATATGAGGGATATAGATGATGAAGTGCCGCTGTGGAAGATACGGGAGTTTTTGATATGGTTGAGGGAGCATGGTGTGAACATAGTGAAAGTAACGTTTGATAGTTTTCAGTCTGTGGATATGATGCAACTTTTGCAGAAGAGAGGATTTCAAGTGGAGATGCAGTCTGTGGATAGGACAGATGATGCTTATAGAAATTTAGTAACGTTATATTTAGAGAGGAGAATAAAGCATGTAGAGAATGTAGTGTATAGGAGAGAGTTGTTTGGGTTGGAGTGGGATGGGAGGAAGGTAGATCATCCTCCTGGAATGTCGAAGGATATAACAGATGCTGTGGCTGGGGCGGTGTATTTAGCTGTTAGGGAGTGGAAGCAGGGCAGTTATGAAATAATGGCAAATCCTGAGTTGTTTGATGAGAAGATAGAAGAAAGATGGATTGAGGATAGGTGGAGTGATTGGAAGGTAAACAGTTGGGATGATTTCTTTAAAAAGTGGGGAAGAAAGGGTAGTATTTATGAACGTTGGGGGTTTTAGCGTATAATTTATGAAGAGGTTTTATATTCTATTTTGGATAGTGTAAAGGGGGATGGTAATGAAGCGAAGCATATTAGAAAAGTTGATAACGTTTTTAGGATTTTCGAAGGATAGAGGTAGCAATGATGGATTTCAGCAGTTTAGTACGCATATTAGTCGTGAAGAAGAGCTGATTCGGGAGATGAAGTCCTGGTCAGCTTTTTATAATTTGTTATCTGATAAGAGTCGAAAATATTTTTTAGCGCAGGTATTGGGTCAGCCTGTTCAGGATAAGCAGAAGATGATGGAGGTGGTTGAGGCGTATAAAGATACGTTTTTTCATCAGATGATTGTAAATTTGTTAGTGGATGATGCATTGAGTGTAGATCCTGTGTCTGGTGATGTAGTAGTGTTAAGCACAGTGAATGAGTATTTGAAACCTGTTGTTGATGGGTTGCAGGAGCGAATTGATTTAGATGCATTTATATCGTCGATAATAGAAGATGTGGTAGCGTATGGTGATTATATTGTGAGGGTGGTGCATAATGGAAAGAGGGTAGTAGCGTTAGAGGATGATATTGATCAGAAGAAGGCGGTAGTAGTGTATAAGGCGGGGAAGCCGGTATGTCTTATTGATCATTCAGAGTTAACGAAGAATTCTGATGATGGAATGTTGGATTATACTGAGTTTGTGCATTTTTCAGTTAATCCGAGGAAGATAAGGCTGAAATTACCTGAGAATATTTATGCACGCACTGATTCTATTGAGTTTACTGAATATGTAAGGGTAGGGAAGCCGCTCTTTTGGGGGTTATGGGATTTATTAAATTCGCTTTATATATTGATGGTATTTTATCCGGTATTTTGCGTGCAGAAGTTGAATGCGTCGACTGTAGTGGGTATAAAGGTTCCAGCTGAGACTTCGATGCAGAGGGCGTGGGAAGTAGCGAGAAAGTATCAAGAGCTGTTAAATGTTTACACGACGGTAGACGAAAGAGGGAGAGTAGCGCTTGTTGATGTAATAGATACGGTAGGCAAGTATAAAGTAGTTCCTGTTTGGGGTGATGAGAAGGGATTTATACAGTTAAATGAGCCGAGGTTTGATGAAAGTTATGCGCTTGATATTGTAGATGAGTTGAAGGTGACGCTTTGTGCGTCGCTTGGTGTGCCTTACAGTTTTCTGTTTGGGTCTAGGGAGGGGGCTACTAAGCTTGATACGTTGAAGGGTTTCAGCAGGTATGTAAAGAAGGTTGCGTCAATTCAGCGAGCGGTAAGGGAAGGTTTATATCAGTTGGTAAGAATAGAAGCGAGGTTGCAAGGTTTTGGTGATGTAGCAGTGGAAGAGATTGATGTCAGATTTAGAAATGCATTGATAAGCACAGAGCATTTAGACAAGTTGGAGTTTGTGGCTGGAATGATTGAGACTGTAAGAGGTGCGATTGATGCAGTGAATGAGATTGCTTCGGTGTTAGAGGGCAGTATAGATAAAGATAAGATTACGGAGTTTCTGAATGAACACTTATGTTTGATAGGGCTTGATGGTGCTATAAAAGTGGACAAGGTGCAGGGGAAAGAAGTTAACAAGCCGGCGGAGGATGTTGATGTAGATAAGTGGATGGAGGAAGAAGAGGAAGGTGTGGAGGAAGTGGAGTTTCCATTCGAGGCGGGTATGGAATCTGATGAAGAGGAATTTCCGTTTGAAGTAGAACATGGAGGTAAAGGGCATGATAAAATTTAAGAATAAACTAGATGAAGATATTTTCAGATCTGAGTTTTTGAAGAGTAATATGTCGTTAGATGAGTTTTTAGTGAAGAGAGGGGAGTTAGAGGTTGGACTTGTTGATTTCGAACGGTCTCAAAGGCAGAAGCAGAATTGGAGGAGATACAGGTGGAAGTATCTTAGGGGAATACGGAGGTTTCATTCGTCGACTGAGGGAAAGAGGTTTCATAGGAATTTAGCAAGGTATTTAGCGACTCGTGATAGTGGTTCTTTATTGAAGTTGTATCAGGTAGAGAAAGAGAAGGAAAGGGAGAGAGGAAATGATTACAGGTTAGATGTAAGGAAGGTTTCGGAGAATTTAGAATTTTTGATTGGGGCTTTATCTGCGGGGGTGCATGGATTGATTGAGAAGAGGTATTATAATGTTAGCATAGATGAAGCGGTTGAATATGATTTATTTCTTGAAGAATTATTAAGGAAGGTGGTAGAAGTGCTGGAATGGGTATTTGGTGTTAGGGAAGGAGTTGATTGGGATTTTTGGATTGGGATTTGTAAGGATGCATTAAGTAAGTTAGGGTTAGAAGTTCCTGAAAAAGTAGAAAAGGAAGGGGAGTTGTTAGAGTGGTTTATAAGAAAGTTGAAAGAGGGGGTAAAGATGGAAGATGATGACGAAGAGTCGCCTTCGGAAGGAAGTGTATGATTTTGCAGTAGCGTATATGCATCAGTTTTTGTTGCAAGATGTAGGGCTCTTGCCTGATTTAGATTCTTTTGTTCGGAAGGTGGCATTTTCTTCTACTATTATAGATTTCTTTTCGAAAGATGAGCTGAGAAGGGAGTTTTTGGTATTTTCTGGGTTAGATAGTAATGTATTTGATGAAGTTGGTATGGAGTTTCCTGATGATTTTACTGTAGATATTGATGCTGGTAGTGAGGATGGATTGTTAATGTGGTTACAGGATAATGTGGATAAGGTGTGTGAGGAGGAGGGAGCGGATGAGTTGTGGGTTATGGAGAAAGTAAATCGTGGATATGTAATTGTGTTGACTGATATTGGTGTATCGATAAATGATATAGTGAAGCAGTTGGAAGAAAGGGGTATAGAAGCAAACAAAAGTAGTGCTTATAAGTTTGAGAGAGGTGGTGCTCCGAGGGCTGGTGATGAGAAGTGGGTGTATTTGTTGAATGTTGTGAAGGTATGGAATAGTAAAGAAGTTGAAGTTATCAAGTTGAGTGATATTAGTGAGCATAAGGTGAAGGTAGGGGATTTGTTAAGGGGATTGAATGAAGGGATATCACTTGAGGCATTATATCGTGGTGCTGAGTTATATAGAATAAAGCAGCCTGGTGTTCAGAGGAGAGTGGATGCTGGTGAGTATTTACAGCATAGCCATGTGATGCAAGTAAGGTTTCAGGCGTTTTGGAGTATGAGAGAATTAAGGATAGAGGCGAAAGTAAAGAGTGAGTCGAAAGAGGGTGAAGAGTATAGAGTAGTGATAGTAGTGGAAGATATGGATTTTTCGGAGGAGTTTGACCCATGGACGCCGGTAAAGGTTTTAGATTGGAAGACGCATGAAGAGTTTTATATGAGATTAATTGATCCGAGTGATGAGGTGAGGTTATACTGCACGTGTAAAGATTTTCAGTGCAGGTTTTCTTGGGTATTGAAGTCTATGAGGGCGTTGCAGGGTAGGGTTACATGTCCACGTAGAACGACTCATAGGAAGTCGCAGAATGTAGGTAGGGTACCGAGTGCGTGCAAGCATATATTTTCTGTTTTTGAATTACTGGTAAAAAACAGAGTGATTGTATCTAGAGTATCACAGAGAGCAAGTGAGATTGATATAACATCTGGGTTGTGGGCATAGAAATAGTGTAGTTTTTAGTTTGTTGTTTTATATTATATTGCGAAGATAACACCAAGGAGGTATTAGTAATGAGAAAGAGGAAAACGTTGGCAGAGGAATTGATAAGTGTAACTAGGAAGTTTCGCAAAATGTTTCTTGAGCAGACTGTTTCTGATTTAGGTGAAGTTCCTGCTGGTCCTGCGGAAGGTGAGGAAGTTAATGTTAGTGCTGATGAAATAGGTGATGAAGTGTATGGAGATGCTGTGCAGGAAATAGTGTCAGCGATGAATGATGCTGGTATTGATGGTTTTGAAGCAAGTGGTATTACAACTTTTGTATTAAAAAAGGATGGGAAGGAGATTACTTTTGAAGTAAGCACAATAGATTCTGAACCTGTTGTAGTAATTTATACAGAGGACGGAAGAGTTACGGTGTCGCTGGCGCCTCTTATTGGTTATGTTCAGTCAGCAGAAGATGCGGTTGAGAAGCTTGCTAATGATGCGGATGCGTTAGATGAATTTTCTATGCTGGCTGGGGATATTGCTGGTGTTGAGGTTGGTGCTGAGAGTGAAGTTGATAGTGGGGACTGGTATGGTGAAGAACCTGATGAGGAAGATGAGTTTGAAGTAGGTGGTGAAGAAGTTGGTGATGAAGATGAGTTTGAAGTAGATGATGAAGAGGCTGATAGTGAAGATGAGTTTGAAATTGGCGATAATGAACAGGGTGATGAAGATGAGGGGTCTGGGGAGGATGAAGAAGCAGAAGGTGGTGATGAAGAGGAGGAGGAAGCAGATGATAGTGGGGGAGTTAGGGAGTCGATAAGGAAGAAAATGCGGGCGCTGAGACTGAGGGAACAAACTGATCAATATGATATGTCTTCGGGCAGGAGAGATATAACGATAGGCATGATTCAGGATAGTGATCAAAAGATAGGCGGAATTCCTGTGAGAACTGTGGATGTGATAAAAGGGAAGGAGCAGGTGAGTGGTGGAGAAGGCAAGGCTGTGACGATGTATCCTAACTTATATGCCCTATTCAGGGAAAAGGAAGGGCTTTCTGACGTGGAGGGATTTGTAAGAGAAGAAGTCCCTTCTTCTGAAAGTGAAAAATAGGAAGGGGAGAGGCAGAGATGTCTCAGCTAATTCGTGATACTGTTGCGGGGGATTTAAGGTTAGTAGAAT
>Ga0080004_1057147_pt1 | contig 41650 bp, 34 predicted proteins | sample WasSprMetagenome_FD_69207 | JGI IMG/M metagenome (GOLD analysis project Ga0080004, IMG submission 69207) | Sulfidic aquatic microbial communities from Washburn Spring, Yellowstone National Park, USA - WS (SPADES assembly) (version 2) | ecosystem: Environmental > Aquatic > Thermal springs > Hot...
TGAGAGAGTATTCAACATACTGTCATTTGGCGATGGCGAGGATTACGACACACTGCCAAAGAGGCTGCTAGCAGAGCCCATGCCTGAAGGGCCTTCTCAGGGATATGTTGTTAAGCTTAGTGAAATGCTTCCAGACTACTACAGAGCCAGGGGATGGGTAAGGGGAAGACCAACCAGAGCAAAGCTTGAAGAGCTGGACTTGAAGTGGCTAGCTGACTGGCTAGCAAAAGAAGGGCTGTTACCAGCTTAACAAAAAATAACCACACTAATTTTTTACTAAAACCCTTTCTCTTTACCTCACCAAGCATAGCACTGGATTAGTAGTGCTGTTTGAAGTCAGTACAAGAGACTGGGTTGTAAAGTTATCTCCACATCCAGATGAGCTTGTAGTTGAAGTTTCATCTGAATGCGATATGAATTGTCTTCACAGCTTTAGAGTAAGGGAGACTTTGGAGATCGGTGTTAAGAAGATTGTGTTTTCTGGCCGGGGCGAGTCCCTGGCTCACCCTAGAATAGATAGCATGGTGAAAATGTGTAAGGAACTTGGATTAAGTGTTGCATTGAATACTAATGGCACTCTTCTCCACATGTTTACAGACTTAGTGCTGAGGTATGTTGATGAGCTGTTTGCGTCTCTAGATTCTGCATCTGCAAAAACCTATGCTTCTCTACGCCTGCTCCCTATCTTCAATACTGTGATTCAGAGCCTAGAAGAGGTTCTGAGGTTTAAGCAGTTGAGATGCATTCTAAAGCCCAGGGTAGTAGCTCTGTGTACTGTGACAAAGCTGAACATAGAGGATATAGTAGCGTTTCTGAAGATGGCTAGGGACCTGGGTGTAAATGAAGTTGTGTTCTCCTTTTCGATACCCCTTTAACAACAACAGCATTAACTGCTTAAGAATGTGTAGAGCAGTTCTATGCAAAGCTTGCAGAAGCAGAGGCTGTGCTCAAAGAGCTTGGTCCCAGCATATCAAAACCACCAAAACCATTCACACCAGATGTTAAATGCCCCTTTGCCTCAAACAGAGCTTTGTTTATTAGAAGCGATGGTGCTATAACACCCTGCATTCACTATGCATACAGCTGGACAACAACAGTATTCGGCTTGAGGAGAAGCATAAAGGCTGTTATCCTAGGGCACATAGGCAGAGACAGAATTATTGATGTGTGGAGAACAAGATATGCCAAAATGCTTTATAGGTTAAGCCTTAGAAAAGCAATACCCTCATGCCTTACCTGCACCCTAGCAGAGTACTGCATGAAGACAAGAAGCAACGAAGCTGACTGCCTCGGTGGACAGCCAAACTGCGGCCACTGCCCCTTCTACCACAGACTCACCTTCTGCCCACTTTAAAATGTTCATCAAAATACTACCACACCCTAACTCTAAGGGGGTTTGCCATAAGCTAGAGTAACGCTACTTTAATTTAAGTCAATTAGTATCTTGAATCACATAACAAAGAGTGTTTCGGTAAAGGGCTTAGGGAGTTAGAAGACCTAGTAATATACCTCTAATAAAACCATTTAATAATTTACTTACATGTCACTTATAGTACGAAAAGATATAAATTCTTTGGTGAAAGTGTTTAAAGTGGTGAGTTATTATTACTGTACACATATTGAATTTTTTAGATTTAGCTGAAGAGGCTGCTAGGCTAGACCCAGACAAGCTTGCGGTTATAGATTACTCGTGGGGATTGAGAGAGAGCTATACATATCTTGATATTGAAAGGCTTTCTAACAATATTGCCTCTATATTGGAGAAGCTGGGAATCTCTAAGGGGGATCGCGTATCAGTTTTATCATATAACAATGTAGAGTACTTGTCTATTTATATGGCTACTATTAAAAAAGGAGCAATATTAGCTCCCTTAAGCTGGAGAGCCTCTCCAAAAGAACTAGCGTTTATGATTGATGATGTAGAGCCTAAGGTGCTTTTCTACCATAGAGAATTTGAAGATCTTCTCAAGAAAGCCCTTGAAATGAGCTCTAGCAAACCTAAAGTGACGGACATAGAGGAATTGAGGAGATTGCACAAAGAAGAGCTAGGAAAAAGCTATCAAAAAGACCTTCTATCAGAAGAGGATGTTAGTATGCTTCTTTATACAGGAGGTACGACAGGAGGGCTTAAGGCCGCAATGATACCATATAGACAGGTTATATGGAATGCCATAAACACTGTGATTTCGTGGGGGCTGACTCCAAACGATGTAGCGCCTAACTTCTTTCCATTCTTCCATACTGGTGGATGGCATGTAATAACAATTCCTCTATACATAGTACGTGGAACTGTTGTACTGGTTAAGAAGTTTGATCCTGATGAAGCAATTGAAGTTATAGAAAGGGAAAAATGCACAGTTGTAATAGCAGTACCTACAATGTTTCAAATGATGAGCAAATCACCTAAATTTAAAGATGCGAAGTTTAGCAGTGTTAGATTTTTCAAGAGCGGTGGAGGTATGAGCCCTTATGAGTTGGTCAAAATATACTGGGACAAAGGGGCTAAGTACTTCCAAGGGTATGGATTAACAGAAGCAGGTCCAAACCTCTTATATACACCTGAGAGCACTATGAAAGAAAAGGCTATGAGCGTTGGAAAGCCAGGGCTCTTTGTTCAGCTTAAGATAGTTAAAGAAGATGGAACAGAGGCTAAGCCAGGCGAAATAGGAGAGCTTTATGTTAAAGGACCTATAACTTTTGTGGGATATTGGAAGAGGCCTAAGGAGACTACAGACGCTATAACTCCTGATGGATGGGTAAGAACAGGGGACCTGTTTACAATAGATGGAGACGGCTACTTCTATTTTGTAGAAAGAAGAAAATTCATGATAAAGACTGGAGGAGAGAATGTGTATCCTTCCGAAGTTGAAGAAGCTATAAGAAGCCATCCAGGTGTTGACGAAGTTGCAGTATTTGGCGTGCCAGATCCTAAATGGGTTGAAGCTGTAGCGGCAGTTATAAAGCCTAAACCAGGTTGGCGTATTACACCAGAAGAAATAAAAACATACCTTAGAGATAGAATAGCTGGCTATAAGATTCCTAAGCATATATGGATTGTTGATGAGGTTCCAAAGACAGCTGTTGGAAAGATTGACTATGCTTATCTTAAGCGCACATACTCTGAAATTGTAAACAAAGAGTTTCTCTGAAGCTATAAGTAAGACCTAGTTCAGTTTAAGTGGATAATGCCTATAGTTTTGAAGTATTTAGAAAGCCAGCAATTGATGTAAGTAGAGAATTTTAGAATCTTTATGTAGTTAGCATTAAGAAATGTGTACAAAGAAGGAGATCCTAAAATTCCTGAGCTAAGCTACTGCTGTGATTGCTGTGAATATATTTAGAAGTATACATGTAGCAATAGAAGTGCCTATAAAAAGGGTATTTTTAAGTACAATGATTAAAAGGTTTTGAATTAAGGGATTGAGTAGTTGTATTTAAAGCAAATAACGTCCTAATTATGATATTGATGCTGTTTAAAATTATAGTTCATCTGTGGGCCCGCCATGTTTTTCTTTCAAGATCCTTCTTAGAAGCTTACCTGTTGAGCTTCTAGGAATTTCGTCTACAATAGCTACATACTTTGGAAGCTTGTATCTTGCAATTTTACCACTAAGGAAGTTTATGATCTCATCTTTTGTGATTTTATATCCGGGTCTTAGCTTTATAACAAGTTTAGGAACCTCTCCCCACTTCTCATCAGGAACGCTAATCACAGCACAATCCTCTACAGCAGGATGCTGTGATGCCAGCTCTTCTATTTCTCTTGGATAAATTTGCTCACCTCCACTTTTTATAATGTCTTTTTTCCTATCCACTATGTAGAAGTACCCTTCATCATCGTAAAAGCCTATATCACCTGTATATACACATCCATCTCTTAGTGTAGATGCAGTTTCTTCATCTCTTCTCCAATATCCAGAGAATATTAGAGGACCACATATAACTATTTCACCAGGTTGGTTAGGCCCTAACTCTCTACCACTTTCATCTACAATCTTAATTACGTTAAAAACAAATGGTTTACCAACACTTTTCCACCTAGCCTTAATCTCATCAAGAGACAAGTCATAAATAGGCATGGTTAGATTGTTAGGCCCTCCTTCAGTAATTCCATAGCCTTGAGCCATCTTCACACCTTTTGACCAGTAAGGCTCCATGATTTTTACATCATTTGGTGCACCACCACTAAGCATCCACTCAACATCAGTAAAGGAGGAGTCTTTAAAGCCTTCAGCCTTCATAATCATGTAGTATATTGTGGGAACGGCGAATATGATCCAAGGACCCTTTAAAGTTTCTACTATTTCTAAAAATAGTTTAGCATCAAACCTTTTTATTAAATATATGAGTCCCCCACGTGCTAAAAGCGGTAGTGTTAGTAAGTTCCATCCACCTGTATGAAATAGTGGTAAGAGAAGTACTGTTTTATGCTCTTCTTTCAATCTCCAGGTGAGTATCTCAGAAATTACATTATAGAAAATCTGCCTGTAGGAAATTATAGCACCCTTTGGAATTCCTGTAGTACCGCCTGTGAAAAGTATCATAGAGGGTTCTTCAAAATTGAAGCCCCTCCTCAACTCAATGCCTCCACCTCTCAGTGCCTCATCATAGAGATGCTCTGAGCCTAGAGGTTCTGCATCAATCACTATTCTCGATATACGAGAAGCTGTGTCTTTATTAATCGCTTTCTCAACAAGCTCTCTAAACATAGCCTCATATACTATTACCTTTGGCTCGATCTCACTTAGCAATACCTTTATTTCACTTGGCGTAAGCCTCCAATTAAGAGGCACTAAAATACTTCCTAGTTTTCGAGATGCAATAAATAAGTCTATGTACTCTATTCTATTCATTAAAAGTGTAGCAATTCTATCGCCTGTTTTAACAGATAAATCAGCCAGATATTTTGCAACTTTAGAAGCTCTGTGAATTAAGTCATTATAACTATATTTGTTACCTGTTTCGTACTCAACAATGGCTGTCCTAGTTGAGTAGAGATCTCCTAATGCATTAAATATGTCTAAGTCTATTGTGAAGAAGTTCCTTCTTTCAGTGCCTTCAAGTATGTGACTGATATGCAAAAGTATCACCATTTCTTAACTACATAGCTAAACTTAAATACATCGCTGAAGCATAAAACATTTTAGTTAGGCTGTGTATTATTTTAAGTTGTTAGGAGGCATGTTTTTATGGTTGGAATTGTTTCCTATGGGCTATATCTTCCTAGCAATATAGTTACAAGTAGGCAAGTGTCGGAAATTAGTGGAATACCTGTAGAGGTTATTGAGGAAAAGCAGGGATGGAGAGTAAAGCGAGTAAGCGATCCAGATGAAATGCCTTCTGAAATGGCTGTAAAGGCTGCATATAATGCACTAGAAGCTGCGAGGGCTGTTGGCATTGGGCCCAAGGATATAGATGCAGTTATATATGTTGGTAGCGAGTTTAAAGATTATGGGGTGTGGTTAATGTCTACACGAGTTCAGGAGGCGTTAGGAATTACAGAGGCATTTGCGTTTGATATAGCTGCTATGTGCGCAGGCTATCCATTTGGCTTAGCAATAGCTAAGAGGTTTAAGGATCTGGCCAGGAATATTCTCTTAGTTGCTGCATCTAAAGAATCTTATCTTGTTAACTATAAAGATCCTAGCACCAGTTGGCTTAATGACTTTGCTGATGGGGCCTCAGCTATCATAGTATCCAGAGATTATAATAGAAATCTCGTTCTTGAAAGCTCATTCATAGCAGATGGAAGGTTCTGGGGAGCTGTGGTGGTAAGCTCCCTTGGGGCATACATATTTAAGAACGGCAAAGACCCAGAGCTCATAAAGAGACCCTTCTTTGAAAGTGTAATGGATAAGGAGCTTCTGAAAAAAGAGCTTACATCAGTTAGCAAGAGAAACTTTGTAAGGGTGATAAAGGAAGCTGTTGAGAGAAGTGGTTATAGTATAAAGGATGTGGATCTACTAGTAATTAATCATATGAAGAGGAGTTTTCATTATGAAATAGTTAAAGAGCTAGGGCTAGACCCAAGTAAGACTATATATTTAGAGGATTATGGTCATACGCAGAGTAGCGATATGGTAATAGGTCTTGATATAGGTATTAAAAGAGGTATTGTTAAGAATGGATCTATAATCGTGTTTGCATCAGGAGGTACAGGATTTATATGGGGAGCAACAGTGGTGAGGTGGGGCTAATGCCCTATGTTCTATCCAGAGATGCAAAAATATACTATGAGGTCAGGGGCGAGGGATCGCCATTGGTCCTTGTAGAGGGGCTTGGATATGCTATGTGGATGTGGATTATGCAGGTAGAAGATCTTTCAAGAGATTTCAAGTTAATAATGTTTGATAATAGGGGTGTAGGTAAGTCAGATAAACCTCCATATCCTTACACAATGGATCTCTTTGCTGATGACCTTAAAGCAGTATTAGATGTAAATAACGTAGAAAAAGCCCACATATTAGGTGTATCAATGGGAGGAATGATAGCACAGCATTTTGCTCTCAAGTATCCCTCAAGGGTCAAGTCTCTTATTCTTGTAGCGACACACCATGGAGGGAGAGACGTGGTTCCACCTTCTAAGGAAGTTATACAGGTTATGTTTGGTCCTCCCCCTCCTGGTATTAAGGATGAAAGAGAGCTGTACAGGTGGAAAATGAGCTACGCCCTTTCAAAGAAGTGGTACAACGAAAATCAGAATATTGTGAATCGCCTTGTAGAACTTAGACTTGCAGAACCTCAACCTCCAGAGGCATATCTAAACCAGGCCAGTGCGGCATTTACTTTTGACGCGTCTACTAAGGTCTCTGAAATTACAGCCCCCACACTAATTATACATGGTAGTGAGGATCTTGTTGTACCAGTTGAGAATGCCTATAAGCTTCACGAGAAAATAGCTAGTTCATCTCTTATCATATTTAAAGGTGCTGGACATTTGGTTCACGTAGAAAGAGCTACCTTATTTAATAATGCTGTAACAATATTTGTAAAACTTGTAGAAAGAGGAAGATATAGACCTTTGAGAAGACCCTTAATCGTAGAGTATAGTATTGCTGAATTAGAAAAATTATTATCAGGAAGCGCAGAAGACGTGTCTATCCAATAGTACATTCAAGAAAATTTATAAAGCATTATTTGTCTATAGTATATTACTAGAGGTGTTATAATGGGTTTGTGTATAGGGTATAGAGTACTTGTATATGTACTCTTGCTGCTCTTATTAATATCAACCGCAAGTATACTTTGCACAAACCTTGTTAATACGCAAGCACCTAAACAAGTTATAAAGATAGCATTTTTCCAGCCAAGAACTGCACCAGCTTTGAATTTCTATGGGACTTGGGCTATACAGGGATTTCATCTAGGACTTGAATATGCAACTGGTGATAGAAAGCCTGAAAACCTGCGCCTTCTCATGGAGCTTAAGGAAGCTACGTATACCTTGCCAGATGGTAGGAAAATAGTTGTAAAAGTATTTGATACTAAAGGAAGCCCTAGTGAAGCTGTGATAAAGGCAAAGGAGGCTATAGAGGAGTGGGGAGCAGATATATTGGCTGGCGAGTCTTTTAGTAGCGTGGCAGTAACCTTAGCATCAATAGCTAAGCAGTATGGCAAACTATACTTCGTAGTACCTGCTGCTGCCTCCACCATAACTCAAGATCCCATCTTTAATAAGTATGTCTTTAGAGTTGCTAGAAATGTTGATCAAGATGCTCTTGCAATGGTCGAATTCGTGGTTAAGAACTTGGGATTTAAGAAATTTGCCTTCTTAGCAGCTGATTACGAATTCGGCTGGTCATTTATGGAAGCTTTTCAATACGCACTATCAAAATTCCCAGGAACTAGAATAGTAGCACTTGAATGGGTTCCTTTAACTACCACAGACTTCAAGCCTTATCTACTAAGGATAAATGCATCAAAACCTGATATAGTTATACTCGTATGGGCTGGAGACTTCAGCCTCATACTAAGAGATATGGCTGCCTTAGGCATGCTAGGTAGGGTGCCAATGATGAACTTGTTCATAGACTTATTCACTATGAATTACTTAAACTCCTGCATACCCGGTCTTGTAAACTCTTTAGTCAATCTAACTATGCCAACATACGATGCTTATCGAGCAAGCCCAAGCCCTATTTATAGGATACTTATGCAAATGATGATAGAGGAAAACATCTATTCTTATGACTTTCTAAAAGGGCATCCATGCCCAGCTTTAGACAAGTTATCGAGAGCGCGAGTTCCAGACTTATGGCACCCACCAGCATTTGCTACAGCCCAAGTTATAGTTGAGGTTATCAAGGCTGTTCCAGATTTAGATACAGAAAAAATGATTGCATTTTTAGAAGGACTCACACTAGAGACGCCTATGGGACCAACAACAATAAGACCTGAAGATCACCAAGCTCTAAGACCGTACCATATAGTTAGGGCAGTTATAGACAATGATCCTAACTCCGATACATACGGACTTCTAATAGCAGAATATGTTGAGAAAATACCAGCTGAAATGATAGCCCCAAGAATTCTCACATCATATAAACCATATCCAAAGAAACTGGCCGTAACTATAAAGGCACCATTACTAATTACAACAGTGCCGTACATAGCTTCTTTATCAGCCCTCATAGAAGGCGGAACTCCACCTTACACTTGTGAGTGGGTAATAGGCACTGAAAAAGTACAAGGCCTTGCAATCTCGTATAAATTCACAGCCCCTGGAATATACAACATAACACTTAAATGCTCTGATGCTATTGGTTTAAAGGCTGAGGCATCACATCAAATAGCTGTAATAAGGCCTGAGATTACCCCATCACCTACTCCAACACCCACACCAACTCCTACACCAACCCCGCCCACACCAACACCTACTACAACCCCATCACCTACTCCAACGCCTACAGCAGCACCTATAAGCTTAGAAGCATTGATAGCAATAGTGGTAATTGTAATAATCATAGTAGTGATAGCTGCGTTCCTTCTCAGAAGGAGATTTGAGTGAGCAAGTATGAGGTAAAACAATTACTAATTTTTTACACATTTACTTAACTTGAGTTTTGATAAAATGTGGAATTAAAGGGAGGGGTGTGTGATAGAGATCCTTAAAACTATAAACATTACTAAGAGGTTTGGAGGAATAATAGCAGTAAACAATGTCTCTATAACAGTTAGGAAAGGAACTATAACGGCTATAATAGGGCCTAATGGAGCTGGGAAAACTACATTTCTAAATATAATTAGTGGTGTCATTAACCCTGATAGAGGGGAGGTTTTCTTTGAAGGAAAAAATATTACAAGGTTGCCTCCACATGAAAGGGCTAGGCTTGGAATAGCAAGAACTTTTCAAAACATTGCCGTATTTCCTAGTCTTACTGTTTTTGATAGCATAAGAACAGCCATTATCGGTGTGAAAAAATCGAATAGCCTTTTAAAGTTGTTAAACATAAATGCATTCAAAAGAGAGAAAGATTTGAGTCCTTATGATGAAACTCATGAAATTATGAAAATTGCGAGTATTATGGGGCTTGCTGGTAAAGAATTAAATCGCGTCTTTCATCTTACACAGGCAATGCAAAGAGTTCTTGATATAGCTATGGCTCTTGCCATGAAACCAAAATTATTGCTACTTGATGAGCCTACCTCAGGACTTGCATATGAAGATATTCCGCACATAATTAAGCTTATAAAGAGCCTTAAGGAGGCTAGTCCTGATTTAACTATTATTTTAGTTGAACATAAATTAGAAGTGGTTAGAGATCTAGCTGATAAAGTTATAGTAATGAAGGAAGGAAAAGTTATAGCAGAAGGCTCGTATAACGAAGTTGTGAGTAATAAAGAGGTTATAGAAGCATATCTGGGTGTTAGTAGTGCTAGTGATTAGCGATCTTAAAGTGCACATAGGGCCTTTATATATACTGCAAGGAGTATCTTTTCAATTACGTAAAGGGGAGACATTCTTTCTCATAGGGAGAAACGGTGCTGGCAAGTCTACACTTCTCAAAACATTAGTAGGCTTTATAAAACCTTCCTCAGGATCTATAGTATTTGAAGGAAAGGATATTACTTATCAGCCGCCTTATGTAAGAGCTAAGCTTGGCATAAGATATGTCCCTGATAACAAACGACTCTTTGCAAGCCTAAGCGTTGAAGACAATCTTTTGGCTTCATTGCTGGCAGAAGGTCTTTCGAGAAGTAAAGCCATGGATAGAATTGAGTATGTATACAGCTTGTTTCCAGATCTAAAGAGGTTAAGAAAATTAAAAGCTTCTCAACTTAGTGGTGGTCAGCAACAAATGCTTAATTTAGCCAGAGCTATTGCATCTCCCAGCCTTAAACTTCTTTTAGCAGATGAGCCTGTAGAGGGTTTAAGTCCTATATTTGTTTCAAAGATTCTTGAAGCATTTTCTAAACTAGTTGAAGAAGGTGTAACCATGGTGATAGTAGAGACCATGCCGGTTATTATGAAAAAGCTTAGTGGAAGGTGTGCTATACTTAATGCGGGTAGAATAGTCTTCGAAGGTTCTACAGAGGATTTGCTTAAGAACGAAATCATTATGAAGACATACTTCGGGCTTGCATAACAAGCATAGAGTGAGCATACATGTCTATAGAAATACTCCTCTCAGCTATAATAGATGGCATTGCTCTTGGCTTTGTACTTTTAATGCTATCTCTAGGCTTTTCAGTAATCTTTGGGCTCATGAGAATAGCCAATTTTGCACATGGAAGTTTATTTACATTAGGTGCTTATTTAGGCTTTGAAGTAGCGTCAAGAACAGGTAACATAGTTTATGGCTTATTGGCAGCTTCATCTATTGGGCTAATAGGGCTAGTCATAGAAAGGTTTCTTCTAAAGCCTAAAAGAGACCCAATGATGCAAGTTATAATAACTGCTGGGCTCATGATGTTGCTAGATAGGTTAGCCTGGCTGAGGTGGGGAGACGTACCTTACATATGGATTCCAAAAGGGTTAGAGGGAGTCGTGCGTTATGGTCCCATAATAATGCACAGCTATCGTCTCTTTATAATAGTTGTAGGCATATTTATCTCAATTGTCACATACTACCTCTTCACAAAGACCAGATATGGGCTATTTGTAAGAGCTGGAATAGATGATAGAGAAATGATCCAGGTGTTTGGTGTTAATATTGAGAAAATATTCACTATAACTTTTGCTATAGGATCTATACTTGCAGGTGTTGCGGGTTTCTTGCTAGTCCCTTGGCAAGGTGTTTACCCATTAATAGGCACAAACTATCTTCTATATGCATTTGCAATAGTTATAATAGGGGGTATGGGGAGTATTGAGGGGACAATAATCTCATCAATGTTGGTAGGTATAATTCAGCAACTTTGCGCGTATTACGTTCCTTACCTCAGCGAAGTTTCAATAGGCATTGCAATGTTTCTAGTATTGATTATGAAGCCTGAAGGGCTTCTCGGTAAGGTGATTGAATGAGAAACCTAATTCCATTTATCTACTTCATAATACTAATGCTACTTCCAATACTATTTGATAGAATGGGAGTTGCAAGACTCATAGCGATTTTTACTTACGCATACATAATGTCAATCTTTGCAATCTCCTTTTCATTACTACTTGGGTACCTAGGTCTTCTATGTTTTGGGCAGGCTCTTTTCTTTGGTCTCGGAGCTTATGTAACAGCATATCAGTTATTGTGGCTAGGGATACCTTATCCTCTAGCTCTTATAATATCTGCAATAACAGGATCTTTAATGGGTCTCGCGGTAGCCTTTATAAACAGAAAGGTGTTTAGGGGCATTCCCTTTACATTCATAACCTTATCAGTTCTTCTCATATTCTATTTCTTATATAGGAGAAGAGAGCTTAGAGCTATAAGCGGAGGTGAACAGGGTTTAATGATTCCTCTACCAGAGGTCTTCAGATCTGAAATGCTTTCACTTGTACTGATCCTCATATTTGTTATAATGCTAATAGATGCGATCTATGTTCTGAAAAGACGTAGAGAAGTATATGGTGATATACCTACTAAGGAAAAGAAAAGTGTTTTTAGAGAAATTCTTTTGCTTTGTTTAGTATGCATAGTATACTTGCTTGCAGTTGCTGTTTTAACATTTTATATAGCTTTGAAGCCAGGTCCTTTCAGAGCCTCTATAAACATGTACATAATATCACTAACGGTGCTATGCGTAATATACATATTGTTAAGGAAGTTATTAAATACCCCTCTTGCTTTAGCTTGGATAGCAATAAGAGATAATGAAGTAAGAGCTAAGACAATGGGCTATAACTCTTTCATGCTAAAAACTGTAGCTCTTGTAATAAGCGGTGCAATAGCATCTGTTGCTGGAGGCTTATACGTACTATATTCTCAAAATATAAATCCAGATTCGGCATTCAGCCCCTTAATATCGATACAAGCACTTATCTATTCTATAATAGGAGGGATCTATATGATAGAAGGCCCCATAGTTGGAGCTATTCTAGTAACCTTTATAGAGAGATATTTAGCTGAGTATTTTGGAGGCTGGAATATGGTTTTTGTAGGAGTTATGTTTATAATAGTTGTATTCTTCCTGGCAAAAGGCGTATCGTACTATTTATGGGTTGTACAAAATAGAATCTTTCCAAAGCTTCCTTCGATTATTAGAGGAAAAATTGGATATTTAACACATTTTAAAAGTATTAAAAGCTTTGGGAAATATAGGCATATGCTTCATCGCAATCATAGAGCTCATTAACCTAGTAAGAAGCTGTTGATTATTTTGACATGTAGTAATGCCTTATTCAATAGCTTATCACTATCTACTGTTATTGCATTAAAAAGCTGTTTTAATTGTAATTAGCATTTAATGTAGATGTAGATTAAAAACACTCCTTAGCAAGATAAGTGTAGATGCTATGAGTAACTCTCTTGTTTTTATGCTGGGTATTAGAAGAGCTGATGAAGAGGGGATTGGCGTGCTTATATTTCTGAGGAATTTGTGTGAGGTGTTGTGTAGTGAAAAAGCTTTCAACTAGTAGGCATTACATTACTAGGGTAGATTATGAGAGGTGTAAGCAGTGTGGTTTTTGTGTAAGTGTTAATTCGTGTCATTCTCCATCTACTTGCGTTGGCTGTCTTTCTTGTTACTGGGCCTGCCCCTATGAGGCTAGGGTTCTTGTTGAAAAGCCTCTTAGTGAAGTTGGGCGCGTGACTGTATTTGTTGATGGGGCTTCTTTTAAAGTGCCTTGTGGTGTGACTGTTGCAAAAGCTCTTGAGTATCTAGGCTTCAGTTTTGGTGCTCCTGGCTCAAAGGGGCCTAGCCTTGCCTGTGGAACTGGTGGGTGTTGGGCTTGTGCTGTGGTAATTGATGGTGTGTTTGAGCGTGCTTGCATAACGCCTGTTAGAGAGGGTATGAGGATAGAGCTTAGTGTTGAGAGGCACACGCCTTTGAGAATTGTCCACGGCCCCGATCCACATGTTGTTGGTGGCAAGGGGACTCCGTGGTGGGAAGTTGATTATGTGAGTTATGTGGAGGCAGCTATATGGGTTGCAGGATGTAATCTTCGATGTCCTCAGTGTCAGAATTACCACGTGACTTACGACAACACCTCAGCCCCCATGACTCCTGAAGAAGCTGCGAAACTTGTTGTCTATTGCCATAAGAGGTACAGCACTAAGGGTGTTGCTATTAGTGGTGGTGAGCCTACAATTAACCGCAGGTGGCTTGTGGAATTCTTCAAGGCTGTGACCAAGAGGGTTTCTCCAAGGGTTAGAAGGCATTTGGATAGCAATGGAACCGTGCTCACTCCTGACTACATCGATGAGCTTGTTGAGGCTGGGTGCAATAACATTGGTGTAGAGCCCAAGTGCCTAACAGTAGAGACATACATGAGGATAACAGGCATTGATGATAAGAGCATTGCTGAAAAGTACTTAGAAACAGCTTGGAAAGCCATTGAATATATACACACTTACTACAGAGACAAGGTCTACTTAGGCATAGGCCTTGTGTACAACAAAGACCTTGTCCCACTTGAGGAAATAGCTAAAGCAGGTGACAAAATAGCATCAATAGATCCAAGCATACAGGTAACAGTACTAGACTACTTCCCAACATTCAGAAGAAAATGGCTAAAAAGACCCACAGTTAGCGAAATGCTTAGAGTAAAGCGTGTTCTCGAAGAGAGAGGCTTAAAAACAGTTATTGTACAAACAGAACGTGGACACATAGGGCCTGGAAACAGAAGACTTGGATACTCCCTCTAACACTCTTTACCCTCTGACCAGGCTAAAGGATTATAGGCTGTTCTATAAGATAAAATGGGGGTAGAAGCGTTAAACCTTTAAAAGATATGAAATTGAATACAGTTCAGTTAGGAGAATGTGCATCCTCATTGCGTCTATTATAAGTCGTGGAGCTGAATAGTTAATACGCATTGCCTTTCTAAATGTTTTTAAGTCTTAGTGTCACTAAATCACTACTGCTTTTATTCCCATAATCTTTGCAAAATTTGCTATAGGTTCTACATAGTCTCCGTAGATCATGCTAGCATGATGTATAAATCCTTCTTCTATTAGGGTTCTGTACATCTTATCCAGATCCTCTACCTCTACCCATACCCAGCTTCCTCTAAATACTCCTTCTTCTTCTAATGCTCTTCCTCTTGTTATAAGCAATTTAAATTCTCCTCCGTATTCAACTAGCCTACTTATAGTAACTACACCAGGTTTTAGCATTCCTTCATAACTTCCATAGGTATTCTCAATACCTACTCTTCTATGTAACCTAAAGTGGTATAGCAAACTACACCTTCCTAGGCACAAAGCTGGTGGAGCATTTCCACAATGCCATGCTAAAAATACGTTTGGCTTCGATGGGTGCCTTATAGTCCAGTCTATGAAAAATGGAGGTGAAGTTTCTAGTGATGCTTCGTACTGTATCAGCATTGTGAGAGCTCCATATACATCAGCTTCGCACGACGACATTATGCCTGACTGAGTTAGTCTTGCTAACACATGACAAGGTGTTACGCCGTAGTACCTCTGTATCTCATTCCAGCACCTAAATCCAAGCCCAGATAACTTCTTTTCACTAGCAATTCTTCTTAATACCACCTCAACTTTAGCTATTCTTAGTAATGCTTCTCTAGGTACTTTTGATATGTCTGCATAGGAACTGATGCTATCTATAACTTTAATAACATTAGGATCATCATTGGGTAAACGCCTAGCCTCTTCCACTACCTCTAGCAAGGTTATGGGTATTACCCTCTGCTTAAACTTTTTAATCATAGCCTCTTCATTGAAAGCCACTGTTTCAAACCTTTCTGGCCTCGGGCCCACAAGACCTATTCTAGCGCCAACAAATCTTCTGTGGATTGCCACAACACGTATGAAAAGATCTAAAGACTTAGTGAAGCCTTCATCCTCTGGAAATACTATGCCTCCGTATAGAAACGGTATTTCTCTACGATGTAGTGCTGAAGCTAGTGATAGAGTTCCGCAAAACGAATCTGATCTCCTATAGCCACCTTCCAATGCAGGAGGCTCTTTTGTTGCAAGTATCATTATTGGGCTGTCCCTGAACTCCTCAGCAATTCTAGCTCCAGCAATCTCATCACCAAATGTTAATGTTACCAGCATTAGACCATTTATGCCTCTACTCTTAAATATCTCAATGACTTTTTCAGCATCATTATCATCAGCAACAAGACCAATCTTTGTATCGCCATCCTCTGGATATATAAGCTCAATAATACTGCCAAATTTATTAGATATAACCTCAATAAATCTCCTCTTTAATTCCTGAGCCCACGCTTCATCAAAACCATATCTATGTAAAGGCACGAGCCCAAGCCTAATCTTATCCAAGTACATCACCTTAAAATTATAGCATTCCTTAAATAGAGGATGACGCTTAGTTAGAGACTTACTACCTCACTTTTTAAGTGATTTAATTACAGAAACCATTCTCTCTCTAAATTCTATATACTCTTGGATAAATTCATCCATCATTTTCTTTGTAGGCGAATACATAGACCACTCATTTGGAGAAACACCTCTACTTCCATAGTCTTTGTTTATACCTACGTTCTTTAAAAGCTCATTTACCTCAGGCGAAGCTTCATAAGCTTTGACGAAGTTTTCCATTTGGAGCAATATTTCAAGATATTTGCTGGTCAGCTGTTGGTTTATTGACTCCTTCAAGTCCTCTAAATTTACTCCTTTCTTAATAATCTCTAGTGTAACATTTAGTTGCTGTGGGGGATTCTCTGTGTTGGTCATATTTCTTGAGGATAACGTGTATAGGGTGTCAATTGGCTTTCTTTTTGCAGCAGGTAAGAGATCTATTCTATCTATGATTGTTTGCGCCTCTTTAGGTGTTAAACCAAATTCTTTAATTAGGTGATTTACCCACTTTTCTCTGTTCCAGGGACTGAACAGTATTTCGTAAACTCTTTGAGCTACAAATGTACCTGCAAGTCTTATTGCTTCTTCTACTGGTTTTAGATGCGATAACGCTTCTTCTTTAGATTTGTAGAACCCCAAGTTAACTAAAGCATTTATGAATGGCTCTCTTAACAGATCTCTACCTAGGACTCTCCTACTGCACAAGAAGTTTACAATAGACTTGAGATCCTGATTCTTAATTTTACTCCAAACTTCTTCCTTGACTCCTAGACCCTTCGCAAGTGCCTCCAGAACCTCAAACCTCTTAGACTCATTAACATTCATAAGGGCTTTTAATAGAATATCTGAAGCCACATCTTCTCTCAAATACTCTTCCAGCCTACCACCCATATTAGTGACATAGGTCTGCGTAGGTATAATGCCTCTTCTAATCGCTTTAGCCATGCCCTTCATGGCAGCGTAAGCTAGTAAAACTTCTTGAGAAAGCCCAAAGCTTATAGTGATATTCTGGCCAATGCCCATCTCATTTATTTTTTCAATAATTTCATGTGCTGCAGGATAAGCTGCTGAGACTTTTATAACAATATTCGCTCTACCTTTTTCAGGGACATTGAAGCCCCACCACAGGTACTCGTCATAAACCGTCAAATCTTTTTCAAGTCTAGATACAAACTTCTTAGCATCTTCAATACTCCTCTTTGCATCGTGTGCAAGTAGAGGATTCAGTTGATAGCTAACTAAGCCATCGTGATAATTAGACAGTATAAAAGGCACTCTAAATACGTAGAAGTTGTCCATCAGAGTAAATCTTGTTGCTTCCATAGCTATGTCGTCTGCATATCCATCGGGATTCTCAAACCACTCAGGGTGCTCTTTAATTAAAAATTCTTGAGCATAGCTCCTGAACTTCTCTAGAAGCTCAGGGTCATCGTTATACGCAATTGCTACTAAAGGTGGGTTAGTTGATACCTGTACAAAACCCAGGTGTCTTAAGAATCTTAAGCCTATAGCATAGTCATTTCCAAATTTGCACATTTTAGCTTCATATGCCTTCCTATAGAAAGAGTTCCTTAGCTCATTAATCATGGCGTAGGCGTAGGTCCTAGCTAGAGAGTTTCTATCCAATTTTTTGGCAACTTCTTGAGCTACATACGCATGTAGACTATTGCCCCTACCGACCTTCATTAATTCACTAAGCTGTAGATCTATTACAGCTGCCATAATCACAGCAAGTCCAAGGCTTTCCCTCTCTAGAGCCTCCCAGTAATCTAATGCGTTTACCAGGACGCGTATGTAATCATTGGCCTCCTCTTCACTATACCCAGCCCACCTACTTTCAGCACCAGCCAAGTTAAATATCATTTCAAAGAAAGTATCATATATTCTAGCCCTTTTTATAACCGCAGACTCCACAAGATTTCCACTAGAATTCAAAACATCTTCACTCTTTAGCATATGGTCAACTCTTCTAATAAGAGCTGAAAAAACTTCTTTAGCTATCTTAACAAACTCTGGATGAAGTATATGGTCTGCTGCAAGTTTTGACCAACCCATTAATGCTGTTTTTATTATGTGATCAGCATGGTCAACTCTAGGAGGAATAGGTAGCGTAAGGGGCTCTACTTTCGCGCTCTTTACTATCTTGATAACTTCTTCTTTTAAAGCCTTTGAACTCAAATTATGAACGCCCATGATGTGTTTCTACTCATGTCTACTGCATATAAATTTTGCTAATATGAATAGTTAAATAATTATAAGCAGTCTAACAGTTATATCAATAATATTTATTTGTTATTAGGGGTGTCTTTTCATAAAGTTAATAGGCAATTGTTTTTCAAAATCAAGAGGTGCCTTACAATAAATACTGCAAGTATTATTTCTATGGCACGTTATGAATAGTAGAATTTTATTGTAATTTATATAACGGAAAAATTATAAAGACAAACTTATAAGGTTCTTTTAGTGGATACTATGAAGAATAAAGGTATAGAAGTTCCGCTCAGCTCAGGTAGACTTCGTATAGAATTCTACGACAGTAACATAGTGCATGTCATTCACATTCCCCAAGGCTCTGAAGCAAAAGAGAGTCTCACTATTGTCGCTAAACCAAAGGATGTGCCTTTTACTGTTAGAGAAACAGAAGACGTGATTACAGCTTCATCCAATGAGATTTGCATTACCATTGATAAACGTAATGAAGTAGTAACATTTAGACTCGGCTCTGTAGAGATTAAAGAGGTTGCTAGGCGCAGCAGTGAAGTGGCAGCCTATGGCACAAGGTACATGGTATTTGAACAGGTATTTGAAATTGAGCCAGACTCAGGTTTATATGGTCTTGGTCAGCATGCTGGCTTTTCCGCACATGGCGTGTTTAATTACAGAAATCACACTGTATATCTTGCTCAAAGGAATACAGATATAGCCATACCGTTTCTAGTGTCCAGCTCTGGATATGGAATTTTCTGGGATATGTATTCTATGGGTGTAGTGGAGTCTAGAGGTAATGTCCTTAGAGCACGGTATGAAGCAGGAGATATCCTAAGCTATTTCCTGATATATGGACCTGATATGGATAGAGTTATAGCTGGGTATAGGTGGTTAACAGGAAAAGCAGTTATGTTACCTAGGTACGCCTTTGGATATTGGCAGTCTAAGCTACGGTATGCTAGCCAAGATGAGATAGTTTCCATAGCTAAGACATTTAGAGAAAAAGGTATTCCAATAAATGTAATTGTTCAGGATGCGAGATATTGGAGTCATTTTGATAGTTGGAATGCACTTAAATTTGATAGAACGGCTTATCCAAACCCAAAGAAAATGGTCGAAGACCTGCATAATCTAGGGGTTAGGCTAGTCATATCTATTTGGCCTATATTTGAAAAGAAAGCTGAAATCTACTGGGAAGCAGCTAGAAGAGGTTGCTTAATGGGTGGCGGGCACGAAGACTTTGGCGTTGTTAATGTGTTTAAAGGGGAGTGTAGAGAGTGGTTTTGGAAAGCAATAAGTGATGCATTCTTCAGCATAGGAATAGATGGCTGGTGGTTTGACGCGTCAGAGCCTGAGATTTGCAGATGGCCTGAGCTAATCTACGTAACATGGCAAAAAGGTTTAGATGTAGGTAATGGAGAGAAAATGATTAAGTACCTAAACATATACCCCTTGCTAGAAGCCAGGGCTGCTTACGAAGGTCAAAGAAAAGAATCCAATAAGAGAGTACTTATACTTAGCCGATCAGCTTTTGCAGGAATTCAAAGATATGGTGTAGTCAGCTGGAGTGGCGATATAACAGGTGATTGGACAACATTAAGAACACAACTGTGGGCTGGCTTAAACTATAGCATGTCTGGACTACCTTACTGGACCACTGATATAGGAGGGTTCTTTAGCGGTAATCCGGGTACGGAAGGGTATAGAGAGCTATTCATTCGGTGGTTCCAGTGGGGTGCATTCTGCCCCGTATTTAGAGTACATGGAGCAATACAGCCGAAAGAGCCTTGGATATTTGGAAAGGAGGTTGAGGAAATACTTGTTAAGTATATCAAGTTGAGGTATAGATTAATGCCCTACATCTACACACTTGCATGGATGGTTTACGAAAGGGATTACACAATTATGAGGCCGCTGGTCATGGACTTTAGAGAAGACCCCAATGTACTCAACATAGATGACCAGTACATGTTCGGGCCATTCATAATGGTCTCACCAGTAACAACACCTTCAACATTTGAAAGAGAGGTATATTTACCAAAAGGGCTTTGGTATGACTTTTGGACTGGAGAGCTACTTCATGGAGGTAGAAAAACTATAGTCAAAACTCCCATAGACAAGATACCATTGCATGTGAAGGCAGGGTCCATAATACCGCTAGCTCCGATAAATATTAAAAGCTATATGGAGCCTGTATCAGAATTGGAGCTCAGAATATATAGAGGTAGGGATGCTGAATTCGCTATTTATATAGATGATGGAGAAACATATGAATATGAGAAAGGCATGTATACCTTAATACCAATGAAGTGGATTAATGATGAAAACAAGCTTGTTCTTGAAGATAAGAAAGGGTCTTTAGAAATCAGGGACTTGAAACTAAAGATTGTACTAGTTGAGAAAGGTAAAGGAGTTGGTTTAGAAGAAGCAAAGCCTGATGCTGAAGTTACATATGAAGGTAAACACAAAGAAATTGCAGTGTAAAACATAATAAATTAATGCAAAGAATGAAGCAAAGCCATTCCATTTGCTAAGTTTATGTAGTTTTTTACTCATGTAAGTATAATTAACAGAAATCGCTAAAACATTGAAGCTGTGTTATAATTAAATAATTAATGCGCCTAATACATGAGAATATTCAACACTCCCATAGATTCTAAGTGTTTTTATAATTATATAAAACAAGTATCGTAATAAATTTTTGAATGCTTATGTAATTTATGATTGGCAAGTTTAAATTTCTGGACTCCTACGGTTAATTCTTGCTGGGTGTTTAAACTTGAGTGCTAAGCCGCTATTTGGTTTTAATGGCAAGTGGCTAAGAGTTAATCTTTCGACAGGTAAAATCAGTATAGAGAGTGTTCCTGAAGAAATTTACAGGCTTTATTTAGGTGGTAGAGGCTTTGCTGCATACATACTTTTTAGAGAGCTAAGGCCAGGTACAGATCCTCTGAGTCCTGATAACAAGCTGGTTTTTGCTACAAGTATTATAATGGGTGTGCCAATACCAGGTGTTAACAGGGTTGTTGTCGCCGCTAAGTCTCCTCTTACTAATACATTTGGAGAGTCTGAAGCTGGCGGCTTCTTTGCTATTGAGATGAAGTCCTCAGGATTTGATGTTATAGTGTTTGAGGGTAAGGCTGAGAAGCCCGTTTACTTATGGGTTAAGGATGGTAAGGCTGAACTAAGAGAGGCGTCACACCTCTGGGGTAAAACAGTAAAAGAGGTTACTGAGTCCATTAAAAAAGAGTTGAGCGAGCCATCAGCAAGAGTAGCGTGCATAGGGCCTGCAGGTGAAAAACTTGTTAGATTTGCAAACATTATGTTTGATAATCGTTATGCCGCTGGCCGAGGAGGTTTTGGTGCTGTTATGGGCTCTAAAAAACTTAAGGCTGTTGCTGTTAAAGCTACTAAAAGGCCTTTTGATTTCTACGATATGAAAACGTTAATTGATATTAATAGGTGGTTTAATGAAAATTGGAAAAAGTTTCCTGGAGCTGTTTTAAGAAGCACCTATGGAACTCTAGATGGCTTAAAGCAGCTGAATTCTGATGGAATACTCCCTACACTTAACTTTATAGGAGGGTCTTTTGATAAAGCAGATCTGATAAGTGGAGAAGCACTAAATAAGACAATACTGCTTGATCGTGAAGGGTGCTTTGCATGCCCATTACGATGCAAGCCCAGAGTCAAAGCCAAGCCACCTTATGAAACAGACCCTGAGTATGGAGGTCCTGAGTATGAAACTGTTGCTGCTTTTGGAAGTATGTGTGGCATTGGCGATCTTAATGTTATTTCTTATGCAAATCAAATATGCAATGCTTATGGCGTAGATACAATTAGTGCTGGTGTTGCAATTGCTTTTGCCATGGAGCTTTTTGAGAGAGGGATTATAACTGAGAAGGATACTGGTGGAATAAAGCTCAGTTTTGGCAATGCAGATGCAATGTTAAAAATGCTGCTCAAGATCGTTAATAGAGAGGGTTTTGGAAATGTCCTTGCTGAAGGAGTTAAGAGAGCAGCGGAAATCATAGGCAGAGGTGCAGAAAAGTTTGCAATGTATGTTAAGGGGAGAGAAGTACCACTACACGATCCTCGAGGCAAAGCAGGCCTTGCTTTGCAGTACGCATTATCACCTAGCGGTGCTGACCATATGCAAGCCCCTCACGACCCAATTTATGAAAGAGAAAGCGAAAGCCTAAAGGCGTTGGGTATAACTAAAGCTGTTAACAGGCTTGATATAGGGCCTATGAAAGTTAAAGTCATTTACTATGCTATGCTGTTCTTTGGCTTAGAGGACTGCTTAGGCATATGCAAATTTCTCTTCTTACCGCACCAAGTTGGAGTATTGTCACCAAATCATCTAGTTGAAATAGTGAATGCTGCAACAGGGTGGAAAACAACCTTGTGGGAGTTAATGAAGACAAGCGAAAGAGTATTTAACTTGGTGAGGTGTTTTAATATACGTGAGGGGTTTAGTGCAAATGACGACATGCTTCCTGAAAGACTTTTTGAAGGGCTTGAATTTGGCTCAAGAAAAGGACAAAAGCTAGATAAGGAGAAGTTCCTTGAAGCACTAAAGCTATTCTATGAAATGGCTGGCTGGGACCACGATGGAAGACCTACAAAAGCAAAGCTTTATGAACTTGATTTAGAGTGGGTTGTAAATGAAATATATAAAGGTTAGAGTTCGATACCTTATACCTTATTTTAAAAAACTTATAGGAGTAGATGAAGAGACTATAGAAGTCGAGGTTGGGTCTACAGTTAAGGACATAATTGTTAAGCTCTCTGAAATTCATGGCAAGGAAATTCTTGTTTATATGCTTGACGATGATAAAAAGGATTTGAGAGAAAATGTCCTTTGCATGATTAATGACGTAGTGGTGCCGAACGCTAAATACGTGGTTAAAGATGGCGATACGATTACCTTTCTCATAGCTGTAGATGGCGGATAATATCATAGTAATTATGACTGTGCCCTACTACATTATTTATAAACTATAGCCGTGTTTACATAGACCACTCATTCAAATTCTCACTGCGTTGGTAATGCCACACTGCCTTTACTATTAAGAGAAGCAAACCTAAGTCTCAATGGCATAGGCTTAATCTGCATAAAGGTAAGAAGTGCATTACATGACTTTTAAAAGTTTGTGAATTGTATTAAGTCTCGTGGTAGTGTTGAGGTGGCGTAAGGTAACACTAAAACATCTTTACTATTAGTTAACTCATAGGCATACTTCAAAGCTTCTTCTAAACTCTCAAATTTCTTATAAAGCTTAGACTCCTTGATATTCTTTGATACTACAAGTATATTTACCTTAGTTGCTATTCTAGCTATTGCGTAAGCTTTGTGAAGCCCTAAATCAAAGTTCTCCTTAATGAAGCTAATTATCTCCTCTGCTGTTAAGCCTGAATATAGAAGTTCTTCTGTTTTCTTATCACCAACTCCTTCTCTACACTCTGCAACAAGTATGATTACCCCACCAGGTTTAACACACTTAAATGCTGGTTCTAATGCCTTATGAGACTGGTATAGATTTATATCTTTAGGAAATCCTCCTGGAGAGGCTACAACTATGTCATACTTTCTACCAATATCAATTCCATAGATCTGGTTAAAAGACTCTACAGCTTTTCTATGAGCCTTGATGAAATGTCCTGAGAAACTATTGAGAATTTCTTTAGATTCACCTAAGACAACATTAATTATATACTCTAGGCCCACCATGGAGGCTGCTTCTTCAATATCTTCTCTAACGGGGTTACCCTCTACTCGGCCCAACTCTGCACCTGGTAATAATAGTAACTTGTGGTTTTCTCTAATGCTTATATACGAAGAAACTCCAGGTAACACAATTTTACCGCCACCAGTATACCCTGCAAACCAGTGGGGGTCAACATTAGCAATACCAATTCTCACATCTGAATTTAATACTAATGAATTGATCTCCACGGGAGTTCCATGAGATGTCTTACCGACATAAGTTAAATTGCTAGAATCGTAAGCATTATGATCATACACTTTGAAATTGTCTACAACGTTTCTGCCCAGTAGCTTCATCTTTTCACTTGCTGTATGAGCTCTATGAGCTCCAGTAGCAAACACTATTACAATATTCTCTTTCTTAACACCACAGGAAAGCAATTTTTTAAGAAGAACTGGAACTATTTTATTAGATGGGCACGGTCTAGTTATATCGGGAACCAGTAAGGCCACTTTAGAAGAGCTATTCACTAATGCATTTAAATGTGGAGATCCTATGGGATTTTCTAGAGATTGCTCCACTAAATCAGTTTCATTACCTGTACCTTTAATGAATCTAGGCTTTTTAACAATTGCATTAGCAATCTCAACATTTATATAGGTATCTCCATAAGGTATGGCTATGGTCATTATTATACACCATAATGCTGAAAATCCTAGTACTTTTGTTAATAAATCTTACCTTCCTTACTATATTTGCTTTACCTATTTTATCTACGCGATGTAGGAATCTGTTAAAACGAAATTTAATAAAAATGTGTAGTAAATGTAGTAATGTTACAACTCAAATATTATTAATCATAATTTTTCTAAGCAAAAAGTTTATTAATTAAGCAATAATACGGCATTTTGAAACGCAATATCTTGGGCTGAATATGTTGACAGTAGAAGTAACGCCTAAGTTCCTTATTCATGATAAAAGGGATAATGTTGGGGTTGCTGTTGAGGATTTGAAAGAGGGTGAAGAAGCTGTTGGTGTTTACTTAACTGATGGCTCAACGATAACTGTTAAGGTATTGAATAACATTCCTTTGGGTCATAAAATAGCTTTAACTAATATAAAGACTGGTGAAAAGGTTATAAAGTATAGTGAGGTTATAGGTGTTGCTACTAAGGATATAAGGAAGGGAGAGCATGTCCATGTTCATAACATAAAGAGTGCTAGGTGGTGAGTTATGAAGAAGTACACTTTTCTAGGATATGAAAGACCCAATGGACGTGTTGGCACCAGAAACTATGTTGCTATAATTCCTATTGATGATTTGTCTAACACTGCTACCGAAGGTGTGGCAAAGCTTATCAATGGTACTGTAGCACTAACTCATCCATATGGAAGACTGCAATTTGGAAAAGATTTAGAGTTGCATTTTAGAACACTTATTGGTACTGGTAGTAATCCAAATGTTGCTGCTGCTATAGTAATAGGCATAGAGCCTAGCTGGACTAATAAAGTTGCAGATGGTATTGCGAGAACAGGAAAACCTGTTGAAGCTTTTTGGATAGAAGGGCATGGGGATCTTAAAGTTATTGAAAAGGCATCTAGAAAAGCTAAAGAGTTTGTACAAGAATCTTCTGAATTACAGAGACGCGAGTTTGATGTTTCAGAACTTGTTGTAAGCATAAAGTGTGGAGAATCCGATACAACCTCAGGGCTAGCATCAAACCCAGCTGTTGGTGTCGTCGTAGACACCCTGGTAGACCACGGCGCTACAGTGATATTTGGCGAAACATCAGAATTGACAGGTGCTGAACACATTATAGCTAGAAGAATGGCAAGTGAGGAATTGAGGAAAAAATTCCTTGAGATTTACAACGAGTATGTGGAGTTTATAAAGAGCCAAGGTGTTGACTTGCTTGGCTCGCAGCCAACTCAAGGTAATATAGCAGGTGGCTTATCTACTATTGAAGAAAAGGCTTTAGGAAATATACAGAAAACAGGAACTAAACCCATAGTTGGCGTATTAGACTACGCAGAACCGCCAAAGACTAAAGGAGGGCTTTACTTTATGAATACATCGTCTGCAGGGGCAGAAGCTGTTACACTATTTGCTGCTGCAGGAGCAGTTGTACACTTATTTACAACAGGACAAGGCAATCCAGTTGGGCACCCAATAATACCAGTCATTAAAATTACAGCTAATCCTAAAACAGCAAAGCTAATGAGTGAACATATAGATGTAGATGTAAGTGATTTACTAAAACTCAAAATATCACTTAAAGAAGCCGCTGACAAAATTATGAATTACATGCTGAGAGTATGTTCTGGACGGCTTACAGCCGCAGAAGTATTAGGGCATAGAGAATTTGTATTAACAAGACTGCATAGAGCAGCATAAATAAAATATAAAATATACACTTGTAATACACAATTAATAATTCATCATTATTTTAAACTTATAGGCATGTTTACCAACAATTCAATGGGGACACCTTCACATGCATCCCATCGTAAAATACTCTATTCAAAGGTTTTTAAGAATGCTACTAACCATATGGATAGGCTTAACGTTAGTATTCATTGTTTCTCGACTTATGCCTTTCAATCCTGCAGATATTATTTTATCTCAAATTGTAGCCTATGGTACAATGCTATCACCCGCTGAGCTTGAAGCAACAAGAAGAACGATAATGGAATTATTTGGATTAGGAGAGCCTCCGCATATACAGTACATCAAGTTCTTATACCATTACATGGTAGGCGACATGGGTCCTTCTATTGTATACTTTCCCACGAAAGTTTCTGAAATAATTGCTTCCTCTCTCCCTTACACGGTGTTTTTATTGCTATTATCCTCTGTAGTTTCATGGATTATCGGTAATATAATTGGTGTTTTAGTTGCAGTGTCTAAGAGAGAGAAGTTGAGCAAAGCTTTAGAGTATGTTGCAATGGGTATACAGCCCATACCATTTGCAATATATGCTTTAGCATACCTAATACTCTACGTACTTGTACTCAAAATGCCTTTAGCTGCTGGTGAAATAGCCCTTGGAAGACCCTTTTGGTATATGTTGAAAGATATGGTTCAGCGAAGTCTTCCAGCGTTAACTGCGTTAATTATATGGAACTGGGTTTTATACTTTTTATCTATGAAAAGCCTTGCAGTTAAATTAAAAAGCGAGGACTTTGTATTATATGCAAAACTCAGGGGGGCATCACATAGTGATGTAATTCGATATGTATTTAGAAATGCTATTACTCCACAATTTACTGTTTTACTACTTGCCTTAGGAATGATGTTTACAGGTAATGCGCTAGTAGAATACATGTTTTCTTACCCTGGAATGGGAATGCTTTTCTACACAGCTATTGTTAACGCAGATTACAACCTGATGCTGGGCATAGCATTCATGGCTATTGTAGGCGTTGCTGTAGCTGCCTTCATACTCGATATGACCTATCCCATAATAGATCCTAGGGTTAGATACCCTGGTCAATAATGGGAGAGGAAGATGAGTTTTAAAGATATGGCTAAAGATAAGACGTTTTTAATCTCAACAGCAATCATAGTAGCTATAATATTATTTATTGTTATTTACCCAGCCGTCTTCACAAAAGTAGATCCAAGCAAGTGGTATTCCCATCCTTCTGGTATTCCACCATTTAAAGATTATAGATATCCTTTTGGAACAACACTTACAGGTCAAAACATGATTGACCTTGTCCCCGTTGCTCTCAGAAACTCTCTAATAATAGGAGTTGTAGCTGCAGCAGTATCAGTAATTGTAGCAATCATATTATCAGCTCTCGTAGCATTAGCTAAAAGAGGTACAACAGCATTAATGGTATTCATAGACACAATGTGTAGCATACCTCCCTTGCCTGTTTTAATAATTGCAATATTTGCTTGGAGAGACTACATAACAATACCATCAATAGGGTTAATTCTATCTATATTCGGCTGGGCACGCCCATCGAGAGCACTTGTATCAATACTTATTGGTCTAAGAGACAGAATATTTGTATACACATCTTACTTATCTGGACTACCATCATATATGATAGTATTGAAAGACTTCATGCCGTATATCTTAAGGTACCTTCTAGTCAACTTTATTAATTTAACCCTGTGGGCCATAGGCATGGAAACAACAATATCGATGTTTGGCGCAATGAAAATGGAGATACCTACAATTGGTACAACACTTTATTTTGCATTACAACACCATGCAGTTATGCTTGGGCTTTGGTGGTGGTATGCAATACCAGCCATATTCCTAATAGTTCTAGTGCTACCTATATACATAGTTGGTGTAAAAATAGATGAATACCTAATCTCATGACAGTGAGAATATGAGCACTGGGCAGTTGGAAACTAAGCCTGTTCTCAAGGTTGTTAACCTAGATGGAGGCTATGTTATAAAGAATAGACATGGCAAGCTTGTGAAATTTGTACATGCTGTAAACAACGTTTTTTTAGAGCTTAATCCTAATAGGATTTTGGGAGTTGCTGGAGAATCGGGTTGTGGAAAATCAACACTTGCAAAAATACTGTACGGAGCCATAGAGCCTCCTTTAACTGTACGTCAAGGATCTGTCTTTGTAAAAATGTCACAAGAGTATAAAGATATTCTAAAATTAGATAAAGATTACCTATCTAAAGAGATATGGTGGAAGGTACTTAGCTACATTCCTCAGAATTCTATGAATGTTCTGAATCCAATGAAGAGAATAAGAGACGTTTTTATAGAAACGTACAGATTCCATGGAACGGATGTTAATAAAAATGAGGTAACTAAGTATCTTAAAGAAGCCTTTAGCACATTTGGTATACCCGTAGACGCTATAAATGCTTATCCGCATCAGCTTAGCGGTGGCATGAAACAAAGGATAGTTATAGCCCTTGCCCTGCTTTTTAATCCAAAAATTGTGCTAGCCGATGAGCCAACAACAGCAGTAGATGTTGTTACACAGTTAGGCATTCTAACAGCTCTAAAGAATTGGTTGAGAGAAAGAAGATCTTCAATGATTATAATATCCCATGACATGAGCGTACACGCATATATGGATGACGATATAGCTATAATGTATGCAGGTAGCATTGTTGAAAGAGGAAGTGCTGAAGACATATTCAGTGAGCCACTGCACCCCTACACAAAGCTTCTAATATCATCACTTATAAAGAAAGGAGAAAAAACAATTAAAGCTGGTATTCCAGGTTCGCCTCCAGATCTTTCTAGTCCTCCACCTGGATGCAGATTCCACCCAAGATGTCCGTTAGCTATGGACATATGCAAGAAAGAGGAGCCCCCTGTAATAATGCTTGTCAAGGATCGTGTAGTTAGCTGTTGGCTGTACTCAAAGGGGTGAAGTTTATGGATGTTAACGTGGGCAATTACCTTTTGTATGTTGATAAGGTAACAAAATTGTTTGGCTATGGTTTACTAGGACTTAGAAAGTTTAAAGCGTTAGACGAGGTATCATTTTCAATTCCTTTAAAAGAACCTAGGCTTTTCGTTTTAATAGGTGAAACAGGAAGTGGTAAAACAACAGTTCTTAGAGTAATTCTGAGAATGATCACACCAGATAGGGGGTTTGTATACTATAAAGGTAAAGATATTTTCAAGCTTAGACCACACGAAATTAGGTGGTATAGAAGGGAGGTGCAGGCAATATTTCAAGACCCTTACGAAACGTTTAACCCAATGAGAACAATAGAAAGCTATTTATTTGATACAGCTAGACATTTACTTGGCTTAGGTAAAGCCTCTGCAGAGCCTCTAATTGATGAGACGCTGAAATTTGTTGGCTTAAGTTTAGATAAAGTTAGTGGTAAAAGGATTTGGGAGTTTTCTGGAGGAGAATTGCAGAGGATTTCTATAGCAAGAGCTCTACTCACTAGACCAAGCTTGCTTTTAGCAGACGAACCTGTATCAATGCTGGATGCCTCACTAAGAGTAAGCGTTTTGAATATATTCAAAGATGTAAAGGATAAGCTGGGAACTTCAATAATATATGTGACCCATGACCTAGCCACAGCCTACTACATAGGTGATGAAATAGCTGTCCTGTACCGAGGAGTTTTAGTAGAAACAGGGCCAATAGAACATGTATATAGAGATCCTCTTCATCCCTACACAAGGCTTTTAATGAACTCTATACTAGAGCCTGATATCAGCATTAGGAACAGGATAAAACCCGTAAAACTTTCAGCAATTGAAATAAAAGAGTTTCTAGCGACAGGTTGCAAATTTGTATCCAGGTGCCCATATGCAATGCCTCAATGTAGTAGAGAAGCACCCCCTATGATAACGGTTGACAGAAGGACAGTTAGATGCTGGCTTTATCAAAAATAGATAAGCAAAGCTATGAAGAATTATTTACATGGCTTAACTATACTATTTCAAATAAAGAAGCTTTATATACCCCTTCCACTTCAAAAATAGATAGAGGGTAGACTTCATGAGAAAAAATCATTTGAACGCAATGCTGGTTTCATTGATGATAGTACTGTCAATTGTAGCAATAGTGTCAGCACCTTACACGCATTCACAACTACCTTTACCACCAGGTGTATCTAGAAAAGACGTTGTAATACTTGACATACTCCACGGACGATCGCCTGCTCCTGACAATTTCAATGTTTGGGTAATAGGTTCCATTCCACGCCAAGGCTATGTACATCAGTATTGCGTAGACACTTTATGGTATCTTAACCACTCAGACCCCAATGCAGGAATGGTAAATGTTCTTGCTGCAGATGCTCCACGATATGAAGATAACTACACTAAGCTTATTATAAAGCTGAAGCAGGGGGTTTACTGGAGTGATGGCGTAGAGTTTACAGCAGATGACGTTGTATTCACAATTAAAGCAGAAATGCAAAACCCAAACCTAGAGTACTCTGCTACGATAAAAAGTTGGGTTAAAGATGTTAGAGCTTTGGATAAGTACACTGTTGTAATAGAGTTTGTAAAGCCCTATCCATATGGGCATTTCATATTCTTATCAATGGGATGGAACGCTTTGTACATAATGCCTAAACATTACTTCGAAAAGGTTGGCATAGATGAGCTCCATACTGATAAATTTAACCCACCAATATGTACAGGTCCTTACATCCTTCACTCATATGATCCAGGCGGCATGTGGTTCTTGTGGAAGAAGAGAGACGACTATTTGAGATCTAGTATGGGTGATTTAATACAGAAGTACAATTGGTATGGAGGACCTCAGTGGGTATTATCAAGGGCATTCCTCTCAGAAGATGCAAAAGTTTTAGCAGTACTTGCTGGAGAGCTAGATGCCTTCGACCCATCAATTCAAGCATTCGAAGCTGTACTCCGCGGCATGGGCAACAGAATTGATACGTGGATTCCTGGGTGGCCATACTTCTGGGGCTACGCTCCATCGGTTAGAGGCATATTCTTTAACCACAAGGTATACCCATATAACATAACACTAGTCAGATGGGCGCTGGCACTCTCTATAAACATGACTAAAATTGCAACAGAGGCATTCAAAGGTCTTATACGAATGCTTGTAATACCATCAGGTGCTTATGGTTATGCAAAGTTCTGGGACTTTAGGATCTTAGCGTGGTTAAGAGACATGACAATAAAATTACCAGATGGTTCAACGTTTAAGGTGTTTGACGACACTATACCATTCAAGGTGTATGCATGGGCAAAAGCGCAGGGATACATTAAGGAAGAGTGGGATAGAGAAAGAATATTGTTAACGTGGGGTATTGGCTGGTGGAAATACGCACCTGATGTGGCAGCAAAAATCTTGACGGATCTAGGGTTTAAGAAAGGTTCAGATGGATTCTGGTATTTGCCAGACGGCTCTAGATGGAAAATGAAGCTAACAATACCAACATTTGAGCCAGACGCTATAACACTTGGTCAAGCTGTAGCTGCTATGTGGAAAGACTTTGGAATAGATGTGAGTATTGTAACCCTAGATTCAACACCATTCTGGCAGGCTCTTGACTATGGGACCTTTGAAGTTGGGTCTTATTGGGGTGTCAGAACAGGCTTTGGATTTGGAGCACATCCATTTGCAACAGCGTTCGATGTGCAGAATTTAAAGTGCGAATTTATAAGACCTATAGGAAACTACTCCCCGAATTCATTAAGATACTGCAATCCGAAATTAGATGAAGCTATTAATAAAGTACTATCACTACCACCGGGAGATCCACAGCAAATACAAGCAATAGAAGAAGTATTCAAGATTGCTTTAAGCGATATGGTTGGGTTGCTAGCTGCAGATAATAAGAAGACAATATTCTTTGTAACTGACTACTGGGATGGATGGCCTAGAATAGACAGGCCTGTAGTACATCCACTATTTTATGTTCTAGGATTTAAAGTACAACTTGTGCAGCTATATCCAAAAGGCTGGAAACCAACACCAACTCCGACTCCAACTCCTACGCCTACACCCACTCCCACACCTACACCAACAATTACTCCAACACCTGGTCCCGGTGTAACAACAGTAACAGTAACATCTACAGCTACAGCCACAGTAACAACAACAGTAACGCAAACAGTTACAGACTGGACAACTACAGTAGTACTAGCAGTTATACTATTCATAGTTGGACTAGCAATAGGCTTTGTCATAAAGAGAAAGTAGCTTAAAATAATATTAAATATCATTCCTTAACTTCTTTTTATTACTATTTTTTAATTAATGGTGCTACTCTTAATAATTGTGCTCTGTCAGGCATTTTAACCATGACCTAGTCTTGCTGAATAATATCAAATAACATGCATCTCTACACTAAAAATTGAAAATTTACGACGTTATATAGTATTTTAGAAATTATGAAATAGCCTCGTGTTGTTATTGCGAAAAACAGTCTTAGAATTCTTGCATTTGCGAACACCACTAAAAACCATTGTAAGTGTAATCCCTTAACAAAAAATTAAAAGAAGTCATTGAATACCCATAGCTTAGGCACATTACACTAGAAGGTAATGGCGACATGCAGGTAAGTTTTACAATACCAGTTCCATTAAAAGTGCTTACAATTTTCATTGTAATTATTGCTGTACTGATGACAATTTTACTTCTAATGCTCCTACCTGTATGCTTGCTGAAAATAACGCTTTCTAGCAATGAAATAGTCGTTAGGGCTATCCCTATGTACAGCTTCTCTGCTAGGCAAGAAGATGTTGAAGATGTGTTTATAGCTGACTTAAGCTTAAGAAAAGAGCTTAAGCCTGTGCTAAGGATATGGGGACACGGCTTGCCAGGTTGTGCACTAGGCTGGTTTAGGGTTTTCCCGAGGCGATTACTTGTAAATAGCTGTAGTTAGTTGTGGATACATTTTTCTTGCCTCGGGGTTCCCTGCATTGGGTCGGGTTCTCATACCCTCATCTGCAGGGCTATCAGAGCTCAACTTAACCCTTAAGCCCCTCATCCACTTTAACTTCTCTAAGCCTCTTAAAGCTATATTCCAGGAAGCTATAACATCTCTAGATGTTATCACATTGCCTAGTATGGCATATCTGTAGTTTACGAACTTAAGCTTTTTACCATTAGGCGATTTTCTAGATGTTTTTGATGGATTCACATAAACTGTTTTAATTCCGTGAAAAGCAGCTTTATACTCTGTAAACATTTGTATCTTTCTGTAGCACCACAAGGATTTTCCCCACGAGAGCTTATAATCGCCGTTGCTATTCTCTTTAAGCTTATCCAAATCCTCAAAAACAATTAATGCTCTATACTCTCTGGCTATTTCAGCGAGTCTCTTAGATGCTCTGTGGGCTGAATCCATCAATATGTTTCTAGCTTTGCTAAGCCACCTACCCCTAACCCCTCCAACCCACTTCAAAAACCTCCAGCTCCTTGGAAACCTCTTCTGCAAATCTTCAGCAAGCTTCTTTAAGTGAAGAGCTCTCTCCAAGCCTTTAAAAGGTATAACACCAATTGTAACTAAATTGCCACTCAAGTCTAGAACTGTGTATGTTATGTTGCTGAAGTTTATGTCAACACCCATAACAGCCCTAAAATCAGTGGGCTCAACATCTCTGTGAAATGTTATGTAGACAAGTATTTTCCCATTCCTACAGCTAACAAGTATCTCCCCTGGTCTCCAAGAGCCATCAAGATACTTGTTGAGGTAGTTATACCACTTGAGTTTTAGCTCAATCCACTCATTGTTTAGAACAGCTATTCTCAATGTTTTTGCATTGAAGTCTATTTTGTAGTCTAGTGGGTGTATTCTTGCAGTTAACTTCTTGAGAATTGGCTTAGAGCCCCTATTCTTCTTAGCACCCTCAACAACCTCCTTAGCACGCTTGTAAATCTCTGAAACATGGTGAGCTCTAAAACCTAATCTCCTCAACCCACTGTAGAACATTTTATGCAAACTCTCTTCAGATGGGATATCATCTAAACCCCAAATACCATCAACTATATATTGAGTTGCATTTCTATATGCTTTTAGGAATTGGGTTAGTAGGGCCTCACCTCCCTCGGGGGCAGCCGCCTCAACCCTAGCGGTTGCCAAAACCCTCATCAAGAGGTTCATTGGTGTTCACAACAACCAATTTTTGTTAGCAAAATTTATAAATTTTTCTAGTTTTTATGTTTTTGGTGGTTTCATGAGCCTTGTCTACATTTTTGAAGCATCAGTATCGAAGTACTCTGGAAACAGAATTGTTCTATACCCACCAAAGGATTACCAGGAGAAGCTCAGGAAGTTCCACGGGAAGAAGGTTAAAGTGTTAGTAGCTATAGAAAGTGATTAGCCCAAGTATTTACAGCTAATCACAAGTGATTACAGCTAATGCAGACCCCACTGCGGCTAGGGAATGGTGCAAAGGGGTTTTGCGCAGTTTCTAGCAATACTGCTGTAGTCTTCAAGTTAAAGGATGGCTCGCACCTCATAGTGACTCCTACCAACGTTACTGAGTTCATATCAGCTCTAAGAGAACTTGGATGGAATATTTCATAACAACTTCCCCTAACCTGTGGTCAAACATTTACTTGCACATGGGCTCACATATTTCGATGCCTTTTTAATTAGTTCACCAGCATCTGATAGAATCTTCTTTAAATTGCAATTTCTCCACATTTAGATAACCTATTTACAGCTTCTATTATCCTCTTGTGAACTGGGTTATCAAGACTTAGAAACTGGTAGCTTCTTGGAGGGTTTCTAAGTCCAAGCCTTCTCAACTCCTCTAAGGATATGGGGTTGCAATACTTAATTGGATTGAGCACTTCTATAGCCATAACCCTTCTCTTCTTCCCGCGAATGTATGAAAAATCCTCATTGCTAACTCCAGTCACGGAAATGCTTCTCATAAACTCCTCCACCTCCTCGTAAGAGCCAATAATAACACTACCAGAAGTGAACTCCCCAACAACTGCCTTAATGGGGGCTGAGGCATAGAGAATAACCCTATACCCACTAGCAATTCCAGAGCCAGCTCTAAGCTCAAAACGCTTAACACCAGTCAAAATCTCTTCAGCAAACCTAGGCTTAATAGACATTAAAACAATTTTCATACAGACCCCTGCTAACGATTTGGTGTTCTAAAACCTCTGTACATAGACAGACTTATAAATAGGGCTTGGCATTGCTCTGACCTCCTCCCCGCCATGAAGGGCGAGGCTTTCAGTTGTAAGAGCTAGCGTTTAAATCAGTATGTGTATAGCTATGCAAGGCGGTCATGCGTCTTAAGCCCTATGTTTCTGTATAGCTGTGTTCCACAAGGGGGTGTAGAGATGATGTGAGTGCTGAGAGGGGTTGGAGAATGTAAGTTTAAAAGAACTTGTTAGTGTAATTCTGTGTATTGGGTGGCTCCTGTATGAAATATGAAGAAGGCTTTGCACTGCTTTATGAAAATTTCAATGCTTTTTATAGGTGCTGGTTTGCCGAGCCTCAGCGTGGAGTTGTTGTTGGTGTTCATGGTTTTTGCGAACACAGTGGTAGATATGCTGATTTCGGCAAGTTCTTAGCTGAAAACGGCTACACGTTTTGCATGCATGACCTCAGGGGTCACGGGAGGTCTGCAAAGGATGTTGATAGAGGTTATGTGGAGAGGTTTGAGCTTTTTGTAAAGGATGTTGAGAAATTTATAGAGTTTGCAATGAGCAAGAGTGGTGCAGATTCTGTATACCTCTTTGGCCACAGCATGGGCGGTTTAATAGCTGTCTACTATGCGGGTGCTATTGGAAAAAACCTCAGGGCACTTATAACTAGTGGTGCAGCAGTATACCTGCCTCCTCCACCAGCTGTACAAAGGCTTTTAGTTGCCTTGCTGAGCTCTATTGCTCCAAAAAGAAGAATACCTCTGCCTCTTGACCCAAGAGAACTTTCAACTGATGAAGCTGTTGGCAAGGCTTATATGGAGGACCCCCTGGTAATTAAGGATCCGACTATAAGGCTTGTTTACGAACTTTTCAAAGCTACTAAAAGTGTTTGGAGGTTTGTTGGAAATATTACACTACCTGCACTCATTCTCCACGGTAGAGAGGATAAGATTGTACCTGTAGAAGCTTCTCAAAGACTTTACAGCACAATTCCGTCTAAGGATAAGAACATAATTGTTTATGATGGTATGAAGCACGAGGTGCTTAATGAACGTAGAAAGGACATAGTTTATCGCGATGTTCTGGAGTGGCTTAGAAAGAAATAGAGTGAATAGGGAGCTTCATGCCAAGCCTTGAAAAAAAGTTACTTGTAGTTGATCAGGGGACAACAGGTACTAGAGCAATAATATTTACTCACAACGGTCTTCCAGTCAAAGGCGGCTGGTCTTATACTGAACACAAGCAGATTTACCCTAGACCTGGCTGGGTGGAGCACGACCCTATAGAGATTTGGGAAAACACAAAGTTTGTCATTAAGAAGGCCCTGGAGCAGGCAAGAATTGATCCAAGGGAGATTGCAGCTATTGGCGTTACTAATCAGCGTGAAACAACTGTTATTTGGGATATCAAATCGGGTAAGCCTGTTTATAACGCCATTGTTTGGCAGGATAGGAGAACAGCTCCTCATGTAGACTACCTCAAGCAAAACTACCTCGATGCTATAAGGTCTAAGACAGGTCTTGTTCCAGACCCCTACTTCTCAAGCACGAAGATTTGGTGGATTTTAGATAACGTGCCTAGTGTTAGAGAGAAGGCGCAGAAAGGAGAGGTGGTGTTTGGAACCATAGATACGTGGCTTATTTGGAACCTGACTGGGGGCTCTAAGGATGTGCTAACTCCCGAAAGAGGAGGTGCTCATGTTTCTGACTACAGCAATGCCTCTAGAACCATGATATTCAATATACACAAGCTTGATTGGGATGACGAGCTTCTTGAAATTCAGGGTAGAATACCGAGAGACATGCTACCACTGCTGAGGCCTAGTAGTGACAGAGCTGTCTATGGCTACACGGGTCCGGAGGTCTCTGCAGAACTTTTCAATGGTGTGAGCATACCTGTAGCTGGTGATGCCGGGGACCAGCAAGCCGCTCTCTTTGGTCAAGTAGGATTTAGTGTAGGTGATGTTAAGTGCACTTATGGCACAGGTAACTTCATATTGCTTAACATTGGTGAAACCCCCGTTTTATCAAAGCATGGACTATTGACAACTGTTTTCTACAGCTTAGAACCGAAGAAAGCTGTTTACGCTTTAGAGGGAAGTATATTTATTACCGGGGCTGCCATACAGTGGCTTAGAGACGGCCTCAAGATAATTGAAGTATCTGCAGAGGTTAATCCACTAGCCGAAGCAGCTTCAGATACTGGTGGTGTTTACTTTGTGCCAGCATTTGTAGGTCTTGGAGCACCCTACTGGGATCCCTATGCCAGGGGGCTGATAATAGGAATCACTAGAAGCACTGAGAGAAAGCATATTGCTAGAGCAGTGCTAGAGTCAATAGCTTACTTAACTAGAGATGTTATAGAGGCTATGAAGGCTGACACAGGTAGTAATATAACTGTTCTTAAAGCTGATGGAGGTGCCTCTAAAAGCGACTTCTTAATGCAGTTTCAAGCAGATATACTTGGAGTTAAAGTTGTTAGGCCTGTTGTTCTTGAAACAACATCACTAGGCGCGGCATACTTAGCGGGTTTGGCTGTTGGTTTTTGGAGAGATCTAGAGGATGTTAAGAGTAATTGGAAAGCCGAAAAAGAGTTCACACCACAAATGGATTTAGAGACAAGAGAAAAGCTTTACAAAGGCTGGAAGGCAGCTGTTCAAAGGGCTTTGGCCTGGGCAAAGGAGGTGCCATGGGCTTACGGCTACGTCTAGGGCCTCTTCCCACTTTTTAACAGTTAAACCCAAACCGTTTTTAACCTTGCCCTTTGAGCACTCTCTACTTTTAGGGAATTGAGGTTTGACATTTAAATACAGAGTTGCTGTAATTGGTGCAGGTATCATAGGGTCGTCTATAGCTCGAGTTTTGAGTATGTATGAAAACTTTGATGTTACTCTTGTTGAAAAGGAGCCTGATGTTGGGTGGGGTGTTAGCAAAGCCAATACAGCAATAATTCACCCTGGCCATGAAGAAGACCCAAGCATGTACCCACTGAGGGCTAAGCTTTGTAGAGAAGGCAATATGCTTTGGAGAAAGTGGGTTAGGGAGTTAGATATACCGGCTAAGTGGCCTGGCGAGCTGATGGTATTTACAAATGATGTTGAGGAGAGGGAGTCTAGGAAGTATATTGAGTTTGCGAGAGTGAATAACATACCTGGTGTTAGGGTTGTTTATAAAGATGAGCTAAAGGCGCTTGAACCAAGTATAAGCCCAGATGCAATAGGAGCTGTTTTTGCCCCTACAGCAGGCACTATATCTCCTATGGAGGCTGTTGTTGCAATAGTTGAGAATGCTGTAGAAAATGGTGTTAAACTGCTTACAGAAGCAGAGGTCATTAACATTAAGATTTCTGGAAACAGGGTTACAGGTGTTGAAACGACTAGAGGCTTTGTAGAGGCAGACATCATTATTAACGCTGCTGGTCTCTATGCTGACAAGATATCCCACATGGCAGGAGTTGAACTGGACTTCTTCATAAAGCCTCGCAGAGGTGAGTACCTCCTATTTGATGAAGATGTTGATTTAAAGCCTGTGAAAATTCTTCACACTACGCCAACTCCCATAACTAAGGGTGTTTATGCTGTAACCACAGTACATGAAAACCTCTTAATAGGGCCTACAGCTGAAGATCTGCCTCCCGATGCTAAGGAGGAGAGCGGCACAACGCGTGAAGGTCTGGAGTCTCTGTGGAGAGAGGCTGGCAAGATTCTCAGGGCATTGCCACCTAGATCTAAAGTTATTAGAACTTTTGCTGGTCTCAGACCAGAGCCTCCTGGAGGCCAGTGGCTTATAAAGGCTTATCACGACCCGTGGGGTTTTGTTAACGTTGCTGGAATGAGGTCCCCCGGGCTTACAGCTGCACCTGCAATAGCTTACTATGTTTTGGAGCAGGTAAGTAAGGTGTATGACATTAAGCTTGTTAAGAAGGAGAGGTGGAACCCCTTTAGAAAAGACATTGTTAGACTGAGGAACATGACCCTTGAGGAGATAGACAGGCTGATTCAGCTAAATCCTGACCACGGTGAAGTGATATGCTACTGTAGAACAGTTTCAAAGGCTGAGATTGTTGAGGCTGTTAAGAGAATTAGTAGTATAGGGGCTAGGGTAACCATGGATGGAATTAAGTTTAGAACGCTTATGGGAATGGGCAGGTGCCAGGGCGCTTTCTGCAGGTGGAGAGTAGCGCAATTAGTTTCCCAGATGCTAAACGTGCCCATGGATAGCGTTATTGTGAAGAAAACAGGTTATGGCATAGGCGATGTGAAGATATTGCTCAGAGAGAAGCTGGCTAAGAGAGGTGAAGCCATGTGATTATTGAAAAGTATGATGTCGTTATCATTGGTGCAGGACCTGCAGGTATAGCTGCTAGTGTTAAAGCTACAGAGCTCGGTTTAAAGACTATTTTACTTGAGAATAGAGAGATCTTGGGAGGTATACCACTACAATGCATTCACCCGGGGTTTGGTCTACACTACTTTAAGGAGGATTTGACAGGAACACAGTTTATCTACAGGTTTCTAGACAAAATGGACAAGCTTGGTGTTGAGTACATAGTTAACGCCTATGTTCACTCAATTGAGTATAGAGACTACATGGAGAAGGTCGTTAACGTCATTACTAGAAAGGGTGTTCTAAAGCTCTATGCAAAGGCCATAATCTACACTACTGGAGCTAGGGAGAGAACAATATTTGAAATTGGCATTGTTGGTGATAGGCCAGACGGTATTTATACTGCTGGAGAAGCCCAGACAATGATGGACATCTTCGGAATTATGCCTGGTAGAGAAATTGTTATTATTGGCTCTGGAGACGTCGGCTTGATAATGGCTAGGAGGTTTGCTTTAGAAGGCGCTAAAGTAAAGGCCGTTATTGAAATAATGCCCTACCCAGGAGGGCTTATGAGAAATGTTGAACAGTGCCTTAGAGATTTCAACGTACCTCTTTTACTAAGCCATGCTGTTGTAAGGGTTGTGGGCAAGACAAGAGTAGAGAAAGTTATTGTGACTCGTGTTGATGAAAACCTCAAGCCCATTCCAGGTACGGAATTTGAAATTCCATGCGATACCGTAATTATTGCCGCTGGGCTCAGACCAGATGTATACCTTTTAGAAAAGCTGGGGGTTGCCATGGACCCCGCCACAGGAGGTCCTGTAGTTAATGAGCTACTCGAAACTACAGTTCCAGGTGTTTTTGTTGCTGGAAACGCTCTTGTTGTAAACGACTTAGCTGATTACGCTGCTGAGCAGGGAGAGTTAGCTGCTGAAGGGGCTAAGATATTTATTGATGGCGGTGGTATTCCTGCTGAAGACTGGAAGCCTGTTAAAAGGGGTAGGAATATAAGATTTGCAATACCTCACTACATAAGTGGCAAAAGAGATGTGACAATTCTTGCTAGAGTGACAAGGCCTGAGAAGAGGGTGTTTGTGAAGGTTCCTGAGCTAGGCTATAAAGTGTTTCACATGGCTGTAAGGCCAGCTGAGATGATAAGACTTGACCTAAGGAAAGATGTTTTGAGTAAAGCCTCAGGTAGTATAACAATTGAGGTTGAGCCAATTGAGCAAAGAGCTTGAACTGATATGCATTGTGTGTCCAATGAGCTGCACATTGAAAGTAAGAGTTACTGATAGTAATATTGAGGTCTCAGGAAATCAGTGTATTAAGGGTGTGGACTACGCAAAGCAGGAGGTTGTAAACCCCGTTAGGTATGTAATGACCGTTGCCAGGGTTAGGGGAGGAGATTTCCAAACAGTATCTCTAATAACATCAAAACCTGTGCCAAAGGCGTGCATTGAGAAAGTCATGGAGGTATCAGCACAACTAGAACTAGAAGCACCCATAGAGCTAGGGCAAGTTGTTGTAAAAGACATATGCGGAGCAAACCTAGTAGCAACGAGAAGAGTTAAGAAAATTACATAAGTATTTTTCCATCATTTGCACATACCCTTAACTAAAAGGCTAATAAAAATTCATTTCTTTATTTGGGTACACTTAATGGTCTTCTGGTACTCTATTAGCTCTGGAAGTAGTGAGCTATTTGGAATAAATATTCTAAATATTACTATACCCCTTGCACTTGGTGACGCAACACAGATTACCCCTCTTGCATTTTTTAATGAGCTGCATTTCTCTTTGCTTGTTGTAAGAATTATGGTTATGTTTTCATGTACAGCTCTGTTGTTTATTGTATAGTAGTTGTCTGTACTCATTGAGTAGAACGCTGCTGACCAATACGTGAAGTTCGGGACCTTTGCCTCAATAAGCAAGTCTGATTTACTAATGTCGTAAACACAAG
>Ga0080004_1107918_pt1 | contig 41557 bp, 41 predicted proteins | sample WasSprMetagenome_FD_69207 | JGI IMG/M metagenome (GOLD analysis project Ga0080004, IMG submission 69207) | Sulfidic aquatic microbial communities from Washburn Spring, Yellowstone National Park, USA - WS (SPADES assembly) (version 2) | ecosystem: Environmental > Aquatic > Thermal springs > Hot...
AGAAGGAGCAGAACAGCTAACAGAAGAAACGATAGAATACATCTTAATAGACCACGAAGAGAGGATAAGCGAGCTAGAGGAGAGAATAGAGAAGCTAGAAGCACAAAGAGTTGGAGAAGGAGTAGCACTGATACAGGAAGCAAAAACAGAAGAAAAGATTACTGATGTGAGAAGACCAGCAGACAGAATACTATACGAGAAGTGGGTTAGAGAAAGACCATAGAAGCTTCATTAAAATCGGCATGGACCTAAACCTCGTTCAGCAGCTTTAGAAACTACTCTCTTGACAGCATCGCAACTTTCATTATCTTTAGAAGTAGTCCTCTGACTAGTGAGCCGAATATTGCTGCTTTGTTTACGCCGAAGCGCTTCAACACTGGTAGTATCTGCTCGCTGAGTTCTTCGATATTTATACTCAAGGTGGTTCACGTCTTTTGCTGTGATGCTTCTTCTCCGCTCTTCTCTTGCTCTGTTTCCTTCTCTATTTCTTTTTCTATGTCATCTATTGATTTGGGTGGTGGTGTTGTTGCTAGTGTGTATCCTATCCAGGCTAGTATTCCGAATACGGCTGCTACTGCTACACTTCCAGTTAGTTTGAGTACGAGTAAGTCTACACCAGCTAGTGGTGGTAGGAAGGTGAGCCAGATGTATACTGCTATCACCACTATTGAGGCTATGAGGATTGCCGCTCCTATCACATTATCTTTATTCATACTTACCTAGCGTATGTGTTTGTTTTGCATCTTTTAAATATTTTTCGAAGCGAAGATGATTTTGACATCTTTTCAGTCATATACGTCTGTGGGGTCTCTTCGTTTGGTAAGTATTTATAATGTAAGTAAAGGATAGTGGTTGTGCGCTGGTTTGGTGCTGGTTGGTTTGGCGAGGCTATTGAGGTATCTTTTCTCGGCTTCTTTGGGTGTCTTCCTCTTTTTTAACTTTTTGTTTCTTGTTGGTGGTTTTGGTGTGGTCTTCCCTGTTTTGGTTAGGGGTGTTGGTATGGTGTTTTATGTGGTTGATGGTGTTTTCTTTTCTCGTTTTGTTGATGTGGTTGTTTGGTTTGCTTCTCTTCTGGTTGCTTTATCTTTGTTTGTGTATTTTGTGTGGAGGCGCTTTGATGTTGTTGGTGTTGTGGTTCTTGTTCTTCTTTTGATACCGCTGTTCTTCTATGTTTTTGGCTTCGGTTTTGTGGCTTTTGTTGTTGGTTTTGCTGGGGGTGTTGTAGCACTAGTGTATGGTTGGAGGAGGGGTTTTTCCGTATTCTCTGTTGCTGTTTTGGTTTGGCTTTCTGTTTTGTCTGCTGTTTCTTTGGTTTCTTGTGTTAGGTGGGTTTTGAACGGGTTTGATGGTGCTGCGCCGCTTTCTGATGTTGGTTGGCGTGCGTCTCTTTTGGATCTTCAGCTTACTTATGGTTTGTTTTATCCTGTTCTGCCCAGGGTTTTTGCGATATTTCTTGCTGCTTGGGTTCTTAGGTTGCTGTCTTTTTCGTATGAGGGTTGGTTTGCGAGGTTCTTAGGTGGTTCTTCTCTTCAGTATCCTCGAAGGATGGGCTTCGCTTTGCTCAGCCTGGCTTTGGCTTCGGCGGTTTTTGTTTGCGTTTACCCTTATCTTCCCGCTTTGAATCCTTCTTCGCATCTTGTTGGTGTTGATGTTGTTAACCCCAATGGCTACTGTAGTTGGGCTGTTTCCTATCTTAGTATGGGGGTTGGCGAGCTCTTTGATGTGTTTGTTAGGTCTGATAGGACTCTCTATTTGGTCTTTCAGCATGCTGCGGTTTTGGCTTCTGGTTCGCCTGATTTAGGGGTTCGTTTGGTGCCTTCTCTGCTTGGTTTGCTTCTTGTTATATCGGTTTATTTTTTGGTTTCGGTTGGTTCTGGGGATAGGGTTTTGGCTGGTTTCTCGGCTCTGTTTTCTGCTTTCTCTTTTCAGGTTGTTGCTGGTGTTAACGCTGGTTTCTACGCTAATTGGCTTGCTTTGGTTGAGGTTAATGTTTTCTTCGCTTTGCTCATTAAGGCTCTACGGACTAGGCTTCGTAGGTACGCTGTTTTGTCTACGCTTGCCTCCGTCTCGATTCTGTTTACTCACCCAGCTACTTGGCTTGTCGCGATGGGTTCGCTGGCTTTGTTTGGTTTACTTGGGTTTGTTAGGAGGTTTTTTAGATCTGGTGGTGAGGTCTTATCTAAATATGAGTTTATGCTGCTTACTGTTGTTGCTGCGTGTAATGTTGCTGCTGATTTGGTTAAGGGTCTTCTTGTTAGGGGGTATGAGGCTACTCGTGTTGCTGACGTTACTTTGAGGCTCTTCAGCTTGGATCATGTTTTGTGGGTCTTGGATAATCTGAGGGAGACTTTTACGGTGTTTCTTGGAGGGGCTTTGGCGAACCCCGTTATCGTAGTGTTTTCGATTTTGGGTGTGTTTGCTGTGGCTGATTGTAAAAGTGGGTTTGAGCGTTGTGTTGTGGCTTTGAGTGTTGTGCCTTCTCTTGCTGTGCTCTTCACCTCCTCGGCTGGCGGTGCTTTTCTTCAGGCGAGGTTCATCTACCTTATACCCTTTCAGATCCTCTGCGGCTTAGGTTTGGCTTCGCTTCTTAAAGTTGCTTCGAGGCTTGTGGGTGACAACTGCTTATTTAGGGTTCTTGCTATCTTGCTTTGCCTCTTCGTCTTTCCGTCGCTCTTCGGCTACGCGCTTAGGGTTGTTGGTACACTCTACCCTATTCTAGTGTAGTGTTGAGGTATTGACCTCAGTAACCTAGAAATATGGTCTTTGAGCTGTTTTTTGAGGGATGCGCTTTACGCTTTCGATCGCTGCTCCGCTGTATGCTGCTGTTGCTGTTATCGACTTATATCTGGGTTTGACTACTTCGTTCATCTACCCTAGCGTCTTCTTTAGGGTTGGTTGGGTGGCTTCGCTTATGGCTCTCTATGTGCATTTGGCTACTAGGCGCCATCCTTTGAAGCCTTTGCCGCTAGCCTTGGGTTCGCTGGTCTGCACCGCTTTGTTGGTTCCGAATCTGTCTACTCTTGCCGCTGTGAACCTTGTTCTTAAGTGCGCCGTTGTGCTTTTTACTGTGAAGCCTGATCTTATCTTAATAGAGGTTTTTGATGAGCGCGAGGGTTAGCTTCCTTTGTTTGTCGTGTGGTATAGTGCTTTGGTTATTATGGTGCTGAGTTTGGCTCCAAATACTTGTTTTAAGAGGTTGAGGTCTTGCTCGTCTATCACGTTGAGCAGCCTTAGGGATAGTGTGTAGATTGCTGCTCCTACTGTTATGTAGAGTGGTAGTAGGTATTTGCTGTAGTAGGTTCGTTCGATGAGTAGGATGGCTATGGTCATTATTGTTGAAGATGTGTAGATTTTGGTTAGCGCTGGTTTGTCCAGCCTTATCTTCACAACACTAGATAATACGTAGAGTGTTAGTGTGAAGCTTATGAGTATGGATAGGCCTTTCATTAAGGCGAGGCCGTTTAAGCCTAGGTACAATACGAGGGGTATGGTTGATAGGCTTACTGCTACGGGTATGAGGCTTAATAGGAGGATTGTCAGGGTTTTTCCGTAGATGAGGAGGAGGTTGCTGAGTGCTGGTGATATGGTGTATACTAGTGCGAATATGGAGAGGGTTGAGAGGACTGTGTACCCGCTCTCGTATTGCTGCCCTGCGAAGAGTGTTATGACGGGTTTGCTCAGGGAGAAGAGGCCTAGTGTGAGTGGTGCGAAGATTAGGGCTGAGTATTTTGATGCCCTGGTTATTGTTGAGCTCACCGAGTTGTGGTCGCTTCTACCGTATGCTGAGCCGTAGTAGGGGAATAGTGCTGAGGATAGTGGCGTGGTGAAGGCTACTAGGACGCTGAAGACCTTGCTCGCTACATCATAGACTCCGAGGTCTGATAGGGAGAGGAGTGCTAGTATTATGGCTCTATCGTAGTAGAAGTATAGGAAGGATACGAGTGATGCTGCGTATAGTGGTGTTGAGAATTTGAGGAGCTTTGATATGGTTTTTGTGAAGTCGATGCTTAGGTTGCCTAAAGCCTCCGACTTTGAAACGCAGATAGAGTATAGGGCTACGCCTAGCAGATCTCCGATTATCCACCCTAAGACTACGCCTTGGATGCCTAAGCCTTTGAGTAGAAGTAGCATGATAGATGCCCATCTTGCTGAGGTTGAGGCTACTCCGCAGAGGGCTATCGCCTTTAGCCTGCCTGCGCCTAGCAAGAAGCTGTTTAGGATTGGGGTTAGGGAGATTAGTAGGAGGTCTAGGGAGAGTAGTCTTATTGCTGGTGAGTAGGTGGTTGTTTTGAATAGGAGTGTGGAGAACCACTCTGGGATAAGTAGAAGTAGGAGTGAAAGGGTGGATGCGATTACGCCTCTAAATGTTATTGCTGAGATTAGGTAGCTTGCTGCGCCTTCACCCCTACCCTTCAGCTCTGAGACGAATTTTGCGAGCGAGGAGCTTAGGCCGAGGTCTGAGAGGATCTGGAGGAAGGTGGTGAGCAGCGTTAGACCAGCTAATGCACCAACATCAACCTGGCTGACGCTCCTCGTTAGGAATGAGTAGCCTAAAACACCTATGATTGTTGATAGGATGTTCTGGGCGGTGAGGTAGAAGTAGCCGAAGGCAACAACCCTACCGTTGATAGCTACGTCTCTATCGCTCATATCTACTGGGTCGGGAGGCTTAGGGTCTGGTGTTTGATTAAAGTTTACATCGAGCTATAGTGGTCTAAGCACCCCCACATAGGTTTGAGGGGGTCTATAGACAATATAAAGGGGGGTTGAAGTGTTGTGGAGGGTAAAGGTGTTGCCTATTAGAATTTCAGTTTAGGTTGTAGGTGAAGGATTCGATGGCTTTGACTATTCTTCTAGCTGCTTGCTCGTCTCCAAATGGGTTTGTGGTTTTGGTAAACTTTTCTTTTATCTCTCCATATTTTTCCTTAACCTCTTTTATCGCTTGGGCGATCTTGTTTGGGTCTGCGCCTACGATCTGGTTTACGCCGGCTTCGACTGTTTCCACCCACTCGGTTGAGTCTCTGAGTGCTATGCAGGGTGTTTGTGACCAGAAGGCTTCCTTCTGAAGCCCTCCTGAATCTGTTAGGACGAGCTTTGCGTGCTTGAGTAGCTTGAGCATGTCGATGTAGCCTACTGGCTCTATGGATTTGATTTTGCTTTGGTTTAGCGGTATGTTGAATTCTCTTAGTCTGTTCGCTGTCCTTGGGTGGATTGGGAATATGATTTTTGTCTTAGCTTCCTGTATTCCTTTTACGATGCTTCTCAGCCTTATTGGGTTGTCGACGTTTTCGGCTCTATGTAGTGTTAGTAAGCCATATTCTTTATCGGAGAGCCCTAGCCTTTCTAGGATGTTAGAGCTATCGGCTTTATCCTTAAACTTTAGGAAGACATCGTACATAGTGTCTCCTGTCAGATGTGTGTCTCCGATGACCGATTCCCTCTCAAGTTCTTTTTGCAGCTTAGTGTTGGTGCGAAGAGCAGTTTTGAGTAGTGGTCTATAAGCCTCCGGTTTATCTCCTCAGCCATCTTCATATCATAGCATCTGGCACCAGCTTCTATGTGGGCTACTGGTATGCCGAGCTTAACGCTAGTTAATGCTCCTGCTAAGGTTGAGTTGGTGTCTCCAGGGATCAACACTAAAGAATATGCATTTTCTACCCGGCACCTCTCAAGCCTTAGCATGATCTCCCCCGTTTGATAGGCGTGGGAGCCTGAACTCACTTCCAAGTTCACCTTAGGATCTGGAAGCTCAAACTCTTCAAAAAATATTTGAGAAAGCCTGTGGTCGTAATGCTGACCGGTATGTATTATTTCCACGTCCAACTTCCGCTTCAAACCTTCCTGAATCACAGGAACTTTCCTAATTACTTTCACGATATTAAATGTATTAAAAAGTCCTTTGGGATATGGAAAATATGGATAGCGCGTTTTCCAGACACTATTTGCTTCATACATAACTGCATAATATAGCTGAAGCTTTATTCAGCCTCTTGAAATCTTCCATTAGTAACTTTTCCTTTGATCTTTTGAGCAATACATTTTACGTCTTCTTCTGAAAGTTTTACGCTCGATGGGAGATTCAGTCCTTGCTTATAAATCCTTAACGATGCGTTATATGTGAGATTTGCATATTTTCGGTATATTGGCATCTCATGTAGTGGGTAGAAGAAGCTCCTCGCTTCAATACCATCCTTTTCAAGCTTTTCCGCAAGCTTATCTCTGGTCATTTTCACTTTCCCATCGTCTATTAGTATTGAGTAGAGCCAGTAGACGCATTTGGCCCACGGCATTTCCGGATGTAGCACAACACCTTCTATTGGAGAAAGCTCCTCCGCGTAGATCTCGGCTATCTTCCTCTTCTTTTCAATAAACCTTTCTATTTTGCTCAGTTGGGCTAAGCCTAGGGCTGCCTGGAGGTTTGTCATGCGATAGTTGAAGCCTACTACGTCATGCCAATACCTTTTTACCGGGTTCATACCATGATCTCTCAAAATTCTAATTTTCTCAGCCAACTCTCTGTCGTTTGTTAGGCACATACCACCTTCTCCAGTAGTTATTATCTTGTTGCCGTAGAAGCTGAAACACGATATGTAGCCGAAGGAGCCGACCTTCCTACCTTTGTACTCTGCACCAGGGGCTTCAGCCGCATCTTCGATAACATAGAGGTTGTGTTTTGAGGCTATTTCCGTTATAGCTTCCATGTCGCATGGATGGCCGTACAGGTGCACGGGTATTATCGCCTTAGTACTTGGAGTTATGGCTTTCTCCAACTTATCAGGGTCGATACACCAGTAATGTGGGTTTATGTCCACTATGACTGGCTTTGCGCCTACGTATATTACGGAGTTTATGGTTGCTGCAAACGTTAAATCTGGCACTATGACTTCATCTCCTTCGCCAATGTTTAGGGCAGCTAGGGCTAGGTGGAGGGCTGCTGTGCCGTTTGATGTGGCCACGCCATATTTTACGCCAATGTATTTTGCGAAGGAGTTTTCAAATTCCTCGATAAACTTGCCTCTACTGCTAACCCATCCGCTTTTAACGGCCTCGACGACATTCTTAAGCTCTTCCTCGCCTATTTCAGGCTCTGCAACCGGATATCTGTACATGTCTCCTCACATTTTTAAAGCTCTCGTGAGAATCTTGTTTTCGCTTGGATAGTTTGGAGCATCCCATGGAAACCTCTCCCCCTTAAGCCAACGCTCCCAGCGGTTTAAGTCTTCCTTAACCATGAGCTCAACAAGCCTTTCAAACTTTGTTCTAGGCTCCCAGCCAAGTTTCTCCCTAGCCTTAGAGTAGTCTCCTACGAGGCATGGAACATCTAGAGGCCTAAAAAACCTCTTATCAACTTTAACGTATTCTCGCCAGTCTAACCCGACGACTTCAAAGGCTTTTTCAACAAGCTCCCTCACACTGTGGGCTTCACCCGTTGCGATAACGTAGTCGTCGGGCTCATTCTGCTGAAGCATAAGCCACAACGATTCAACATACTCAGGAGCGTATCCCCAGTCTCTCTTCGCGTCAAGGTTTCCAAGCCTAAGCTCCCTACTCAACCCTAGAGAGATCTTCGCAACCTCATTAGACACCTTCCTAGTGACGAACTCCAATCCACGCAATGGTGATTCATGGTTGAACAGTATTCCGTTAACGGCAAAAATTCCATATCCCTCACGGTAAATTTTTGTTATCCAGTAGCCGTAAAGCTTTGCGGCAGCGTATGGACTCATAGGATAAAACCTGTCTCTTTCACTCAAAGACTTTCCACCATTCAGTAAGCCGCTTTTACCGAACATTTCACTAGTACCAGCAAAATAGAATTTCGTATCTGGACAAACTTGGCGGATAGCCTCCAAAATCCTAGTTGTAGCTAAGCCAGTAACATCCCCAGTTGCAACAGGTGTTTCAAAGCTCGCTTCAACAAAGCTTTGAGCCGCGAGATGATAAACTTCATCCGGCTGAGAAATCTTTAACGCTTCAACGATTGAACCAAAGTCGCTCAAGTCTGCAGGAATAAGATTGACTTTTCCAAAAACTCCCAAATACTCTAGACGCCAGAAGTTTGGAGTGCTAAGCCTACGATAGGTACCATAAACCTCATAACCCTTATTTAAGAGAAACTTTGCTAGATAAGCACCATCTTGTCCAGTGATGCCAGTGATCAAAGCTTTTCTCGTCATGTGATCTCAATACAGATTGATGATATCCATCTTATAAGCCTATCAAAGTTTGATAGAATGAACAAGTGTTTAAAGTAAGGGATTTTTATTACATCATTTGCTTAGAATGCGGGTAAGAGACGTTTGGGCCTTGGCATCTATAAACAGCGCTAATGATATAACCATCATGAAGAGTCTGTACTCTTAAAAACTTCCAAATAAAATAGCTTATTGAACCGAACTGGGCTATAACCATGCTTAAGAGAACGAGAAATTTAAGAAGGTGCGTTGCTTTAAACTCGACCAACCCGATTTCCGGTATCTTGTAAGGAACATCAAATGTCTCTAACAATTTTTGCAGAAAGATTCGTTGAAGAGTTGAGCTCGCGGAAGTTAACTCAATATTAACAATATACCCATGCTCTAAAAGAAATTTGGCGACTTCTTTTACATCTACTATTCGAACATGTATTTTCCCCCAATGCTCCTCCCTATATATCTTTGAGCAACTAATCAAAAGCTTTTCCCTTGCTTCCGTAGGAAACATTAAGTATATGAATTTGGGTTTTAGCTTGACAATTTCTTTTAGAACCACCTCGTAGTTAATTATATGCTCGAGAACATCAGTACAAACAACATCGTAAAAAGCTCCCTCCCTAAAAGGTAAAGCACGTGCATCACAAACAATATAATACGCAAAAGGGTCCTTTTTACGGGCTATTATAATCTTCTCTATATCTATATCAAGGCAGACGATTGAATTAGCACGACATAGACTTCTTTGACTGGTATAGCCGCACCCTATGACTAAAGAAAAACCTGTCATCTTTTTACCGACTCGAAGCCAATTTTTTCTCAAGTCAAACTTCTGATGCATTTCAATTTTTGGCATAGCAAAATATATCGCGTCAGAAGAAACAAACGCTCTTAAATAAGAATGTTGTTGGTAGGTTTTTCTTCTTTTGCTCTCTTTGATGTAGGTATGTTTACCCCCGGAGGTTCTTAAGTTTCTCTTAAGTGAGGGAGAGTGTGTAGCCTTACTTCGTAGGGTTCGTTGGCCTGGTGGTGTTACATGCCCTATATAAGAGCTTGAGGAGGAAAAGTGGACTAGAGTGATGGGTTACGGTAGGCGTTGGAGCGCTGAGACACTATTCTCAAAGTTTAAAAGTATGTAGGGGGAATACTGGATGACCAAAAACATGGAAAAACATAGCTAAGGAACTATCGGCTAAAGCATACATATACAACATGCTAATAAACCTAAAAAGCTAAATCAAAGGCAGGTAGCTAAAAACTAGAAGGAAAGCCAAAACGAAAAGAATTAAGCACAAAGTTAAATTTTTAATTTCCTGGTAATTTTTGCTCAACTTATTACGTACTTTATTTTCCATTTAAAATTCTTCCGTTCGACAGCTCAAATGGAAGAGTTGTTCAAAAGCTAAGATTAAGCCATAAAGCATTTTTTCAAAAAAATTGAACGCTTCTTTTTGCGTTATTGGATAGAACCCTTTGTGCGCACTAAATGATGGGCTAAATTCATGAGCAGCCAACTTATTAACACTATGAGAGATAAGAACGATTCCGATATCTGCTTGAGCAAACTAGGAGGCTTGTATTGAAGTAGCAAATCTTGTAGAATGTCAGCTATTTTTCTTTTACGTATGTCCTTACTAAAGAAGTCTGCTATTCGCTTTCTGCCTCGCTTACCCATTGCGATTCTCCTATCCCTATAATCTAGGAGACTTGCTATGGCATCTGTGAGTTGCTCGACATCTCCGGGTTTGACAAGAAGTCCTGTTTCGCCATTTATGATGACCTCTGGAATAGAAGATGAATTAGTAGAAACAACAGGTTTCTCACAAGCTTGGGCTTCACTTGCAACAGTAGGGAAACCTTCGTGAAGCGAAGGAAGGACGAAAATATCGCATTGATTATACAAATACAAAAGCTCTGCTTCACTCACTCTCCCCTTCAACAAGACATTGTCCTCTATTCCTAATTCACTAATCCTCTTCATAAGTATTGGGTAATAACGGTCGTCCACCTCGCCTACTATTACAAGTTTTGTATAATATTTCTTAGAAAGGTTCTGTATAGCTTTTAATAAGAACTCAATGCCTTTTCTTTTTGCATTACTCTCATTCAACGTCGCGACCGTTAGGAGTATATATTTACTCTTATCTTTGTTGACTTCGAAAGGTTGGAACTTAGAGATGTCGATTCCTTCGTAGATCACTACGGGTAGTTTGGCCCCCCATCTTTTTGCATTCTTAGCACTCTCATTGCTTATCGCTATTACCTTTGTAGCGTTCCTTAGGCACCATACCAGAAAGGGTCTCATGAAATAGCTTGTAGCAGCACCATACTTAAAGGAATCGGTCACCACGTACGCTACGTCGCCACCAACTGCATTGACTACGCATGGCTTTTTAAATAATTTCCCGAATACTACTCCGAACAAACCGCTTGGAAGTGCAAACCAACAGAAGATTATATCTACACTTTTTGCGAGTAGCGCGTAGTGAAAAAGGAGCCGAATATTATAATACAAAGAAGAATCCAATCTGAGAAAGATGACTTCATTGCCTAGCTCCCGCAGGATGGAAATATCTTGTCTTACCCATGATGCACAACTTGGAGCTAACAAAGCTATTTTAATTCTGGGCAAGCAGTTCATTGGTTCTCCAAGTAAAGGAGAGGCTGGATAGTGTTAGTGGATCTTGTGGCGCGGCTGAAATCGCCTGCTAGAAGTAGACCTCTATCACTCCAGTATATTCTGAATTTTACTCGCCCATCTATTTTTAATGACTCCCCATATTTGGAGAAATGATAGGCAAATACGCGACCGAATGTTATCTTTCCTTCAGTAATAAAAGATGGTTGCATCAATACTATGGACGAGTTCTTCATAATTCCGATCAATTTGACTTCTCCCTTGGTAACCAATGAGTTAAATACGCGATCCTGATACTGGAACGTGATGTTTGCGACTGAGCCATCCCATAGCTTCAGAGTCAGATTAAATGGAGAGGATGATGTAATGTTGACATAAGCTCCGGAGAATGGCACTATTTGTCCGTCTGGAGAATCAAAAACAAGGCTGAACCTACCATTTAATTCTAGTTTTGTTAAGGTAGAACAGTTATATGCATCTACAGATATTCTCATTTCTTCATCTGCTAAATTGGATATTTCGAGTCTATCTAAGTGCAAGGGAAGGTTTATGAATATCTGGCTTGAATTTATATAAGTCCTTCCCTCTATATGTATCCTGTTTTCTATTGCAAATCTGTCTGGCCAGGCAGACCATTTTTCAGAGAAGGGGTATCTTTCTAACTTCATCTCAAGGATGTTTTCGAGTATCCCTATGATGAAGTGGAGATTGCTAAACAATTCTTTATTACACCTAATGGCTTCGAAATAGGGCAAGAGGTCGACAAACAGTATTTTTCCATTTTCAATTCTGCGTTCAAGTATGAATGGTGCAATATGGGAGCCGTTGTTGGTGTACCAAGAAACTACCTTGGTCTCTGGGCTCGATGTGAAAAGGAATCGAGAAAAATTGATTGGATATGGTAGCTTGATCGTGTAATTTGCTCCTGCTATGCCATTGATGGACGAAGAATAGTTTGCTATCCACAAGCTGGCCAAATCCGAATAGGGTATTGAGCTTTGACCAGGCAATATTATAGCTGTCCCACCCCTTTTCACCCAATTCAGGACATCGGATCCATAAAGGTCGGAGGTTATCAATAAAAGGTAATACCTATCTAGGTCGATTTTACCTAAATCGTAAACAACACTATATCTGATGCATGCAAGAGCGGCCATCATGATTGGATAGAAATAGTTATTCAAATTCCATTTCGTGGGGGGCGGAGTTACTATCGCGAATATTGACTGATAGCTCGGGGGAGACGAACGGGGCATATAATATACCGCTGTTTCGGAAGAATTGTAGACTACGGGCAAGTGATCGATAAGGGTAGCAAGGAACATTTCTTTTTTGTCCTTTCTGCTCAATGAGTTGAGATCATATTCACGGAGATAAATCCACTTTGGGTCACCACTCACGAATTGGAGAAGAGATTCGAGATTAAGAGGTTTATCAAGAAAACTCATCTCAAGTGGCCATTCGAACTGGTTATAATATTTCAGTCCCGTGTAGTAGCCTAATAATCTGTAAGTCGAATCTGATATGGCAAAAATACTGTCTCCTGCTCTTGCTTGTTGCCAGATTATATCCAACGTCTTTACTTCTTCTATAAACGCCTTCCCATAGGTCGGCGACGCATAGTCAGCGCTTATGATTACAAAGACTGTGTTAGGCAGACCTAGAAGAAAAGTAGCGAATATAAAACACATCAAAGGAACTGCCTTGTCAAACTTCATGCGCCTCAAGCGTCTTCCTGCTGATTCGATGAAACAAATAAGACCGTAGGCTCCTAAGATACTAAGCCAAGCATCGGCTACATCCAAAATGCGTCTCGTTTCATATAAACCGAAGACTAGAGGAGCCAAATAGCCAGCTATCACGAGAATTGAATACGAGAAGATAACTAGGGAGTATAAGCGTGAAGTCGGGTCTTTTTGAGTGAGCAAGAAGGGAATTACAAGCAGAGCCAAAACACCGACGATGCCTGTTCTGGAAATTGCATCACCGAGAATGATAACTAACGACATAAAAAACAGATACTTAGAACATTCGCGGCTGGAAATATTCGCTACGGCGGTTGAAAACTTCATCAATATGCATGATGCTGCTAATATTGCTACGGCACATCCAGCATAAGCTAAGTATACTAGAAGATTTGTTGTTGTGTTGAAAACATAGGCTGGTTCAGCAATGAGTAAGTCATAGGCAGGTATTAGGAGGATTGCAGAGGCTATACTGCCGAGAAACGCGAGGGAATATCTGGCATCATTGCCTTTAGTCCAGAGAACTAAGATAGCCAAGAATGTGAGAGCGTAGAAAACCTCTGCTACGTGTAAGAGATACAGCGCCCAAATAAGCAATGGGCCAAGTATGATTTTGCTCCTAGCAGGTATGCTCTCGTTCACGACTAGATAAAGAAATACAAACAAGACGGTTAACGATGTAAGCATAGCAAGAGGTTGAATTGGGTAAAGCTTGTATGTTCTGTTCACAACTTCTAACCATTGATTAGATCCCTGCTTAATGCCTACTGCCTGAATCCAACCTAAGCCACCGAAAAGAGTAAAAAAGACAGAAGCAAGGGCGGGTATCTTGCTATTTTTTCCAACCAAGCTTCTGACCAGTAAATAGTAAGCTAGGGGATATAGGAGGCTCTGCACGATTGTGAGCGTTCTAACGTTGATTGGCGGTAGACCCGACAGTAATGTAATACCAAGTAGCCACAATTGATACCAGACTGCTTGAGTGAACATATATCCACTTGTGTATGGATACACGCCCTTTATCATGGACAGAACCCCAGCGTATGTTGGAGCAACGTCCCAATAAATGGCGTTGGACGTATCTATGTAAAGCCAGCTTACTGCAAGAAAGGTAAGTATCCCAGTGAGCAGGAAGATACTGCTTGACAAATCTAACCTAATAAATTTCGTCACTTCTAGGCTTTTATGCATATGTTTCGCAAATATGACTAACATAGAAAGTAAGACCGAAATTATGATCAGGCTTGTGCGAAAGAGCTCCGGAGCAACCAACTTGAATAATATTACTACGAAGAAAGGTGTCAGGAATAAACTTATGCCAAAAGACAAAATGAGCGTTTCTAAAGGATCTAAATCCTTTAAGTTGAGAAGAGAGAGTACAGCATATCCCGGCAACATACCGATTACAATAAGGGATGCAAAGAATCTGAACCAATTAAGAATAGGGATGGAATGCCACTCCACGAATAGACCATCTAGAGGTGGGACTATGATGATGAATGTTACCGCCATGGCAACGAAAAGTAGTCCGAAGGGCAATAATCGATGGATTTTCTTCATATTTATGGTGAGATGCGCGTGTATTGATGTTGTAAAGCATATTCCGAGAAAAAGGAAGCTTCCGGCTATTGCCACTAATTGTTGAGCGCCAAGATAGATGTTTAAGATAACATAGACTAAAACCGTCAAAGAGCAAATACAAAATATACGTGCTATAATACTAAATATCGGTTGCGACACTAGGAATATATCACCGTCTTTCAAGATACATGTAACATCCCTTGAAATGAACTTTCGTAAATGTCTAGTATTTGGAGTTCCAAGTTTCTACATTAGTTCTTTGTAGTATTGCATTACCCTCTTAGCAATAATGTCCCAGCTGAAGTGTTCCTTCACAAATTTAAACGCCCTCTGACCCTGCTCTAATAGCCAACCGTGATCATCTATACGATGGAGAATTGACTCGTAGAACTCTGAAAGGTTAGAGTCAATCAGCACTTCACCTATTCTCTCACGCTTAATATCGTCTAATGGGATCCCGGGGGTGTTATCTTTAGAAGTGTAATAAAGTATGAAAGGTTTGGCCGATGCCATAGCCTCTAATAGAGTTGTCCCTGGTGCTGCGGGATATACAAATAAATCTGCGGAGGCATAGAATTGCCATAGTTCGTCTCCGAAAACGTGTCCAACAACGATGATGTTCTTCATCTTGGACACATAGTTCCTAATGATATTTTCGAGCTGGCCACCTCCAACCAACAGAAGTACAATGTCGGACCTTTTCTCATTTATTTTTTCCATGACCTCGATTAGTCGATGGACTCCCTTCGTGAAGCCAAGATGCCCAACGAATAGCATTATTTTTTTCCCCTCTAGACCATACCTCTTTCTAATTCTTTCACCGTTACCTTCACGGGGAACTTCAACGCCATTAGGAACTATCCTGATCTTATTCGGATGTATTTTATAGTCTTGAATCAATGCAATGGCGGTTTCTTTGGAGTTACTGAAGACCATGTCACAATTGTCGACGACGAATTTCTCGACTAACGAAGCCAACAGAAATTTTGAAGATGCGATCAATGATGCGCATCCCGTGAAGCGCGACTTTTCAGCTATTATTACTCTCGCTAACCGTAGCTGGGACGCTCTTAGGTGAGCTATAAACGGTTTTCTTCCGCCAAAGAGGTAAGGGAAACCGAACAAGGAATTAGAATGAACGATGTCGTAATCTCTATCGAGTTGTTTTATTTTTGCGGCTATTTCAAGTTGTGAGGAAATAGTAGGTACCTTCCTCTGCACTAGGTAAGCCTTTTTTGATTTATCGAAGCAAATCCTATTGAGGGGATCATCCAAGCAAAAAAAAGTTATATTACATCCCATTTTTTCTAGAGCCTTTGCTAAGTAGTAGATATTTCTGCTATGGCCACCGATGTACGGATTCACATAATCAGAAACTATAGCTATGGAAATTCCGTTTTTCCTTTCACATTTGTCAGCCCAAATACCATTCAATAAGTGAGACCTCTCAGATTTGCCTTATCCTCCTTCTACGTGGATATTTTGCCCTCTCTTACTTTATTATAGCACCTAATCCGTTAAAAATAATCCATCGCTTCGGACGAGTTTTTAACAAAATCCTGAAGGGCTTTATTCCAATGAACATCATCTGATAGTAATAGTCCTCCACTCCTCAAGTGTTTCCACGCAGTTTGGTATTCAAAATACATAATTTCGTATGTGTGCTCGCTATCATGTAAGAAGGCGTCAATGCTTCCAAGCTCTTTAAGTAAAATTGGAAGCTTTCCTTGACTTCGGCCGAAAATGAGCTTCCATCTATGCCTAAGTTGGTGGGGCACTAACCAGCCAGTTTGCTTACCCTCAGGTAGAGAGGCGCCTGTAGCAGCATTAGGCAAATCGATAGAGTAGAGGAAGCCTTTTCGGTTTAATTCCATCGCATGTAATATATAGGCGCTTGATGAGCCCGATGCCACTCCCGTTTCAACCATGAGGTCGGGTTTCAATATCCTAACGCAGACGTAAACAATAAGTCCTCTTAACGGAGAAATCATCGTACCAAGCTCAACATTTTTTGGAAGTTTTAAAGCAAGCTCGTATGTAATTTGATCAGCTTCAGATAAGTAGCGTTTTGACACCTTTTAAGGCATCGATATACCCAACGAAACCAATAATGAACCTATTCTCTCTCAAGTCGCTCCATTAATGATACTGGCTGGGGATTCGATGGTAATACGTTATTGTAAATAACCGAAAATTTGTCTGGATTCGCATCTATTCTATTTAAAATTCTCGATTTTGTATCTAATGAGACGGTAATTATCAGGCCAGCTCTGGGTAAAAAGATTTTTTCTAATATCACTGAAAGTGAATATTTAATTTTATCTACAAAAGAGCGTAAATTCAATCCTTGTACGGTAATGCCATCACCCTGTGCATAATAAACTAAAGAAATATTCTTTTTTATTCGCTTAGTAGCCATCCTAACATCATATCTTCTTCACGATAACAAAGGAAGACATTAACATCATTTTTCTTTAGAATTTTAAGTGAAACAAAAAAGCTTTGAAGTAAGAATGGGAAGGAGGGTATGAAAGGGAAGCAAAGATTCCTAGTCGGATAGAGTACCACATTATGGGGACTTACGATTTTACCATCGCAAATTAGATGTATTTCATGACCCCTGTTTGATAATTCAAGCAAAGGTCTAACAAATCTATTGTGAGGAGTAATTTCTCTTTTTGACTGATATAATGCAAGGAGTTTGATTCTTTTATCTTTCTGAGTCATCTATTAAACCTTGAAGAAGAACTTTCGATGTTTCTTATGGTACGTAACTTGACGTAAATTGCCGTGTCGGTCACACCGTTGGTAGTCCATATGCAATACCATTTTTTGAGCTGTTCAGACAGATTCTCCCAAATTGGCGATGCAGGTTTTTCTTTCCTTGAGCCCGGACTTTTTGAGGGAGAGGGAATATACCAATTAATGTTATCAATAATTAGTAATCCTCCGCCTTTTATTTTTCGCAAGCTTCTGATCGCACATTCATCTCTATACAATCCATCAACTAATACAAAGTCCAAACTTTCGTCCTCAAAACTATCGATTAAGGAAATGTATGTTTTGTCTTTTGCGAGCACCAAATCGCAATTTGTGAGATTAAATTTTTGGAGAGCGGCATAAACCTTCTTGTACCAAAAGGGATCATGCTCAACACTTGTTAAATGTTTGCAACGCCTAGCAAACCATAGTGTACTCCGGCCAGCTCCCCATTCAAATCCAATGTGATCCTTCTTAATCAAGTGCGAAAGGATTTCGTTTGCGTGTTGCGTAAGCCACGGATAATCGGGGTGAGAGTTTTCATACAAATATAGCCTGAAGCGATTATATAAGTACGTGGGAGACCAATGTAAGAAGGCTCTGGAGCGAATCGCATCATTAAACGCTTTAATAAGTCGCATAGCTTTTCTCAAAGACAACTAACTTTGAGCATTATTTTTAGCAGCTTTGATGCAATACTTTATAGCAGATAAAAAACCTTCAACCATTGCTGACACACTAAACTCCTGTACTACAGTCTTCTTTGCTTTTTCGCCCAATCTTATTCTGAGTTCTTGGTTATTAATCAAAAATTTAAGAACCTCGTATAGCTGATTTGCGTCTGCTGGTTTAACGATGTAACCATTCTCTCCATGTCTTACCATCTCGGTCGCAGCTTGCGAGGCATACGTTGATATTACTGGCAACCCGCAAGCCATAGCCTCATTTATCACAAAACCCCACACATCCTCTAATGTGGGAAGTATAAAAATATCTGCCAAGCAATAGAATTTTATCAACTCATTTAGTTTCATCCCCGAAGGTATAAATTCAATATTCCTTACTTCAAGAGATTTAGAAAGACCTTTTAGGCGATGCTCCAATGGTCCGCTTCCTATAATGATCAGCATAAGATTATCATACTCACGTTCAAGTTTTGCATACGCATGTAAAAGGTATTCAATACCTTTTCTTTTGATAAGCTGGCAACATAAAAGGATGACTATTTTGTCTTTTAACCCAATTTTTTCCCTTAATTTTTCTTTTAACGGCAAATATTGTTGGGAAATTTTAATGAATAAATCATTGTCTATTACGTTTGGGGCGACAAACACCTTTTCTACATCGGCTCCCAACTTGATAACATATCTTTTTGATAACTTTCCAGGGACAATAATTGCATCCGACCTCTTAATAAAAAGAAGTCTAAAGGGTCTAGTTATTACTCCTAAAAGCGATTGAGGTTCCCTTATCCCTTCATTCCAGTAAATTAGCGGTATCCTCAGCAGTTTTGAAACGCCAAAAACAAGCCACGTAGTTAAATCCGTATATTGACTTAATATTATGACGCAAGGTCTGTTTTTAATTATTTTCTTAATTATCGAGGGGTTTAAGCTCGACTCCTCTATTATCGGCATTCTAATTGGAATTCGCTGAAGGACTTCATAGTCATAGTTATAGTCTCTTGGGAATAAATCCCACGAGCGTGAGCCGTGCTTTAGTGAGCAATAGTAAACGGTCAACTTTACATATTTTGAGAGTTCTTCAAATAATGGGTGCCTATAGGGTGCTACTGTATTATGTACAATAATGACCTTTACAGGATACGTCATAAAGTTGACAACCACATCCCATTAATCCATTTTAGCTGCATGTGTATAGAGGCAGCTAACACTCAGGTTCAGTTTCCGCCAAACTCCTCTTGAGAATCTTTGCTGCCCATATCTTGCTATATCATCCAAAACGATTCTTATCCCACCTGCAAATCTGATACTGTTAACGGCAAAAATATACGCTCAACGTGGGAAAGCATTGAATGATTTGATATATTAATGTCCAGACTGTACGCCGAGAGGTTAGCGTTAAGAGCACCTTCGTGAGGTAACTTCTATGTAAAGCTCTTCGAGATCGTCGACCACCTTATCTAGTGAATACTTTTCTTCAACGAGCTTCCTCGCCTTCCTACCGATCTCCGCAGCTTTACCGCCATCATTTAACAGATAGAGCATCTTTTCAGCCAGCTGCCTAAAGTCTCCAACTTCAAATAAAAGCCCTGTTTCACCATCCACAATCAACTCCCTTAAACCACCAACGTTTGACGCAACGATCGGCTTAGCGCAAGCATAGACCTCCAACAGAACCATAGGAAACGTCTCATATCTTGAAGGAAGGACACAAAACTCAGAATCAACGTAAGCAGCAAGCCTGTCCCTACCGTACAAGGGTCCGACAAACCTTACCGAATCAGATACTCTTAGAGTGTGAGCTAAAGCCTTAGTCTCACTCAAATATCCGTCATCCGGTCCAGCTATGACTAAAATGGCATCCCTACACCTCATCTCGTTTACTAGATAAGCGTAAGCCTTAACAAGGAAGTCTATACCTTTAATCTTATGGATCCTGCCTAGGTAAAGTATGATTTTCTTGTCTTCTGGTATGTTAAACTTCTTCTTAAAGGCTCCCTTGGACGGTAGGTCAGCATACTCCGAAAGGTCTATTCCGTTAGGTATTATGGCGATCTTCTCTCCAGGCACACCCATACGCCTATACTGATCAGCCTCAACACGGCTAAGGGCAACAACCTTAACAGCATTTCTTAATAATTTATGACCAAATAAAACATCATAAAACCACTTTAACCTGCGCCAAGCACTGATCCTAGGAAGCTGACCATGAGCTTGCAAAATATAGGGAATACGATAGCTTGATGCGTAATAGCTTGTCAGCAAGCTTAGATAGCTCCTATATTCATGTAAGTGTATTAAGTCATAGTTGGCGATAGATTTTTTGACGGCCTTCATGAGGTCTTTAGAAAAATAAATGTGAAGTGAAGGCTTGTAGATTTGGTTCATAAAATAATAGACTTTTACTCTGTTGTTGTAATTTGGGTTCTTATTGGGTCGAAATAATTTATCCTTACTTAAAGTGTTGGTCGTATATACGGTAACTTCATGACCCCTTTTCGCTAAAGCCTTAGAAATATTATGAGCTACAAATGCGGCCCCTCCTGCGCTGTAAGGAGGATAATAAGCATTAATTACTTGTAAAATTTTCATGTTACCTCACCTCCTCTTATCGAGGTTTTTCCACGCTAAGAGTATATAGCTCATCGGATGCAGTAAGCTAGTGGAGCCAATGCAAATGCTAAGCGATATGTAGTAAAACGTCCAAAGAAAGAGAAGCCAACGCCTCTAACCTTGTATCCTCTTTTATGTAGATCACTTACAGTCCATTTTGAAATATGGTGTTTCTCGTTATAGTAGTATCTTGCTCCAAGCAGAGGGGTTGAAACTATTACTTTCTCTTCTGCCACTCTTTCGGCTTCATTCAGCAACTTTATTCCATCTTCCTTCTTCATATGCTCTATGACTTCGAACGCTAGCACACAATCGAAACTATTATCTCGGAAAGGAAGATGTCTACCATCCAAGAGTACTACATCGTCATAAATTTTATGTTCCTTAACATAGAGTAGATTATTTAGCTCGATGTCGCCACCCACGATATATGATGGCGGTTTGTGTGAAATTTTGAGTTAGCCCCATTTTCCTCTTCCGCATCCTATATCCAGATAGGACTTACCTTGCTCAGTTAAAAGCGTGAGTACGAAGGGGTCGAGGAGATATGAGCTACTCATCGCAGAAGATAAGAGAGTGAATATACAATAAGACGTAGAAGTAGGACTATGGGCACCATTCCGAAGTAGATCTTTTTCTTTACAAATAGGTTTTTTAATGATAAGTAGATCCCAAATGTCAAGTTTACCGTCAAAAGTTCACGTAATGGAATACCTGTCAAATTCGCTAATCCTACTTTCTTAAAGTTCTTGGCTCTTCTAAGATCCTTACGAATAAGCTCAGTCAAAGTATCATGAGTGTCATGATAAACTGGATCGTTATAAAATATTACTTCATAATCTTTCATAGCAAGCTTTCGTGCGAGGTCGTAATCCTCTCCGGTATCGATCCCTTTAGTTATTCCACCAACATCTTCTATAGCCTTCCTTCTAAATATGGAAGCACCTCCCCCCCAAAACCCAACACCTTCCTTCGCGAAAAACAGCATTGTAGCCCACGAAAACCAGTTATAGGCTTTAGTCAAAATACCTGCATCAGGAGGGGGTGCTGTAAGAACCCACAATGTACTTGCTTTTGAAAATTTATTAAGTGTATTAACGCCCCGAAGAAGCCATTTTGGATGAGGTATATAAATATCGGAATCCCATAATGCAATTAAGTCACCCGAAGACTTTTCGATCCCCAACCTTCTTACATCTCCCAACAAACCTTTATGATAATATATTTTAGCTCCATATTTTTCAGCGATTCTTACTGAACTGTCGGTGCTTCCGTTATCAACCACTATTATTTCGATTCTTTGATAATTTTGGCAAATTATGCTTTTAAGGCATCTCTCTAAAGTTCGTTCGCTATTTAGTACGGGGATTACAAAGGACACTAGTGGTTCATAAAAACCTTCATTTTCAGCATAATAATCAGCCCACGGCTTAAAGATTATTTTGCTTCCCTTCATACGAAAAATCTATTTCAAAAAACGAGAAAATATATCCACCATTTCTTCACCAATATTTTCTATTGATAGTTTTTCAACAACATAACTTCTTCCAGAGCCCCCTAACTTCTTGGCAACTTCAGGGTTGTCCTTCAAGTTTAAGATGGCGTTGGCTAAGGCTCTATAGTCTCCAGGCTTAACCACAACACCAGATCTTGTTTCCTTCACATATTCTGCCGGCTGTCCTTCTGCGCAACAAATTATAGGCTTTCCTACCGCCTGATACTCATACAATTTGGAAGATATTCCGAGGTATGGTCTTCCAAAGTCCCTTAATGGTAGGATTAGCGCATCAGCTTCGCTCAGTAATTTTGCAACGTCATCTCTGCTCAGAATCTTGTCCACTATTTTCACGTTCCCCAGTCTAAGCTCCCTCAGCCTAGCTTTCAAATATGGCACTAGTTCTCCTCCACCTTGCAGTATGAATTCTACGTCTTTAACATCTTCTAAGATTTTTGCTGCGAGCAATACTTGATCGAAGTCGTATGCGACGGAGAACGCCCCACTATACAATATCTTGAACACATTTCCCTTATCCGCTTTGGCAGATGCTTTGAACTTGTTTAAGTCTACCCCCGCCCTCACGACGTGAACCTTACTTGGGTTTACCTTGTATCTTCCGCATATCACTTTTACGTATCCCGGGCTTATCGGCGTTATAGCATCTGCCATAAAATATGCTATCTTTGCTATGAGTTTACCAACCCTCTTCAAAATGTTTGATCTCATTAGCCCTAAATCTATTGGGTCCTCTGGCCATAGGTCATCCACATTCAAAACTATCGGGCATCTATAGTAAATTTTGTATACCAACGCTGGGAATATTACCAGCACTTGTGGGTTTGAAGCGAATACAACATCAACTTTCCTCACTAAGAGAATTGGGAATAGCGAAGAAATGATGAACGATGCAAATAACATCACTCTATTCGCTAAGCCCTTTGCTGGTATTGGAGGCATATATGTCCTTATGACTTTGAAGCCCTCCATACATCCTATTGACAAAGCCCTCTTTCTAAGTTCCTTTGGAACGTTTCCAGCGGGATAATGTGGAAATCCTACCACCACAGTAACCTTCACATTGTTCAATACGAGCCCCTTCGCAACATTGTATGCTCTCGTGGCACTCCCACCCATGTCTGGAGGGAAGATTTGGGAGAGAATCAGCACACGCATCTACAGCTCTAGCACTTAAAATAAAGCTGAGATTTTCGGATGATCTTACCTCCGCTTATGAACATTGACATTTTTCTTTTCAAGTTAGGTTAAAATCTTACACACGCCTCTATTTTATCTCTGTTTTCTTCGATCCATTCATAGACTTTTCTCAGCCCCGCCTTCATATCTGTTTTAGGCTCATATCCTAGTATCCTCCTAGCCTTCTCTATCGAAGCCCTCCTCCTAATCGCCTTATCCCAGTCTCTCCGAGGCTTGAATACCACTCCAGCCTTGTTTCCGGTAATCTCGTTTATCCAGTTAGCTAGATCTATTATCCTCGTCTCGGTTCCTGACGCTAAATTTATGGCTTCGCCTACAGCCTCCTTCACAACACCCATTCTCAACGTGCCATCAACTATATCGTCAACGTATGTGTAGTCCCTAGTCTCCTCGCCTGTTCCAGTTATCGGGAGCGGCTGGCCGTGCATAGCCCACCATATGAAGTTCGGAATAACATTCCTATACCTACCAGGCACCTCACCAGGACCATAAACGTTGAAATACCTTGCTATCGCCACAGGCAGCCCATAGTAGTCGTGAAAGTAGTTACAGTAGAGCTCGCCTACGAGCTTATTTATCTGATACGGTGTGTCCAGATGCAGCGAAACGAAGTCCTCTCTTAATGGTAGCGGCGCTTGGCTCCCATATACTGAGCAGCCTGACGAGGCGAAGACAAACCTCTCTACGCCTACGAGGTTCGCATACTCAAGCGTCTTTAAGGTCCCCAGAGCGTTCACGAGAAGGTCCGTCTCAGGGTGATCTACACTGTTCTGGTTCGCGAAGTGAGCAGCTAGGTGGAAAACGTAGTGGGGCTTGAAGCTAAATGCCCTCTTCATCTTCTCCTCATCTAATATGCTCCCCTCTATGAATACGACCCTATGATCCTTAGGGAGGTTCCACTCATATGATGCTGAAAGGTCATCTATAACAATTATCTTCTCAGGCTCAGCCTTAAGAAGAGCCTTTATGAAGTTCGAACCTATGCAGCCACAGCCCCCAGTCACCAGAACCCTCTTACTAGAGTAGTGTTGAAGCACGTCTTCAAACTTCATCCACATAAACCCCTATAAAAGTAGGCTACGTTCTCTGCTCTAGAAACCATACTCTTTCTTAAACCACTCCACCGTCCTCGTTATACCCTCCTCCACCGAAACGGTTAGCTTAAAGTTTAGGTCTCTTTTGGCTTTTGTCGAGTCTGGTGTCTTTACTCTAGTTGTGAAGGGCTCAGCCTCCTTATAGATAACCTTCGAATCATCTTTACCCAGAGTCTTCAGTATAAGATCTGAGATGTATTTTATCTCGTATTGCACGTCCCCTCCAAGGTTATATACTTCTCCAGGCTTGAAGTTGTCCATTATGTTTGCGAGCGCTCTGCAGACGTCTTCAACATACTCAAGCGTCCTCTTATGCCCCAAGTAGACGACGTAAGGCTCATCCCTCAGAGCCTTATAGATGAACTTAGGTATCCAACCCCGATATGGCGTGTAGTGCTCTCCAGGCCCGTAGACGTTGAACAACCTAACCCTCACGGTCTCAGTCCCAAACATCTTCGCAGAGTTTATTATCTGAAGCTCGTTAACCCACTTAGAGATAGCGTAGTCGTTCATCTGCTTGATCGGAACCCTATCCATAACATCCTCACTCATCACACCATCATAATCCCCGTAGACCTCAGCGCTCCCAAAGAATATCATACGAAACCTCTTCTTCTCCTGCATCCTGCTAATGTTCTTGGTCCCAACAACGTTAGTCAACCAAAGGTTCTCGTAGTAGTCTTCACCGTTCCACCTACCATACTCAGCAGCAGCATGATAAACATAATCAAACTCGTGCTCCCCAAACAAGCGCTCAACCTGCCTATACTTGCTCACATCACACCTAACATAGTACTCATCCCCACTATGCATAAGATCGCAGACCCAAACCTCGTGACCACGCCTCCTAAGCTCCCTCACCAAATGTGACCCGATAAAACCCCTTCCCCCAGTAACAAGAACCTTCATCAAACCTTCACCACAACATTTTCAATAAGCCGTCCACAACCTTAGAAAAACCTTTCCTCAAGAATACCCACGATCCTCTCTCCAGCCCTACCGTCGCCAAAGGGATTAGACCAGCCCCTACCAACCTCTATCATGGTTTTCGCCTCCTCTAAGATCCTCTGCGGATCAACACCAGCCAACGTGTTAGCACCAACCTCCAACGTCTCAGGCCTCTCAGTATTATCCCTCAGCGTCACACAAGGAACCCTCAATATACACGCTTCCTCCTGCACACCCCCAGAGTCCGTGAAGATGAGCTTCGCCCTACTCTCCAAAAATAAAAAGCTCAAATAGTCTAAGGGCTCAGTCAAAACGATCCCTTCAGCATCTAAACCGTACTCCTCCATCCTCCTCCTAGACCTCGGGTGAATCGGATATATTACTGGTAAGCCGAAATACTCCTGCACAAGCTTCAACCCATCAACTATACCCTTAAACCTCCTCGGATCATCCACATTCTCCTGCCTATGCACCGTCGCCAAAAAATAATCCCCATCAGCAACACCCAAACCCTCAAGAACACCTTTCCCCAAGCCGCTCTCTGCTAGCTTAAGGTTCTGGTAGACAGCGTCCACTATCGTGTTACCTGTAACAAAGACCTTACCCTCATCAACACCCTCCCTCAAAAGATTCTCCCTAGCCCTCTCAGTCGGAGCAAATAGTAGATGCGAAACGTGGTCAGCAACCACTCTGTTGATCTCCTCAGGCATACCCCTATCAAAGCTCCTCAACCCAGCCTCAACATGCCCAACAGTCACACCAACCTTCACAGAAGCTAACGCACCAGCTAAAACCGTGTTAGTGTCGCCTTCGACAAGCACGACATCAGGCTTCTCCTCCACCAGAACCCTCTCTACCCCAATTATCATCCTACCAGTCTCCTCAGCGTGAGTACCTGAGCCAACCTTAAGATTATACTTCGGCTGAGGAAGCTTAAGCTGCTCGAAGAAGACCTGATCCATGTTGTATGAGTAGTGCTGCCCAGTATGCAGAATGAAGAAGTCCAAACCCTTTCTCCGAAGAACTCTAACGATCGGAGACATCTTAATTATCTCAGGCCTCGTCCCTAACACTATCGAAACCTTCATCCAACCTTCCTCATCCTAAAAATCACGGTCCCGCCCTCAGTATAAGGTCTCCAAGGATCCACACACTGAACATACGCGTGCTCCCTATCTTCAGGCTTCGTCAACCCAAGCTTAACCGGGTCAGCACCCTCATCCAACGCAACAGCATAATGCAATATTACAGATAGAGCGTGTATGCAGAGCGCATCAGTCTTATCCAAATCGATACTAGCACCATCGATTACGATCCTATCTCCAACCTTATGAACAGGGCACTCACCCCTAACCTCAACAACATCTATCACTAACATTTCAGTCAAATCCCACTTTCTTTACCAAATTTCATATCCTTCTTCAACTTTTCCACGAGCCTATTAAGTCCGTGAAGGGTAAGCGCTGCGACAATTAAGGTTATGCCTATTAAACAAGATCCCAGTGATATAATCGCTATCGGCAAACTAAAATATCTTGTTGCGTTGAATAGCAGTAAAAGGTAAGTTCCCAGCGTTATCGCTAAGAGCATAAGTATTGCCCCCGGAATTCCAAGGTATCGAAGAGGTCTTTCCTCCACAGTCATCTTAAGAATAGCCGAAATTATTTCACTACCGTGCAGCAGAGGAGACTTTTTAGATGTTTTCATCAACCCCTTATATCTGACTATTATTGGGACTTCTTTGATCCTCAATCCTCTTTTTACAGCCAAAATTACCTGCTCATTCTCAACCCCAAAACTCTTTGATTCAAAATCCCCACATTCATTTAAAGCCTTTATTGTAAACGCTCTGAAACCGCTTTGCGTATCCTTTACAGCCGAGTTTATCATGCTTCTGTTAAAGAAACTTATGACTTTTAGACCGAATCGTCTATACATTGGGGCATCTGTTTTTGCACCTTTGACATATCTTGATCCTATCACAAGATCAGCCTCGCCTCTTTTCAGAGGTTCAAGGAGCCTTGGTATATCATTTGGGTCGTGCTGTCCGTCACCGTCGAGCACAACGATCATATTTGCATTATATTTTTTAGCCGCTGCAAACAGATCTCTTAAAGCCGCACCTTTACCCATATTCCTCTCGTGCCTAATAACCTCAGTACCAAGCCTCCTAGCGATCTCACCAGTCAAATCCGTAGAACCATCGTCACAAACAATAACCTTATCCACATACCTCTGCGCCTCAACTATCACCCGAGCTATGCTCCTCTCCTCATTATAGGCGGGTATGCAGGCAACAACAAGACCATTAGAGTTAGACGTGATCTAGTAGCCTCCTAATACCCTCATCAAGCGTTATCTGAGGCTTGTAGCCGAAGGTTTCAAAAGCTTTGGACGCATTCGCCTCGCTATGCCTAACCTCGCCAACCCTTGCTTCAGTATGCACAGGCTTAAGATCCATCTTACCAGCCTCCTTGAGTATAATCTCTGCGAGCTCGTTAACTGATATACGCTTACCTGAGCCCACATTAAACACGCCTACAACATCACGCCTCTCAACAGCCCTCGCGAAGAACTCCGCCACATCGCCAACATATATGAAGTCCCTACTCTGCAACCCATCACCGTAAATAACAGGAGGAAGGTTACGCCTAACCCTACTTATGAACCTCGCTATAACACCAGCGTACTCGCCATCACGCTGCCTAGGCCCAAAGACGTTGAACAACCTCAGCACACAGACCCCAACCCTTGGCGAGAAGGCTTGGCAATACGCTTCAGCAGCAACCTTACTCGCAGCATACGGTGACAAAGGGTTCAGCGGATGCCCCTCATTGACAGGAAGCCTCAAAGGGTCGCCGTAAACAGCGCAGCTCGAAGCATAAACAAACCTATCCGCACCAAACCTCACACAAGCATCAAGAAGCCTCAGCGTACCACCAGCATTAACCTCATGATAGAGCAGAGGCTTCTCAAAAGACTCAGCTACACTAACCAAACCAGCAAGATGCACAACAGAGTCAACACCGTCAACAGCAGCATCAACATCCTCACACCTCCTCACATCACCCCTAACAAACTCAACCCTATCCACAACAGAAGAAAGATTACTCAAGCATCCAGAGGACAAATCATCCAGAACCCTAACCGAGTAACCTAATTGAATAAGCCTCTCCACAACATGGCTCCCGATGAAGCCCGCACCACCAGTAACCAGAACCCTTTCAGCCATCTCTAGGGTACCGTTACGCTCTTGGCGAGGTTCCTCGGCTTATCCGGATCTAAACCCCTCGCAACAGCAACATAGTAGGCGAGCAGCTGCAGAGGTATCACATAAGGTATAGGTGTTAGAACTTCAGGCACACCCCTTGGCATCTCCAAACATTCTTCAGAGTGTTTCGCTACCTCAACATCACCCTCCTCACACAATGCTATGATCTTAGCGCCTCTGCTCTTCAACTCCATCATATTCCCCAAAGCCTCCCTCCTCACACCATCCTTTGGACATATGAACACCACAGGTAAACCTTCTTCAACCAAGCTTATAGGACCGTGCTTAGACTCACCAGCAGGATACGTAATCGACGGTATATAGGATACCTCCATCAGCTTCAACATACCCTCCATAGCAGTAGCCGAGCTCACACCCCTACCTAGAAAGAGAATAAGCCTCTCATTAGCAAGATTTTTCGCAAGAGCCTTAACCTTCGCCTCACACCTACACAGAGCCTCCTCAACCACGCTAGGCACCCTCTTAAGACCAGATGCAAGATCATCTATATCATCTTGAGAAAGCTTACCGCTAAGCCTAGCAAGCCTAAGAGCTAGCTGAGCAAGAACAGTAAGCTGGGACGTGAACGTCTTCGTAGCAGCAACACCAACCTCAGGACCACTCTGCTGCAAAATATACGCCCTAGACACCCTAGTCAAAGTTGAGCCTAACACGTTAGTAACAGCCAGGATAGTGGCAGCCCTAAGCCTACTATGCTCAACAGCCCTAAGCACATCATAAGTCTCACCAGACTGGCTAACAGCCAAAACCACGCTATCAACACCAACAGCATCACCATACCTCTCAACAAACTCAGAAGCAACAACAGGATAAGCCGCAACCTTAGCCAGCTTAGAAAACATGTATGACGCAGCGACACAAGCGTGATAAGATGTACCACAGCCCACGAGAAAGACCTCCCTACCCCTATCAATCAGCGTAGCGAGCAGATCAAGATAACGCTCCTGAAGCCTAAGAGCATTCCTCAAACACATAGGCTGCTCATAGATCTCCTTAAGCATAAAATGCGGGTAACCCTGCTTCTCAGCATCCTCAACAGACCAATCAACGACCTGAAGACCCCTCTCAACCTTCGAACCATCAGCCAAAGACCTAACCTCGTAGCCCCGAGCGTCGAAGACAGCGACCTCACCATTCTTAAGCCAAAGAACCCTCTTCGTATAAGGTAGGATGGCAGCGACGTCAGAGGCGCAGAACACACCCCCATCAGAAACACCCAAAACAAGAGGGCTCTCACACCTAGCGCAAAACACCCTACCAGCATCCAAAGGCGAAACAGCAGCCAAAGCATACGAGCCCCTAAGCCTCCTAACAGCCTCCACAAACGCCTCAAAGAAATCCCTACCACCAGCCAAACCCTCCTCAACAAGATGCGCAACAACCTCACTATCAGTCCTAGACCTAAACACATGACCCCTATCCTCAAGCTCAACCCTAAGCTCATAAAAATTCTCAATCACACCATTATGCACAATAGCAACCAAACCCCTACAATCCACATGAGGATGAGCATTCTCCTGAGAAGGAGCACCGTGAGTAGCCCACCTCGTATGAGCAACACCAACACAACCAGCCATATCACAGAAGTTAACCCTCCTATCAACCTCATCAATCCTACCAACATCCTTCTTCACAAACAGCCCTCCACCAGAAACCGTAGCCAAGCCAGCAGAATCATAGCCACGATACTCAAGCCTCCTAAGAGCCTGAAGAAGAACAGGAGCAGCAGAACCATCCACCAGAGCACAGCCCACTATACCACACATAAACACATCACAGAATCTAACCCTCTACCACACCACTACCGGTTGATCTCTTCAACCCTCTTATCAATATCATCGGCCACATCCAAGACAGCTTCCAGGAACTGCCTTCTAACCTCCTTCGGCAAGTCTGTTAGTAGGGTTGCATAAAATTCAAACCAGAGCTGAACAGCAACCTCCAACCTACCAGCCTCACGCACATCATCCAACGCATCAAAGAGATCATACGCAGCATCTAAAGCCCTAACCTCAGCGTTAGCGGCTTTACTCGCTAGGGAGCCGCTTAAACCAGCATCCTGAAGCATCCTAACCCTACTCCTAATATAGTCCCTCAGAACCCTCTTACCCTCAGCCAAACTCCCACATAGAACACAGCAAACTGTTCACAGAACTGAATCTGAACACAAAACGATTACCCAGCGGCCCATAGCATCTCTGTGCTCTTCTTGATCAAAGCTAGGTAGATCGCGAAGCTTCTATCCCTCAGCCACATCAAAGCGCTTCCGTTACCCCAGGAAGCAGCTACCCTACACACCTCAACCACCATCGGCTTACCCTCCTCAGCCAACACATCACAGAACCTTAGAGCGGCATCCTTAACCTTCATCAATATTAGCCCGATAGCATTTAGCAGCTCGCTGCTAACAACCTTAATCAACCCTTTCTTAGCCAAAGCCAGTGTTAGCTCTAAAGTAGCTCTTTCAGAGCAGCCGAGAACCCTGCGGTAGCACCTAGCCCTCCTAAGCCTACGCTGAACCCACTCAAGAAACACAACCCTATCATCAGCTGCTAACGGATCTTTGCTCTGGTTAAATCGCTTGAACGACTTTAGACAGGAGTTGAAGAAGGATAACCCATGCGGATAGGGGGAGGCCGTCATGTAGAAACACCCTTGAACGCAGTTGGCAAAGGAGGAGCATTACACAACACACATCCAAGCATCTCACTGAACAAAGCTAGGCTACGTAACAACGCCCCCCCCCGTATTCATACATCATCCGATACCGTATGGATATAAACCTAACGCTTCTACGCCAATTCACCAGCGCAGATCGCAGCTCTTTCTAGGTAGTGGTTGACGAGGAATGCTATTCAGAAGCTTAAAGGCTTAGGCTACTCTATTTTAGGCATCTTCTTACCCTTTAGATTCATTATTTTGTATACTTCTGGTATTGCCCAGGAGTATCCTATGTGTACGCAGTTCAGGCTCTGGCAGTGTAGGCAGTAGAGCTCACCCTCTTTGACAACGCATTCAACTATCCTACCAATCCTATTGTCTCTAAGCACTATCTCATTTGAGTCTATGGCTATCTTCTCTATGAACGGACCATATTCCCTCAGTATTTCCTGCCCCTCTATGACCTGCCAAACAAGCTCCTCTATGAACGCGCCTAAAGCTATCCTTCTCCTCGAAGCGCTTTCCCTCTCGGATTTAACCTTCTCAATCGCTTTCACGACCTCTTCTCTCAGTAGCACGGTTCTCCAACCAGGCTTAGTCATTTTTCAGCCACCTCATCCATACCATATGTGATGGTGTTATATAAATCTTATATAGTATCATATCGTATACTTAAGCGGGTTGCGTAGGTGGAAGCAGATCTCCATAAGAAAGGAGTACTATGAGGTGATCAGGGAGAGGGCTAAGAAGAACAGGAGGACGATGGCTGGAGAGCTCGAGTGGATCCTCATAGAGAGCAAGATCGTGAAACCCATACAGAAGGAGGATGAGAAGGTTTGTCGTGGCTCGACAGCATCGACATCATAGAGAACCTAGAACAAGTCCTCAGACACGCCCAATACTGCAAGATGGTCAGATGGATTGCTAAAGACATCAAAGGAGGATACTGGGTAAGAGTTGAAGCGGGAAGCCTAGGCTGGGAAGGAGTAGTAGACGAAGAAGGCCTAAAGAAGATAGAAGCGAAGATCCAGAAGCTCCAAGCAGAAAACCTAGACATAGAAGTGGTCAAGGTTCTGAAGAGGGTCCCAAGATCGACACCACTAGCATACTAAGAGGTGCTTGGGGTCGATAAGAGTATACCTCAGCTGCGGCCACAGATTCGAAGTCGGCTCACTAACGGAAGAGGAAGAGAAGAGCCTATCATCCATCTGCCCAACCTGCAAAAGACCATCCAAGATAACCAAAGCGGTTAGGCTGAAGCACCCAGAGTGGAGCAAGAAGGTTTGGGTCGAGGGTGAATCAATATGGGTAGAAGCAGATTCAAAGCACACGTAGAAGAAGCATACAGAATAATATGTGAAAGAGGGCTGATAGATGATGGTGAACTACAGTACCTCCTCGACACACCATCAGCAACATACTACAGGGTGAGAAGAGCCCTACTAGCAGTATACCACGATGTAGAGTATGAGAAGGGGTTCCTCAAACTCAAACGTAAGCAGGAAGGAGAACCGGTTGTCGAATACTGGGGTGAGCTTGAGCCAAGCAAAGCGTAGGGGATGTAGGGTATGTGGAGCAGCGTCTCAAAACCGCCTGTGCCCAATATGCAGAGAGGCTGCGAAGCTTGCCCTCAGCGCTAACAACCCTAGTAGAAGTGGAGTTGGAGCGAAGGGGATACGTAACCCTAGCATTAGAGGGTAGACCAAGATACTTTATTCTAGCTAAAGATGGTTCAGCCACACTAGCCCTGATAAGAGAGGGCGTACCCAGGAGGATACCTGAAGACTTCAAAACCCTATCAGACAACACCGGTTTAAACGCGGTAGCGATATGCAGGCTCAACGGCTCAGCCAACATACTCCAAATCATACAATACAACCCGAAGACAGGCTCACTCAAACACTCAACAACTACAATAGAGGGCATACACTTCACGCTAAGGAGAATGATTCAAATACCATCCCATACCATATGTGAAGGCGATGAAGCGGGGAGCGTAGAAAGGCAGCGTGCTCCTCCGCCGATGTAGGGCACAGGTGACCTAAGGTGACGCAGCTCACCACAACCAGACTCGACCTGGAGGGGTTGAAGAGGAGGGTTTGGAGGATCAGCCACAGCTGGAACAGCGTCAAGAGCCTCAACATAGCGTTAAAGGCGTTCCAAAGATACCTCTCACCAAAGACCTTAGAAGACGCGTTAAGCCTCGACCCATACGAAACCATAGATGGATTCGTAGGCTGGCTTGATGAAGCGGGGTACAGAAGCTCAACCCAGAGAAGCTTCGTCTACTTCATCAAAAAGTTCTACACATACCACGGCATACACGTAGATAGAGAGAGGTTCAAAGACAAGGTCTGCCTACCTAAGGCGCAGGTGTTCCAAGACGGAGCCTTGACAACAGAGGACGCTAGGAGGATAGTACTCGAATGCCACCACACAGCCCTGAGGGCGCTGATCACACTCATAAAAGACACGCTAGCGAGACCAGAGGAGCTGATCAGCCTAAAGCTTGAGCACATAAACCTAGCAAGCGACCCACCCTACCTATCCATACCGGCATACGCCTCGAAGAACGACCTACCCAGAGAAGCGTTCTTCACAAACGAAACAAAAGAGTTCCTGATAGCGCACCTAAAGAGAAGAAAGATAACACAACCCAACCAATACATATTCCTCACAAACAAGAGACCGCTAGACCCAATAGGAAACGAAGCAGAATTCCAGAGAGCAGTGGAAGACAAAATCAAGAACCTAAGAGTAGTATGGTACTACCTACTCAAAACAAGGCTACCAGACCTATACCAGAAGGTTGAGCAGCGAGGGGTAAGAACAAGATATAGAATCCACCTATACACCTGGAAGAAATACGGCTTCACAAAGATAGCAGACACACTAGGAGAACTAGCAGCACACGCAATAGCCGGACACAAAGCCTACCTCATAACATACTACAAGAAGACAAGAGAAGAAAGAGCACAAGACTTCAAGAAGGTAGCACCAAAACTACAGCTACTACAGAGAGAAGAGCAGGAAGAGGAGAAGATGAAGAAGGAGCTCATAGCAGCAGTAGAAGCACTACCCAAAGAGGGGCTGGCAGAGATCCTAAAAGTCGCCAAGAGCCTCCTCAAAGGGTAGTCACACCAGAGGAAGCAGAGAAATTAATCAACGAGGGATGGCTATTTGTTGCAAATCTTCCAAACAGAAAAGTGATATTACAAAAAAATCCTTATTATACCAGGAGCTATAGGGTTGATTTCAGTAAGTTGGCTTTGGAGCTTGGATCTAAGGTTAATGCGCAGAGGTTTGTTTTCCGCAACAGAGTCTTTTCGATTTTCGCAAGTAGGTCAGCTGACAAGTTTCTGGAACTGGTTTGTGCCGCTGGTTAGGGGTGTGTTTTTGAGGGTCCTCGTAACTGGGGGGATGGGGTTCATAGGTTCAAACTTCATACACCATCTGTTATCAAGCCAAGGTGGTGTCGAAGTAGTTAACCTCGATAACCTCTCCTATGGCTCAAACCCGAATAACCTGAAAGACTTTGTTGGTGATGGGAGATATACCTTTGTTAAGGGAAGTATCGCTGATTTTGCCCTGGTTTCTAAACTGGTTGGAGATGCGGATGTAGTTGTGAACTTTGCAGCGGAGACTCACGTGGATAGGAGTATAGTTGATCCTACTCCCTTCTTGCAAACCAACACCTTCGGAGCCTTTAACCTACTTGAAGCTTGTAGAAAATATCGTGTGAGGCTTCTTCACGTCTCGACTGATGAGGTGTACGGTGATATCGTCGCTGGGTCCTTTACTGAAAAAGACAGACTTAACCCCTCTAATCCCTACTCAGCTACGAAAGCTGCTGCAGACCTACTTGTAGTGGCATACCATAGAACCTATGGTGTTGATGCTTTGGTGACGAGGTGTACAAACAATTTTGGACCATATCAATTCCCAGAGAAACTTCTGCCGAAGGTGATCGTCAGAGCACGCCTAGGACTCAAGGCACCTGTATACGGCTCTGGTAAGAATATCAGGGATTGGATCTATGTTCAAGACCACTGTGAAGCCTTATGGACCGTGCTGCAGAAGGGCAGAGCTGGGGAAGTCTACAATATCTCAGCGGGTAACGAATATGATAACCTTACGTTGGTAAAGAAGGTACTGGAGCTGATGGGTAAGGATGAGTCCTTCATAGAGTTCGTGGAGGACAGACCAGGACACGATCTCCGCTACAGCCTCGACTCTACAAAAATAAGGAGTGAACTTGGTTGGAGACCTAGATTCAACTTTGATGAAGCGCTCAAGTTTACAGTAGAATGGTATCTGAAGAATGAGTGGTGGTGGAAGCCGTTGGTAAGCGAAGAACTCCTTCACCCAACGCCTTGGAAGCTTGATCGAACCATACGGGTTAAAAGATGAAGATCTTCGTTACGGGGGGAAGCGGGTTACTAGGCGGAGAAGTTGCTAGGCTGGCGTTTGAACAAGGGTACGATGTCTACTCGATCTATAAAGAGCATCCCGCAGCCATAGGCACCGCGATTAAGCTTGATTTAACAGACAAAGGCGTAGTCGACCTTATTCATAAACTTAAACCTGAAGTGGTGGTTCACACGGCAGCCTACACCGATGTTGACGGATGTGAAGCGAATAAGGAGTTAGCTAGGTCAGTAAACGCAGAAGCTACTAAGCTCTTGGCTGTAGCTTCTGCTGACGTTGGAGCACACTTCATCTATGTGTCAACAGATTACGTGTTCGATGGCGAGAGGGGGCTTTACAGAGAAGATGATACGCCCACCCCCATCAACTACTACGGCTACACGAAGCTTATAGGTGAGGAGTACGTAAAGCAGTGCGCCAAGAGCTGGTGCATAGCGAGGACCAGCGTGATCTACGGATGGGGAGGCTCGAAGCTCAACTTCGCAACCTGGCTCATCCAAAACCTGAAGCAGGGAAGACAAGTCAAAGTACTTATTGACCAATATGTTTCACCTACATTAAACACAAATCTAGCGCACATGCTCATTGAGATCTTTAAGAGAAGGCTACAGGGTATCATACACACCGCAGGAGCCAGTAGAGTCAGCAGATATGAGTTCGCAAAGAAGCTCGCAGAAATATTCGACCTAAACCCGAACCTAATAGCACCGGCTAAAATGAGCGAACTACAGTGGAAGGCGAGGAGACCAAAAGATTCGTCGCTTGACACCAGTAAGTGCTTGTGCATTATAGGTGAGGCGAAACCTATGACGCTAGAAGATGCTCTCAAAGCGATGCGTAGAGGCGCAGCATTGGACAAGAAGCGTATACAGACTTAGTATGCATTGATAGCAAGCGGAAGGTGTTAAGAGTGTGTTCTTGGTTGTTGGGAGGCGCTATTTGAAGCCTTGAAGGGTCTGCTTTTAGCTGGGGGCTACGGTACTAGGCTCAGGCCTCTAACATTCACTGGTAATAAGCATACTCTCCCTATAGCGAATAAGCCGATGATACTGTATGGTTTGGAGGCGCTTAGAGATGCTGGTGTGAGGGAGGTTGCTGTCGTCGTCGGTCCTCTGAAGGAGGGTGTTGTCGAGTTGATTGGCGACGGCTCGAAGTGGGGTTTGGATGTCACATACATTAACCAGCCTGAGCCTAAGGGTATCGCCCACGCCCTCCTCTTGGCTGAGGGGTTTGTGGGTGGCGAGCCCTTCGTTATGCATCTGGGTGATAACCTGCTTAAGGAGGGTGTGAAGCCCTTCATCGACTCTTTTAGGGAGGGTGGCTTTGATTGCGTGATCGGTGCGGCTAGGGTTAGGGATCCGAGTAGGTATGGTGTTGTCTTGTTCGATTCGAATGGTGGGGTTAGGGGGTTTGTTGAGAAGCCTAGGGAGCCTGTGAGCAGCTGGGCGCTTATAGGGACCTACGTGTTTACACCAAGGGTCTTTGAGGCTGCTAGGCTTCTTAAGCCCTCTTGGAGGGGTGAGCTCGAGATAACCGAGGCTATTCAGACGCTTCTCGATTGGGGCTGTAGGATACACGTGAGGTTCGTTGAGGGTTGGTGGAAGGATACCGGTAGACCTGAGGATCTGATTGAGGCGAATCAGCTCATACTTCAGGATCTGAAGCCCTCCATAGAGGGTTTTGCTGAGGACGGCGCATCAATATCTGGCTCAGTCGCCCTAGGTAGGGGTAGTGTCGTTAAGAGAGGCTCGAGGGTTCAGGGGCCTGCGGCTATAGGTGATGGATGCGAAATAGGTCCTGATGCATACATTGGTCCATACACATCCATCGGCTCAAGATGCGTCATAAGGCGCAGCGAGGTTGAGAACAGCATAGTGATGGATGACGCACACATTGAGTGCGGGAGGAGGATAGTGGACAGCATAATAGGTAGGGGTGCGAGGATCCTAAGCTCAGACGGGAACCTACCAAGGGGGCATAGGCTCATACTAGGCGACACAACCTACGTCACACTTTAAAAGGTGCGAGACACGTGCAACTTCGTGAGAAGACTGTGCAGGCTTGATAAGTCTTACGATAACTCTGAAGGATGATGTTACGATAAGCAGACACCTGACAACCAAAGAAAGCACCAAACACTAAAACCTTATCGTAACATCATCACTCTGAAGCTTCTAGTTCTTCTTGAGCCTGGATGGTTTTAGAGTATAAGCAGCCTCTTGTATCTATAGTGGTTGTTCACTATAGGGGTTTTGAGATACTCAGAAGGTGCTTATCGTCGATCTTCAACACAGATTATGGCAATTATGAGGTTATTCTGGTTGACAATGGTTCAGATGATGGGTCTGTGGATGCCATTAAGGGGTTATTTAGGGGTAGGGTTAAGATCATTAGAAGCGGGGTTAACCTCGGCTTCATCGGTGGTAATAACCTTGCTTTAAAGGAGGTAAATGGTAAATACGTCGTCCTTTTAAATAACGATACTGCCGTCCAACACGATTGGCTGAAGAGGCTTGTTGAGGTTGCTGAGCGTGACGAGTCTATCGGGGCTGCGATGCCGAAGCTCCTCTGGCTAAGGGATCCGAGGTATTTTGAGTATAGCGGTGCTTGTGGCGGTATGTTGGATGTGTATGGTGTTCCGTTCTGTAGAGGTAGGGTCTTCGACACAGTGGAGGAGGATAGGGGTCAGTATGATTCTACGGTGGAGGTGTTTTGGGCATCGGGTGCTGCGCTCTTTGCACGCACAGAGGCGGTTAAGAAGGCTGGTCTGCTTGACCCTCTTCTCTATGCTCACATGGAGGAGATAGATCTGTGTTGGAGGATGAGGCTTCTCGGCTATAAGGTGGTGTGCGTGCCTGATTCGCTGGTCTACCATTGGGGTGGCGGCACGGACATCAAGGGCAAGTGGTATCTGAAGCAGAGAAATAACATAATTGTTATGATCAAGAACTATTCGTTAAGTAGCCTGTCTAGATATCTTCCTCGAAGGGTTGTTCTGGATGTGCTGTCGATGCTATACTTCCTCGCCAGCGGTGAACGTGCAAGGGTCCTCTACACGATCAAAGCCTATTTTTGGATTCTGCGCAATCTTAGAGCGGTTATCGCGGCTAGGTTTAGAACTCAGCGATTAAGGAGGGTATCTGATGCCGAAGTTTTAAAGGCGATGTGTAAGGGTAACGTTTCTATTCAATATTATCTTCTTAGACGGAGGTTGTTTTCTCAGATCCATGGTTGTCCCAAACTTTACTATTACCATCTTAAGTAAATTTTTAATGGAATATTACGGGTGACGGAGACATAAGATTCTTGAAATCATATTACGTCGGTTGCCAGATTTCTTCCGGCTTGAGGAGATTCATCATAGCATACAAGTGGCCTTTACTTGTTTATGCCGTAATTACTGCAATTATTTTACCCTTTACCTGGCAAATGGATGTATATGATTGGTATTACCAAGCTGGAGAAGCTCTGTCAAAAGGGGTGAATCCTTACACGCAGTTTAATATGTATGCGATCGAATACCGAGCTGAGACAGGAAGATGGTGGACACCACCGCTGACTTTATTACCAGTCATGATAGCGTACTCATTAACTTCTTTATCCTCTATTCCTTTTCACATAACTCTCAAGTTACTTATAGCTGTAACAAACATCTTCGTAGCTAAAGAGATTGCGAATATTTCGGGTAAAAAGTCTGCTTTCTCCTATTGGCTTCTGAACCCTTTTGCTCTAGTTGTGGTGATAGGTTGGGGTTTCTTTGTGCAGGTAATTGTCACAATCTTCCTTCTTCTTTCCCTAAAATATTTTAAAGAAAAGAAGGGCGCATTTTACTTCGGGTGTTCTTGCCTTTCTTATCAAGTCATATGGTTTTTGATACCTTTTTATCTTGTGATAAGAGTTGGTCCGCCTCTTAAAAAATTGCTTAAATCGCGCTCTTGTCAATTTTTAAACAAAGAGTTAAACGAATGTTTAAAGTGGGTAGTGATATTCTGTTCAACATTTCTGATACCTCTCTCGTTTTTTTACGCCTTGGATTCACAAGCGTTATTGCACGCGCTTCTGATAGATCCATTAATACAATTTCGTGATTTTTCGGTATGGAAATTTATCTCATTACTCGACTTGGTTCCGCCTTATCTACTGGCACAGCTATCAAATTATCTTACTTATGCGTTCATTGTATTTGCGCTTTTTTATTCGGACATCCTATTTAGGGCGCAGGAGAACATCCTTCCCGAGAATATAACTAGAGGAATACTACTGGTTTCTTTACCTGTTTTCATATTAAATTACAGGTTAGGCGAACCATATTATTATTTCCATTTGCTCGCTCTCTCGATCATCCTTCTCGGAAAAGCAAGTTTTCGCCTGTTTTATGGGTTATTTACTTTACTCGCCTATACATACTTTTTGCTTTCTATGGGTTTCCGACATATATTGTTCCACTACAAACCTTGGCCTGATTACACGAATTTGATGGTAGGGAAGTATAACTGGTGGTTCTGGTTAGATTTTGCTGGTTTCGTATTCATTTTGATAATTTCGCATATAACTATGAAGATATACAAAGAAGAAATTTCTTTGACCAATCGTAAAGAAAACAAATTTCCTTACATTCGCCTACTTGCTTTCGGTATAGTCGCAGCGTTAATGCTCACATATGTAACAAGTCCCGCTGATACCTATGATTTTGTCAAACATGTAAGCGAAGCCCGCGCAGAATATTACACACCAGTAGATGCTTTAAGCGTTCCAATTTTTGAAGGGTACCTGCCACCAAACACGCCTATTCCATATGTTTACTCTACTACATTAGGTGTTCAAGGTGAAACACTCAACGCGCTTTTCATGCATCCGCCACCTCCTAATAATGACAGCAAAGTAGGTTTATATCTTAAATATAAACTAAGAATAGAAGCGCCATCACTCTTAAAATTCAAAATAGCACTAGATCCTAATGTTTGGTATAAGAAGGGTGACGGTGTGATCTTTGAAATATATGTTGAAGAAGGGAATAGCAATCCCACTTTACTTTTTCATAAGCATCTAAATCCCATAGTGAACGTTTCCGAACGGCGTTGGAATTACTATGAAGTAGATATGAGTAAATATGTAGGTAAAGAAGTAACCATTATCTTTGTTACCAAAGCGGGTGAAAATGCAGATTGGGACTGGGCTTATTGGGGAGATATAAAATTAGTAAAGAAAAGTTAAGGAACATATTAAAAGAGTATCTACTTTTGCTCATTCTCATACTAGGATCTAGCCTACTTACATTCATAGAGATCTATATTTACATTTACTCGTAACATCATCTGTCAGCTCGTTTTTGCCACATTCGAAGTTAACGCTTAACAGATTTTGTGGCTGACGCATAAAGTTGGTGAAAAGATCTTAGTCAAATTCATTATTCCTGACAGAGAGTGGCGTGCTCTTGAACCTATGGGGAGGCTTTACACCCATCCAAATCCTTTTGTTAGATTTGTTAGTATCTATAGGCTTAGAATTGTCTTACATGCTTTAAGAATAAGGGGGCAAGTTGAAAGGATTTTGGACGCTGGATGCGGGAACGGTGTTTTGATGCCCTCCCTAAGCAGGGTTGCAAAGCTTGTGGTTGGTGTGGATGTTGACAAAGGTGCCCTGGCAGTTGCTAAGAATATGATAAGAAGGTCAAGTCAATGTGGATATGTAGAACTCGTCTGCTGCGATATTCACAAACTGCCGTTTAGGAACAAAGTCTTCGACTACTGCGTATCTGTATCTGTGCTAGACCATCTTAAGGACATTAAGCTAGCGCTTCAAAACATAAAAAATAGTCTAAAAACAGCTGGCAGTCTTATAGTAGGGATTATGCCACCGCTCCCCACTCCTTTGGCTTATATTTGGAGCGTCCTCGCCGCAGGTCATAGATATATTTTCGCCGAGCACGTTAACACATATGTAGAGTGCCTTTCCGCAATAGCTGAACATTTCACTATAACATCTATCAAAGGACCACTTGGCATCCCGCTCTTCTATGTAGCAGTTACTGCAACACTTGAACCAAGAGAAGATCTTAATACTTGATCCAAAAATGGTGTTATCTACCGCCGATCACGTTTGCCGCTCTATCTCTTCTGATCCTCGGAGCATCTATCACCTCAACCGGCTACTTCTTCGCCCTAGACTGGACCTTCCCACCAACCCTTAACGTAGCCACCGACCTCTAC
>Ga0080004_1229140_pt1 | contig 41543 bp, 42 predicted proteins | sample WasSprMetagenome_FD_69207 | JGI IMG/M metagenome (GOLD analysis project Ga0080004, IMG submission 69207) | Sulfidic aquatic microbial communities from Washburn Spring, Yellowstone National Park, USA - WS (SPADES assembly) (version 2) | ecosystem: Environmental > Aquatic > Thermal springs > Hot...
AATTTGGTGCTAAAGTTATTGCCATAAGCGATATCTCAGGAACTATTTATGATCCTAATGGAATAGATACGAAACTTGCGTTAGAAGTTATAGAGAAGTTTGGTAAAGATAATATAATTAATTATCCAAAAGGAGAGAAAATTAAAGATCCAGACGCGTCATTATATGTCGATTGTGATGTTCTTATACCCGCAGCGATTGAGAATGTCATAAGAGAAGATAATGTGAACAAGATCAAGGCCAAGATTATATCTGAGGGAGCCAACGGTCCTACAACACCTGAGGCTGAGAAAGTTCTCTACAAGAGAGGAGCTGTGATAGTTCCTGACATCGCCGCAAACGCTGGAGGAGTAATAATGTCATATCTAGAATGGGTAGAGAATCTACAGTGGTACTGGTGGGATGAGGAGGAGACTCTTAAGAGACTACAGCATATAATAGAAAACAATATCAAGAGATTAATATTAAAATATGAGTCATTAAGATCTGAGAAAAAGACTGTGACTATGAGAGAGGCAGCATATGTGTTAGCTGTGGAAAGAATATATAAAGCTATGAAAGTAAGAGGATGGATATAAAGACCGAATACATACATGTCTTAAATAAAGATCTTTTTACTCTCTCACGTTTTCACGACCTCTTCTTAAAAGACCTTGAATTATAATATAGATAAATAAAGATCTTTTCAACTGCTTCATAAAAAATCTCTTAAGACCTCAGAGCTTTGGCCCTTCATCACTTCTCAGAAAGCCCTCCTGAGAGGGCCCCTCACATCATCTATATGAAATATTTGGCTACATGCTATTAAATAATATTATATCACAAGTTGTTGTGTTTTTGAATCGAATATAAGTATTTTTCTCCAATCGATTTTTAAATAAGCTTCTTGCCCCAACGAATATATTGTCATAGGATCTGATTTAACTCTTACTATATTTTCTTCATCTAATGCTATATGAAGGATCTGTTCTGAGCCTAGTTTCTCGTAGACAACTACTCTTCCTTTCACAAGATCTTTCTCAACATTCTCTCTAAAGATCTTTATATTCTCAGGTCTGACGCCTATGTATATTGTGTCTGAAACATTTTCTCTTGAAGTATCTTCATCATAAATGGCTCCGGCTCTTTAACAAAACCTGGACAAACTATTTTTCCATGGATCATATCGATATTACATTTAATAAGATTCATAGGTGGAGTACCTATAAAAGTTGCTACAAATGTGTTGATCAGCTTGTTATATAATTCCTCGGGAGGTCCTATCTGCAGGATCATGCCTAAATTGATCACGGCAATTCTATCAGCCATGGTCATTGCCTCGATCTGGTCGTGTGTCACGTATATAGTGGTTATCTTAAGATCTTTCTGAAGCTTCTTTAACTCAGCTCTCATATATACTCTCATCTTTGCATCTAAATTGCTTAAAGGCTCGTCTAACAGCCATACCTTAGGTTTTCTGATTAAAGCTCTTGCAAGAGCCACTCTCTGTTGTTGTCCTCCTGAGAGTTGTGAAGGTTTTCTATTCAAAAGTTCCTCTATATTTAATAATTTAGCTATCTCAATAACTCTTTTTCTTACCTCATCCTCAGAGAGACCTAAAGATCTTTTTTGACTATCAATGGAAAGGCGATATTTTCATAAACAGTCATGTGAGGATATAATGCATAGTTCTGAAAAACCATTGCAACATCTCTCATCGGAACGCCATATCACATAGTTCTTTGATGTGTTCTTCTTCTAGTTAGGTGTCTTCCTATATTATAGTATGTTATGAAGATGTTTTACTCTTTTTCTATTATTAAAGTCAATACTTAGGCACACAAATATAGGTCATAGACTCAACATGTGAGATAGCATATCAAATATTAATCATAAAGTATATATATTTTGTTTAAAACTTAAATTATGGTGTTTAATTTTGTCCAGTAGTAATGTATTAAATTTCATATTATCTAAACCATGGACTAAAAATTATGATGAGGGGGTACCTTCAGAAATTAATATACCAGAAAAACCATTATACTCGTCTATTGATGATGCGGCTAATACATATCCAGAAAAAACTGCTATAATATTCTTTGATAAAAAGATTACTTATAAACAACTTAAAGAAATGATTGATAGATTTGCTCATGCTCTTCAAGAACATGGTGTAAAAAAAGGAGATGTTGTTGCTATAATGCTCCCCAATACTCCACAATTTGTTATATCTTATTATGCAATACTAAAAATTGGTGGTATAGTTACTCCTTTAAATCCTCTTTATAAATCAGCTGAAATAAAAAGACAATTATTAGATAGTGGTGCTGAAACAATAATTTTACTTGATTTGCTTTACCCTGAGTTTGAAATAATAAAAAATGAAGTAAAAATGAAAAATATAATAGTTACAAGCATTAAAGACTTCTTACCGCCTCTCTTAAAAATGTTATACCCATTAAAGTATAAAACACCAAAAATAAAGTATGAACCTAATATGCATAAATTTATGGATCTCCTTAAATATTCACCAGAATATAAACCAGTTAATATTAATCCTAAGGAAGATCTTGCAGCATTAATGTATACAGGAGGTACTACTGGAATACCTAAGGGGGCAATGCTAACGCATTATAATTTATTGTCTAATGCTGTTCAAATTAAATATTGGTTTAAACCCAGAATTGAACCTATGGTTGTTCTCTCAGTTCTTCCATTCTTTCATATTTATGGACAAACTGCTGCTATGAATTACGTTTTTGTTCATATGGCTACTATGGTTATTCTTCCAAGGTTTGATGTTAAGGATATGTTTAAAAGTATTAACAAATATCGTGTAACCGTTTTTCATGGTGTTCCAACATTGTATATACAAATAATAAATTCCCCATTGGTAAAGAAATATAAATTGGATACTATTGAAGCATGCATTAGTGGTGCCGCTCCATTACCTATTGAAGTTCAAAAGAAATTTGAAGAATTAACAGGGGGTAAATTAAGGGAAGGTTATGGATTAACAGAAACCAGTCCTGTTACACATGTAAATCCCATATTAGGCAAGTTTAAGGTTGGTTCTATCGGCTTACCTGTTCCTAATACCCTTGCAGCTATTGCTGATCCTGATAATAATGTATTATTACCACCGGATTCGATTGGCGAGTTAGTGATTTCTGGTCCTCAAGTTATGAAAGGTTACTATAATATGCCAGAGGAAAACACTAAAGCATTCTTTGAATTAGGTGGGTTTAGATGGTTTAGAACTGGTGATATAGCTAAAATGGATGAAGAGGGTTATTTCTATATTGTAGAACGGAAAAAGGACCTTATAAAATATAAAGGTTATTCAGTCTATCCAAGAGAAGTTGAAGAAGTTTTATACAAGCATCCTGCTGTGAAGGAAGCTGCAGTTATTGGTGTTCCAGATCCCGAAGTTGGTGAACAGATAAAAGCGTTTGTAGTACTTAAAGATGAGTTTAAGGGCAAAGTGAAAGAAGAGGAAATAATAGAATTTGTGAAAACACAAATAGCACCATACAAATATCCAAGGATAGTTGAATTTAGAGACTCATTACCAAAAAGTGCTGTTGGCAAAATTTTACGGAAGGTTCTTAGAGATGAGGAGATAAAAAAGATAACTAAAAAATGAGTTACTTCGCCCTTCAGGCGAAGTTTCCTGCTTCGCAGCCCCACCTTGCCCCCAGCCTTCAACTAGGGGTAGAGGGCGGAGCTCCACAGGCACACAGGATGCCTCCCACCCCGCTCTCCTCAAAACATTAAGAGCCGCATTAAAATCCCTATCAACCACCCAACCACACACAGGACACACAAACACACGCTCATCCAACTTCAAATCCTCAACGATGAAACCACACCTAGCACACTCCCTCGAACTATTCGCAGGATCCACCAAAACAAACCTCTTACCAAACTTCTCCACCTGATACTTAATTATACGCTTAAGCTCACCAAAAGCCGCATCATAAAGCCTCATCCTCAACCTCCTATAAGACTTTCCAATGAGCTTCCTCACATCAATATCCTCCATGACAACCACATCGTACTTCATAGCAAAGTACTTGCCAACCTTCATGTACAAATCCTTCCTGAGATTAGCGAGATGCTCGTAAGCCCTAGCCAACCGCCTCTTAGCCTTAAACCAATTCTTAGACAAGAACTTCTTCCTAGAAAGCTCACGATGCAGACGCCTCACCCTCTTGAGAGCCTTCTCATAAGGCTTCAAATTGGGAAGGTACTCGCCATCGCTTGTCGTGAGGAGCTTCTCAACACCAACGTCAATCCCAACTGCTTTCCCAGTCTTTGGTGCTTCTTGTTTTACCTCATCAACGTCTGCTATGAATGAGATGTATATGTGTTCGCTTTTCATCAGCTTAACGACTACTCTCTTTACCTTATGTAGTGGTGGGAGGTCTCTTTCCATGATTACTTTAAACACTCCGAGGTGTGAGAGTTTTAGTAGTGTTAGTTTTTTCTTGTGTTTTTTGCTTTTTGTTCTTATTTCTCTCATGCTGAGTATTGTCCAACCACTTTGTGGATATGCTAGTGAGTAGTATTTGTGTGGTTTCTTTTCCCTTGGGAATCTTGCTTTTTTCTCTAGGAACCTCTGTTTTGCTTCGTAGAAGCGGTCTGCGATTGCTTGTATTACTTGTGAGTGGAGTGCTTGGTATTCTTTATCGTTTTTTCTTAGTTCGAGTGCTAGTTGTCTTAGTTCTGCTTGTGTTAAACCTTTTTTGTCTTGGTGGTAGTAGTGGATGTCTGCCCATCGTAGTGTGTTGTATATTTCGCATGCGAGTTTGAGCTGGGCTTTTAACGCCCCCAGCGTTTGCTCATCCGCGTACGCTCTGAAGCGGTATGCTACGATGGGCATCAATAAATACATGCACGCAAGCCTATTTAAAGCTTTAGCATGTGTTAGGGTTGGAACTCTGGAGTGTTATGATGTGTGTTGTTGGTTTGGGTTTTCTCTTCATCTCCGCCATAAATGGCTAAGTTTTCACTATATAAAAAGGGAACATTATTCGTTACATGATTAAAAAATGTTTATATTTCACAGTTTTAGATAAATATTGGTGTTTAATATGTCTAAGGGAAGTGAGTTTAAGGTTGAGCAGACGCATACTGTATTTTACATAAGGTTGCCAAATGGTTCAAAGGCTTACTTATCTTATGACATTAATGGTGATATCATGCGTTTAATAGAGACTTATACACCTCCAGAATATAGAGGTATGGGTCTAGCTAAAATGATGGTTGAGAGGGCAACACAGGTGGCTGAAGAGAGAGGTTTAAAGATTGAACCTATTTGCAGTTATTCAGTTTATTATTTTATTAAGAATCCTGAAAAACGCAGGTTATTGGCTGATAAGTATAAATCTATGAGTGATTCAGAGTTGGAAGCTTATTATAAACAACGGCTGGAGAGTGAAAAAGCAAAAAAGGAGTAGGGGATCTCTATCTATGAAAACTGCTATTATTCATAACTTTTAGCATGTCAGCTTTAGTTATAATACCTACAAGTTTACCTTTATCGATCACTAGCACTGCGTTGAATGTTTGTAAGAGAAAATTAATTATAAATATTGGGGTTTTTACAGATACTTGAGGGAAAGGTTCATCCATAATATCACCAACAGTGAGTTTGGAAAGTTCTTCAGGTTTCAAACCTTTTGACATAAAAGCCATAATATCCTTTTCAGATATACTACCAACAACACGTCCCTTGTTAAAAACTGGTAGCTGAGAAAAACCGTATTTTAACATGATTCTAGATGCTTCAGTCACTTTACAATCAGTTTTAACGCCAATAACTTTTTTACTCATTATATCACTAGCTTTAATGTTTACTTTTAGAACTTTCTCTTCAAGGGTATCGAGGGTATCAAAAATGGCTTTAACTTTTTGATAGGATGGTACAATCTTACCTGATTCTATCTTAGCTATAAGGGATTGGCTAACACCAGATAATTTTGCTAGTTCTTTCTGGGTTAATCCCAATCTCTTTCTACGCTTCATTATATCTGAAAGTTCAGGTAACATTAACAGTATTACTAATCTTAAAAATTTAAGTTTATTTCATATGAATTTATTTGATTAAGAAAATGTCATGATGAACAGAAAACAAAACTTCATCATGGTAATGTTTCACTTCTCATTTGCGTTTAGATTTTTGATCTTTATTGTTTAGCGATCCACAATAATGTTAACATAGCAAGGAATCCAATTACGTTTATTGGAATTAAAGGAATCGCTACTTCAGGTCCGTAATGATCCTTTAACATAATATAAACGAATGTTGATATTATGCTTTGGATTAAAAGTAAAATTGCAAATAAGAGTAATGCTGTTGAAAATTTAGAACCTAGCACACGGTGGCTTCTTACATAAAGAATAAAAATCCAAATAAGTATGAGTGAATCTAGGGTCGTAATGGTTATGTTTATAGCCCAGAATAATCCAACCATCTCTTATCACTCATCCTTTAATGCTTGCTTTAAAATTTTTTCTATAATATCCCTTTTTGCAATAACTAATTGAGAAGGATAATACGAAGCTCCGTATCGACGTCCCATTGGTAATTCAATTAATTTATTTTCTAGTAGGATATTAATATGATGTTCTACTGTTTTGTAATTTAATCCTAATCTTTCAGCTATTTGATTGTTGTTAAGTGGCATTTCAAGTAATATTTTCATAATTTTTGCTCTAGTAATACCACCTTTAGTACCCACGAATATCCACCACCAAATTCTCTCATAGTCATCGTGAGGCATTCACTCAATAATTTAATTAATAAATATAAAAAGTTATAATTTTATTTAAGTTATTGAGGTATCCACCATTCTGCATATAATACCCAATTACCGTTAACATAAGTATAATCAAGTTCATAATTAATGTTTAATGTGGTGCCAGCTCTGGGCCCACTAGTAAAAATGAAAGACACTTGAGCTTTTGCTACAGCATTATTTCCTGTTAAACTTATACTAAAGCCATGGATTTTTATAATGGCAGGATTATTATTAAAGAAAACTAACCACAAAGTTTTTATATTTGTTGCATTAGGTGCACTATACGTAGGCCCTTTCATAACACTTGTCATGGTATAATTTCCTGCTAATGGTCCTTTAAACCAATAAACGACAGCATTATTTGAGTATTGAGACATAAGAGAATCAATATTCTTAGATGCTATGGAGATCCAATGATCGTATGCAAGATATTTAATCAATGTTTCATTATAGGATTTGCTTAATCCTGCATATTTTGAACTTAAGTCTGAGTATTCACTCTTCAATGTGGTATATTGTGATTCTATACTAGAGTATTGGGTTTGATAGTTCGTATATTGATAGAATGTTATTCCGGCCAGTATTATTGTAATTATTATAAACACAATACCTACATACATCCATTTTCTTCCAGCACCTTCGGACATTATTTTTCACCTTAATTTTTGAACGAAAAATAATCTAAAAGTATTTTCCAAATTTATGCATAATTTATGCATAAATTAGCTTTTCATCAGGATTCTCGTTCATTTATTCTAACTATGCTATTAATTATCATATAATTGAAAGCTCTACTTTTTAAGGTTAAGAAGTCAATGAAGATTCCTTTTAGAATATTTTTTTCAAACAAAATTATTAGTGTCATTTTTATCATAGGCTTTAGGTGATTGTAATGAACTTTAAATTGCAATGCAGGGAGTGTAAAGCGATCTATGAACCAGAACCAAAATTTGTATGTGAGAGGTGTTTAGGGCCTTTGGAGGTAGTGTATGATTTTAAGGAGGTAAAATTTTCTGTTGATGTATTAAAGGGTAGAAAGAAAAATATGTGGCGTTATAGTGAGGTAATACCTGTTAGGAGTGTGCCTGAGCAGTTTATGGATATTGGTTTTACTCCACTTTATAAATCGTCAAGATTAGGTAAATTGATTGGTTTAAAAGAGTTTTATATTAAGAATGATACATTAAATCCTACTGGTTCTTTTAAGGATAGGCCAGCGTCTGTTGCAATAATTAAATCTTTAGAGTTTGGGTTCAAAGCTGTTGGGACTTCTTCTACTGGTAATCTAGCGGCTGCTGTTGCAGCATTATCAAGTCGTGTTGGATTATCATCATTTGTGCTTGTTCCTAGTAATACAGAATTGAGTAAGGTTGCTCAGGCTATAGCTTATGGTTCTAATGTTCTTTTGGTAAATGGAAATTATGATGAATTGAATTTTCTAACATTACAATTGGCTGAAAGTGGGCTTTATGGATTGGCGAATGTAAATTTAAGACCATATTATGCTGAAGGTTCGAAGACTTTAGCGTATGAAATTGTGGAGCAGTTAGATTGGTCATTACCTGATAAGATTATCATACCTATGGCGAGTGGAGCACTTTTATACATGATATGGAAGGGGTTAAATGAGTTAAAAGAGCTTGATCTTGTTGAGAATAAGGATGTAGCATTAATTGGAGTTCAACCGCAAGGGTGTTCGCCAATAGTTTCTGCATATAAAAATGGTCAGAATAATCCTATAATAAGTGATTGTAAAACAGTTGCAAAAAGTTTAGCAATAGGTAACCCAGCGGATGGGAGATATGCGATAAAGGTTATTAGGGATAGTAAGGGTCTTGCAGTTGATGTTACTGATGAGGAAATAGTTAATGCTATGAAACTTCTAGCAAAATATGAGGGTATTTTTGCGGAACCTGCAGGAGCAATAACTATTGCAGCATTGATAAAATTGGTAAACAATGGTATTATAAAATCTGATGAGCAAGTAATTTGTTTAGTAACAGGTTCAGGTTTTAAGGCCCTTGAAATATTTGAAGAGGATGTGAGAAGACTTAGAGCGAATCCTATAGAAGCGAATCTACAAGTTATAGAAAGTCAAATAATTAGGTGAGGAGAATGGCTAATGTAAAAGTAAAATTATATCCAATAATAGCTCAAAGAGTAAAGGGAAATTCTATAATCATGATAGATGCTGAGTATGTTAAAGATATTATTTATAAACTAATAGAAATTTATGGTGAAAGTTTTAAGAATCTAATATTAGATGAGAATCAACAAATTAAGCATACGATAGGTGTATTTGTGAATGGTAAGAATATTCAAACTCTTAATGGTGTTGAAACTAAACTAAATGATAATGATGAAATTTATATTCTGCCTATAGTTGCAGGAGGATGAGATTCTAAAAAGAATATTAAGTTATTTTTAGTAATATTAAGGGGGTATAAGTATTGTTAAGTGATGAAGAAATTGATGAATATGCTAGGCAAATAGTATTACATGATATTGGATTAGTTGGTCAGGATAGAATAAAGAATGGACGTATAGCTTTAATAGGAGTTGGCGGACTTGGAAGTCCGGCCGCCATACTTCTAGCTTCCATGGGATTGGGATATTTAAAGATAGTTGATAGAGATATAGTATCAAAGACTGATCTACACAGGCAACCACTTTATACAAGAAGAGATGTAGATAAGCCAAAGGTTGAAGTGGCTGAAAAACGATTAAAAGAAATTAATCCAAGAATGAAAATAGAACCTATAGCAGAGCCGATAACAGAGGATAATGCTGAAGATATAGTTAAGGATGTTGATGTCGTATTAGATGGTTTAGATAACTTGAGATCAAGATATATAGTAAATAGAACCATAGTAAAATTAGGAAAACCATATATCTTTGCAGCTGCAATAGAAATGTATGGTAATGTAACTACAATAATTCCTAAAGAAACACCATGTTTAGAATGCTTTTATGGGGGCATCTACAACGAAGATGCTTTACCTAAGTGCGCTATAGTTGGTGTTCATCCGAGTGTAACATTTACTGTTGCAAGCATAGCAGTATCAGAAGCTTTAAGAATAATAATGAAGCAAGAGCCATTATTAAAAAACAAACTCCTATACATAGATTTAAGAACAATGGAATTTGTCACATTAAATATAAAGAGAAATGAAAAATGTCCCGTATGTGGTTTATCATCTGAAAGAAAACCCGAATCAATACAATTAGAGGAAGTTGAAGCCAGTTGTGCAAGAGATGGCACAGGCGTTTATTTCGTTAATAAAATAGTTAAAAATCTAGATTTATCTCAGATACAAGAGAAGGGTATTAAAGCAGGATGGAAACCATTATTATCCAGCAACTTAAGTGTAACATTCAATGTTGAAGATGGGTTTGATATTACTTTATTAAAAAGCGGTACTCTTATAGCGAAGGTTAAAAAAGTAGATCCGAAAATAAAAGAGAAAATACTCACAACTTATAATAAACTTATTAATTCCTCTAAGTATTAAATTTAAAACGATATGTCTCATAAAATTTTTTAAGATCTTCTTGAGATAATTTATGCCTCCATGCAGCAACACCCAATGGCATTATGTAAAGAGGTTCCTCGTTCTCAGATACTCCTATAATCTCCTTTACTCTATTATCATGAAAAGCTCCTATGGCTACAGTTCCTAAAGATAATGCTGTCGCTTGAAGATAGATGTTTTGACCTACATGACCTAAATCCATGTGAACATATCTAACTCTTCCTCGTTCACCATACCTATACGTAGTTCTTTCATAGATTGCCATTATTACTATATTTACTGGAGCATTCCTAACCCATTCTTGTTCTAAAGCCGCCTTGTAAAGTTCCTCTCTAAAATCACCAGATTTAATGCATTCTAAAAGATGAGCTCTCACATTATAATGATAAATTCCAGGACTTACATATTTATTATCAGAAATTACTCCGTTCGTAGAAATTACAACATAGATTTCTAATGGATATGTCGCCCCAGCACTTGGAGCAGTTCTTAACCCCCATCTTGTCTCACTTATCCCATATGCAGCCCAAAGTACTTGAGCCAAATCCTCTAATGTTATTGGATCACTAGTATATTCCCTAATAGACCTTCGTGATGCTAGAACCTCTTCAAGACTCATCCTTCCTGATAATCTTGGTAATGGTAATATGATCTTCTCCGAACTCATAATTTCTCTTGAAGGCATATAATAATAGTTTTTATGATATATTTTTAATCCTATATATGAACTAAAACTAAAAGCAGATATAATGGATGTTACGAATCTGCCCAGTGGTGTCATAAGTAAAAATTTTAAGATTTGTCTTCTTTTTTCCACATATTTTATATTTAATGTACAAATTAATAAACTTGATAATTGATAAAAATACTATGAAGCGAATATATCTAATAGTTTTAGATCTAACAGCTTTTCCCTTAATATTAGGATCATATTTAATTCTCATAACAGGTTACTGCCTTACAAAATCTAATATTGTTAAACAATTAACATTTGGACTATTAGATATACAAACATGCAACATACTACATCTGGAAGAACTACAAATTATAATAGCAATACTTGCTATACTCCATTCAATAGCAGGCATCAATGTAATGTTAGAACGTATTATAAAAAGTAAGTCACTATTACAAATCATGGAAACAATAATACTAGTAACCGGAGTGATAATTTTAACTCAAATAATCCTCATATTCATACTATGATCACATTGTCCTACAATAAAGATCTGATTTCCTCAAGCTCACTCATGTATGTTGTTTTGTAATACAACTTTCTTACTGATTCATCTCAATAACATAAGTTTTCGTGTTAATTATTTTATTAAATGCAAATTTATTTAGAAGTAGTCAGTAAAGTACATGGTGTGTTGTTTTGGAAGATATATTAATGAGGATTGATAAAAAGATTAGTGAACTGTTAGATTCATCCATACAAGAATTTCTTCAAATACTCAGTATAAAAGCTGTTAATCCTTCAATGGGAGGTAATGGAGAATATGAAAGAGCATTATTATTACAAAAAATTCTTGAAAAATATAATTTTGATGAGATAAAACGTTACGATGCAGTGGATAAAAATGTACCTGAAGGTATTAGACCCAATATAATAGCTCTTATTAAAGGTGATGATAGGTCAAGAACACTCTGGCTCCTGTCACACATAGATACGGTACCTGAAGGTGATAGATCATTATGGAATACAGACCCGTTTAAACCTGTAATAAAGGATGGTAAAATTTATTGTAGAGGAGCTGAAGACAATGGACAAGCAATAGCATCAACACTTCTTGCTGCAAAAACACTTCTTGAACTCAATATAAAACCATCTATAAATTTAGGTTTAGCTTTTGTTTCAGATGAAGAGGCAGGTAGTCTTTACGGCGCACAATATTTAATCAAGAATAACATATTTAATAATAAAGACATTATAATAGTCCCTGATTCAGGTAGTCCAGATGGTTCTAAGATTGAGATTGCTGAAAAAGGCATACTTTGGTTAAAGTTTATAACGTATGGTAAACAAGCTCATGGTAGTATGCCTCATAAAGGACTCAATGCTCATAGAATAGGAATGAAGTTTGCTTTAGAATTGGATGAAATTCTTCATAGCGAATATCATGCAAAAAATCAACTATTTGATCCTCCCGAATCAACGTTTGAACCTACTAAGAAAGAGAAAAATGTTGATAATATAAATACAATACCTGGAACTGATATAGTATATTTTGATTGCAGAATTTTACCAGAGTATAATATAGATAATGTTCTATTAGTAATAGATAAGCTTAGAATGGAGTATGAAAGAAAGTATAATGTAAAAATTAACATGGAAATAATTCAACGTAATGATCCAGCTCCACCAACGTCAAGCGATAGTGAGGTTGTCAAAAGATTAAGTAATGCTATAGAAATGAGTAGAGGTTTTAAACCCAAGCTCATAGGTATTGGTGGAGGAACAGTTGCAGCGTTCTTTAGACGACGAGGTATTCCGGCTGCAGTATGGAGTACAATAGATGAAGTTGCCCATCAACCAAATGAATATTCCAAAATAAATAATATTACATCTGATGCAAAAGTCTTTGCATTAACAGCAATATTCAAATAACCTTTATAGGCCAATGTTTGTACAATTAAATATTTTAGGAGTAAACTTCAGTATTTTTCTTTATTAAAGACATTAATTCATTTAATTTTCCCATGAAAATTCCTCCATAAAGCTTCAACATATGCTTTTCTTAAAGCAAGCTTCTTAAGAATGTTAATTATGCTGTTTTGCGTGGTTTTTTGATGTGCTCTTTTTCTGAACATGTGTTTTCTAATACTGGTTTTCATTATTAAAGCCGATATTATAACTCAACACATGAATATAAAAAAGCTTAAACTAAAAACCTTACCTTGCACACAAGTCATGCAACACAGAAGGCAATTCATCCCGTTTAAACCGTAGGCTTTCTTACTGAGCATATGTAATGGTTAGCTATCAGATTCTATATGAATGTTATTTTAAACTTATAAATTGCCATGTCTGTATTAGTTTATGTCTAAAATAAAACCACCGGTATTAAATCCAGGTGATACGATTGGTCTTGTTGCACCGGCTAGTCCTGTTGATAATATTCAATTAAATAAAGGCATAGCGCAGCTGCAGAGTATGGGGTTTAAAATTCATCTGGGCAATACTGTGAGAAAATTATTAAGCAGAGGATTTTTAGCTGCACCCGATAAAGAGAGGGCAGAAGATATTAATATGGCTTTTGAGGATGAAAATATTAATGCAATATTTTCAATTGGGGGAGGTTATGGGTCATTAAGGATACTCCAGTTGTTGGATTATGAAAAAATTAAATTAAACCCTAAAATATTTGTTGGTTATAGTGATATAACAGCATTACTTATAGCTATTCATCAGAAAACTGGGTTAATAGTTTTTCATGGACCTATGGTAGCACCTGATTTTCCGAATTTAACTGAATATACTAAAAATTATATGATTAAAGCACTTATGAAGACTGAACCAATTGGTGATGTAGAGAATCCTGTTGAAGGACCTTTTATTCGTGTTATAAATGAGGGGAGGGCTGAAGGAGAAATTATTGGTGGGAATCTTTCATTAATAGTTTCTACATTGGGAACACCATATGAAATTGATACTAGGGGTAAAATTTTATTTATAGAGGAGGTTAATGAGGAACCGTATAGAATTGATCGAATGTTAACTCAACTCATTTTGTCTAAAAAATTAAGTGAGGCTGCTGGAATAATTATATGTGAAGTTAGAAATTATGAGCAAAAGGTTCCAAAGTCCACACTTACTTTAGATGAGGTTATACAGGATAGGATAGGAAGTATAAAGGTTCCAGCGATTTATGGATTATGTTGTGGGCATGGTCTGAATAAGATAACTATACCAATAGGTGTGAAGGCTTCTTTAGATGCGACGCATGCAAGATTAACTATTATGGAAGCGGCAGTAATTAAAAAATAGGTTCTTAAATTCTCTCTGTTTTATACCATTGTACTTTTGGTGCTAGGAAGGAATATATAGTTGCTATTCCTAAAAGGGACCAATATAATAAAAGGATAATGAAACTTTCTTTACGTGGTATGTAAGCCTTGGATGTAATGAGATATAATGGAGCTGATAATACTGTAATTATTGAGAATATGCTTAAGATTAATATTTCAGGTAATATATGTATGTGAAAGATTGCACTCAATGGTATATACATAAAAACGTATGCAAGCGAAAATGCTATGACGATTAAAGATATTGGTGAGGTATATGACATGCTTATGATAGCCTTAAGTCTTATTGGTATAGGGCTTTTGATTGTTTTTAAGAGGCATTGAGCATAACCTCTATGCCATCTAATTCTTTGTTTAACTACTGCAGATAATGTTTTTGGCGCATCTTCATAGATTGTGCTGTCAAGTAATCCAATTTTTAACTTATGTTTTGCAAATTCTACAGTTAACATGGAATCCTCAGTTAATGAATTTGGGAATCCTCCTATTATCTCAAGAGCTTTTTTGGAGACAAAAAGACCTTCGCCACTTAAAAGTGGGTATCCTGATATTGTTGTTATTCCGGGTAATGAAACATTTATCCAGAAAAATGTATCTATATATGATAAAGTTTGTGTTACTGTATCTCCAACGCGTAAAACTTTAACACCTACAGCATTATATCCATTCATTATTAGAGATACTCCTTTACCAATTTGATAAGGATCTTTTATTTCATCATCTGCATCATAAACAACTACAACAGGTTCATTTACATATTTTAATGCTTCGTTCAATGCTGCGGCTTTTGAACTCCTTGTCTCATGTCTTATTATGATTTGACAATCAATACCATTTTTGATTAAAGTATCATATGCTATTCTTGCACAACTTTCAGTTTTTATATCATTTGATTCAATGATTATTATAACTCTTAATAAATCTCTTTTGTATTTTTGGTTCAAAATACTCATGACAGTCTTCTCTACACTTTTACATTCTTCATTATATAAAGGAAGTAATATGGCTGTTGGTATATCAAATCGTGGTTCCGGTTTTAACCAAACTCTTTCTTTTAAATTAAGCATAATACTTGACAACGATATTATGAAAAAATAGACTTGGATAGTATAAATCAGTACTAACACACTGAATGGTAGCACGTCAATAATTATTATCATTACACGTCAATTAATTATAGTATACAAGAATAAAATATTTTACGAAAAGTTTAAAATATAATTATGCAATATTTTTATGACATAATAAGTTTTAGTCCAACAACTTAATATGCACCTAGCATCAAGGTCTTTATGAAAGAAGTATATAAATATTTCTTTTTATTAGAGAAAAATATATGATAGAGTAAAACTTTTACAGATATTCCCAAATACCCTTGCCCTTGTAATTATAGATTATTGATTTATAAGCTGTTGTATATTCAATAGAATATCCAATACCTTCTCTACCAATACCAGAAATTTTTCTTCCTCCGAATGGATAATACCCAATACCATGTCTTGGATAATCATTTATATAGATTGCTCCTACTTCTAAATGTCTAATTAGATATCTTATTTTTAGAATATCTTTTCCAAATATTGATGCATCAAGACCATATGGTCTTTTATTAGAAAGTTCTGCAGCCTCTTCATGATTCTTTATATTAGTTATTAATGCGATAGGAGCGAAGATTTCTTTATTAAAAAGAATCATGCTTTCGATTTTATCTCTTGGAGCTTCTATAAGTGTAGGTTCGACATAGGTTGGGCCTAATCTTTTACCACCAACAAGTATTTTTCCACCTTTAGAAATTGCATCATCAATAGCTGACATCATTTCATCCGCAGTTGCTGTGTCTATTAAAGGTCCAACATCAACATCATTTCTTGGATCACCCACCTTCACTTTTTTGAGCTCATCAATAAGAGATTGTTTAAAGTCATCATACACTGTATTCTCTACTAATATAATTTTTATAGCGTCGCATCTCTGTCCAGTATAACTATATATACCTCTAGCTACCCTTTGTGCGGCCCACTTTAAGTCTGCATCAGCAAGTATTATTGCTGGATCACCGCCGCCTAATTCCATTATAAATTGTTTAATTCCAGCAGTTTTCAAAACTTTATTACCTGTTTCTGAACTTCCAGTAAGACTTATAGCTGCTATTCTTGAATCTGATACTATTCTTTCCATCTCACTTCCAGGCACTGTTAAAAGCGCTAATGATCTGCTAGGTAATCCAGCTTTTTCTAGAATTTTGAACAAAAGAATCACAGGTATGGGATCGGCTGAGGCAGGCTTAACTGCAAAAGCATTCCCAACTAAAATTGAATACGAGAGCTTATTAACAGTATCAAAGAGAGGATAGTTAAAAGGTGTAATTGCTAATATTACTCCAACAGGTTCTCTTCTAACTATAGCCTCAGTTTCAATTGTTTCATAACTCCAATCACCTGGTATGTAATCGCCAGTAACATTTCTCAAATCTAACTCAGCATTTTTTAATCTATCTATTGCTGCGCTCACTTCAGCTTTAGCATTTTGTACTGTTTTTCCGGCATTAATTATCAATGAATTAACAAAATCATCTGAATTTTCTTCAAGAAGTTCAGCAACTTTATAAAGAATATTTAATCTCTTATAACCTGGTATATTTCTCATATCCCATCTACCATGCTCATAAAGTGTCTTAAGCGTATAATCAATATCTGTTTTAGTAGGTACTGAGACCCTGGAAATAACACTAAGATCAATAGGTGACTTTACATCAAACCATGAATCCCTTTTAACCCATTCACCGGCTAGGAATATCTTAAATTTTATAATACCATCAGAATCTATCTCATAAATATCCTTAAAAACATCTGAAGATATTTTTAATAACATGCCCATCATCCAATCTTATATATTGATCTAATATATAAACAGTTCGAGACATTAATCATTTTAATAACATTATTTTAAGATAATGTAAAAAATAAGTAATATAGAAAAGAATACAGACCGTGCAACATTCATCCAACCAAATTGTTTAATTTTATTAAATTGGATATTCCCTTCTTTATGTACTGATAAAGCTCTAAATGTTGGTTCAGCTAAAGCTAATAAGTAAACTAAATGGGATGATAAATAAAGAAGTACAGGTAATAAAATAAACCAAACTATAGTTACAAACCATGGATTTAATTGTCTATGAGGGAGGCGTGATTCTATGTATAAACTGCTCATTAAATTATATGCTAACCACGCAACATATATCGTTAAAACATCTTGACTTGGAGTATTCCAACTTAACATTATATACCACGGAAGCAAAAGGGATGCTGAAAGAACTACACCAAATACACTCGCGAACACAATTTTATGAGAAAGATACATTATCACAGAAAATAAAAGTAAAAAGATAGGAATTAGTAACACTAACGAAATAAAATATAATAAAAAAGTGTAGGGTAAAATATTTAGAATGATAATAATTATTTCTTTAAGGTTGAGATGACCTTTCATTAATTGAGGATGAACATATTCAATGCTAAAGAAGTTAAAGAACATAAGACCTAATAATAAAATTGTAAAAATTGATAGTCGTCCTACTAATATTACTGCTAAAATATATGTTAAAATAAGTACGAATAAAGTACCTATACTATGGAATATTCTCCTTCTCATAACTAAGTGACTCATAATTCTTCCTTTTATTTATGATGTAACCAATTGTATTTTCTACTAGTTTATCATCACTTTATACCTTTATTTTTGCTTAATAATAAAAAATAAAATTTGTTATGTTCTTTTTCTGATTAATATTAACCCGATCACTTCAAGTACTAATACGATTAGTAACGGTATTCCGAGGTATGTTCCTACTGTATTTAAGTTACTTCTTACATTATCTAATATTGTACTTTGTGAGTTATTTATAGTAGTGATAATGATATTCTTGGCTGTATCTAATGCATTTTTAACATTATTTACACCATTTAATATATTATTTTGTGCATCATTTATTGCTGATAATATGGTTTTTCGTGAGTTATCGATAGTGCTTAAAATACTATTTGTTGAATTTGATAATTGAGATTGAAGGACACTTATTGAATTAGAGAGATCATTTATTTTATTCATTATACTATTTTGTATATTCATAACATTATTAAGCCTATCTAAAAGAGTTTGCGCAGTATAATCTTTAATAATTATAGATGAATCACCTATTATAAGTCCCGTAGTAAAATCATTTACTGTCAATTTATGATTACCAACCGATGTTATAGGGGTCGGACTTTCATAGGGTTTCATGATATTTCATATCAACCCTCGTCCTCATACCCCTTTTCCGGCTCCCCACGCCTAGGTTAGGGAGTATGAACTCCCAGCCACGACACGGAGAGCCTCATTGAACCCATCCTTCCCCTCACATTGCTCCTCGGGTTCATTGTAGGGCCCTCTTCTACATTATTACATGTATCCACAAAGCTTATAAACTTTGCAGTTGCTTATATCATATGAAACAGATTGTTTTCAAAGGTGTAATAGCATCAGCAGGGAGAGATAAGTATGGAGACCAAAGGTACACAATAAATGTACCAAAGAGTTTGAGGGATAAAGCCAGTAAAATAGCCGGAAAGGAGGTAATAGTAATTGTTATCTTGCCAGATGATAAGGAGTAAATTAATTGGGTCTAAAGAAGCTTTAGACAACTTACAATTCATCACAATAAACGGTAAGGTGATTTTTAACGAGAAGGGGAGGGTTTTAAGGATTTCCAGAGCTTACTCACAAGTTGTTAAAAGTGCTATTAAACCCTTGTTTGAGGGGAAGAGTGTAGATAAGTTGACTAAGGAGTTTTACAACATTTTACCAAACTACGTTTACCTTGAAACTGCTTTAAAGCAGGCTAAGACTATTGTTGAAGGTTTGTTAGAGAGGGAAGATGAAAAAGGTAAGATTATACACGCTAAGGTTAAGAGGTTTTGGTTTGCTAGTAGGGGTAATAAAGCTGATAAGGGTAATAGGAACATTAAATTTCATGTTTTAGATGATCACGTAGAGGTTAAGGTTAGAGACCCTTGGGGCAAGTGGGTTTTTGGTAGAGCTTACTTCGGCAAAGAGTATTTACCGTTACTCCGTGAACTTGAGGAGCTTTCAAAGGGGAAGGAGGAGGGTTATGGGGCTGTAATTTCGTTCAAGCATTACTCTATGATTCACTTACAAGTCCCTCTTTGGCTATATTTGAAATACTTTTCAACTTCTGAGCCTAAAAGTTATGGTTTGATTGCTGGTTTTGATTTGAATAGTGATAGGTTGAACGTTGTTGTTATTAATAAGGTGGGTGGTGTTGTTTCTTTTAAAACCTTTTGGTATTCTGATGTTGTTTCTCATGGTTTTCCTAAGGATAGGGCTAGGGCTTTACGTTTGAATGCTTTGTCACAAGCCTTGGAATTCCTTTCTAGGGTTGGTGTTAATTATGTAGTATTTGAGGACTTATTCCTAGTGAAGGGGAGGAAGTTCACTAGGAGTAAGAAAGGTAATAGGAAGGTTAGCAAGTTTGCTAAGAAGCAAATGCTAACCCATGGTGTTATTAAAGCGTTAAGGTTAGATTTTAATGTTATTTTAGTTAATCCTAAGGGTACTACTAATTCTGATAAGCACGAAAAGGTTATGAAGGAAAAGGGTTTTGATAAGCATACTGCCTCAGCTTACTTAATAGCGTTAAAAGGTTTAGGAATGTTAAATGATATTAAATGATGTAAACTTTACAGTTTTTCGGAAACTGTTGTTTAGGCAATGCTGCAGTTATATTAAAAGTTCCGTGAATATCAGTAAAAGCTATAATTGTTTCTAATTGGACGTTATCAACATATACTGTAAGCGGAGCTTCAGCAGGTAAGTTTGCGCCAGTAATTTTCAGTATAGTTGTTTGTCCAGATTGTAGATCATTTGGAGTTACATTCAATATCGGTGATGGGCGTGATCCTAATTTAGCTGTATATATACTTTCATCAATTCCAGTCCAATAAAATCCTCCCATTTTTCTTAATCCTCCTCTTGTATCAGTCCAAACAACATGCACATTATTACTTGTTGCAACAACATTGAAATAGTCACCTATAAAGAAAGGAATACCAAAGAGAATATTATTTGTATAATCTGTAACTCTTACATTTCTTGAAAAACTTACACCATCAGTTGAATTAGCATAATATACATCATAGCCGAAATCCACAGGATCTAATCTCCTATCACCCCAAATAATATGAACGACACCCTTTGGATCAACGCTAACCCATGGGAAGAACTGGGCATTTTTAGTATTATCATCATTTACTCTTAAAGGCGCACTCCAAGTTAACCCCTTATCAATAGACTTAACTAAAAATATATCTGCAGGATCACCACCAGGCCCATCTGGATCAGCGGCATATACTATGTAAATATTTCCATCAGGACCCACTGACATTGATGGAAACATTGAACTCCACCATCTAAAACCTACCGGGCCTGAAAAGTAACTAAGCTCATAAGGTATTACTGCTGCAACTACAGGAGGAGTAAATGTTCTTCCATTATCAAGAGAACGCGCCACCATTATATATGCATGCCCTGTAAGCCATCCATCTTCACCTGAATCATAGTATGCGACATATATAGTACCATCAGGTCCTACAGCAGGTATGGAACCTTGAACAATACGAACAATAGTAGAAGAAGTAATAGAATATGTTGGGGAAACGGAAATAGGGGTGCTCCATGTTCTTCAGTTATCAAATGAAGCTACCATTTTTATGGTAACGTTAGTAAACCATTGGTTAGTTAATGAATTAAAACCGTCTATGAATTCAGTATAACTTACTACAATAACATTTTCATAACTGCTTATAGGACCACTTGCTATATAAGGTTTATCAAATAAGATATCAAATACGTATATATATGGTGGAAAACTTTTGTTTTCTGCTGTTACTGCGATGCTAGTTTGCCAGTTTGCTCCATTATCTATTGATCTAGCGACTACTATATCATTAGAGAATATTGTGGTAGTACCATAGATAGTTCTGATATTCCTCAAACCTATAGACATATAGGAGTAATAAAAAGTTCCTGATCTATCTGCTGTTAATGCAGGATCGCTTGCAAAGAAATCTGTTGGTTTAGATAATGGTAATAGTACTGGTCCAGTCCATGTATTACCACCATCTAATGATCTGTAAGCTGCAGTATAAACTGTTGTGCTAGTATACTGATGAGTACCAATTACTAAATTATTAGGATTATTAGGATTGGCAGCTATTGATGGTTCATTCTCATAAAAACCATCCAAATCTTTACTCACCCTAGTGTTTAAGGTGAAAGTTGATATTGGAGTGGCTGATGGAATTGTTTGTGAAGATAATGAGACTAGATCGTTTTTGGATAACATTTTAGATTGTGAGGTAATATTTTTAATATAATTCCAAAGTGGTCCAGATAATGCATTTTTCCAATCTCTTACATTAACCTGTTGAAACTGCCCTCCTTCAAAACCATTTACAGTAATAGGTTGTATTAGTAAAATAGCTACTAAGGTTAAAAGTATGTATATTTTAATTTTTCTCATAATATGTCACAATATTTTCTTTGTTATCCCAACTATTTAAATTTTTACTTTAATTATACAAATTTATTTAATCTTCATGAATGTTTATTTTTAGATTTAATTAAGTGAACAGCATGGTATGAAAATTTATTTAAGGATGTTATTGATTAAAGTAGTATATGGAATATAGAGAATTTGGTAAAACTGGATTTAAGGTGTCAGTTATAGGTATGGGGACATGGTTTGATCCTTTCTGGACATTTGTTGCTGCAGTATTCAGAATATATAGACATGCGAGGGCTTCGATAGAGGCTCTTAAAATAGGTCTTGATGCTGGAATAAACTTGATAGATACTGCTGAAATATATTATACAGAGCCTTTAGTAGCTAAAGCTATAGAGGGGAGAAAGAGGGATGAATTATTTATAGCTTCTAAAGTATGGTCTACTCATCTGCATTATGATGATGTGATTAAGGCATGTAATCGTAGTTTAAGAAAGTTAAGAACAAGTTATATTGATTTATATCAGATTCATTTTCCCAATTCACGTGTTCCTATAAATGAGACTATGAGAGCTATGGAAAAGCTTGTTGATGAAGGGAAGATTAGATATATAGGGGTTAGTAATTTTTCTTTGACGCAAATGATAGAAGCTCAAAATGCGCTCAGTAAATATGAACTGGTTTCAACACAAATGGAGTATAATTTATTGCATAGAAATATTGAGCGTGATATTCTACCTTATTGTAAAAAAGAGCGAATAGCTGTGCTAGCTTATTATCCACTTGCTCATGGTAAGTTGGCTGGTTCCATGTTTAGCTCTTCTTCAATATATCGAACCATTTCTTTGAAGTATGGTGGAAAGACTCCAGCTCAAATAGCATTGAATTGGTTATTAAGTAAGAGTGATATTGTATTTCCAATTCCTAGAGGATCAAATCCAAGTCATGTAAAAGAAAATTTAGGTGCTGTTGGTTGGAGGCTTGATGAATCAGATATTGATGCGCTCGAGAAATTCTTTACGTAAAATTACTTTAATACTTTACTTTGTAAAGTATTTTATTACATTAGTGAAAATAGGACATTTTGTTAGTGTGTAAAAATTAATATAGAAGGGATTTGTTTACTTATTAGAATGGTTGATTGTCCTGTTACTAAAGCCTGGAAAATTTTAGGTAAACCATGGAGATTAGTAATAATAGATAGATTATTAGAATCACCAAAAACATATAATGAATTATTAAATAGCATGCATGGTATCAGTACAAGAACTCTATCAAAATCTCTTAAAGAGTTAAAATTGCTTGGTATTATTGATAGAGTATGTGATGGTGAAAAATATTATTATGCTCTGACAGATGCTGGTAGAGATTTAAAACCAATTGTTAAATCTGTTAAAGCATGGAGTGAAAAATGGTTAATGAAAAGTGAACAATAGTTTGACTTTACAAAGTAAAGTTTATTACTAAGCAATTTTTAAAATAGATGTGGTGAAAATAATGGCTGTGGATATAGTACAATTACTTTTAGGCACATCAAACGAAATACTATTTTTAAGTGTTGCTACACTATTTCTAAGAATATTTGTTGGGATACTTTTTATAATACATGGCATGCCCAAACTCTTTAATAGAGATGCCAGAAAAATGATGCGGGATTCGTTTAAATCTTTCGGAATACCTTATGCACTTTTCGATTTGGTTGCTTTGTTAGAATTTCTAGGAGGAATAGCATTACTAATAGGTTTACTTACAAAAATTGTAAGTCTATTGTTCGTACTTGAAATGATAGGAACAACAATATTATATATTACTAAACTTTATTATGCTCCAATGCCAAGAGGAGCTCTTGAACCAATGTTTAAAGCAACTAGAGGTTACATGTTTGGTTGGGAATTAGATACAGTACTCTTAGCTTCATCATTTGCAATATTCTTAATAGGGCCAGGAATATTTTCAATAGATAATATAATATTCTTAATATTAGGATAAAAGTTCACTAATAAGCATTAAAAATTATTTTTTAACACTCTATTACTCATCATGTTAATAAAATTAACATATTTTTCATGAATGTTTCCTAGTCTCTTTTCGATAGTCTCAAAATCATTTATTAATTGTTCTTTATCATTCTCATTTAAAATCATATCAGCCATTGGAAATAGGATGTTATTTTCTTTATATATGTGCTCATTGAGTAGTGAAATAAAATCTCTCGCATAATCTCTAAATGTATCAAAGTTTTTCTCAAAATCTTTTAGCGTATTTAGCATAGCTCGTCTCAATTCACGTCCCTTATCATGTTCGAGTAGCATAACTCCTATAGGGCCACCTTCCTTAGGTATCCCCTTTATTTCAATTAGGGGAAATAATGATTGTTCCTCTTTAGCATGATGACATTTATCTACAAACTCATCAAAAAACATTAAAAGTTTTTCAATCTCAGAAGTCGAAAGTACAGATATGTTTCTAGTAGATATTTCTAAAATGCTTAGGCTCTTCTTAATTATTTCATGCTCTTCTTTTAATACTTCTATAGGATCCTCCATGATACCTCATATTTTAATTAATCTTTATTTAGATATACTTTTCATTTTTATTTAAAAGCTCATCATTAAAAAGGATTATATATAATCGAGGTTTATTAGAATGTAGGAGATAAAGATGGACGAATTAACAATTAGAGAGAAAATAATTAACCTACTATCCGCTACTGATAATCCTTTAACAGCATACGATATAACGGTTAATTTGGATTTTAAAATTGATGAACCCGAAGTTTACGAACATTTAAAACACATTGCTAAAACTATTAAATCTCATGGAGGAATGCTCCTTATGAAACCTCCCACATGTAAGGTTTGCGGGTATGTTTTTAAAGAATTAGATAAACCTAAGAAACCTACCAAATGTCCTAAATGCAAATCTGAACGCATTGATCCCCCATCATTTATCATTAAATATAAGAAATGAGCATTATTTCTTTAGAACTTCCAATGCATAGTGGCATGCAACGAAATGATTCTCATCAACCTTTATAAACGGTGGTTCTTCACTTTTACACTTATTAGTAGCAAATGGGCATCTGGGATGGAATCTACAACCACTGGGTGGATTTTTAGGATCTGCTATCTCTCCAGTAATAGTTATTTTCTTTATACGCTTCTTTAGCGATGGTATTGACGATAATAATCCAATAGTGTATGGATGTGCTGGCTTATTTATAACTTCTCGCGTTGGGCCTATCTCAACAATCTTTCCTAAATACATCACGGCTATATTCTCTGATGCTATAGTTGCAATCCCCAAATCGTGCGTGATGAGTAACATTGATGTTTTATATTCTTTCTTAAAACTGGAAAGGAGTTCAAGTATTGACACCCTTAGTGATACGTCTATCATTGAAACTGGTTCATCAGCAACAACGAATTGTGGTCTTAATACCATAGCTCTCGCTATTGCAACTCTCTGTCTCTGTCCTCCACTTAATTGATGAGGATATTTCATGTAAAAAAGTTCTGGTGGAACAAGACCAACACGTTCTAACATAGACAAAACAGTATTTCTGGCTTCATTCCAACTACTTAAATCATGCTCTATTAAAGGTTCAGCAATTATATCACCAATTCTCATCCTAGGATTAAGTGATGCGTAGGGATCTTGAAAAATAATTTGTAAATGTTTTCTAAGCTTTCTTAATTTTTCTCCTTTAACATGCGTTATATCGGTATTATTAAAAATAATTCTCCCTTTAGTAGGTTCAATCAATTTAACGGTGAGTCTACCAGTTGTAGTTTTTCCGCAACCTGATTCACCAACCAATGCTAACGTTTCACCTACATTAATTGAAAAATTCACGCCATCTACAGCTTTTACAAATAAGTTTTTCCCACGTAAGCGTTCAATGAACGTTTGTTCAACAGGAAAATACTTAGTTAACCCTTCAACCTTTATTATCTCACTCATTTAGTTACACCCTCTGAATAAAGCCAGCATGCAATATTTCTATTATTAACATTAATTCTAGGTGGTTTCTTTTCTCTACAAATAGGCATAGCAAATGGGCATCTGGGATGGAATCTACAACCACTGGGTGGAACTATTAAATCTGGTGGATTGCCTGGTATTGATTTAACTTCTTTATCACTCCATAAATCTGGCACAGAAGACAATAAACCTGAAGTATATGGATGAAGAGATTCTTCAACTATTTTTTCTGTTGCGCCGAACTCAACAATTTCACCTGCATACATTATAGCTAACTTATTGCTTCTTTCAGCTGCTAATGCAATATCATGTGTTATAAGCATTACACTCATACCTTTGTTAATAAGACTTTGCATTAAATCCATTATACGATCCTGCACTATTACATCTAATGCTGTAGTAGGTTCATCAGCAATTAATAATTTTGGGTTTAATGCGATAGCTATAGCTATTGCAACTCTCTGTCTTTGTCCTCCACTTAATTGATGAGGATAATATTCGTATCTATCTGAAGGAATGCCGACTTCCTCAAGAAGTTTCATAGATTTTTCTTTAGCTTCCTTTTTATCAATTAATTCATGTTCTAAAAATACTTCAGCAATTTGATCACCAATTCTAACAAGAGGATCTAATGATGTGAATGGGTCTTGAAAAACAAACCCTATTTTTCTTCCACGCACTTTACGTATATCTTCATCGCTCATTTTTGTTAAGTTTTCGTTTTCAAGAAATATGTCACCATTTACGATTTTACCAGGTGGTCGTAATAATCTGGGAATTGCATGTGCTAATGTACTTTTTCCGCTTCCAGATTCACCAACAATACTTATGAATTCGTTCTTATCTAATGTTAAAGATACATCATCAACAGCTTTAACAATCCCACGTAATGTGAAGTAATAAACTTTTAAATTATTAATTTTAAGTAATTCGCTCATTTTTTCATCTCCTTGGATTATATATATCGCTTAATGCTTCGCCCACTAATGCAAATCCTACTGAAAGTAATACAACCATTAATCCAGGAAAGAAACTGAGCCACCAATAACCGGAAAGAACATATTCACGTCCAACATAAAGATCATATCCCCAGTCAGGTGTTGGAGGTGTCACAGAATATCCTAGATAACTAAGTCCCGCCTCAGTTAAGATTGCATCAGCGGCGCTTAAAGAAAATATTACTACTAATGTTGGTAATAAATTAGGAAGTATATGTTTTATGAGAATTTTTCTTGTTCTAGTACCAGATGCTATAGCTGCTTCAATGTAAAGTTGTGCTTTTATAGATAATGTTTGTCCTCTGATCATTCTATAATATGTTGGAATATAAACAAAAGCTATTGAGATCGCTGTATTTAATGGACTAGGTCCTAACATTAAAGCTATAACTATGGCTAATAACAAGCTGGGAAAAGCATATATACTATCCATAACTATTGACAAGATCCTATCTATAACACCACTAAAGAATCCTGAGACTAATCCAAGAGGCATGCCTATTGTGATTGAAATTAATGTTGAAAGTAATAATATTGATAATATGGTACGTGTACCATAAACAATCCTAGCAAAAATGTCACGACCTAAATTATCTGTACCAAATATATGTATGTAAGTAAATGGAGGTTGAAGAACGTCAGATGAACCCTTAGTAGGATCAAAGGGAGTTAATAATGGGGCTGTAATAGCAATGAATACGAACATTAAAATTATAATCATACCACTAATCATAAAACCTGTACGCCAGCCAGTAAAACGTCCAATTACTGAAAAAAGACGAGACATTAAACCATGCTTAACCACTATTGTTTTAAGATCATCATCCATATTAATCACCTAGTAACTTATCCTGGGGTCTAAAATTGCATAGATGATATCTATTACCACATTAGTTACTGCCACAAACAGGGCAAAAAACACTATAGCGCCTTGTACTGCAGTATAATCAGTATATTGAATTCTCTCAACAATCATAGTACCTAATCCAGGCCATGAAAAAGTGGTCTCAGTAAGTATTGCACCAGTTAATAAAATAGCGAATTGTAATCCCATCATTGTTATAAGCGGTATAAAAGCATTCTTTAAACTATGCATTAAGATCTTCCTATCTTTAATTCCACGTGCAAAATATGCTAAAACAAAATCTTGACTCATGACATCAATCATATTATTACGCACAAGACGTGTATAAGCACCAGAAAGTACAACTCCTAGAGTAATCGATGGCAATATAAGGTGCTTCAAAGAACTTACTAGCATATCCATCCTACCAGCTATAATACTATCTATGACATATACTCCAGTATAATGTGGTGGTGCTAAACCAGGATCAGACATTTGACCAATTGGCAATATTTTTAAATACACACCAAAAATAAGCTGCAACACAAGCCCAAACCACGGAATGAAAAGAGCATAGGCAACAATACTATAAAGACGCATAGTAGAATCAAGAGCGCCACGTTTCCATGCAGCAACAGTTCCAGTAATTAAACCAATCAGCACACTAACTATGAAAGCAGCAATTGTTAACTCAAGCGTGGCAGGGAATCTCTCCATAATAACACTTATCACGGGTCTATGATCAACAGCCATTGTAATTCCAAAGTCACCTCTTAAAATATTAAAAATATAATCAATGTACTGTTGAATTAATGGTTTATTAAGTCCCGCTTCCTCTCTCATTGCGGCTATCACACTAGGAGGAGCCTTCATACCCACCATGGCAGTGATAGGATCACCTATCATACGAAGAAAAACAAAGACTATTGATAATAGAATAAAAAGTGTAGGAATAACAAGAATAACTCTAAGCACTATATAACGCCATAATTTCATATAATCCCCCTAACCTTCTATATGCTTCATAAATAAATATTTTCACTAAACAAAAGTAAAACATTCACTACAAAAATACATAAAAAATAAAAAATAATTAAGATTTTCAGCTCCATCTCACTAGCCAATATCTAAATATCATATCCGGCCCTAATATGATTCCTGAAATCCCCTTCTTAGTAACTATAGTAAGTTGTCCTTGTACTAAAGGTATGAATGGGACATCCTCGGCGAGTATACGTTGAACATTTTGATAAATCTGTGTTCTTTGGTTTATATCAGTCAAGCTTTGTGCACTAGTGAGTAAATTATTTACAGTTGTATTATTATAGTGAGAACCAGTCCATGTATTAGCCTCACTACTTAAGAACGGTGTTAAATAATCATCAGGATCTAAATAATCTGGATACCAACCAAAAAGACTTATCATCATAGCTCCCTGTGACGCCTGTTTAGTATAAGTACTCCATTCAGCACTTCTTATATTAACACTAATCATGCCAGTACTCTCCCATTGCTCCTTTAGAACTTGAGCTAAGTTAGCTTCAGTAGATCCATAATGAGATGGTGTATACCAAAGATCAATACTTAACTTATTATAAATTGAATAATTCGCCTGTGTTAATAAACTCTTGGCAAGTGTTAAATTCGCATCACCATAATATTGCTTGAATACTGGAACGTAACTCCACATACCAATTGGAACTAAACTGTAAAGCGGAGTAACGGTTCCCGTATAAACTCTCTGTGCTATATCAGTCCTATTAATTGCTGCAGCTAATGCCTTTCTCACCAACACATTATTAACTGGCGATGTTTGAACATTAAATATAATATATCGTATAAATGCTCCAGGCACTTGAATCACATTAAAATTAGGATTAGACTTTAGACTCATTATATCAATTGGATTTAATGTCCTCCAAGCAATATCAATCTCACCGCTCTCAAGCGCAGCTCTTAGAGAAGTAGCATCTTTATAGAACCTAATTATTACCTTATTAATATAAGGAGTACCATTATAAAAGTAAGGATTAGCTTCAAGATCTAATTCTTGATCCCTCACCCACTTTGTTATCCTATAAGCACCGGCCCCACCCGCAGTCTGATCAGAATCAACGGCAGTCGGATTATACTTTGGACTTACAGCAAAATATGGAGGAGTTGCTAATAATGCAGTAAAATATGAAACGGGCGCTTTAAGATTAAATACTATAGTTTTTGCATCAGGCGCAGTTACATTATCTACAAAACTAGTAATAAGCCATCCTGGCCCTTCAGGGGCATTAATTTTAACAACCCTATTTATTGATCTTACAAAATCTTGAGCTGTAAGCGGAGTCCCATCAGAAAATTTCAGATTATCCCGAAGTGTAAATACGTAAGTTAGTCCATTATTTTTTATTGTATAATTTGAGGCTAACGCTAACTGAATATCAGCCGTTCCAGGTTTATAAGTCACAAGACCAGCCATAATATTATTCAGCACTTCCCATGTATAGAAATCATAAGCACTTGCAGGATCTATATCAGTCACTTTATCGGTAACACCTATTATTAAAGGCTTAGGTGGCGTAGTAGTGGTTGTAGTAATTGGAGGTGTTGTAGTAGTGGTAAGTGTTGTAGTAGTAGTTGAGGGTGTTGTAGTAGTTGGTGCTGATGGAACAAATTGCATAAACGCTGCACCTATAGCAATTATTAATATTATAATTATTATTGCTATTATTACACTTCTTGAAATAGCTTTTTTAACTGACATGGTACTTCAGTCTTTTTTATATCGTACCAATCTTATAAACCTTTTATTACACAAAATTAAAACTTACATATTCCACAATGGATATAGCAATCAAATATCATTCTGTTTAAAATGCGATATGAATAGTCCTAAAAAATAAACACAAATAGTTTGTAGAGTCTCTAGAGTTATGATGATGGTGGAGGTATTTGCGTAGAAGGTTTCCATGTTAGTGCAAGTATTCCTCCAATGAGGCCCAAAATCAAACCTATGAGGAATCCGCCGCCTGCAATGATTGATATGATAGAGAATATTAGTACAATAATACCACCTGTCCTAACTTTACTAGGATCATCTGAATTTATCATTATTGCACCAAACATTACTATTAAACCGAATATTAATTCTCCGATTCCAAAAAGGGCAACAAAAACACCAGCTATAGGTATTACAAAAATAAATGCTGATGCGATCATTATTAAAATACCATTTATTAGAATAAATATTCCGGCTAATAATGATACTATGAATGCTGCAGTTGGTTTTTCTTCAGGCATGAATTTATATTGTTATTGCTTATATTTAAATTTAAGTATTTTTCTTTAATTTATTTACTAGTATTCTAAATTATTATTTAAAAATCTTTCTCAAAAGTTATAAGATAGTATAAACTAAATAAAGTAAGAAAGATAGAAAATTAATTATAATAGTAGTTATGTATTAAATGGCAAATAAATTTATATGCTTGTATGCTAATATTCATAATGATACTAATGGGAACGTTGCATGATGCGAAAATACTTGGAGGGATTGGGTCAATATTAATGCTTTTTATTCCAATTGCTGGGCAAATCCTTGTTTTAATAGCAGCAAAATACATTTCAGATACTACTAATGATAAATCAATATTTAATAATGTCTTGTATGCAATGATATTCAGTATTATAGGAAGCATAGCTGCTACTATGTTAATTTATACCTCTATGTTCGCATTTTTAATGAATCCTGCCGGTGCATTAATGGGAGTGATCACGAGTTTGGGTGTAGCGTTTATTTTTCTATTACTTGGAGCGATATTCTTAAGGAGAGGTTTTAATAGGATTGCTGAGTTAGTCAATGTGAGTCATTTTAGAACAGCAGCTACGCTCTTTTTAATAGGTGCAATATTAACAATTATAATGGTTGGCTTATTAATAATATTCATTGCAGAAATATTTATGATAGTAGCCTTCTTCTCACTACCTGATCAACTACCAACACAAGCGCCACCCTCATCATCACTTCCACCCCCACCAACCTAAATAAATATTTTTTACATATATTCGGCAAGAAAGCCTAGAGCTTTTGTTCTGGGATGGATTGCTGATAAACTTAAATATTAGGATAGCCCATAATTATGATAATTTACTTTATCTCATCTAGAAGTAAGAATTGAATGTTCCTTGTTTCTAAGATAATTATTCTGTTTTACTTTAAAAAGAGCATGTTCTCAGTTTTAGTTGTAAAGAGTGTTAATCTAGAACTTCAGCTTTCTTAAAAGCGTACCAAGCGATGAATAAAAAAATAAAAATGTAGAAAAACGCTATACTTACAGTTCTCAATAAAACTAATGAGAGTGGTTCGCTATATAATTCGGTAATATTTGGGACTTGGCTTATCATATTTATCTTATAAAAAGTTACATTTGCTAATGGATGAAGTAAATAAGTAGTAAAAAGTGTTGCAATATTATCAGTTCCAGTAGAAATGCTCATACCTGGTGTGAATGGTGTCTGAGAACCTAATCCCTTTATGTATCCTGTAGCGCCGCTTCCAGGTATATAATTAAGGATCCAGACCTCTTCAGAAAATAACGAAATAATACCACTACCTATTGATGCTCCTAAGTAAATACCAAAGGCTCCAATAGCTGCTATTATAGAATTTTTAGAGAGTGAGCCTAAAGCTAAAACTATAGCAATCCAGACAAAAGTACTAACGATACTACCCAGTAATGAAATAGGAAGTAGATGAAGATTATTTTGAGGACCGTAAATAGCTATTCCACCAATAGCTACATACACAAAAAGAATAATATAAGTGGTTAGAAGTGTGATGAATGCTGCTGCAAGCTTGCCAAGAAAAATCGTAGTTCTAGAAATAGGTTTAGTTAATAAGAGAGTAATAGTTCCACTTTCGAATTCTCCAGAAATACTATTCATAACAGTTACGACAGCAAAAAGGAAGAATCCTAAACTTCCCAGGGGATTTAATGTGATTACATAATCTGGATTCTGTTTAATAGGCTGGCCAGTCATATTACTTAAAATTATTGGTAAAAGCAATGATAATGTTGAGAGAATAAATGCAACTACAACCATGCCCCAAAACTTTTTCTTTCTAAGATTCCAAAGTAGTTCATATTTTACAACAGCTAAAAATCCTGTTATCCAACGTGGGGAATGTTTTTCGTGTTTATTCATAAAAATCACCCATGAGATTTACTGACAAGCTCCATAAAAATCTCCTCGAGACTTTTTCCCTTTAAACTCATAGAGATAATAATGCCTCCTGATTTAATTATTTCTTGAGAAATCTGTGGCCTAACGTCATCACGTGTCTTTAGTTCAATATTTAAGACTTTTCCATCTTGGATAATATTTGAAACAAATGGTAATCTTCTAATATTTTCAATGATCATATCAGAAAGATTTGCAATCTCTACTTGTAATACTGATATTCCAGAAAACTTTTCAGAAATATTTTGAATGGTATCAGAAATTAATGCAACACCACGATTAATAATAGTTACATGAGAACAAATTTGTTCAACTTCAAATAAGAGATGCGATGATAGAAAGACAGTCATACCTTCTTTCCAGATTCTTTTTATTAAATCTCTAATTTCAACCATGCCAACAGGATCTAATCCCTGACTTGGTTCATCTAATATAACCAATTCGGGATCATTTAATAATGCCTGTGCAATTCCTAAACGTTGTAACATACCTCTGCTATATTTTCCTATCAAATCTTTCTCTCTACCTTTAAGTCCAACTAATTCTAATAATTCGGATATACGTTCATGTCGTTCCTGAATGCTCATACCATACATTCTACCATAAATATCTAAAAGCTCATAAGCAGTTAAATGTTTAGGAAATTTGGGTAATTCTGGCATATAACCCATGTTTAATCTAATATCGGGTTGGTCGCCATGCACTTCACGATCAAAAATTTTCACAATACCTTCATCAGGTTCTAATAAACCAACCAATATTTTTATGGTAGTAGTTTTCCCAGCACCATTGGGACCTAAAAAACCATGAATAGTATTATGCTTAACATTCAAACTAAGTTTATTCAAAGCAACTAATGAACCATATCTTTTAGTCAATCCATTAATCTCAATAACAGTCTCCATACTCATCTTAAATTAGAGAATAAAATATAAAAACTTATTCATATAATTATGATCATACTAGTAAAAGCGTTAGCAAGTGTTCTTTTTATGTGTTTTTATAGAAAAAGGTGCCCAGAAAATCCAAAACTTCAGTTCCGGGATGAAGGGTAAAATCATTAAATACATCCTTGCATATAAATTAATTATGCAATAATCTTTGTTGTGTAGATCTTACAATTTTAAAAGCTTTATTAGTTTTAATAATAAAAAAGTTTTGTGACTATTTTTATTATGTTGATAGATATTTCCATGAAAGTATTATTCCTATTATTGCGAAAATTGATGCGAATATTATTAAGTATAAGTAATCGAACCATAATGGGTATGATCCTGTTGCACCAATTAATAGTTGTCTTACGGCATCATTTGTGTATGTTAATGGGTTTATTTCTGCTATTGGTTGTAACCATTCGGGCATTGATTTTGTTGGATAGAAAGCGTTGCTTGCGAAGAGTAATGGTAGATTTAATAAGTTCATGATAGCCATCTGTGACTCCCAGCTTGTGGATCTTATAGCTACCATTATAAATAATGAGGATAAACCAAATGCCATTAAGAAAAGTGCACCATAGATTCCTACTATGTCAAGTGGTGTAATGCCAGACTTAAATTCCATTCCTAAAAGTGTGGCGGCTAGTAATACTATGGTAGCTTGTACTAATGCTCTTATTACTGAAGCGATGACTTTACTTATTACTATATTTGCTCTAGATATTGGTGTTGTAAGTAATTTATTTAAGAATCCTAATCTTCTATCCCAAACTATTGTCATTCCGCTGCTCATTGCTGTGAAAAGTACTATGAATGATAACATTCCAGCTGCTAAAAATGAGAAATAATCTGTAGTTCCGAATTGTGCTTGTAATATTTGTGCTGAAATTTGATCTATTATTTGTTTTGGTATATTAAGACCTGGTATGTTAATACTAGTGCCTGTGAAGAAAGCTCCTATATTCATAGATTTTCCAAATAATACTAACCATATAATGGGTTGAAAGAGTGATATGAAGAGTATGATAGGAACTTTATACCATTTCTTTAATTCTCTATTTATTAATGCCCACATTCCATGTAAAGGACTTAGGTTTTGTTTTTCTTCTATCATGATCGTCTCGCCCTCCTTAAGGTTCTTCTTAGTGCGAATGCCTCTTCCCAGTTTGACTGCTCTTCTCTTAAACTTTTTCCTGTGTATTCCATGTAAACCTCATCCATGGTGGGTTCTGTTATTGATATTTTTGTAACTTTTATATCATTTTTATCTAGCATTTCAATAATTTTAGGTGCGGTTGAACTGCCATCCTTTGTTTTTATTCTAATAGTTTCTCCTATGTTTTTTACTTCTGTGATTCCTTCTATGCTGTTTATTATTTTGAGTGCTGTTGCTATGTCACTAGCTATTTGTATTGTTATTATGTCACCGCCTATACTTTCTTTAAGTTCTCTAGGCGTACCTATTTGTATGATTTTTCCTTTATCTATTATTGCAATTCTATCACAGTATGCGTCAGCTTCTTCTAAGTAATGAGTTGTTACAAAAATTGTCATTTGGTATTGTTCTTTTAATTTTGTTATGTATGACCATATTGCTATTCTTGTTTGTACGTCTAGTCCTAATGTTGGTTCATCTAGGAAGAGTATTTTTGGTCTGTTTATTAATCCCATTGCTACTTCTAGGCGTCTTCTCATGCCTCCCGAATAATTCTCCACTTTTTTATGCGCTGCTGATGTGAGTTCTACCATTTTTAATAATTCTATTGCCCTTTTCTTTGCTACATCTCTGGGCAATCCGTAAAGGTCTGCCATTAGTAGCATGTTTTCCCAGCCTGTTAAGTCTTCGTCAGCTGTATATTCTTGGTGTACAACCCCTATTGATTGGCGTACTTTTGATGGTTGTTTTACAACGTCATATCCATTTATTATTGCGGTTCCTTCTGTTGGTTTCATTACAGTAGTTAGCATGTTTACTGTTGTTGTTTTTCCTGCTCCGTTTGGTCCTAAGAGACCAAAGATTTCACCTTGTTTTACTTCAAAATTTATGTGATCTACTGCCACTAGGTTTCCGAATTTTTTAGTTAAGTTGATTGCTTTTATTATTTCTTCGGTCATGGTCCAATCAACCTCTCTAATCTTGCTTTTATGTTTTCTATTCGTGATTTATGTTGTTCTAATTTATTTTTGCCTATATCTTCAAAATATGATATATAACTTTCTATCTCTGTTAACATATCTTCTATTGTTCTGGGTTTTCTGAAAGGTAGCATGTCTTTGATTTCCTCTATACCTTTTTCTGTTAGTTGATATTTCCCACTGCTTGTTTTAGTTACTAGCCCTTGATCTGATAATGTTGCAAGTAATGGATATATTGAACCCGGTGATGGACGCCACCATCCCCATGTCATTTTCTCTATTTCATTAATTATCTCAGCACCATTTTTTGGTGAATCGCTTAGTATCCAGAGTACTAAGAATTTTAATCCACCTTCCCTTCCTATACGTCTTCTAAATTCCAGGTAGTGCCACATTTTCGATACCGATATCGTTATAGATATTCTAATATTTAAAGCTATCCAATTTAACTATTTCACTTAATGAATTACTATTAAGCAAGATACTTTAAACATAAACCTATTGATAAACGGTATCAGCTATTTTAATCCTATTTTTTCTTTTATCATTGCTATCTCTTTCTCAATTTTTGAAAATCTCTCCTCAATAAACACTCTTAAATCTTCCCTAAGACCTCTAATCTCTTTAATTATGATATCCTGCTTTTCGAGCATTTGATCCTGTTTTTTTAACATCTGGTCTTGCTTTTCGAGCATTTGGTCTTGCTTTTTTAACATTTGATCTTGCTTCTCTAACATTTGATCCTGCTTTTTTAACATGATGTCTTGTTTTTCGAGCATTTGATCCTGTTTTTTTAACATCTGGTCTTGCTTTTCAAGCATTTGGTCTTGTTTTTGTATCATAATATCCTGCTTTTGTATCATAATATCTTGTTTTTGTATCATGATGTCTTGTTTTTCGAGCATTTGATCCTGTTTTTCAAGTAGGGTGTCTTGTTTGTTTAGTAGTTCTATGCCTGTTGTGGCCATTTTGACTAGTTGTTGTAGCGTGAAGAGTCTGTAAAAGTTTTCGATGCTCATTACGATTCCTTCATAATCTTCAGTAATTATTTTTTCTACTTGCGCGTGTGGGGGGAAGGATGTTGTTGCAGTTTTAACGAAATTATTTATGTTTGATTCTTCTCCTTCTATAAGAATCTCAACGCCCTCACTAATATTTCTTGCTTGAAATCCTGTTAGTGCATTAGACTCTGCTATTTCGAATAAGAAAAGTCTATAACCAACATCTTGAACCTTTGGACCCTTAATTATTAATCGTTTTTTCATCTGTATCATATACTTTATCCGATTCCCAATATTTAAGTATTTGTGGATTGTTATTTAGATTAATGATCATGTATTTAGGGTGATATAATGCTTAAAAAGTACCATATAATATTTAACTTTGTTAGTGCGCTTCCTTTCTATTTATATCTTCATGATTTAGGCTATAATATGTTAATCGTGTTAATTTCTCTTATATTATTTATTTTATTTGCTAATGCTCCTGATTTCGATGTTTCTTATAAGGGTACATTGTTCAGAAGAATAATTAGACTGTTTTTCATGGTTCCATTTTATGTTGTTGCAAAGATTACTAATGATAGTATTACCCATAGGCACATTACACATTCTATAAAGGGTGTTATTATTTTTTCGATTTACATATTATTTTTATGGCAAATAGTTCACTACTTGTTATATTATATTAATTTTATTGTTAACAATTATTTTTTGTTAAGTAGTATTAATATGATTTTTTCAAGTTTTCTTGTACCAGTTTCAATTATAATGACTTATTTTCTTCATGTTATTAGTGATGCTACGACTGTGAATGGTGTCCCCTTATTTAAGGGGATGAGAGCGCGCGGTCCTATTGTAACTGGTAAGAATGATGGTTATTATGTCTCTTTGTATGTGGTTATACAGGTGCTAATAATATACTTTTTAAAGTCATATGATGTAAGAGCATTATTTGTAGTTTCTGTGATTATACTAATTATGTTTATTTCTGTTCCAATCCTTCTAGCTCCTAAAAGGAAATGAAATCGTTTTCGTATTTGAAAATCTTATTAACTATTTGCATATTTTGAGGATGTTTAAGTTTATATATCAAAATATTTTTGTCTTTCCCATTCATGTACTGTTGTAGAAAATTCTTTCCATTCATTCCACTTAGTCTCCATGAAATATTTGAATGCACTAATACCTAATATTTCTTTAATCAGTTGGCTTTTTTCAGCTTCTTTTAAGGCCTCTTCAAGTGAAGAGGGCGTTGATAATATTCCTCTTTTTTCACGTTCGTCCCAGCTCATTTTATAGATATTTTCTTCAATTGGTGGTGGAGGGTTTATTTTGTTTAATATACCATCAAGACCTGCTAATAGCATTGCAGCGAATGCTATGTATGGGTTACATGAACCATCCGTTCCTCTATACTCTATTCTTACTTTTTTAGGATCATTTGTCATAGGAACTCTAATTAAAGCAGATCTATTAAATTTCGCCCATGATATGTAAACTGGTGCTTCCCATCCTGGTACTAATCTTTTATAAGAATTGACTGTAGGATTAGTTAAAACAGTAATCTCTCTTGCATGTTTAATGAGACCTCCTATGAAATATAGGGCTAACTCTGAAAGACCATCATGTGTTCCATAAAAAAGATTTTCATCATTTCTAGTATCATATAAGCTTTGGTGCGTATGCATTCCAGCCCCATATGTGCCATGGAATGGTTTGGGCATGAATGATGCTGTTAATCCATATTTAGATGCCACATTTTTAACTACAAATTTATATAGAATTGATGCATCCGCTATGCGTAATGCTGGACCAAATTTAAAGTCTATTTCATGCTTACTAGGAGGCACTTCATGATGTATTTTAACTGGTTGAATCCCAATCTTATTAAGTATTTCTGCAATGCTCTTTCTAATTTCATATCCTTTATCCCTCGGTGGTATTGTGAAATAGCTTGCATCATCATGAAATGTGAGCTTACCCTCATCAAATTTAAACAACCAAAATTCTATTTCAGGCGAAACCATATATTCAACATTATCACCCAATTCCCTCTTTAATTTACTTATAGCTTTTTTCAAAATATTTCTTGGATCCATTTCAAACGGTTTTTCATAAGAGAATACTTCAGCTATCATAATACCAGTCTTAGGCTCACTTTCCCATAGTGCTGGTACAAAAGTATTTGGATCCGGTTTAAGTAGAAGATCACTTTTTTCTATCGTAGTGAGACCTGCTGATGAACCATCAAAACCTATCCCAAATTTTATTGCATCATCCAATTCTTCTACAGGAATTTGAAGTATGTGAAGCTTACCAATTAAATTTGTGAAAAGAAGATTAACATATTTAATATTTTCCTTTGAGATCTTCTCAAATATATTAGTGCTCAAGTAAATCACCATTTACACTTCAATAGTCTCATCATATATAATTTTTCCATTATCAACAACAAGTCTTCCATTCTTAATTACCTTTTCAACCAAATTTACACCATAATGAAATGGTATAAACTTATGATTAGGCATATCAAATATTATTATATCAGCCTTTTTACCAACCTCTAAACTTCCTATTTCATGCGCCCTATTTATTGAGTGAGCAGCATTAATTGTGGCCGCTGAGAAAACTTCTGCAGAGGTCATTTTCATTTGAAATGCTGCAATACTCATCATCATTTGCATAGACTCACACATATCAATAGCACTTACATCAGTTCCTAACGCTACAGGCAAACCCCTTCTAATATATTCTCTTGCATTAGCATATTTCCCAAGATAACAAAAAGGCGTTGTAGGTAATAGAACACCAATTATACCCCTAGCAGCCAATTCATCAATTACATCTAACGGTGTATGTATAAGATGATCAGCAGATATAGCATTTAATTCAACAGCTAGCTTTCCTCCTCCACTTGATGTAAGCCAATCTGCATGTATTTTTAATTTCATACCCATTCTTTTCGCAGAATCTAAAATTCTTCTACTTTGTTCAACATTAAAGAAACCCGCATCACAACTGACATCTACATACTCAGCCAAATTCCTTTTAGCTATCTCTGGTATCCACTTAGTAGCTATTTCTTTAGAAAATTCATCCTCTTTTCCCTCCCACTCTGGAGGAATTCCAAAAGCTAAAAAAGTGGGTATGAGTTCTATAGGATGCAGTTTATTTAACATATTAATAACCTCCAACTGTCGAATCTCACCTTCAAGTGTCATCTCATATCCAGTTTTAGCCTCAATGGTTGTAGTACCATGAATTAACATATTATCAAGTATTCTCTTTGTTTTTCTAACCAGCTCCCAAAAATCAGCCTCTCTAGTTAACTTAATAGTTCTAAATGACCCACCACCCTTTTTCTTAATATCAAGGTAAGTATATCCTTCAATCATCATTTCAAGCTCATCTTCACGAGATCCCATAAAGACTAAATGCACATGCGGATCTACAAAACCTGGAGAAACCACCTTACCACTAACATCTATTACATTCACAGGTTTCTCTAAATCTTCTAACACTTCTTTTGTTGTGCCAACTGCTATTATTTTATCACCTTTTATTGCTACAGCCCCATCATTAATTATACCTAAGTCCCTCATCTCATTTCCAATTTTAGGTTTATTAGAAAATCCTCTCATTGTTAATAATTCATTAGCATGAACTAGTACAAGATCTGCCTTCATAAACATCTACCTACCTTTTAATAATTACTCATTTTTTCTCTTTATATTCTAAGTAAGGTATTTTAACTTTTTTCTCTTTAGCTATCCTTCTTGCCTTTTCGTAACCTGCTAAAGCATGCCTTACAATACCTAACCCTGGATCTGTTGTGAAAACTCTTTCTGCTCTAATATCCATTTCTCTACTCCCATCTAAGACAACACTTAATCCTGCATGTATACTATAACCTATTCCTACACCACCCCCATGATGAACAGCAACCCATGTAGCTCCTGCCACAGCGTTTAGAAGAGCATTAAGTATTGGCCAATCGGCTATTGCATCACTACCATCTTTCATTCCTTCGGTTTCCCTAAATGGTGATGCAACGCTTCCTGAGTCTAAATGATCCCTACCAACCCAAATAGGACCTGATAATTCTCCTCTTCTAACCATGCTATTTATGAGCCTCCCAAACTTTGCTCGCTCACCATAACCTAACCAGCATACTCTTGCAGGCAATCCTTGGAATTTTACATATTTTCTTGCCTTCTCTATCCATCGTACAAGTTCCTTATTGTAATTAAACTCATTAATTATTAAATCATCAATCTTATAAATATCATTAGGATCACCAACAAGTGACGTCCATCTGAAGGGACCTCTCCCCTCCTCAAACATTGGTCTTATATACGCAGGTATAAAACCTGGATATTCGAATGCCTCTTTGAAACCTGCGTCATAAGCCATTTTCCTAATATTATTACCATACTCAAATGCTATAGCCCCTCTTCTTTTCATTTCTACTATAGCCTCAACTTGAATTCTCATACTTTCCT
>Ga0080004_1124826_pt1 | contig 41516 bp, 47 predicted proteins | sample WasSprMetagenome_FD_69207 | JGI IMG/M metagenome (GOLD analysis project Ga0080004, IMG submission 69207) | Sulfidic aquatic microbial communities from Washburn Spring, Yellowstone National Park, USA - WS (SPADES assembly) (version 2) | ecosystem: Environmental > Aquatic > Thermal springs > Hot...
CAGCCCGCACAGCGTAGAGAACACAAAGCTGCCGATCTGCCTCGGGAAAGATCTTTTTGATCGCCTCCTCCAACCCGGGAAGGTCATCACTGATGGAGATCCGTACCTTTTGGACTCCGCGCCGCTTGAGGTCCTTCAGCACCTCCTCCCAATCCCCGGCGCTTTCCCCTTCTGCGCCAAAGAGCCAAAACCCGAGGATCTCCCGTTGTCCATCGGGCTTGATCCCGAGAGCCATGTACACGGCTTCTTTCGCCGTTTTTCCTCGACGAATGGAGAGGAAGGTCCCATCCAAAAACCCCGCAGAGTACTCCTCGCTTAGGGGCCTTTCCCGCCAGGCTTTCACTTCCTCTTCGGGAACTTGGATGAGCCAAGAGGTGCCCTGGGGTGAGTACAAAGCCCCGGAAATCCCTTCTCAGAAGTGGGAGATCTTCCTCGTGCTTACTCCCAAAGCGTCAAGGGCAAGGATGATCTCCGAAAGCTCCAAGGAGGCCCGCTTCCGGTAGGGAAGGATCCTGGGATGGCAATCGCCTTCCCGTACACGGGGAACTCTGAGGTCCTCCACGGGCCCCACGAGGGTAAGGAGGTCGCGCTGACAGTAACCGTTGGCCTTGGTGGGATGTTGCTCCAGGGAAATCTCCCGTTCTTCCCTCATGAGGGCCTCTAACATCTCTTCTACCATGGTCTTGATCCGCTCCCCCACTTCCTTGAGGATCTGTTCGCGGATTTTGTCCCGCATGGTGACCTTCCCTCCTTTCTTGTCGAGCCTTTTCTGGGAAGGCTACCATGCTCCCTCACGGACACACTTCTTGAGGCACTACCGATTCAAGTCGAGAGGTGATTGAGGGAGCGAATTCTATGGGGAGTTTGAGAAGGCCTGTAAGGAATACGGTATCAAGCTCTTCGTCCTTCCCCCAAGGCCTCCCATATCCGTGGAATGGTGGAACGGTGCAACCGGACCTTCCGGGAGGAGTTCTGGGCGCACTATGAGGATGAGGTGGACCTTGTAACCATGAGGTTCCACCTTAAAAGGTGGACGGAAGAGGTGTACAATAGGAAAAGACCACACTGGAGCTTGGGATACAGGAGTCCTTGGGAGTACCTGAGAGACACCGGACTTGTTGAGTGTCCCACATGATGTGGACCTATACAACTCCTTGCATCCTTGCCAAGATTTGGTAAAATAAGAAATGCTCTTTGCGGTGAGCGTAGCTCAACTGGTCAGAGCACTGGACTGTGGATCCAGGTGTTGGGGGTTCAAGTCCCCTCGCTCACCCCATTTCTTGCGCGCCCGTGGCTCAATGGATAGAGCAACGGACTACGGATCCGTAGGTTGGGGGTTCAAATCCCTCCGGGCGCGCCAGAGGCTGCGTGCCGCTTCTTCCGGAGCTCTTCGCTATCTGCTTTTCTCTCTTTCTTCCCTGTGCTTCTCCCGAGTCCGATGGCCTTGACGGAGCTCGCTTTTCGGGGTGGGTTCCATGGGCAAGGTCGTCAAGCTCCATCATGCGCGAAGCGCTGAAGCCCTGCTTGAGCTCTTCCTCTTTGAGAAGAAAGCGGAGGGGCGTGCTCCCCGCACCATCCGGGACTACAGGGAGCACATCTGGTGAAGGTGTCCCCGAAAGGAGCAAAGACCTGCAATCACTCACAGGGGTCTCCGCCGGGAGAGGAGCGGGCAACAGGGGGGAACTGGTTTGTGAGAAGCACCCGGGGGATAGAAGCTTTCAGAAAAAGCAGGGTACCTCCCGGGAGGCACCCTGCTTGGGGTTCACTTCGTTGGGGTTGCTAAACCCGTAGGGATGGCGTGAGCATACCACTCATGTCCCTCGCCCACGCTGGTACCGTGATCCATGATGACTTCAAACTGCCCCCAGATGGGGTAACCACCCTCCCGCCAGTAGGGGCTATCCTCAAGATCCGATCCCACCCAGATGATCTTATAGTGCCACACCTCACCGCTACCACCAGGAACTGCGCCGTTCCACTCGTTGGTTACCCAGGCCTCCGGCGTCCAGGAAGCCCCATGGAACGTTGCATCATCCCAGGCCTTGCTCCACTTCATCACCAGGTGGTCGTTGGCATAGGTAGGGTCGCCCCAGACCTTTCCGTCGAGCACCCTGTCGACCCCATCGGCCCTCCCCACGAAAATCCGTGCCTTATAGTTGTAGTCAAACTCGTCAAATCCTCCTCCTTTCATCAGCACCTCATCAGGACCACTGCGAGACAGAGAATTCACGCATCCTGCAAGAAAGAGCACAATCTCCCCGTACATGCGGTGATCTGCCTCCCGGATGGCCTCTTCGGGTTCTCCCCTTCCGTCCCATACGCTCACCCCCGAAGGAGAAGGAGAGATCCCCAAGGGACCGGGCGATGCGCTCCAGAGCTTTCTGGGCGATCTCTTCCTCTCCCCCGGGGAAGGCAAGGAGCACCTCATCACCGCCAAAGCACACAGCGATGTCCTCACCCCGGATGTTCGCAAGGACTGCCTGGACAAAGCGCTCAAGGACCCCATCCCCGGCGGCATGGCCCTTTTCGTCGTTCACCTTCTTGAGGCCGTCGACATCGAGCATGGCGAAGGCGATGGTTCCGCCGGTACGCTTTTGTCGCTTCACCTCCCGGGGAGCCACTCCCTGGGGAAAGTTTTAGCAATCCAAGTGTGGAAATGTCAGCCGTAAAGAGAACCTAACTGATCTTTTCGCGCAGCAGGGGAACATCCTCGGTGGCCGTAACCCAGACGATCTTCCAGTCCACGGCAAAGTACTCGTGGACGGCGATGTTACGGAAAGCGACGGTGTCCGCCCATTCGATTTCCGGGTGCCGTTCGGTGAAGCTTCGGGGCAGGCGCGCCGCCGCCTCGCCGACGACGGTGAGCTCTTGCGAAACGGCGCTCTGGACGAGCTCATCCTGCATGAAAGCGGCCTCGCCCGTCCGCCGGAGGAACCGCTCAACGGCATCGCAGGCGTCGAGTATCCTGCAAGGAGGGCCGCCCAGGACGCATAGAGGACGACCTCTTCTTTCAGGACCTCCTCGCGGATTGCAGGCCTCAAACCCGGGCGCGGCATGGGGTCCACAGGGCGGCGGAAAATCTCCGCAAGCTCACGCTGCATGCGGCGCAGTTGCAAAACCCCCACACGTGCGTCGGGCTCGGACTCCACCAGAACGCCAATGTCGCTCTCCGGTCCGAAATTGCCACGCACGGCGGAGCCAAAGAGGGAAAGCCGCCGGATGCGGTGTCTCCGGCAAAATGCCTCAATTGCCTGAAGCGGAATATCGGAAAGGTGCAGCACATTCTGCCTCCCCGCCACAGCGCACCACCTCCACTACCGGAAGAACCTCGACATGGCCCTCCCGGTGGCTTTCCCGAGAGCTCTCCGGAGGATTCTTTTCCCCAGCGCTTCAGGGCCTCTTTTTGCCGCCTCGACGTCACCAAGGAGCCTCGCCAGGGCATAGAGGAGCGACCGGGTTGTGGTAAGGGATTCTCTCTTTCTCCGAGCCATCTCCCACCCCTCCTGGAAGAGAGTACACCAGAATTCCGATCTTCCTCTATTGAGGTAACTCAGAGGTTTTATCCCTTGCAGGTAGGTGACAAATCTGTTTTGTGGCCTTGAAATGAGAATTCCTGAGAGAGCCGTTCCACCCGTCAAGGCAAGCTTTAATGGCCTTTGGCATTTCTCCACCTCTTGCCAGAGAGGAGCAACCCAGGGTCGTCTCTGGGGTACCGGGCGCGGGAGTGTTACAATGGTAAAGGCGAAGGATTCGATGAGGACGAAAGCCCTTGAAGACATTGTGCGGATCCTCAGGGACCACAGGGAGGAGCTTTGCCGAAACTACGGAGTGCGTGAACTGGGTATTTTTGGCTCCTACGTGAGAGGTGAGCAGCGCCCAGATAGCGACGTTGATATTCTCGTCGATTTTGACGAAGTCCCTTCGCTCCTCCGCTTCGTTCACCTGGAGAACCACCTTTCAGACCTTTTGGGTGCGAAGGTGGATCTTGTGATGAAAAGGGCTTTAAAAAGGCATATCGGCAAAAACATTCTTGAGGAAGCCGTGTTTTTGTGAAGAGGAGCATCTTAGATTCCTGAGAAGATATCCTCAATGAGTGCGTCTACCTCATAAAGCGTTCCAGGACGATCACGTACCAGGATTTCCTGGACAACGAGGACCTGAAGAGAGCCTTTGTCCGAAGCCTTGAAATCATCGGTGAACTGGCGCGATGTTGCCAGCATGAGAGACAAGTTGATTCATGACTACTTTGGCGTTGACCACGAGGTGGTTTGGAAAACCGTTGTGGAGGATATACCAGTGCTCTACAATGTGGCAAAGTCCATCCTTAACGATCTCAGCGGAGAAGGAAGGCATTCTGAGCGCTGAAGCTACGTCTTCCTCGTCCTCGAAAAACCCGCATCCTGGGAAGCAAGATGAGAAGGAACCCACATTGGCACTCCTTTACCCCGGGCCACAGTATGCTCTTCAAGATCAGCTATCCAGACTCCCTGGAAGGATTTTCGAATTCTCCAGGGAGAGCCACGAACTGTTTGCAGGATCAAGGAGGAGCTCAACAGCGTCGGTAGAACTTCTCCCCCTTCCACGTCCCGGGGTAGCGTTTGAAGCAACACAGGGCATGGCAGAAAGGAGTTAGACCCAGGTGGTATCCCACCGTTTCGCATTCATGGGTTTTTCTCCTTCTTCCCGGTGAAGGGCTGCGGGGTGGGATACCCCTCGAGGAGACGCTCTCCCTCTACCACGTCACCCTTTATTCGGGCTTCTACCGAGACTCTCCCCTCACTCTCCACCCGCTGGGGTGTTCCCAGGTCAGGAGTGATGTCTTGCAGTTCCTGGGTAAACTCAGGCGGTATCGAAGGCGGCACAACTTCCATCAATCCCCGCTCTTCTCCGGCAACGAAAACCCGGTTTCCTTTCCAGGTCCCCTCGAGTTTTGCCTCACTTGCGAAACGGTAGCGGATGCTTTGTCCCTCCCCCAGAGGCACCTCCAGGGAATCCTCGCGCTTATAGGTCATGGTGGCCTTTCCGTCCGGGGTGAGGATGAGGGTGAAGGGAACTCGGTAATTCCGAAGGCCCAGCCGCTCGAGGCTGGGGTCAGCAAAGAGCATTTTCCCCCGGTAGGTGCCGCTTGGGTCTTCCTGGGGGCTGCGGATCACATACCCCCCGCAATCGTACTCCACGGAAATGGTATCGTCTTCCTTGGCCTCCACCTCAACGCTGAAAGAGTTCAGGTCCTGTCCCAGGAAGTTCCTCACCGGGATACGGGTTTTCTCCTTTCCCCGCTCGATCACCACGAAAACCCCGTTGCGGATCCTGAGCCCTTCCTGCCACTGGAAGTTGGGACGGTGCGTGATTTCTCCCACCACCCTGAAAACTCCCTCTTTCCCCGAAACCGGCACTACCGAAGCTTTGACGTCAAAACGGGGCAAAAAGGCGTAGAGCACCCCGGCACAGGCCCGGACCGCGGTGGAGAGGAGGATGGATTGCTGGTCCTGGACCACCCGACAGTCGATGGCGTAACGGCATCTCCGCCACCACCGGTCCAGGAACCCTCCCCGCGCCAGGGCCCGGTAGCGGTGTCCATCGGTGGTGGAGTACAGGTATCCGTCCCTCCCGTCTTCAAGCCTCTCTAAGGACAGTGAGACATACCGTCCGGGGATGGTGTCCTGGGAGAAAAAGTTGGCGTTGGTGTAGGAGGCGACATCCCGCATGAGCGCTTCGGCGTCAAAGCGAAAATACCTGAGATTCGCCGGACGCCCTCTCTCCAGGGCCTCATGGAGGTGGTCGCCGGAGGTGCCGCGCTCGTAGGGGTCGGAATCCCCAAGAACGGCCGCATGACCGTCGTTGCGCACATGGGCCGGAACAGTCATATCCGCCACCATATGCATCACTTCTCCTACTGCCCGCCAGGCTTTACCGTAGAAATCCCCAGGGTTCTTGCTCTCGATGGCTTTCTTCAGGTACTCCTTGGCCTGGATCCAGCCGTACTCCTGGTCGAAGAGCCCTAAGAACTCGATGGTGTCCTCAGGACGGGTCCGGAAAGTCCAGGTGACGGCATCCCGCTGCGGGTTGTCAAAGGTGGTTCCCCCAAGGAAGCGAACAAGCCGCACCAGAAACTGCTGGTCGGTGAGGTAAGGCCTTTCGGGATTCTTCGGATCGTAAAAGTGGAGGAGGGCCATGGGGCCTTCGGGCTCGTACACTCGCCCCTCCAAATCACAGGCAACGCCCTGGGGGGAATCGAGCACTTCCTGCCCGAGGAGCCTGCGGAGGGGATAGGGGAAGGCGCCGATGGTGATACTCTCAAGAATCCTCCGGGCTTCGGGGCTGCCTTTTTCGAGGAAAAGCCCGAATCCGAGCTGGACATCTTCCAGGAACACCATGAAGGCTTCTTTTCCCGTGAATTCGGCCCGGTAGAGGGAGGTGGTGACGCCTCCGATGGTGATGGGTTCCTCAGTGAAGGGGGTGCCGCTCTGCTTCAATTCTTCAATCGGGCCGGCAGCATATTCTCCGCTCAGGACCACAAGGATATCGGCACTCTGGAAGATTTGCTCTCCCTCCGGAGGCTCTCCTTCCCAGAGGGGGCGGATGAACCCTCCCGGGGCACCGGGTCTTTCCCCAAAAACCCGGAACCACCCCTCCGGAAGCTCCAGAGTGAGATGAGCGATGGTGTGGGTCTCCCACTCCGCAGCTTCTCCAGGGACACCAGAGGAAATGCCGATGGCGAGCACAAGGAAAGGAAGTGGGAACTTCCAGTGCATTGCGCCTCTTTCCCCTCCTTTTCGAGGTGTTTGGAGTATTGTAGGAAAAAGAGCGGAAAGTGCCCACAAGCCCTCGCAGCAATCTCCCCCTTCGGGACTTTCAAAGGACGTGTACTTGCGAAAAGCCCGAGGCTCTGGCTTATCGTACGGGCGGATTTACAAACCAGAAGCCGGCCACTCCTGTCTTTTCCCCTGTTCAGGCTCTATGGTAAAATTCCCCACCGTACTGACAACCACGGTGCCCTCTCCTGTGGTTTCCTGAAAGGACTGGCTGGATGCTGCGGATTTCTCATCTTGCAGAAATCCAGGATGCAAACCCTTCTCTGCGCAGGACATAGCCTGAAAGGCAAAACGCCCCTGGGCAAAGAGAGAACAAGGTCCATTCTCTCAGGTACTCAAAAGCCTACAGTACAGTCGCCTTGGGTAAATACATCGAACGCCTGGCCAGGACGTGTCCTGCTTAGAAAGAGAACTGTTCCCCTATTGCCACCCCGCAAGGAACGGTGAACCTGACACCGTTACTGGAGACTCCGTTTACGGTGACCACGATATCCCCGGTGGTGGTCACAGGGACGAGGACGGTGATCTGGGTACTGGACCACGAAACGACCCCGGCAGGGACTCCGTGGAAGGTCACCACGCTTCCTCCCTGGGCATCGGCAAAGCCGGTCCCCTTGATGACCACCGTTTCTCCTGGTGCACCACAGGTAGGATGCACTTCGGTGATGGACGGTGGCTCAAGTGAGGGCGTGGAAAGCGGAACACCGCCGTTTTCGCAACCAGAAAGGGCAAAAAACGCCAAAGCCACGATCAAAAACCACATTCTCCCCATGTATACTCCCCCTCCAAGGGACAAAAAGACCCCGGCTTAGGGCAAAAGGCCCTAAGCCGGGGTAGCATCGGGCTATGGAGTGACCACTCCAGTCGCCACGTTCAAGGCAGCGTTGAACGGATTGCCGGCCTTATCGGTCACCCCCATGACCGGGATGTAGGCGAAGAACACCTGAATCTGGTCACCGGCGATCAGGCGGTCAACCATCCAGTTTCCGGTGAGCGTAACGCTCTTCCGATCTGCACTGAGGGCCACCTGGGTGACATTGAAAACGCTTCCTCCCGGACAGATAAGGCAGGTAACACTCCAGACCGCGGGCAACGTGAAAGCATTCACATCCCCAACCACAATCTCCTCATTGAAGTACACCACAATGGTCGGGGCATTGCCCAAAGGAGCATCGGCCTTCGCCGAGAGAGACTGGAGGTAGGGCCCGGTTCCATCGACGACGATGGTGAAGGGAGTCCTGCTACTCTCCGGTAAACTCCCCTGGGTAGCGGTGAACGAGAGGTTATAGGTGCCCTCGGTGGTCCCGGAATTCCACGTCCAGGTGAACTCCCCGCTTGGCAAAGCCGAGGTCTGGTCGATCACGGTACCGTCGAGGTAGACCTTGATCACCGCACTGCTTGGGGCAGTCCCCTGGAAGTAAACATTCTGGGAGAAACGAACCGGATCACCACTCTGGAGGATTCTTCCGGTAACCGGCGAACCTTCACGAACAATGGTGATGCTCGGAGCGGCCGTTCCCGGGGTTGAAATCGGAGTAGGCGCCGGAGAAGGCCCCGGAGTCCCCCCGCAGCCCACGAGAACCACACAGAGAAGAACAGGTAACGCAAGGAAAAGGAACCACTTTCGACGCATGCTTTCCCCTCCTTTGCAGGTGATGCACTCATTATACTCCCCCAGAAGGCGAAAATCAAAAACCCGACCCCATACCCAGCCCAGGAAGTGCTACAATATTCCCCGAAAGGAGGGAGAGGAAGAGCATGCGAAAGAGGAATACCCTGGTACTCTGCATCGTTACCATGCTCCTTGCCACCTTCGTGCTCCTTCTTGCAGGATGCGGACCCCAGAACCCCGAGCCCCAGGCCTCGCCCACAGCGTCCCCTGAGGCATCCCCGGAAGCATCCCCCGGAGTATCGCCAGAAGTCTCACCGGCACCGCAGGGGCTTGTAGGACTGCTGTTATAGCCAGAAGGAAACCAAAGCCCTGGAGCCTGCCTGGGCTTGGGATCAAACAGCAGACCTGGAAGAAAGCAGAGCGACCCCTGTACCGGTGAGAAGTTCGGGAGCACTTCCGGTCGGGCGACCCGGTATACGGTCAAGGTCGTCAATTCGAGATTTCTCTGTCCTCCACAGGATGTTTCCCGTTCATGGAAGAACTGCCCCCTACTCCTGCAAGCAGTGAGTGACCCCCAGCGACACCCCCGGATGAACACGAGCCCACCCAAAAAGGAAAGAATAGGTTGCGGCGAGGAAGGAATAAAAAGAAGACAAAAACCGCTTTCAGGGGGAAGAGGTGATAGAGATGGGCAACATCCTTTTTGTCGCCATAATCCTGGCCCTTTTGCTTTTCAGGTTCCAGGCCGCTTTCGCCCAGGAAAACCTTGAAAAGGCTACTTTTGCAGGTGGATGCTTCTGGTGCATGGAGAGTGTTTTCGAGAACATCCCCGGGGTGATTGAGGTTGTCTCCGGGTACACCGGAGGACACACCGAAAACCCCACGTATGAGGAAGTGTGTTCTGGAAAAACCGGCCACTTCGAAGCCGTCCAGGTAACCTATGACCCAGAAAAGGTCACCTATGAGGAGCTCCTTGAGGTCTTCTGGAAGAACATTGACCCCACCGACCCAGGAGGACAGTTCGTCGACCGGGGTCCTCAGTACCGCACCGCCATTTTCTACCACAGCGAATCCCAGCGCATCGCAGCAGAACACTCAAAGGTAGCCTTAGAACGCTCGGGGAGGTTCGAAAAACCAATTGTTACCGAGATTCTCCCTGCCTCCACCTTCTACCGGGCCGAAGAGTACCACCAGGACTATTACAGAAAATGCCCCCTGCGGTATGAATTCTACCGTTCCCACTCCGGTCGGGACGAGTTCCGAAAGAAGTACTGGCAGAAACCCTGGGAGAACTTCCAGAAACCCTCTCCGGAAGTCCTGCGCCAGAAGCTCACCCCCCTTCAGTTTCAGGTCACCCAGGAAAACGCCACCGAACCACCATTCCAGAATGAGTACTGGAACAACAAACGCGAAGGCATTTACGTGGACATCGTCTCTGGAGAGCCCCTCTTCAGTTCCCTGGACAAGTTCGACTCTGGAACCGGATGGCCGAGCTTCACCCGGCCGCTTGAACCGGACAATATCGTCGAGGTGGAAGACCGCAGCCACTTCATGGTGCGCATTGAAGTCCGAAGCCGTCATGCCGACTCCCACCTGGGGCATGTTTTCGACGATGGACCTCCACCCACCGGGAAACGCTACTGCATCAATTCCGCCGCCCTGCGATTCATTCCCAAAGAGGACCTGGAGAAAGAAGGATACGGCGAGTACCGGAAGCTTTTCGAAGAATAAGCCCCAGCCATCCCGGAAGCAAGTCTTCCGGGATGGCTTCTCCAAGACCCTGCGATACCCGGTTCTGAGGTTCCTTGCTGCCCTGGAGTCACCACTCTCCCTTGACACTCCTGGTATAATCAAAAGAAGTCGAAAAATCCGGAGCGTGAAACCATGACGAGGGTCGTTATTTTCGACATAGACGGGACCATCACCGATACCAATCCTCTGCTCCTTGAGGCCATACAGAGGGCCTATAAGGAGTTCACCGGAGAGGAAAAACCAAAAGAGTACTTTGTGTTCACCCTGGGCATTCCAAGCCCGGAGACGGTGCGAAAACTCGGCATCCCCGAGGACAGTTCCCAGAACTTCGTCAGGCGGTGGCAGGACCTCATCAAGGAGGCAATGCCCAGGGTGCGACTTTTTCCGGGGATGCGGGAGGTCCTTGAAACACTTCAAGAAGCGGGTATCCCCATGGCAATTGTCACAGCCAAAGTGCGCTCAGAGATGAGTTACCAGTTCGACCACCTGGGGCTCAATCACTTCTTTAGGGTCATCATCTGCGCCGAGGACGCTCCCCGCCCAAAACCGTATCCGGATCCTCTGCTTTTGGCCTGCAAGAAGCTCTCTGTTGCCCCTCAAGAAGCGCTCTTTCTTGGAGATAGCGTGTACGATATCACTGCGGCTCGCCTTGCAGGAGTACCCTTTGCTTTGGCCCTCTGGGGAGCGCTGGAGCGTGAACGGGTGCTTGGTATGCACCCCGATTTCGTCCTCTCCTCCCCCAGGGATCTTCTCAAGATTCTCCGGAAGGGTCTCCGGGAGAGAGCGAAAGCATTGCTCTGAGGCTTAAGGCGTTCTCGAACATCGGGATGTTGTTGAAAAGACAGAAGGCGTCTTTTGAGGATGCTTTGAGGAGCTTCGCCAGGAAGCGAAGTTCCTCGTCGCTGTAGCGATACCGGTAGGACCCTTTACCGTGCAGGCGGAAGTACACGACCTTCCCCCACTGGGGGGAATCCTCGAAGGGGTCCACAACGTGGACGAGATCGAGTTCCTGGCAGAGGGCGCGGATGTCCTCTTTTCGCCACTCCCCCCGGGGTTCCCAGGCAAGGAGCATCTCCTCCCGGGGGAAACGCTCAAAGAACCGGACCAGGTTCCTCCGGTGTTCCGGAGTTGGGGTGAACGAAGGAGGACACTGGAAGACGATCACCTTAGCCTGCAGAGCCATCGCCTCTTCAAAGGTAAAGCGAGCACACGCCGCCACCTCTTCGGTGTCCTGGAAGAATCCCAGCTTTTCGGGACGAAAACCTGAGGGAAGCCGGGTGCGCCGGTAGGTGGGAGAAGATGCCGGATGGGTGATGCCCTGGAAAGCTTTCATGGTGAACGCGAAAGACGGCGGGGCCTCCTTTTGAAGGCGGGTGAGGCTTTCCGGAGGAACGAGGTTGTAAAAGGTTTTCTGGACTTCCACCACGTCGAGATACCGGAAAAGCTCAACCTGTTTCCTCGGAAAACCACAGACACCAACGCGAATCATGGGCAAAGCAGAATAGCCGATGAGACCTTGCGTTCCCCCAGAAGGTCTGAAGGAAGGTTCAGGATTTTCCCCTCAAGGTAGAAGGTCGTTGACCCCCCACCGTCGAGATTCAGGGCAGATCTCATTCGGTACGTCTTCAGCTCCTCAACAAGCTCCTCAATCGTCATCCCCACACTGTGGCCCGGTCGCCTCCCATCGACGATGAGAAAGAGCACGCGTCCGTCCTCAAGGCTTCCCACTACCGTGCGGGGGTGTCGTTTGGCCACGATATCAGGATTGAAATCTCCAAAAGGCCCGGGTTGCCCTTCGAAGAAAAGGAGTGGACCTCCACTCACGGCATACCGGACTCTCCGCCACTCCTCAAGCTGTTCTGGTGAAGAAAAGAGGGTCATCCGCACCCGCATGCGGTCACCGGGTCGAAAGGTTTCACGAAGCCTCTGCGCTCCCTGGCCCCGGCCAAGGAGGATGAAACCATCCCGGGGGATAGGGGTTTTCCCTTTCCCATCAAGGCGGATTTCCTGCACCACACCACCTCGAACGATGACCTCAACCCCCTCCTGGGGAGGGGTCTCATTACCGAAGAAAAAGTCGTAGAAGGTTACTTCGTTCCCGTTGTTCAGGCGGTTGATACCCTGAACCGCTACCTCGCCTCTCTCCCCAATGGCCCTGCACTCAAGACGAGTCTCCCCAATCACGAGATGATTCTCCGTGGTGAACCCCGCCGAGTACCATCCTTTCTGGGGTTCAGAGAGCACGCGCCCGTCGATCATGAGCAGTCCTATGGGGTCGCCGTTTTCAGCAAAGAAACTCGCGTTCACGGCAAAGAGGGCCCCATGGCGCCGGGCAATGTCGCTCGTTTTTTCCCGGTCCATCACTTGGTCCTTCGCCAGGGCAACCCGGAGGCGAAATGGCGCATCACGCGGGTCAAAGATGAGAGCCAGGGTAAAGAACGGACCGGGAGGAAGAGCCTCCTCCTTTCCAGTTCTCCCCATGGCCACGGGATACGAGGGAAAACCCTGCTTCTCTAAGCGAGCCCGAAAAGCGGCAAGTTCTTCCTTGTTATACGGCCCAACCCGAACCTTGAAGAGCCCCCCTTCCTCGACGACACTCGCGGAATATCCGAGTTCCTTGAGCCACCCGGCCACCCTCTGAGCCCGCTCTTTCTCCCCGTAAGCACCAACCTGCAGGAAAAACATCTCACCGGAAACCCCCAAAGAGGAGCCTACCGGTTGTCCGGGAGTCTGCTGGGAGAGCGGAGAAAATCCCCACTTCTTCACCACGAGTTCAAGGTTAGGATGGATGCTTTTGCGGCGCTCAAAGCGGATATCCCCCCGGGCGTATTTCTTCAGGGTTTCCTTTATGATGGTGAATTCCTGAGCACTCAGGACCCTTTTTGGGAAGACCTTACCGGAAATATCTCCCCGGATGAGGGGGGGTTCTAAAGACGCCGCCAGAAAAAGCCAGCGCCGGTCTTCATCGCCGAGATCCCCAACGTCTCGAAAAACCACACTCTTGGTATCTACAAAAGACAGAAGGTCGTCGTAGGAGAGCGCCTGGAGAATGGTCTTCACCGCCTCAAGACGCACAACCGGATCGGCCGACTTCTTCCCTGGAGGAAGTGAGAGCGAAGTCCCAAGAATACCATTCAGGGACTTCAGGAAATCCCCCCAGGCAACCGGGGCGAACTGAGCAAAAGCCACAGAGACCAGAAGCTCCAGAACCAGGAGAACGACAAGGAGCCCTAAGGGGGTTTTCCAGGTTTTCCTTTGCAAAGGGGCATCACCTCAGGATGTGGTCGCTTGAGCTTTGATATGCCGATTCCTCAGCTCTTCCATGACCTCGGCATACGTCAGCCCTTCGTGTTTCAGCAAGACAAGGAGATGGTACAGGAGGTCGGCCACCTCATACCGGAGGTGGTCCCTCCGGGTTTCTTCTCCCTCAAAGGCGGCAAGGAGGACCTCAGTGGCCTCTTCGGTGACTTTCCGGAGAATCTTCTCCTTCCCCTCGGCAAGGAGCCTTGCCGTGTACGAGGAGGGAGAGGGGCGCTCTGCCCGCTCCTCAATAATCAAGAACAGATCCCCCAGGAAGGCAAGAAGCGGCGAAGCGGGGCAGGACGCCCGGGGCTCTGAAATCTCTGTCCCCTCAACCATCCGGTGAAAACACGAGAAAAACCCCGTATGACAGGCCACGCCTTCCTGCCGCACCTGGACGAGGAGGCAATCCCGGTCACAGTCCACATAGAGCCGCTCAACGTGCTGCACGTGGCCGCTTGTTTCCCCCTTGTGCCAGAGGGTTTTCCGGCTCCGGCTGTAGAACCAGGTGGTCCGTGTCTCTAAGGTTTTCCGGAGGGCCTCCTCGTTCATGTAGGCCACCATGAGGACTTTCCCCGTGACCACATCCTGGACTACCGCAGGGATAAGACCATGTTCGTCGAAGCGGAGCTCTTCAAAAAGGCCCATTTACTCCTCCATCCTCACGGGGATACCGCGTTTCCGCAGGAAAGCCTTGGCCTCAGGAATGGTGTAATGACGGTAATGGAAAATCGAAGCCACAAGCGCTGCGTCGGCCTTGCCTTCCTGGAGCACTGCAGCGAGATGCTCAAGTTTTCCCGCCCCTCCAGAGGCGATAACGGGGATTTTCACCTTCTCGGCGATTTTCCGCGTGAGACTGATGTCGTACCCCGATTGTGTGCCGTCAGTGTCCATGCTGGTCAAGAGGATTTCCCCTGCGCCCAGCCGTTCCACCTGCTGCGCCCAAGCAACGGCGTCCTTCCCCGTGGGGGTCCTCCCTCCGTTGATGAAGACCTCCCAGTAGCTCCGGGAAGTAATCCGGTCCCAGGTTCGCTTCACGTCAATCGCCACCACCACACACTGGCTCCCAAAGCGCTCGGCAAGCTCGGTGATGAGGTTGGGATTCAGAACCGCCTGGGTATTAATGGAAACCTTGTCCGCTCCTGCTCTCAGGAGCTTGCTCACGTGTTCGACGCTTCCAATACCTCCCCCCACGGTGAAAGGAATGGTGAGCACCTCGGCGACCTTTTCCGCCACGTGAATCATGATCTCGCGCTGCTCATAGGACGCCGTGATGTCGAGGAAAACCAGCTCATCTGCTCCCTCTTCCTCATAGCGCTTGGCCAACTCCACCGGATCGCCCACATCCCTGAGGTTCTCAAAGTGGACCCCCTTGACCACCCGACCCTCTTTCACGTCAAGACAGGGAATAATCCGCTTGGCTAACATTGCCCTCCTCCTACACGCTCAAGGATTTCCCGAAAACTCATCCGACCTGTATAGAGCACCTTCCCCAGAATAACCCCGGAAACTCCAGGGATGGTCCGAAGAAGGAGAATGTCCTCTATCCCCCGCACACCTCCGGCAACAATCACCGGCACCCCACTGTCTCCAATGAACCTCCGAATGTTTTCGCCGTCCACGCCCTCAAGCGTTCCATCCCGGGTCACATCGGTCAGAATGAAACGGGTGACACCTCTTTCGTGGAGTTCCCGGGCAAGATCGGAAGCCCGCAAAGATGTCTCCTCCGTCCATCCCGAAACCGCAAGTACTCCATCCCGCACATCCAGGCTCACGGTGAGGCGCTCGCCCCCCACTTTGAGCATCTCCGCAAATGTTTCCGGGTCCTTCACTACGACACTGCCCACCACGGGGAAGGCTACCCCAAGGTCGAGATAGCGGCGCAGGACCTCAAGCGTTCTGATTCCTCCACCCACCTGGACGGGAATGCGCACGCTCCTCACGATGCTTGCCACACTCGGGAGGTTCCGGGGCTCTCCGGCTCTTGCCCCCTCAAGGTCCACCACGTGGAGCATCGGCGCTCCCTCATCCTCAAGCTGCTTCGCCACTCTGAGGGGATCATCGTGGTAGACCTCAAGGCGCTGGTAGTCTCCCTGGGTGAGACGAACTACCCGCCCGGCGAAGAGGTCAATCGCTGGAATGAGAAGCATTGCTATCGATACTCCTCACCCAGTTCTCAAGGAACTTCATACCCCAGGTGGCACTCTTTTCGGGATGGAACTGCACACCCCAGAGGCTGCCGACATTCACCACCACCGGGATGGTCACGTTATAGTTGCAGATACCTACCACACAGGACTCGTCTTCAGGAAGGACGTAAAAGGAATGGGCGAAATAGAAAAAGCGCCCCTGGGGGATGTTCTCGATGAGCGGCACCTGCCGCTTGAAGTAAATCCGGTTCCAGCCCATGTGGGGAACTTTCGTCGTTGGGGGGAGCTTTCGCACCTCTCCAGGGATCAGGGCAAGACCCTTCTTTTTGGGAGCCTCCTGACTCCGTTCAAAGAGGAGCTGTAGCCCAAGGCAGATACCGAGAATGGGTTTCCCGTCGTCGAACATCCGGCGAAGAACGGGCACAATCTGGTTCTTCTCCATATTGTCCATGGCTTCCCCAAAAGACCCCACACCGGGAAGAATAACGGCTTCCGCAGCTTCAAGGCGCTCGGGGTCGCCGGTGACCTCAACGGTTTTCCCCAAACGTTCCAGGGCCTTGGCGATGCTGCGGAGATTGCCAATCCCGTAATCCACAATGGCGATCATAACCACCCTCTCCTACAGAATTCCTTTGGTCGACGGAAGGACATCTCCCCGGACCTGCACTGCCTCATAGAGCGCCCGGCCAGTAGCTTTAAAGAGCGCTTCAAAAGCATGGTGCGCATTCTTTCCCCACCATATTTTAGCATGGAGGGTGAAACGCGCAAAGGAGGTGAAGGACCGGAAGAACTCCTCAAGAAGGACGACCTCAAAATCCCCTACCTTCGGCCCCAGAGATGAAGGAACGTCGTAAACGAGATAGGGACGCCCGCTGAGGTCCACCACAGCCATCCCCAGGGCCTCGTCCATCGGGACGAAAGCCGAACCAAAGCGCTGAAGACCTTTTTTATCCGCAAGGCACTGGTGCAGTGCCTCCCCAAGGACTATCCCCACATCCTCTACGATATGGTGGTCGTCGACACGTTCCTGGTCTCCCTCGGCCCGAAGAACGAGATCCCACCCTGCGTGAAACGCCAGAGCCTCAAGGAGATGCGGGAAGAACGGGACATTGAGCACAATGTCAATCTGTCGCGCACCATCGATGTTCACAAAGACCTCAACCTCGGTCTCCTTTGTCGTCCGCCGGAGTTGCGCCTCGCGAGCCAGCTCCATCACCCCTCTTTTAATTCTACAAAAAGCTTTCCCATCCGTCGAGGGGAAGACAAAGACGCTACCCCACCCTCGAGAAAGCCCGAAAACCGCCACCCAAACACCAGGAGGAAATTTCGGAGAGAGTCTTTCCCCCTCCCCCCTCCCTGTGCTAAACTCAAAAGGGAGAACATGAATGGGGGTATCGATGCATGGCCAGAGATATTAACTACTTTTTTGGCATCGGAAACCTCACCAAGGATCCTGAACTCCGGTACACCCCTCAGGGGACACCAGTCTGCCGCTTCCGGATGGCCATGAATCGGCGGTACCAGGGGAAGAGTGGCCCGGTTGAAGAGGTCACCTACATCACGGTCGCTGCCTGGTCCAAACTCGCTGAACTCTGTGCCCGTTACCTCCACAAGGGGAGTAGAGTCGCGGTTGTGGGCGCCCTCCGTTCCAGCTCCTGGGAAGACCGAAATGGCGGGAAACGCACTTCCTACGAAATCCGAGCTGAAAACATCCAGTTCCTCAGTGCTCCCCGGGGCGTAGTCTCAAGCGACCAGGACATCATCGATTTCTCACAGGACATCGATGTAGAGCGCTTTGGTACCTTCTCTGACGAAGAGAGTGGAGAACCCTTGGGGGACCTTGAAGACATCCCACTTGAGGGCAATGAAGAAACTGCTGACGATATCCCTCCTTTTTAGTGCTCTGGTCCTCTTTGCCCTTGGAGCTCTGGGCGAAGCCCAGGTGGTCATCACCGTTAACGGGGAGCGTATTCAGAGCGAAGCCCGAGTTGTCTCCCGGGATGGCACGCTGTACGTCGCTGTTGAGGACCTCTTCCGGGATATCGGGGGAATCGCTTACTACTCCCCCATCATGAACAAAGCAAACCTGAAATTCGGCAAAATCTCCTGGGTGCTTTCCCTGGACAAGGGTGTCGCGATTGCCGACGGTCGAGAAGTTCCCTTAGAAGGAAAAGTTTTTGTGGAGAACAACAAACTCTACCTTTCCCTCCCTTTCCTTGCCGAGCTCTTTGGCTTTCGCATCCCCACAAGAGCGCAAGAGACTCCTACCCCTGAGACTCCTCAGCTCGCTCCATCTCCCAGGGCTGGGGCACCGGTTCTTTCGGGTGTTCGCTTTTCCTCGTACAACGAGGAAATGCGTACCCGGATCACCTTTGACTTCCAGGGTGGTGTTCCTCCCTTCACCTCTCAGATTGACCGGGAGAGGAACACCGTAACCATTCTCTTCCGCAACTGCAGTCTCGGGAACGTCACCTCTCCCGTTGTCGTCAACGACCCAAGGGTGGGAACCATAACGCTTGAGGAGAAGAACGGGCAGGTCGAGGCCAACATCGCTTTCCGGGGAACCATTCAGGTTCGGGAGGGAAAGCTCGATGGGGGAAACCCCCGGGCATACTTTGACCTGATAAGCCTTGTGGAGGTCACCGAGGAGGTTCCTCCCTCTCCTGGAGCACCCCCTTCTCCGAGGCCTTCTCCTCCACCACGTCCATCCCCCACACCCGCGCTCTCTCCCACACCCAGTCCCTCTTTCGAGGTCATCAACCGCAACGTCGTGGTGCTCGATCCAGGACACGGAGGGAATGACCCCGGATGTGTCCACAACGGGTACCAGGAGAAAACCATCGTCCTTGAAATCGCGAAAAGAGTGCGGGATATCCTCAGGACCCGGGGATATGAAGTGTACATGACCCGGGAGGACGATACCTATCCCACCCTTGATGACCGGTACCACCTGGCCAACAGCAAAAACCCCTTTGCTTTTGTGAGCATCCACTGCAATGCCTCACCAAACCCAAAAGCAAGTGGTATCGAGGTCTTTGTGGGAGGGACGAAGCCCCGGGGCGAAGGAGCACTCGATGTGGCCCAGCGGGAAAATGCCCCCTTCCTCGCCGAGCAGAAAGCCCCTTCCGGAAGCCTCGAGAAACTCAACTCCATCTATACCTCGGCCTACTACCTGAAAAGCCGGGAAGCAAGCGCCAAACTCGGAGACCTTGTGGTGCAGCGCGTTGCCAACCAGACTGGCCTTGCCGCCCGGGGAGTGAAGGAAGCGCCTCTTGTAGTTCTCGGCCACATGTTCTATCCGGCGTGCCTCGTGGAGGTTGGGTTTTTGAGTAATCCCAGTGAAGCGACGAAGCTCGCTTCACCTTCCTTCCAGGATCGTATCGCCCGGGGGATTGCCGATGCCATAGAGGCCTTTGCGAAAAGTCCCGAGCTTGCCAAGCTCCTTGGAGGATAGAAAACCATGGAGGAGTGGAAATACAGGACAAAGAAAAAGAAACGGAAAAAGCGGACGTTCTCCTGGCAAGCGCTTCTCTACATCCTGCTTGGGGTGCTCCTCTTTTTCGGCGTGGTGTATGGAAGTGAGGTGCTTTTGCGCCTCTTCCGCCAGCCTCCCTCCGAAACCCCCCGTCCCACCGGGGCTCTTCTTCCTCGTGTAGAGGAGATGGAGGTTGTGGTGTACTTTGCCAATGCTGATTTCACCGCTTTAGTGGGGGAAAAGAGACGGATCGCGAGGGATGAACGGTGGATGGAACGGGTGATCGGGGAGCTCCTGAAGGGTCCGGAAAACAAAGACCTCTTCAATGCCCTGCCCCCTGGAACCCGCCTCAACGCTGTCTTCGTGGAAGGGAGGACAGCTTATGTTGACCTCAGCACCGAGATGGTGAAAAACCAGTCAGGGGGAACGTCGCAGGAATTCCTGAGCGTGTACGCCATTGTGGACACCCTGACCGCCTTTCCCGAGATCGAAGCAGTGAAAATCCTCATTGACGGGAAAGAAACCAAAACCCTCTGTGGTCACATCGACATTTCTGCGCCTTTACGAAGGGACGAGCGCATCATTGCAAAAGTTCAGTAGTTTTCAGGAACTTGGACAGTACCTGAAGGGGAGGACATCCATGCGGAGCGATGGGCGACGACCAGATGAACTCCGGCCGATCAGCATTGTGCGAAACTACCTGAAGTACGCCGAAGGGTCTGTGTTCATCGAAGCGGGAAATAACCGTATTGTGTGCGCCATATCCATCGAAGACCGGGTACCCCAATTCCTCCGCAATACGGGCCAGGGCTGGATCACCGCCGAGTATGCTATGCTTCCCCGTGCCACGACAACCCGGAACATCCGGGATGCCGTGAAAGGGCAAATCGGCGGGCGGACCCACGAAATCCAGCGTCTCATCGGAAGGGCTCTGCGCTCGGTGGTGAACCTCGAAAAGCTTGGAGAGCGAACCATCCTTGTGGACTGCGACGTCATTCAGGCCGATGGAGGGACGCGGACACTGGCCACAACCGGCGCCTTCATAGCCCTTGTGGATGCCCTGTGGAACCTCCTCGACCAGGGAATGCTTGCAGAGCGGGGTATCGTGCGGGACTATCTTGCTGCGGTGAGCGTGGGCATCGTGAACGGCGAGATGCTCCTTGACCTGAACTTCGAAGAAGATTCCGTTGCCCAGGTCGACATGAATATTGTGATGACCGGAAGCGGAAAACTCGTGGAGGTTCAGGGAACAGCTGAAAAAGAGCCCTTCTCCCGGGAGACCCTGAATGCCCTCCTTGACCTTGCCCAGAAGGGCATCCAGGAAATCCTGGCCCTCGAGCGGAAACTCCTTGATCGGGGCCTCCCATGAGACCCACGGTGTACGTTGTCACGAAAAACGCAGGAAAACTCGTCGAGATACAGGACATTCTCGGACCCTTCGGCATCGAAGCAAAGAGCATCTACGACGTTGCCGATATCGGTGACATTGCAGAAACCGGGGAAACATACCTCGCGAACGCCCTCATCAAAGCCCGGACAGGGTTTGAAACAACGGGGCTTCTCTCGGTCGGAGAAGATTCGGGGCTTGAAGTCGATGCCTTAGGGGGGCTTCCCGGAGTGTATTCTGCCCGTTTTGGAGGGCCCGGGCTTTCTCAGCGTGAGCGCATCGAGCTTCTCTTGCAAAAGCTCCGGGACGTTCCTCGCGCACAGCGTACCGCCCGTTTCGTGTGCGTTGTCGCCCTGGTATGGACGGGTGGAGAAAAAGTCTTTGAGGGAACCTGCGAGGGCTTCATCGCCGAGGAACCCCGGGGAGACCAGGGATTCGGGTACGACCCGGTTTTCGTCTTTCCACCCTTTGAGAAGACCTTCGCCGAACTCGGCCCGGAAGTCAAAAACCGTGTGAGTCATCGGGCCCAGGCCTTCAGGAAACTCGCGCAGTTCCTCCGGGAAGAGGTATGCTCAATCTCCAACCTTACAGGAACTGGAAAAAGAGCGTAACCCAGAAGGGAACGCAGAGGGAGTGCAGTACCCCACTCACCACCCCAAGGGGGACGAGTTTCCCTCCGCTGACCCGTGAGAGCACTCCAAGGGTTGTGTCCATGCTCGTTGCCCCACCCAGGGCCACCGCCGCCCAACCCCCAAAGACCCGATACACCCACTCGAGGCTCACAAGGGCGAGGATTTCCCGGAAGACGTTGGTGGCAAAGGCGAAAAGCCCCAGAGAGGGATTCCCCAGACGAGCCAGAAGAACCCCCGAAAGAGAATACCAGCCAAACCCCGAGGCGACGGCGAGGCACTCCCTGAGGGTCATCGGCGAGCAGAGCGCAACGAATGCCGCTCCAAGGAGACTTCCGACCATGGCTGCAAGTGGCAGGAGGAATACCCGAAAACCCAGCGACCGAAGCTCCTCGAAGGCTTTGCTCTCCCACGCAAGCTCCATCCCCACGCCGAAAACGAGCACATAGAGGGAGATGTCAATCCATCGCTCTAAAAAGCCTCCAAAGGCGGAGGGAAAAAGGCCGGAAAAACCGAACAGTACTCCTGTACCCAGACTGAGCACAATGCCAATCACGGCCGTTTCCTCCTGCTCACCATTCGTTCCACAAGACCTGCAACAACCACCGCTCCAGCCCCTGCAGCGAAAGCCAGAAACAGCGCCGAAAGACCGAAAAAGGTCAGCTTCATCCGCAGGAACTCCTCCTGCCCCAGGCGAACCCCCATGGCAAAAAGCAGGAACAAAAGCCCCACGGTACTCAGGACCTTCCCCACCCCTTTTGCCAGGTCGGACCGCACCAATTTCCCCACAAGGAAACCAAGGGCAAGCACCACAAGGAGGAGCCACATCATTCGGACTCCCGCTCAAAGACAATTCCCTCGTACTTTCTCAGGACATTCCTTCGCCACCGGAGAAACGCCTCCTCAACCTCTTCAAGGCGTTCCCCATTCCCTTCCTCGAGGAACCGCTTGAGAAGCTCCTTGATCTTTCGGGCTTCCCGGTCAGGAGGGTGCAGGGACTCCACAGCATAGCGAGAGGGAACCTCCCCACCCTCAATGGTCACGAGGATATCCCGAACCCGGTTGTGGAAAGCGATCACGCTCTCCAGGGAAACGGCACGCTGTGAAAGGCCTGGGAGGAAAAAGGTAGCGATGCTCAGGGCCACGAAAACGATACAGGCCCCGTAGAGTACCCGTTCACCCCATCGCTTCCAGGGAAGCACCGAAAACCCAGGAGCAAGAACCCACCCAAGACCCATACCAGCGAGCAGCCCACCCACATGGGCGGCGTTATCGATCGCCGGAAAGGTGAAGCCAATGAGGAGATTGATGAAGATGAAGGGGAGAATGCCCATGCCAAGGCGATGCAGCGACGTATTCCGGTACTTGAGCCCTCCGGCAAAAAGGAGTCCCGCAAGACCAAAGATGGCCCCACTCGCTCCTACGCCAATCTGGCGGAAATTCACAAGGTACGAGAGGAAACTCCCTGAAAGCCCGGAGAGCACATAGGCCATGAAGAATTTCCGGTACCCGTAAATACCCTCGACGAGCCGCCCAAGCTGAAAGAGGGCATAGGTGTTGAAGAAGAGGTGCCAGACGTTCCCGTGGAGGAAAATGCAGATGAGGAGCCGCTGCCACTCTCCTGAGGCAATGAGCGGTCCGTACTTGGCGCCAAGGCGCAAAAGATTAGAAAGAGTAAAGCCACCGCTTGCCACGGTGGCCACAAAGAACACCAGGTTGAAGACGATAACCGGATACAGCATCAGGAAACCCGGCTCAGCGCCTCCTCGACCTCCCGCCGGAGGGTCTCATCGGTAGAAAGGTACTGATTGATTTCGCTTGAGAGCCTCACGAGAAGGTACAACCAGTAAATGGTAAAGGTGATGATGCTCAGGATGATGAAAAGAGCAATGCTTCGCCGCGGAACCCGAAAGACCCGCCCGGTAAGGTGGACACCGTATCTGTCCTCAAGGTACTGGTAGAGCCTATCCTTGAGGTCGGAGAGCTTCCCGATGGAACGGAACACAGAAGAGAGGTACACGGCAAGAAAGATGAACGCCAGGATATTGAAGACGATGGCGTACACCCCGGTGAAGAGCCCAATGACATAGAACACAAGGTAAACCCAGAACGGCCAGGTCTGTACGATGAACTCCTCGCTCCGGTTGGCGAAAAACCCTATCTCCCCCCGGAGAGGGTCCTCCAAGCGGTCCTTGAGGTTCAGGAAAACATCCCGAGTATTGGTGACATTGGTGTTGATGGCCCGGGACCACTGGTAGAGAACAAGAAGCTGAAAGATGGCGCTAAGGATACCAAATACCGCCACCCCCGCCACAGCCCCAGCGGTAGCTCCCACTTGGAGTCGCGCCGCAGAAACCATGGCTGAGATAGCAAACACCACGGCAAGAATCACGAATACCACCGCAAGCACCGCCAGGGGCACACTCACCCGATTCTCCTCGAGGAACCTCGAAATGGCCACGAGTACTCCCTCCTTCCTCCCTTTTCCGTCATTGTAGCACAGAAGGGCTTTTTTTCAGCACGCCAGGGTCCTATTCCCCGAGAATTTTCACTAACACTCGCTTGGGCCGTTTCCCGTCAAACTCCCCGTAGAACACCTGTTCCCAGGGACCAAGGTCGAGTTTTCCTTCAGTGATGGCAATGACCACTTCCCGTCCCATGATGGTCCGTTTGAGGTGGGCATCGGCGTTGTCCTCGCCAACGTTGTGACGGTACTGCTCATAGGGCTTTTCAGGAGCGAGCTGCTCAAGCCACCGCTCGAAATCCTCGTGCAACCCTTCTTCGTCGTCGTTCACAAAGACGCTTGCCGTGATGTGCATGGCGTTGCACAAAAGAAGCCCTTCCTTGATGCCGCTTTCGCGGACACAGTCTTCAAGGAGGGGAGTGATGTTCACGAAGGCCCGTCGCGTGGGAATGTTGAACCAGAGTTCCTTCCTGTAGCTGCGCATGGTTCCTCCTCCGGAGCTCTGGCGGAGAGGGAGGGATTCGAACCCTCGAGGCGGATTTTGGTCCGCCTAATCGCTTAGCAGGCGATTGCCTTCAGCCACTCGGCCACCTCTCCAGGACAGGGGTAGTATACCATGGAAACCTCATGCCTTCAATACCCCGAAAGGGCGTAAGCACTTTCGAGCACTCTCTGGACGAAGACCCCATCCGCAACGGTTGCCCCCAGGGAAGGTTGTCCGGCAATCCGCAAAAGGAAATCGTGGGCACAGGCAATGTGCGGGCGAACCCAGCCGATGGCAAACTTTCCGGGAATGCGATTCGGATAGGGGTACTGATGGACCGATTCGATGAGCTTGAATCCCCGGTTCCCCCCGTATGGACCGCCCCTCTCCCGGGCATCGTAGACCTCGAGGAAATTCAGCTGCATCGAATTGAAGCGGACGGCACCCTCCATTCCCTCAATCTCAAGACGCAGCTCATCGCAACTCCCCGTGGCGAAGCGACTGGCCTCAATAGTCAACGGCGCACCGTTTGCAAGGACTCCGGAAACCTCCGCCCAGTCATCGACAAGAACCTCTTCGAAGTCCGTGCCTTCGGGATTTCTGGGACGTCTCGTGATGAAGGTCTTCCCCCGGGCCCCCGTCACCACAAATGTTCCCAGAAGGTAATGGACAAGGTCGATGAGGTGTGACCCCAGATCAGCCAGGGCACCACCACCTGCAAGGTCTTTCCGGAGACGCCAGCTCATGGGGCGCTGGGGGTCGTTGTACCCTGAATGGAGGTACTGGGCCCGAACCCGGACCACCTCACCCAGAAACCCCTCGTTTATGAGTTCCCTTGCCCGCAGGATTGCGGGCACAAACCGGTTCTGAAAGGCCATGCCGAAGGTCACACGGCTTTGCGTCACGATTTCCTGGATGCTCTCGGCCTCCCTGAGGTTCAGTGCCAGGGGTTTGTCGCAGTAGATGTGTTTTTGCGCCTTTGCGGCCTGTTCCACAACCGGAAGGTGCAGAGCATTGGGCGTAGCCACCACGACAACGTCAATGTCTTCCCTTTCAAGGAGCTCCTCAACACGGTGAGTGGCAAAGGAAATCCCGGTCTCCTCTCTGACCCTTCTTGCCGTCTCCTCCCGGGAAGTGCAGATGCCCCGGATCTCGGGGAGAAAAGGAAGGTCACTGTAGTAAAAGGGGAGAGCCGAAAACGCCAGGGCGTGGACCCTCCCGATAAAGCCAAAACCCACGATGCCGACACCGAGTCGCTCCATCTACTTCACCTCAAGTTCCGGGGTGAGGATTTCGATGCCATGCATGTACCGGCGGAGCACCTCAGGCACAACAACCGTTCCGTCCTCCTGCTGGTAGTTCTCAAGAATCGCCACAAGTGTTCTCCCCACCGCAAGGCCTGAACCGTTCAGGGTGTGCACGTAGTGGAGCTTTCCCGTGTGCGAACGGAAACGGATGTTGGCCCGGCGGGCCTGGAAATCCTCGAAGTTACTGCAGGAAGAAATCTCCCGGTACCTCCCCTGAGACGGTAACCATACCTCGATATCGTACGTTTTCGCCGCAGCAAAGCCCAAATCGGCGGTGCAGAGGGTCACCACCCGGTAGGGAAGCCCCAAAAGCTCAAGTACCTCTTCCGCATCCCGTACGAGTTCCTCAAGCTCATCGTACGAGGTATCGGGATGGACGAACTTCACAAGCTCCACTTTGTTGAACTGGTGCTGGCGGATGAGCCCCCGAACATCCTTCCCGTATGACCCTGCTTCCCGGCGGAAACAGGCACTGTAGGCCACGTAGTAGATGGGGAGATCGTCCTCTTCGAGGATTTCATCGGCATGGAGGTTCGTCACCGGGACTTCTGCCGTGGGAATGAGGTGGAGGTCATCCTGACAGTGGTAGAGGTCGTCAAAGAACTTCGGGAGCTGCCCTGTCCCAGTCATGGTCTTCGTGTTCACAAGGAAGGGCGGGAAAATCTCCCGGTATCCGTGTTTTAAGGTATGGAGGTCGAGCATGAAGTTGATGAGCGCCCGCTCAAGGAGCGCCCCTGCGCCCTTGAGGACGGTGAAACGTGAAGAGGCAATCTTCGCCCCCCGCTCAAAGTCAAGGATATTCAGAGTCTCCCCAATTTCCCAGTGGGGCCGGGGGGGGAAGGTGAACTCCCTCGGTTCCCCCCACCGGCGAACCTCCACGTTATCCTCCTCACCATTCCCAGGCGGGACGCTCTCGTGGGGAATATTGGGGAGGAAGAGGAGCTTTTCCTTCCACTCCTCCTCCACCTCCTTAAGTTCCCGGTCGATGGACTCGAGGCGTCCAGAAATTTCTTCACCCTCGGCAAGGAGCATTCCGGGGTCCTTTCCTTCCCGCTTCAGGGCTCCAATGGTCTTGGCCAGCTGGTTCTTCCTCTGTTTTAAGGCATCGGCCTCTCTCTGAAGCGCCCTTCGCTTTTCGTCAAGGGCAAAGAGGGTGTCCAGAAGCTCTGTGCCCATACCCCGCTTCCTGAGCGCTTCGGCAACGTCCTCTCGGTGTTCCCGTACCCACTTCCAGTCAAGCATGGTCGCTCTCTCCTTCAACCCTTGATGACTCCCAGAGGTCGGGCGTAGGCCACTTTTTTCGAAATCCCCGCTTGTTCCACAACCTCAACGACCTCTCCCACATCCTTGTAGGCCTCGGGAATTTCTTCCCTCAAGGTTGCCTTGCTCTCGGCCATGACCAGAATACCCTGCTTTTCGAGTTCTGCGGCGATGTCCCGACCGCGGGACGTCCGATCGGCCTCGGAACGGCTCATGACCCGCCCGGCCCCATGACAGGTGGACCCGAAGGTTTCCTTCATGGCGAGTTCTGTTCCCACCAGAATGTACGACCCCGTACCCATATCCCCAGGGATGAGCACGGGTTGACCGACGCTTCGGAAACGCTCGGGAACTGCAGGGTGACCTGCGGCAAAAGCCCGGGTTGCCCCCTTGCGGTGCACGCAGAGTTTCAGGCGTTTTCCGTCAACCTCGTGTTCCTCAACTTTGGCAATGTTGTGGGCAACGTCGTACAGGACCTCCATCCCGAGGGCCCGGGCCGACTTCCCGAAAACCTCTTCGAACGATTCCCGGATCCAGTGGGTGATGAGCTGGCGGTTTGCCCAGGCAAAATTCGCCGCCGAGGCCATGGCCGCGAAGTACCCCCGACCTTCAGGGGAGTCAAGCGGCGCGCAGGCGAGCTGCCGGTCCGGAACCTTGATGCCGTAGCGGTTCATGGCGTTCTGCATCTTCTGGAGGTAGTCGGTACAGATCTGGTGTCCAAACCCCCGGGAACCGGTGTGGACCATGATAATGACCTGTCCCTCAAAGAGCCCGAAAACTTCCGCAATATCCGGGCGAAAGATTCGTTCTACCACCTCAATCTCCAGAAAGTGGTTCCCCGAACCCAGAGTTCCAAGCTGGTCCTTTCCCCGCTCGATGGCCTTATCGCTCACCGCATCAGGATCAGCTCCCTCCATGGCTCCACCTTCTTCGATGTGGTCTTTGTCCTCCGGCCAGCCAAACCCCCGGGAAATCACGCACTGTGCTCCCTGAATCATGACCTTGCGGAGTTCTGCCGGCGAAAAAGAGAGCTTGCCTTCTGAACCCACACCGGAGGGAATGTTCCGGAAAAGCACCGAAAGGAGCTTTTCAAGCCGAGGCAGAACTTCGTCTTTGGTGAGGTTTGTTTTCACCACCCGGACCCCACAGTTGATGTCAAACCCCACACCTCCTGGGGAAATCACCCCTTCCCCAAAAAGGGTTGCCGCCACGCCCCCGATGGGGAATCCATATCCCCAGTGGATATCGGGCATGGCCAGAGACTTCCCCACAATCCCCGGAAGGAAGGCGACGTTCGCCACCTGCTCCGGGGCCTGGTCCTTCCGGATGGCCTTAATCATCTTCTCACTGGCGTAAATGACCCCCTCAACCTTCATGCCGTGCTTGTAGTCCCTGGGAATTCGCCAGCGCCAGTCGTCTATTTTCTGCAGTGGCCCACTCCACTCAGCCATACGCTCAACCTCCTTTCAGATATCGAAGTATACCTGCGCCCGGAAAAGCCCCGGCTCAACCTCCTCCACCTTCACCTCGTGGTACGTGCAGGCCTTCACCACCCGGAAAAGCTCGTGTTTTTCAAGGTCCAGGGGTTCTCCGAAGACCTGGGCCCTGAGGTAATACTGCCCGAGTTCCTGGATGTCAAAGGCCTTGAGAAGTACTTCCTCGGCTTCGAAAAGGTAGAGTAGCTCATTGAGCCAGGTCACGAGAAGGTCCTCGTAGTCGCTTCCCTCAACGGCAACTTCTGCCGTGAATCCCCCGTCCACCTTTTCTAACGCCCCGATGAGAGAAAACATTCCCAGCGCGGCGTTCGCGAAAAGCTCCTCCAGGGACCTCCCCCAGGCCACAAGACCGATATCCGCAGTGTGGTCGAGGACTTCAAAGGGTTTCTCCATCAGTACCCGATTGGAACCCCCTCTCCCAGGCGAAACAGCGCCTTGAGTTTGTTCACCAGAACCTCGGTGGCGTTGAGGAACGCCTCCTCGGTGCTTCCCCCAATATGGGGCGTGCAGATGACGTTCTCATGGGTGAGGAGTTCAAGGTCCTGAGGTGGTTCGGTCTCGTACACATCCAGAGCCACACCGGCAAGGTGCCCTTCCCGAAGTACCTGAAGGAGGGCCTTCTGGTCGATCACCTTCCCCCGCGAGGTATTGATGAGGTACGCACCCTTTTTCATCTTCCGGAGCATTTCTTCCGAGAAAAGGCCTGCAGTTTCACTATTTAAGACCACATGGAGCGAGACGATATCGCTCCGCTCAAGGAGTTCCTCAAGCCGAAAGGCCCGCTTGACTCCCCGCCGGATGAATTCCTCTTCCGGGACATAGGGGTCGTAGGCTATGACTTCGGCTCGCATGGCCTTCACGATTTCTGCTACTCTTCGGCCAATGCTGCCAAAGCCCACAACCCCCCAGGTCTTCCCCTCGATGGTCTTCCCCGTGTACTGACCCTTGGCCCACTTCCCCTCTTTCAGGAACGCGCAGGTGAGGTACAGGTGACGCAGGAGGGCAATAGCCAGTCCCACGGTGAGTTCGGCAACGCTTGAAGCCGAAGCTTCGGGAGTGTTGATGACCTGAATACCCCGAGCTTCACAGGCTTTCTTGTCGATGTTATCCGTTCCCACTCCAGGACGGGCGACGACCTTGAGCCTTGGGGCGTTTTCAATGATGCGGGCAGTCACCTGGGGTTTGGAACGGACGACGAAAACGTCCTTATCCTGAATGGCCCGGAGAATCTCCTCCTCATCGTGTGAGGAGAGCACTTCCACCGGCCCGATTTCCTCAGAAAGCCGCTTGACCATGTCCTCCGGAACTCCATGGGCACAGAGAATACGAACGGTTTCAGCCACTCCAGTCCACCTCCATTCCCGCAAGCATGGTCGAAATGCCCACCTTCTGACCTTTACCTCTCAGGACCTCCCCAAGGACAAAGAGAAGCCCCAGGATTTCAGCAACCTTCAGGGTATCACCGTGCCGCACCCAGATGGTCCTGTCCTTTTTCGCCACCTTCCCGCTCCATATGCCCTCCCGCTCAAAGGCCAGAAGGACCTCGTCTTCTACAATCCCCTCGGGAAGCCTCAAGCAGGTCACCGAGGGGAAAGCCGCCATACCGTGCACCACCTGAAACCCCAACGCCTCTGCCCCCCTGCGGAACAATGACGCCAGGAATTTCCGCCGCTCCCAGACGGTTTCTCTTCCCACCGACCGCAGGTTCAGGAGGAACTCAAAACACGAAGAGGACAGTTCCTGCCCTGCTGAGAGCCTCTGGAGTTCCGCAAAATCCAGGGCAAAACGGGGACAGCGGGCCGAAGACCTCGCTCTCCAGGCCTTTTCCCCCACAACAAGGAGCGAACGGTTCCTGGAAAGCAGCGGACTCTCTGCCACCGCCACGTCCACAGCGCTTTCGTCCAGGGACAGGGGGAAAACTCCGAAGGACTCGCTCACATCAAGAGCGTACAGCACATCAAAAGACCTGCATACCCTTCCCAGAGCCTCAAGATCAACAGCGAACGGCTCCTCCCGCTCCAGGTGAGTGACGAATACCCCTTTGATAGAGCTTGCTCTCTCGGCCTCAAAAAGAAGGTAAAGGTCTTCCGCCTGTGGGGGTTTCCCTCCATACCCCCCAAGGCGGATGACCGAAAGCCCGAAGCCCTCAGCAACCCTGGCCCAGTGTTCTCCCCTCTCCCCAGAGACCAAACATACCACCGTTTCTCCCGGAGAAAAGCAGTTGACCACCACCGCCTCCCGTCCCCAGGCTGCGGGGAAGGGGCAGAGGAAAACCTCCTTCGCTGTTCCCAGAAAGTACTGGAGAACCTCGAAAACTTCCATTTTGTCTCTCCTTCAGAAAACAAAAGCTCTCGCCCAAGGGGCGAGAGCTCTCCCGCGGTGCCACCCTTCTTCGGTGGTTCCCCACCCTCAAAGCGCTAACGCGTCTAAAGCGCGTTGGGTACTACTCCATCCCTTCGTACCCACAACTCCAGGGCGGATTCAGGGAAGAAGAGGACCGGCTTCCACCTTCCCCGGTTCTCTGCACCTCTTCAGACTCCCTTACTACTCCCCTTCATCGTCTTTCGATGCACCTTTTGTAGAAACTATAACACAAAGCGAAGAAAAGTCAACGGAGAGAGGGCGAGGAAGGGCACTGAACAACATTACCTTTCCGCAACCGTACAAGGCTCAGGAGCAAGCAAGCGTCTTTTTCCAGGTGGAGGCGGACGAGGTGCCTGCCGGAGGTATACTCAAAAACCTTCTTCAAAAAGGTATTCTCTCCGCGAATCTCAGAGAACGGGAAGAATTTCCCCCGGGCAAGCAGCCCTTCCCGATTCACCACAACCGGACCGAAGGAAAAGCTCCGAAGTGCTCCTCCAGGAGAGGTTCGCTCCGTTACGAGGACCTTCGGGAACACGATTTCAGGGGTGTGTTCGCAAAAAGCGGTAAGGAGGCTTTCCTGGTTTGCGGTGAATTCCTCCTGGGTGAGCCCGTCGATGAAGCCATACGCATCGATGGTCCACTTCTTGTGGCAGGAAAGGCAGCGTACCTCGTTCCCTCTCCCGATGATGCTACGGAATCTCCCGCAGGCTGGACAGAAAAACACCACCCGCTCAATGCCCTCAGCCCGTCTTTCCCCCCGAAAGGGGATCCGGCGACGTTTCTGCCATTCCCACTCGGAATGCCAGAAAGATAGGATAGAGCTGCAGGCGGTGAGGGTAAAGCGAATGAACACCGGACCCTTGCGGGAGTGGTCTGCCCAGAGGGGTTTGCGCATCCAGGCTCCCTGGATGTGGGCGAAAACCACCGGAACCCGGAGCCGGGCAAGGAGTTTCTCCGTTGCCGGAGTCACTCCCCGGTTCACCCCGTTCCAGGGAATCCCTCCTTCAGGGAAAAGCCCCACCACTCCTCCTCTCTCCAGCACCCGGAAGATACCCCGGACCGCACGGCAGTCCGGCAGGGCTTTCCTTTTGGGAATGGCGTTCACGGCACGGATCAGGGGACCGAGAAAGGGGTGCTCGAAAATCAGCCGGTTGGCCACCCAGACAATCGGGTACGGAACAAGGGCGTCAATGAGGAAAGGGTCGAGAGCGCTGAGGTGGTTGGCAATAAGCAGAAAAGGCGGAGGGGGCAGCTCACCCTCTACTTCAAGGGGAAAGCTGAGGAAATACGGTGCAAGTATGCGCTTCCCCAGGCGCCACAGCAAGGTCCCCCCGGGGAGATTGTGCCATTCCCATGCCGAACCCGTAGTATTCCCACCTTTCAAAAAACAGCGCCCCTGAAACAATCCCAGGCTTTGGGGAAATTGTACCATGGACCATGCCCAAAAGCCACTTCATTCGTTCTTGAGAAAAACCCGGTGGCAGCATCCCGCAGAAGGGGTACGATGGAGACAGAGAGGTGCTCTCGCCGAAAACCCAAAAAACTGGTGCGCCCGGCGGGAATTGAACCCACAACCTTCGGCTCCGGAGGCCGACGCTCTATCCTGTTGAGCTACGGGCGCACCTCTATTCCAAGAGTATACTCGGAAAACGCCACAAACACAAGAGACCCCCACGGGGAAAAGGGCTTTCCCTGTGGGGGATCACCGTCACTTCACGACTTCCTTCAGGAGCTTCCCTGGACGGAAGAAAGGTACTTTCGTCTCGGGGATATGAATTTCCTTCCCGGTCTGCGGGTTCCTACCCCTGCGTCCTGCTCTCTTCTTCACCCCAAAGGTTCCAAATCCCACAAGCTGGACCTTCTCACCCTTCCGCAGAGCGTTCTGGATAACCTCAAGCATTGTATCTACGATGCGAGCGGTGTCCTTTTTGGTGATACTCAGACCCTCCTTTTTAAGCTCCTCCGCAAGAGTACCCACCAAGTCCTGCTTGTTCATCCTCCCCAAACCTCCTTTTCCTGAAAAATGAGTTTTTTAAGCCGGAAGTACAATGAAGCGTATCGCCGTTTTCTCCGAATCGCCAATTTTCACGTCCACGAAAGCCGGGATACAGACAAGGTCAATACCACTTGGAGCAAGGTACCCCCGAGCAATGGCGATGGCTTTCACTGCCTGGTTCACCGCACCTGCTCCCACTGCCTGCATTTCTGCCCGCCCATGCTCCCGAATGGCTCCCGTCAGCGCCCCGGCTAAAGCTGCCGGCCTGGTTCGGGACGAAATCTTCAAAAGTTCCACCCGGAAACCTCCTTGCACCTTTCGCGCGACTTCCACAAGGCCCCGCGTCGCCCTTTCCGAGGCAAAACAAGGCTTTTCCTCCTTTGCCAGTATTTTAGCGCACTGTCAAGGGTTTTGTCACGGTCAGGGAGAAAATTCCCTAAAAATTTGCTCTCTGAGCCTCGAGGTACTCCTGGGCTTTTTTCAGGATGTCCCGCTCATTCTCATAGTGGAGTAGGTCTGGCGCCTGAGCGAGGTCAACCCACCGAACCTCTTCAACCTCATCCTGTGGAGGGAGGACACCCTGGGTCATCGCCTCCATGAGGTAGAAGGTGGCGTGTTCTTCAAAAAGTCGTCCATTGCGCTCATAGGTGAAGGCAATTTCTCCAAGCTTTGGGCCCAGGCGGGGAACACACCCTGTTTCCTCTGCAACCTCCCGCAGCGCTGCGGCTTCCTCGCTTTCCCCCTCCTCAAGATGCCCCTTGGGAAGCGTCCAGAAAGGAGAGCCTTGCTTGCGGATGAGGAGCACCTCGAAGGAAGAGCCCTTTCGCTGCACCACCACTCCGCCACTTGAGCGAACCAGAACTCTCTCCATGGCCTCACCCGAGATTTCGCTTGAGAATCAGCGCACCCTGGGGGACACCAAACTCCCGCGCCACAGGAACGCACTTTGCCTTGAGGAGGAAGTAGATATTCTCCCCCCGGCCGCTCAGGGTTTCAAAGTTTCCCTGCCCTTTGGAAATAATAAGGTCGGCTCTCTTCCAGACTTCCTGAAGCTCAAGGGGTGCCCGCGAGAGGTCGATGCCTGTTTCGGCCTGGCCCGTGGTGAGGATGTGCACCAGCCCCTCAAGACCGGCTTCACGGGCATCTTCAAGAAGGGCGTCGTTCGAGATGGGACCTCCCTTGACGACGAAGAAAACCTCCTTCTCCCCCAGATTCCGTATCTCCTCCACGAGAATCCGGTCAAAAACGATTTCTCCTGCGTTATCCCCAACGTATACGATAGTTCGTGCCCGGGAAAGGTCAGCGGCAAAAGCGGGAAAATCGTACTTTCCCCACTGGGCAGAGGTCACCTGGGTGAGGATGCTCTCCACATCCACCTCCCGGTACACTCCAAGGTCGATGATGTTCCCCGCAATGGCCACAAGAACCGCTCGTTCGAGGCGATTTTCCCCAGAGACCACGAACTCCTTGAGCCTTCCATAAAGCTCAAGGGCCATGCGGTTGTAGTGCCGCTTGAAGCGGTAGTAAATGTCCTCGACCCCTGTAGCCTCCTTGGCAATCTGGTGCGCCAGGGTGGTCATGTACGCAGGCGTCCAGCGGGGATCCGCCTGGGCGTAGAGCGCACAGACCCTCTGGGAAATTTTCCAGAGAAGGTCGAAGGAAGCCCCAGCGATTTCTGCGGCTTCCTGGGCTTGACGGATGTTGCAGGTGAAGCACTCAAGCTGCGCCCTCATACTTCCACAACCTTTCCATTGCGGCTTTCTACCATTTCCTTGAAGAACCTCCGCAACTGCTGCTCATTCCCCAGAACGTAGATGATGTCTCCCTTAAGCAGAATCTCGTCGGCCGAGGGCGAAACCCGGTACTCGTTATCCCTCCTGATGGCCAGAACGGTGATACCGTAGCGATTTCGTAGCTGAGCCTTCCCCAGGGAGACCCCATGGAGGAGTGCAGGAAGCCTCACCTCCACAATGTTGTACCCCGGGAAGAGTTCTTCCGTCCGTATAGCGTTGGGGAAAGCCAGGGTTTTCGCCACCCTCAGGGCCATATCCCGCTCGGGGAAAATCACCCGATCCGCTCCGATTTTTTCCAGAATCTTCCCGTGCATCTCGTTGATTGCCCGGGCGACGATGAAGGGAACCCCGAGCTCCTTCACCGCAAGGGTGGTGAGAACGCTCGACTGGATATCGTTCCCGATGCTGACGATGGCCACATCGAAGTTCTTCACTCCCAGGGCCTCGAGTACCTTCTCGTCGGTAGTATCAGCCTGAACCACCTCGGTGATTTTTCCCGCCATCTCCTTCACCGGGTCCTCCTCAATGTCCACCCCAAGGACCGTGAATCCCTGCTGGTACAGGGCGATGGCGATACTACTCCCAAAAATACCCAGCCCAAAAACGGCAAATTGCCTCATCGCTCCACCAGACCTCGCTTCTTCACTTCGGCCTTGGCCTCAAGGCGCTTCATGAACCATTCTCTGTTCACCACAAATCGCTCCAGGCGCCCCTCCCCTACCTTCTCAACCTCATCAAAGGCCTCGGCTTCAAAAACGAGACGGTTCCGGTAGATCTCCACAAGGGTGGCCCGGGCGGTGACCTTCATGCCCTTTGGGGTTGCCGCGATATGGGAGATACTGATTCTTGTTCCCACGCTGACATACCCCTCGGGAAGGTGATGCTTGACCGCTTCGTGGGCAGCGTTGTCCATGAGCGACACAAGCATAGGGGTCGCAAAAGCGGGCACCATATCGGGGTCAAAGCGGTCTGCCGTGGTCTCCTCATTCACCACCATGCTGGCTACTCCGGTCAGACCAATACGCAGCGTGTTCGCTTTCATGGACCTTTTCTCCTCCTTTGGAAGGACTTTCGTCCTGGGGGATGTCCAGAATCCGCTCAATGTCTTCCCGCCCCAGGACCTCTTTTTCCATCAGTTCTTTCGCCAACGCATCGAGCTTCTCCCGGTACCGGACGATGATGTCTTTTGCTCGCTCGTACGCCTGATCAATGAGGGCCCGGACTTCTCTATCGATGGCATAGGCGATTTCCTCGCTGTAGTTCCGGTCTTCGGCAATGTCGCGCCCTAAGAAAACCTCCTTGTGCTTTCTGCCGAGGGTCAGGGGGCCAAGGAGTTCGCTCATGCCGTACTCACAGACCATCTCACGGGCAATTTCCGTAGCTTTTTTGAGGTCGTCATGGGCACCGGTCGTCACATCCTTGAAAACCACCTCCTCCGCCACCCGTCCTCCGAGGAGAATGGAAAGGCGCGCCATGAGTTCCTGCTTGGTGAGGAGGTACCGGTCCTCCGCAGGAAGCTGCAACGTGTACCCCAGGGCGACACCTCCCCGAGGGATGATGGAAATCTTGTGAATTGGGTCGCTGTTTGGCAGGACCTTCGCCACAAGAGCATGCCCAGCTTCGTGATACGCGATGATGCGTTTCTCTCGTTCACTGATGATGATGTGTTTCCGTTCCGGTCCGGCAATGACCTTGTCGATAGCCTCCTCAAAATCCTCCATTTCGATGACATCCTTCCCCTTACGGGCCGCAAGAATAGCCGCTTCGTTCACGAGATTAGCGAGATCCGCCCCGACAAAGCCAGGCGTGCGACGCGCCAGAACCTCAAGGTCGACGTCTTTCCCCAGGGGTTTCCCCCGAACGTGTACCTTGAGGATGGCTTCCCGTCCTCTGACGTCCGGCTGGGGAACGGCAATGCGCCGGTCAAACCGCCCCGGACGCAAGAGGGCGGGATCAAGGATATCGGGACGGTTCGTGGCAGCAATGAGGATCACACCCTGGTTGGGGTCAAAGCCGTCCATTTCCACGAGGAGTTGGTTGAGCGTTTGCTCCCGCTCATCATGCCCTCCTCCAAGTCCTGCTCCCCGGTGCCGCCCCACAGCATCAAGCTCGTCGACAAAGACGATGCAGGGAGCGTTCCTCTTGGCGTTCGCGAAAAGGTCCCGAACCCGTGCCGCCCCAACTCCCACGAACATCTCCACAAAGTCCGAACCGCTAATGCTGAAGAAGGGTACCCCTGCCTCTCCGGCAATGGCCTTGGCAAGGAGAGTCTTCCCCGTGCCCGGAGGACCATAGAGCAGTACGCCCCGGGGGATTCGGGCACCGATTTTCTGGAACTTCCGAGGGTTCTTCAGAAAATCCACGACTTCTTTTAGCTCTTCCTTCACCTCGTCAATACCGGCAACGTCGTCAAAGGTGACCCTGACCTTCTCCGGGTCCACGAGCTTGGCCCGGCTCTTCACAAAAGACGTCACTTTACTCCCTCCCTGAATCTGCTGCAGGAGGAAAATCCACACCACGATGAGCAAAATCGTGGGAAAGAGCGAGCTCAGAATCCTCGTCCACCAGGATGGTTCAACAGGGGGGCGTGCCTCAATCTCAACGTTCTGATTCCGAAGAATCCGGATGAGCTCAGGGTCTTCAGGAGCATAGGTGGTGAAACGAGTTCCGTCAAACATTTGCCCGCTGATATTCCGGTCGGCAATGACCACCCGGCGGACGGCCCCTCGTTGCACCGCGTCGAGGAATTGACTGTAGGTCAGTACCTGTGGAGGGGCCTCGCGCTGCATGAGCGAGGTAGCCAGGGAAATCACGATGATGAGGAAGAGGAGATAAAATCCTAAGTTTCGATAAAACCTCCCACCAGGAATGTTGTTCATCCGCACTGACCCTTTCCTTCCCTCTGGGCATCGTGATAGAACTCAGGTTTCAGGACAAAGATAAAGGGATAATTCCGGTACCGTTCTGCGTAATCCAGACCATACCCCACGACGAAACAGTTGGGAATTTCAAACCCCAGGTAATCGATGGTCAAATCCTGCACAAGCCTTCTCTCAGGTTTACTCAAAAGTGCGCACACCCTAAGGCTTGCCGGGCCCCGGGTGGAGAGCACCTCCTTGAGGTGTCGCAGGGTCAGTCCTGTATCCACGATGTCCTCAACGATGAGGACATGTCGCCCGGTGATGGGTTTGTCCAGGTCTTTGAGAATTCGTACCACGCCGCTTGTTTCACACTCATCTCCGTAACTTGATATCGACATAAAATCAACGCTCAGGGGAACCCGAATATTCCTGACAAGATCAGCCATGAAGATGAACGCTCCCCGAAGCACCCCGACAACCCTCAGTTCCTTCCCCGCATAGTCCCTGCTTATGGCCTCCCCGAGCTCCCGAACCCTCTGCCGAATTTCCTCTTCGGTGATGAGAACCCGTTCGATGAAATCCTCCACCGTTTCACCCCTTACACCGCCGCAGCTCCACATGGAGAATACTCTTGCTATTTTCCTGAACTCTCACCCGTTCGTCAAGGGCCAGGCCGGGAATCCAGAGTACCTTCTCCTGATCACAAAGGAGAGGAAGAAGCCGCCTCCACTCCCGAATAATCCCCCACTCCTCAAAAAGTTCCTTGAGCTTTCGTTCTCTTCCCCTCCACTGCATGCGGTCCCCCTCGCGGAAATTCCGGAGTACCAGAGGAAACGCACACTGCCCGTAGTCCAGAGCTTCGCGCCAGACCAGACCACGAACTTCTCCAGAGAACGGGGTAAAACGACCCTCAAGGACAACTCCGAGGTCGGGAAAGGTGTGCACTCCGGGGAAATGGAGGGGGAAACTCCACGAGGGCATGTCCACAAGAGGCAAGGGAGAAGCAGAGGCCCACAGATACCCTCCCTGCACAAAAACCCGAACCTTCCCCGGGAGGACAACCTCACCCTTCCGCTTTTCCACAAGACGAAGGATATCCTCAACCTGGCCCCGGGTAACGTCCCAGAGGGTTCCGCGAACCTCCCGAAGGAACTGCCGCACAAGCCATGGCCGCTCTGAAGGAGGAACAAGGAGCAAAGCATCAAGGGGTATGCCCCCTCCCTCGTGTCCGGGGACACAAGGGAGATTCCTTTCTTCTTGTAAAGCCAGAGCTTCCCGGGCATTCAGGGAAAGGCGGGCCAGCGCCTCCACAATGCGAGGGTTGATTTCCTCAAGCAGGGGAAAAACACGATGACGAATCCGGTTGCGGAGGAAACGCAGGTCGAGGTTGGAACTGTCCTCAACGAAAGAGATGCCCTCCCTCTCGAGGAACTCCCGGATCTCACGACGTCGTACCCCAAGGAGCGGCCGCACGTAGACGCCTTCTTTTGGCCGCATGCCGCGAAGACCCGAAAGGCCAGTGCCCCGAACGATGTTCATGAAAACCGTCTCCGCCTGGTCATCAAGGGTATGCCCCAGAGCTACACAGGAAGCCCCGTGAGCCATCCGGCGCGCTTCGAAAACCTCGTACCTGACGATTCGCGCTGCCTCCTCAAGGGAAAGCCGCTTCAGGCGGCAGAACGCCTCCACATCTCTTCGCTCCACGATAATGGGAAGCCCGCGCTCCTCTGCCCACCGCACACAGTGGGCCTCATCACGGTCAGACTCTTCTTTACGAAGCCTGTGGTTGATGTGGAGGAGCAAAAGCTCGATACCAAGGAGCGACCTGAGGCGGATCAGTATTTCGGCAAGAGCGGTGGAATCCGGTCCTCCGGAGAAGGCAACAAGCACCACATCGCGGGGGGCAAAGAGGGAATGCTCCCTGATGAACTCGTAGACCTTCCGTTCCAGTGCCTGCACCGTGCAAAACCTGCACAATCTGGTGGCGGTGCAGGGATTCGAACCCCGGCGCTCCGGGTATGAGCCGGATGCTCTGACCAACTGAGCTACACCGCCACCCCTTTTACATTATACTGAAAGCCGGCAAAAAAACAAGAACCCCCCGACCCACCGCGCGGATACCTACCCATCCCTCCGTAACACCCTTGCAGCCCTCCACACCATAAGGGGTTCTGCACTGTAACTGATTTTGCGGCAAACCTCTGGGGTTCAGAGAGGAATCGGAGTTTGCCGCAGATTCAGGTTGACAAACTCGCACATTACCCCACAGTGAGATGGAAAGGGATGCAGGAAGAGGCGTTTTCTCTAAAACGCCCCGCCCCGGCCCCCTCCGGAACCACCACCAAAGCCTCCGGCCCCACCTCTGAATCCTCCGCTGAAACCCCCACCCTTCCCCGAAGAAGCCTGGGCCACAGCCGTTGAGGCCGTGGTTGCGAGTTCCCGGAAATTCCTTGCCGGCAAGAACACGAAAGGCCCGTAGAAGACAGAGTGAGAGCTTTCCCGTTCCCACACCTCCTGGGGAACGAGTTTCCGAAGGTGCTGCAGGACCCTCTCCCCTATACCCAGAGCTGTGGCGTAAATGAGGTATTTTTCCCAGAGGACAACAGATTCAGGCGGATGCTCCGCCATAAGGGAGTAATCGTTCAGAAAGCGGGCAAAAGCCTTCCAGCGGAGGTAGTAAAGGCGACCCTCCGTGCTCCAGCTCCCGAAGCGGTCCCGGCGGGTCAAAAGAACCCCAGCTCCGGTGAAGAAGAACATTCCTGAAAGAACGGTGAAGAAAGGCAAAAGGTGAGCGAGAATAGGTCGGTCGGTCACGCTCATGGGTCCAAAGGAGGCGAGCACCATGAACACGGCAATGACCTTTGCCAGAATATTCCCCGTGGTGCGGAGGTACTTCCGCTGGGCAAGTTCTCTACCAACTTCCTTCCGGTACGATGAAAGAGCACTGTTGAAGCTCCTGGCCTCCTTCAGGGACCGTTCAAGCTTCTCTTTGAGATGCTCAAAGCGAAATACTCCGTTTTCGGAAAAGCGCTGGAGAAGCGCAAAAAGGGCCTTCTCGGTTTGAGGAAGGTTCTGGGGAACGGTGCTACCTTTCAGGACGACGGCTTTTCCTTCTTCGGCAAAGTCCACTAAGTCCAGATGGTACAGGTGCAAAAGCACGGCAGCAATGCCATCATCATCCACAGACCCCCCAAGGTTTTTCACAATCGCGTTGACCAGATCAGGAGGGTCATCATAAGGTGGCTCCTCTTCGTAAAGGCGCCCATACGAAACCTCAGGTTCCCGCCCAAAGCGGAGGAAAACGAGAAGGAGCAGAACGCAGAAAATCCCAAAAAGCCCCAGAAAGAAAAGCAGGGCATTTCGTATCTCGCTCCGGTAGAAACCCTCCTCCCGCTTTATGTCTTCAAGAGTCAGAGAAGGGTTTGAGGCAGCATAGGGAAGATCAGGCAAGGGTTGTGCCACAAAGCGAACTTCGGCCAAGGCCTTGGGAGGAAGATGGCGGGCAGAAATGACGAAACGGTTCCCCTCCCGGATGACCCGAAGAGCAGGATGGGTGTAGACCCGCTCAACCGTCACGTTCTCGGGGAGTTCAAAGATACCCCGGACATCAGAAGCCCACGAATCCCACTCCCCCCAGAATTGGCGGAAAACCTGGGCAACGGAGGGACCGTTTTCGTAGACGTACCGGGCCCTGTAGGCAACACGGAGCACCACCCGGGGGTAGGTTCTCGGGTCAAGACGAAAAGCGCTGCCAAAGGGAACCAGCCACACCCGGACAGAAAACCCCCGAGGCGTGAGGTATTCCCATTCAAGGTACTCCGCCGGAACCCCCTCGGTTGTAACCCTGACGTCCTCAACCTCCACATACCGGGAAGGGGGGACTTCCCGGAACACCCCCCGGAAGGGCTTGCGCATGCGGTAGACAATCTCTTCTTCAACCTCGAACTCTCCCGTTGGAAGCATCCGCTGGGCGATTGTGGCCTGCTCAATGGTGTAGAGAGATGAGAAATAGGCAGAAAGGTAGGGGTTCCCCAGCTGGAAGAGGAAAAAGAGGAAGACCAGAAGAAGCAGCACGATGAGCTTCTTGAGTACCTCTTTTCCGGCCACGCTTTACTCCTTCCTCAAGCTCTCAAACCACGCTTCAATAATGAAGTAACTCGAGGCAGCTCCGGGGTCAATGTGGCCGATGCTCCGCTCTCCGAGGCGACTTGAGCGACCTCTTTTGGCAAGCATTCCTTTCGTGGACTCCATGCCAAGGCGTGCCGCTTCTTTTGCCTCTTTGAGGGCTTCCTCGAGGGACTCCCCCGCTTCATAGGCACCCTTGAGGGCAAGAAGGGCAGGATAGAGGGTATCGTACATGGTCTTGTCCCC